>Ga0102934_1000260_pt1 | contig 33735 bp, 24 predicted proteins | sample SalPonR2_A_D1_MG_FD_78175 | JGI IMG/M metagenome (GOLD analysis project Ga0102934, IMG submission 78175) | Salt pond soil microbial communities from South San Francisco under conditions of wetland restoration - Salt Pond MetaG R2_A_D1_MG | ecosystem: Environmental > Aquatic > Marine > Intertidal... | reverse complement strand
CGGCCACCTATGCGGGGGGGGGACAGCCCGGTTTCCCCGGCGGGAAACACCTATCAGTGTGGGACTCTCCTGCTTCCAACGCCTCTACGCCGGTCGATGCCGACGTCTTAGGGGGATGGACGTCGCAGGTGAAGGGGCTGGCGGAGATCGTGAACTTCAAGATATGCTACTATTGCATGCGGGAGACCGCGCACGGGGACGCGTTCAAGCAATTCCGCCTTTTGATGCAGACGTGGGTCTGGGGGAGATCTAATCTCTACCGGAACATCCTTCCGCACTACGGCGGGGCAGTTCCTAAGGGGGCTTTGGGGAGTTCTTTTCCCCCCTGGCCGTCGTCCTCGCCGGGGGCAGATGAGTCTACCGCGGACGGATCAGGATCGGCGCGGACGGCACACGGAGCCTCGTGGCCGGCCACAAGGTCGTTGGGACCGCCAGGGTCACAAAGAGGACACTATCCTCGCCTCGAATTCATGCATTTGGAGTGGGTGGCGCGGCAACAACAAATTTTTGCTGAACTCTTGCAATTATTTCCGCGTTCCCCCTCCCCGGAGCCCGCGCCCTCCACGCCAGGAGGAGGATCTGCTGGCGACCAATTTGGCGCGTATATGGACCCCGACCATTTCTTTTTTAATGCCGCTCTTTTCGTCAGCAAGCAACGCGAATTGGCTGGCTCCCACCGTCCAAGCGCCCCGCACGATGGCAAGTTCGCCGCCCTGCTTGCCAACGATCTGAGCCCAGACAAGGGTCCACGGCTTAGCTGGCCACTATACGTAGGGGGCAGACCTCGTCTGACAGCTTCGAATCTGGAGGGAGAGATGTCGGAGGCGGATTTGCAGGCCTTGGTCCTAGTGATCCTGGAGAGTGAGGAAGCGCGATCCAAGCCGCACACTGAGATCATCCTGCGGCTACTCACGTGCGCGGTGACGTGTGATCCCTCTCCGCCTGTCCGGAACCGATTCAGAGGCATGCAGCATTCGCATTTGGCAAATGAACTTATGGGTGTCGATCGTCTTGCAGAGGCATGGCCGCATTACTGCGCAGCGTTGCGGCGATACGCTGGAGACGCGCGGGGAGGAAGGGATGGTTGTGGAGGCTCTCACGGGTGGAGCTTGTTGACAACGTTTGTGCTATTGCGCATGCGCATGTGTGCGCTCATGTTGGGTAAATGTTCGCATTACCTCGATCTTACCACGCAACTTTTGAGTAACGGCTTGCGTGAGAGCGTGAGAGAGGAAGATCGACGGCTGTTGTTCCAGGAGGTCCTCTACCTAGTGTGCGGTCTCCGTGGGAGGGACACGCCACCGTCCTCCTTGGAATCGGTGTTTTCTTACAAGAGCAAAGACCGCGCGTCTTTAGAAATATCAAACTCTGGAGATTGGACAGAAATGTGCACGTACAATGACGCTCAGGATGACTCCTTCTCTTCCTGTGTGGCCTCGGAGCCCATGATAACGGTTTTGCCTGATGCCGTGGACGTGGCAGTTGGATGTGCTTGGCGGCAGCTTTTCTCATTCTCTTTAAGCTTTCTTGATGCTACGGCTGCGATTGGCAGCACTTGTCTAGTATTACTCCGTCTTGTTTCTCACTTGCCGTCGCCTGTCCAGGCAAGCCAACTCCATCTCAGCTTCAACAAGGCGTACATCGGTACTATTTGTATATTAGAAGACAAAGGCTCAGCCTCAATGCCGACGCCGGCCGAAGACCGCCTCCGCCGTCCTTTTGCTGGCTCTTGTAACCTTTTCTCTTCGTCTTCCCCATCTATCGTGGCGGTGGATATGGAGCATGGGGTCGCCCGCGTCCCTGTCCCTCTTTTGTTCCATCCCGACGAGCCATGGGACATTCAAATGGCGCTTCCTTTGGTCGTGAACGAAGCGATAGAGATCGGTGATATGCTCCATGCTGTGCAACTTCAGCTTGTAGTTGACCCGGCATCCTCTCTGTCGTCCACTCCTCCGCTCGAATGCTCTTCAGCATGCTTTTCTCCCCTGAACCGGGCACTGCGATTGAACATGCCGTCAGGTGTGGCTTACCTGGATAACTTTGGAATAATGACGGCCAATCTTTTCAAAGGGCCCATGCCGAGACGAGCAAAGGAAGCCCCTGCTAATCCCTTAACTACGCTGTATGACCCGGCCACGCAACCATCTTCCCTTTCCGTGCCCCTCCAAGCGACTATACGAGGATTTCCCGCCGTGGAGATCATACGTCCTACTGCGCAAGCCACTTTGAGCCTAAGCGATCCCAAAGAGGCAGAGGAGCAGTTGGTGACGACGTTGGTAGGCCACATGCACTGCCTCCTGATCAAGGTAGAGAGTCATGGACAAATTCTCACAAACCCGGTGCTGTACCTTCGAAGCGATCCTCCAGCGCTGTCCTACCGCGAAGAAGACGCCCTCTTTTTCAATACGTGTCAAGAACAGGCTGTGCATGGCCCCAGTGTATCGGTCGGAGGCAGGCAAGTTCAACCGCTTGAGCCGTCTACAGCGGTGGTACCTTTGAAATTGGGGGAAGATATGCAGCCTGGAAAGGCCATACCCATTCTTTCCGTCGAGCTGGACCGGCAAGCAGGCGGCTCAAACGTATTAGGAAAACACAGCAACATATTTGTGCCTGTGTGGGTGCGGCCCGTGCAGGAAGGGCGACTCAAAATCAATATGGCACTCGTATATCACTCAGATATTGACAGTGGGACAGGTGCATACGCGTTGGCTGGTCCATCGCGAAAGATATCTATGCAATCGTGTGGGAGACAAGATAACACTAAATTTTCGGACAGTATCGACTCAGTCGGCGATACCTCTTCCAACCTTTTGCTAGCGTCCGAGTACACTTTTGACATCGAGAGCTACACCCCGTTCTTGACAGCCTTCGATGCAGCCAGTCCGTATCCTGCTTCGCCGTCATCCGTGAAAAGCAAATTTCCGGGGGACCTGCAAGTTGACGACGGAAATGTCTCGGAGGGTGACTCTCGGGCCGATGCCGATTACACATTTTACACGGACGAGCAAGTTTTGATGCGATTCTTGGTTAAAGTCGTACAACCTTTCTCTTTGGAAAGCTCTTCTGGCGGAGGCCGGCTTCGCATAGAGCAGGTGATCTGGTATCCTGTCGGAGCTGACTCTGAACCCCCAGTCAGCGACAAAGATAGGGGCCGGATCCTCTATTCTTCGACAAATGATGTTTGTGGGAGACAGAACGAGCATGGCATGCAGTCACAGGATACTCTTTCGCTCACTTTTCCATTCCTTTGTCCTGACAAAGAGTGCAACCAAGCTCTTCCTTTGGGGCGTATGCACCTTTATTGGCGTGTCATGCCATCTTCTTTATCGACGACTCGGCCACCAAAGACCTTTGAAAGGAGTCCAGAGGCGCTCATAAAAGACATGTTGACACACATCTCTTGGGTCTCATGCACCGAGGTAGAGTGTCCCTCTGTGGAAGTAGTGGCACCAGACGTGACTGTACAAATGCAAGTCCCTCCAGAGGCCACGGTTGGAAGGGTTTTCCGATTGTCTTGGACGTTGTGCAATCGGACGGACAGGCCACTGGCCTTGCGTGTGACTATCAAGGAGGAAGAGGGAGGGAATCCAGGTCTTTCAACGGAGGGGGCTTTACTGTGGAGTGGAGCGCGCGAAAGAGTCATACATATTGTACCGGCGGAGGCCTTCTCTCTTTCGTACTGCATAATGTCAGTGCTAACTGGTCCCATAGCACTGCCTCGATTGCTCATAAGCCGAGCACCGGGCGCTAATGCGGGTAAAATTAAGAAAGAGGGAGAGGATGATTCTTCGGGACACCCGCCTTTACGCGTGGCGTACCGCTTCGTAGACAATGTCTTGTCAAATGCGGCTCTATTGCCGTCGACGCCAAGCAGCGCGGAAAACAGGGGTGCTGCTTCTCTGCAAAGTCAACCCTGCGATACTCGGCACATATTCGTTCTTCCCCAGTCGACTCACTATCAGTGAGATACTAGATATGCATCACAGAGTAAGAAGACAGACAATATGTACTATAGGAAAAAGCGTATTCCTGCGTATTCAGCCTGACATTTTTGAAACCCTTGTATGCGTCTCATGTATACATCCCAAGAAGGAAATTTGACAAAATGAAACATTTGCCAATTCGTTTTGATCGTTGTTGTTGCTTTGTACCGGACTCTCCTCTTTTACTTGTCTCTACTTTCCATTAGCAGACCCTCCAGCTCATTTGCTTTGTCCAAGTACCAAGCTTTGCTTACAGATCACCCAGATCCGGATCCGGCGCCTCGTACGGATTGACCATCCCTGGAACGGCCAACTTACTGAGACGCTGCTCCTTTTCTTGCTGGGTGCGCTGTAGTGCCGCTTCTTCATGGAAGAGATCCGAGTTATCTTCGGCCGAGAACTCTTTTAGCTGCACCAGGAAATCCCTCAAATGAGTTTTGTACGCTGTAAGATCTTTCGACTGATCAAAAAGTCCTGTGACAAACTCGACAATCATACTGCGAGTCAGGTTAGGAAATGATCGAGAAAGCAAATCTAGTACAGATTGCCGCACAAATTGTTGATTGGTTTGTCCTGGCGGTTGAGTTGAAGGATCAAACAAGGGCGCCGATACTTGCCCTAATTCAATCAGCGAGAACGTTTGTCGAAGGAGAGTAGCGTGCATTTTAAAGCCGCTCTTGTGCAGACGGTCTGTCATTACGACGAAGATGTCGGTGATAAGGTCTAACAAGTAGGCTTGGTAGAATGCCGGAGCTACTTCAGGAACTCGGACTACGTTGTTGAGCAGGTCGAATAAGATCTCTAGAGACATTTCTGCAATATTGCGGTCCGTGTGCTTCATTCCCCACACCACTGCGTCCACCACTAATTTCTGATGTTCGCCCCGCAACCGCAGTATAGCTTCAAACGTGGCCGTGTTGACAGCTTTGAGGAGAGCGTAGAATCGAAGGCGGTGCTCAGGAAAATCCTCGAAGTTTTTATTGATCATGTCCAAGGTCACATCTAGCACATGATCCAATATTCGAGGAATTTCAGGCACCATCTGTGAGCCTAGCTTTTCAACGGCCGCGGCAAACAGAGTCAAGACTTCCGCATCCCTTGCCTCGGGAGTGCTGTTTCGATAATCTGTCAACACCGGCTCGAGTATGGGCGGAATTATTTGTTGGGCGACGTATGCCGGCGTAGACTCCGGCTCTCCACTTTTTTCAATAAAGGTCGTCAAAAGACGAAGGATCTCCTTCTTTATACCTCGCATTGCCCTGACATTGCTCATACGTGTCGCGTAAGGTCCTTGCGTAGCAACGGCTTGAGACACTTGCGTGCTGTATGTGCTGTATAGGTTCAGCAGGTCCAAAAAAATGACACCAAGCTGATGCACGTACAGGGGTCCAACTGAAGCACACACCGCCCCATTCGTCTTCAGAATCTTGGTCAGTTCCCGCATTGTCGCAGCGTCCAGCAACACCTGTAAATTGACTGCTGCTTGGCTCATGATACCTTTCCAAACCGAATTAGGCAGTTCCATAAGTTTGGCCAGGACAGCGACCCGATCAAGCGTAACTTGCGGACCCTTGTCGCTCAGCATGGTGCCGGTCGCCTCGTAAAACACGTATATTTGGTGCGGTTCCAAATCGGACGTATTCTCGCCAATCTTCGCCACTAGATCTTCAATATACGGTGCGGTTTCATTCGTCTGCACCGTCACAAATTTCCGCTTACATTTCTGAGCAATTTTCAGATAGGTATCGCAAGCCATGTCTTGGACTCCTGGATGCTTTTCGTGCATGAACTCAAAAAGTTTTGTCACCACAGTCCTCAGGAATTTCCAGTGCTTGGGCGCGCGCAGAAAGCGTGGATATTGCCCCACTACGTACATGATATTCGACGCGACGACCGCCTTATTATCTTTCCCCCGTTTCATTTCACACAAGCCCAGTAGGTCCTTGATAACGGTGACCAGAAAGCGTTTCTCTTCCTCTTCCCCCATGGCACCGGAAATAGACCCTATCGCCCAGCACAGGGTGTTCAAGTTGTTCCAGCTCCACTCTGTTCCATCCACCTGTTGCGCCAGCTTTTCCAGCATAATGCTTTCCGTGTCGTCTTGGTCGAGGTGTGTCAGATACACCAAAGCCTCCCGCATGGTCTTGTACTGGGCGATGACTTCCGTGTCTTTGGTTTGCTCGCGCACGATGTTCCCCGCCTCGTCCTCCACGACCAATACTTCCTCTGGTTTAGCCATCCGTGAGATCATCACGACCCGAACTCTGGACAGGAGTGGGATATAAAATTGCTTTCGCGGCGACGCGGGTGACCCCTCACTTTTGATTCTTGCCCCCACGCCAGCGCTCAAAGCTCGCGTATAGACCAAGGCGTCGGATGATGAACGGTAGAGCACGTCGTCCATGTAAAGGTCTTGAGAGAGGACGTGCCAGTAGTCGAGACAGATTTTGAAAACTTCCTCCTCCGGGACTTCGGAAATGCGCACCAAATAGACCATTCCCGTCAGTAAGGCGTTCTGATGCTCAGGGACCTCCAAGACCTGCAGGTGGAGCCGGAAAAAGCTACAGAAGAAGAGAGCCAGCCGTTGAATGAACAGGCAGTCCACTTCATTTTGATTGTGGAAGGGCGCCGACAGGTCCGAGTCCGGGGGTATGATGGTCTGGAGCTGTGTCAAAAAGGCCAAGTACATCTTTTGAAACAGGGGCTCGTACTGAGGGTCCAAATCCTGGAGGGAGGCGATTTCCGTCAGGCACTCCAAGGTTTCGACGCGAAAGGCAGGCACGATGAAGAATGTGTCTATCAAGGACTGAATGAGGGAAGTCTCAAAGATGAAGCCGAGGGGTATCCAGGTCAAGAATCGTTGAAGGGTTTGCAGCGTCGCTTTGATGAGGGAAGGCCGTTGGGAGCGGGAGAGAATGAAGCTTAACAGCTCAAAAATTTTGGCAAACTCATGTTGCAGACTTTCTTTCAATGTCTTGATCTTGGTCGTAGTCATCTGATCCTTCGAGAAATCGAATACCTCCTCGCTCAGAAGCTTGAGAATGCGCACGTTGTTCTCACAAAGAACCTCCGAGGTCTGGGAAAACTGGACAATGTCGCCGATGAAGGAAGGCCAGTTATGCGGCCACTCCTGCTTCAAAACCTGGACAAGCGCCATGTTTAGTTTGTTAAGAAAGAGGCGTTCGGCGGCCATGCTGGCATCGTCCTTACTTATCTCCACCACCTTGCCCACAATGTAGTTCTTTATCCCTTCCCGCTCCTCCGCTGGCAAGATCTTCCAGCGGGTTTTGATGGTGTCTTCTAAAATTTGAAGACCAAAAAAACGTGTTGCCTGGTTTGTCGACCGCTCAAGGACGGCGTCCACCCGTTTCCACATCGCTGCGTCCTGCTGCATCTCCATCATAAGCTGGTGTGCTGCATTTCGGTTGGGATCCGATGGATTCTGCGAGCAAATAACCACCTGAATGGCACAACATCAGATTGTGTTTATGGCGCGGAAAACAAAGGGGGACGCGGTCGCATAAGTCACGGTGTCAAAAGTAAACATTTCATTATAACCCCCCAAAAAAGCATGAAGGGGGGTCGGATGAAAAGAAGGATGAACCACAGAGATGTGGCGCAATCGAACGTACCTTGTCCAAAAGCGCCACATCGAAAGGCTGATCATTGTTCAGTAGACTGGCCCGCGCTTGCTCCATAGCAGTCGACCAGGACTAGTGTTTCGCACTGTGCTCACTCACCGAAGATGGAGAGTCCCAAAAGCCGTCCAGCAAGGTCGAACCCCCCCCCACCAGATGCGACCCTATTAAAATTAATGTGGTACCGTGGGACTTTGGTTGCGTGCCGGTCCTCCAGCGGCGCTTCGCAAATTTCTTCCCGTGCTGGCCCCCCGCAAGCAGCTGAGGGACAGAAGGCCGCCGCCAAGCCTGGTGTATAAAACAGAGTGCATGATGACGGTCAGCACGAACGAGGCAAATGTCCCACATTCAACCGCGAAAAAGGAACATACCGCGCCTGGAGGTGCTCCAAGAAGTACCATCCTGCCTCTCTGTCCGGATGGAAAAGCAACAACCAGGGCAGGAAAGAGGGTCGCTGAAGAAGCTTCGACTGGCTCCCTCGCTCCCCCGATTTACCTCCTGGCTCCCAAATTTCTCACGCCCGTGACCATGGCCACGTATCTTTTTCAACTCGTCGTGAAGCATTTGAAAGGGTAAATGTACGCTAAACTGGGCCTGCTTTTACATTCGTCCAGGATGGCAGCCGTAGATGCCGCCCTGGAGAAGGCGAGATGGCGCTTATGACGCTCCTTGGAGGGAGGGTCTGCGTACACAACCGTATCATCTGTTGGTGAATCATGCAGCGGTATCGCCTGGCCATACAGTACAATGGAACTCCTTACAGCGGCTGGCAAAAAGGTGCCGACTCCCTCAAACCCGCCGTTCAAGACGTGTTGGAGTCAGCAATTCATTCCTTTGTGGGGAAGGATAATTGCGGCGTTTGTCAGATATCGTCTCGCACCGACTCCGGTACGTGGTGAGAGCGCACATTGCACAAAATATGGCCACAACAACCACGCATCTTCTTCTTCTTACGTCTTGCGTTGTGTTTCGCTCACCGCTAATGGGCCACAAAATATCCTTGATTGTTCACTTGGCAGGAGTGCACGCCCTTCACAACGTTTTGCACCTCGATCTCATTCGACGCGCGCGGCAGGTAGGCGACGTTCGAGAACCACACACGCCCGAAACAGTTCGTCGAGCGCTTAACCATTTACTGCAGGGCAGCGAAATCCAGGTCCTAAACTGTCGCGCAGTAGCACGGGAGGGTGCGGAGGCGTTCCACGCTCGATACGGGGCCCTCGAACGGAGGTACATCTACAGGCTCCTGTCAGGCCGAAGCGTATTTGAAGCAAAGCGGGCGTGGTGCTTGGGCTTGAATGTGACAGAGCGGCGCTTGGATGTAGCTGCCATGCACGCGGCCGCCCAGGCGCTTGTAGGAGAGCACATGGACTTCACGAGTTTCCGGGGCAAAGACTGCCAGGCCCAAAGCCCTGTCAAAATCATACGCAGCATCGATGTTGTCCACGCCAGCCCCGACCCATTCCACCCTCACGCAACATGTGGAGATATAGTCCATGTCTGCATGCGGGCTCACTCCTTCCTCTACCACATGGTGAGAAACATCACGGGGGCACTGCATGCGGTAGGCCTCGGTCGCCTCCCCCCGTCGGCGATTCTGGACATCCTGCGAGCCAGGGACAGGGGCATAGCCCCTCCAATGGCACCAGCGCAGGGACTGTATCTAGAGCGAGTTTTGTACAAAGATGATTTGGAAGAAGCAGCTGGTGGACATCCGTGGTGGGTGAACTGACTTGAAGATGTCCCGGCCCAAGGGAGGGGGTCGGGCGGGCTCTCACCACAACCTGCAGCCTGACACCTTTATACTCTACATGATTGAAGTGTACAGCCTCTAAGCGAAGTAAAAGCAAATGAAACGTCCCTATTTCGTCGTTACCGGTTGGGACGAGGGCCGCTCTTTGACGTTTTTCCAAGGCCCCTCCGTGGACCTCTAGCCAGACATTCTTTGCTCCCGTGTCTATCATTTCGACACCGTTTTGCATGCGTTGCTTTAAAAAAGAATGGTGGGACGCTCCTTTCAATCATGAACGCAACGAGCCTATATACCGCCTGTTTGCGACTTTTAAATTCTTTTCATTTTCAGTGATTCAGCAGTCATCCGTCTGACTATCTATATGTACCATCGATTGCGTCTTTGAGGCATGCTTTATTCCCGCTCTTTGCACCTTTCCTACTCGACATTCATATGCTCAAACAAGCGCCTTCACGGTCCACACCAGTCCCACCAAGATGGCCACCACAGAGGACCCTTGGGCAAGTTTCTTGGGGATATTTGGCTTGTCCAAAGCCTGCCCGACCTTGACCGTGCCCTCCCCGATCAGGCTGGTGGCGGTGCTCATGGAAAGCATGGTGCCGAGGCCGTAGGAGCACAGGAATGTCATCACCGGGAGCCAGGAGTCGAACGCCAGAGCAGGGGCTAATGTCGGTGTTCCGTCCCAAGAGAAGCCATGCAGCAATCCATTGAGAAAGACCGCTTTACCCGTGGCCTTCTGATGAGTGAGAAGCGTTGTAGTGAGTATTTTCAGACTCTTCCTACCGCATGATCTGACATACGTGACCATTCGCTACATCAACGCACCTTTTTAGCGGCACCAGATGCACCCGATCCGGTAATCGAGCCCTCGGCTTCCAGAGGCATGACTGCGGAAACGTCGAAATGCGCCGCCTCCTTTAGCCCCAGGAGGCCAATGATGATGAGACTCACCCCAATGAGCACTTCAGTGTACAGGGAGAGTTTGGGTATGAGGGTGCTGTGTGAGTAGGTTGACAGCCGGCCTTTGAGGAAAAACGCGACCATTCCCATGATGATTGCACTGATGCCGTGTCCCAGGCCCCAGACGGCGCCGATCCGCATTGCTTGGTACCATCGCTTGCCAATACACCGAGGTAGCAGTGCCGCAAGGTGGTCGGGACCTTTGAGATGAAAGATATACAGACGTGAGTACGTGCTGCTCCCAGGGTACGGTAAGTTCACAAATTTGAGGGGAAAGTGTCACAGGGGATCTCATGAAGTCGAAGCAGACAAGCGAAAGACACACTCACAGTGCGGGTCCTTCGCTCGCAGCACGTGCCAAAAGAATCTCAGACGTAAACTAAGAAACATACCTGTCACAGCATGCAAAGATCCCGCCAGCATTCCTCCAGAAATGGTGGAGAAAGCTACAAGAGGCAAACCGGTGACCATGTTTTTGGCTAAAGTTTTTACGCGGGGAATTAGACCATTCTCCGTTGAAAAAGAAGGTGCCACCGGACCAGTCGCTGATAAACGTCGGTAATAGGTCTTTTTCAATAAAACAGTAGATTTGACGGCAAATTTATTGTCGAAGGGATGTTCTCGGAGCCCCGCAAGCACTGGAGAGGCGGGACGCAGGCGAACGAACGCGGATGCATGTCCGAGTAGGAAACCCAGGGTCAATACCCAAGACGTTAATCTCATTCGTCTCCTTGTTGGTGCCGTACTTGCTTTTAACCGAGGTATTATTCTTTGCATCCTGGGAAATACCTGCCTGTGCCGTATAAGACGTAAGATACTTAATTTCTCCGAGGGTCGTGTCATTTTTTTGGCTGAACATCAGGCCACGGCGTTAACTCTGGTCCCTGATATATCGTCTTCAGCCATTCTGTCAAGGCGCACACACAACCAATATATTCGATACCGATTTTTTTCCGCCTGGACTACGGTGAAACGCTGGAGGGCATTTATGTGTATGACTGCAGTTGGGCGAATGGGCGGCGCTCGCGTCCGCCCGATCAGGGCCGGCGGGTGGGGAGGTTGGGAGAAGCATTTTTATGCATTGAAAGGCCAGTCTAGCCGAAACAATGTGAGGATACCAATGAAAATTGACACGATACTAATTTTAGGCGTGCGGGTTTAATCAGCAAGCACCTCGACAAATTTTAAAATTTTGATTGTTTACAAATAATCCTTCTCTGAACCACAATTTGGAGCAAGCCTTTTTTCCCTCACTGCATGGTATCAGCCACATCAGGGGGCGATTTTACAAGTATGAGACTACGTGCTAAGTTCGAAAACCCATATTTAATCCCTATGCATACATGCTCTAGTGGTCGTGTCGGAGGATTATGTCCGGCTGGGAGGCAAGCGTCTTGATACCACAGAGAAATATTGCCTCATCCTCGAGAGCATTATCCGTTCTCCTTCCTGCTCTTAGACGTGTGGTACCGATACGATTTGGCTTGATACGAAAAAGTTCTTAAGCGTTGTAAAGCTCTGGCTGGGTCAAACCGAGCATCTTATATTTTTCAATGTATTTTCAATCACAGCCTGCGCAGTGTCCTTAAACATTACCCTCAAGCCAGTGTTCCTTCTTTTCATTTCTTACAGTTTCAAACTTTCCCCTTCCTCGTATACATTGCACATTAGAATTCGCCTAGCATCTGACAAAACTTTTTTCTAACACTTCTGTTGACTTATCAAACCCTTATGTATTGAGAGAGTTTTGCGGTTTAATTGCGTGTGGCCTATTCGCTCCTCACTCGTTCAAGAAATCACGGTCTGTATCGTTTAGCTGTTAGCACTTAATAACATGTACATTACGCAAGTTGTTGCTGATACTTTTGGTTCTCTAGTGGTGCAATTTGTGATGTCGGGGAAGCCCTGCCGCATACAATTCTCCGCGATGCAGGAGTCGACCCCGGTGCGAAGTCTTACGTAAGACTTGTTCTCAGCACAGGCTATCTGCCCGCCCGCTGTTCCAGCACTTGGCGTCGGCCACCTGCTGCCGGAATCCTTCGGGACTCTTCTCCTCGACCATATTCCTCCGCCTGATTGACCTCTCGTCTCCCATCCACCAGATTCACGCCCATATCCACCGTACGATGCTTTGCCGGAGAAGTCTTCTTTTTCGCATGCGGTGCCGCTCCACGAGTATGGGAGGAAGCCATTGAAACGTCGGGACACGCATCAGATCTCGATTGATCTGCCGCTGCGGATGCGATAGAAGAGGGATGAATGGTTGGGGGCACAAATCGAACAGGCAACCCCGGGATCTGCAAAAAGCTTAGGGCGAAACACGAGTACTGTCCTTCATTCAAGACCATGTAACGCGCCCGCACAAGGGCTTTGAAGACGTGTCCATCCAGCTCCATAACGTCTGCCGTCACCGTCATCTCTCGACCCTCCCTCGTCGGCCCCAACATGTACTCAATCAGCGACCGATAAAAATTCGGGCGGTCGTTGGGCGCGAGAAAGGAACCGAAGAGGAAGCAAGGCAGGATCTTCGTCTGGTCGAAAAGGCTGTTGACAGTGCTGGCAGTCATGAATCTGTCAGCGAATCTTTTCCCCGTCCATAAACGATACTGTCCCGAGCAATAGACGTAACCTCCCACTGCTGAATCACCTCCATCTTGCAGACTAGAGACATAGGATGGCATGTGTGCTTGATCAAGCGCATCCTGCCTATCCATCGCAAGCAGATCATCATTCCACTCCACGGGCTGCTCTGCATTGGTGCCCACAGATTCACTGCTCTCGCCAGAGCCGCTGGTATACGCAGCCGATTTTCGTAAAGCAAGCACGCGCACGATCGCCGCTGACGCCCCGCAAGAGATATCAATGCCGTGCTTGTGGTTATAGAAATCCCACGTACGCAAAATCGCCAACGTCTTCAGATGCTGCAGTCGACCAGTGTCAATCATGCGCAGGACAGTCTCTCCAAAGAGGGGTGCGGTCGTTTTGCAATGATCATAATACCTTAAGCCTGGGGGAGGCTGCAAGACTGCCATCAGAGCCCAGGAGGGGGGCCCTCCGTCCGGCATCATGACGATGGAGGCGTGCGCCTTACTGCCGCCGTGGCTGCTTGAATTTGTGGCCTCTGTAGTGCACGAAGATAGGGAGTCAATTGACGGGTAGGTCGTGGAGGGGGCGACTTCCGCGTCATACGAATCCGGTGAAAGCAGAGTCAAGGAGGGGCGATCGTCGGCGCTGAGCACGTTCCCGGTTATGGGCACAAACGAGCAGGACGCCATCGCCTCTTGCCCCGGAAATCGTCTCCATCGGAAGTGGTAAGATAATGCCGGGTCGGGGTTCTTAGGAAGCCTTCCGATTTGACCATCGCCTTCGAGCGAGGACAGTCCCATGTCCTCTTCCATTGCCGTGGCCGATCCACAGGCGACATCACGCATACCCGGACGACCACTTCCATGCTCCGAAACAGGCAGCGAGTAGCAAACAGGCTTAACCATGGCGTATTCAGGCGTCTCTCGATGTCTCGCACGCTTGGCCGAGCCTTGCTCGGGCAAAGCATCGGAGGGAACGCTGCTGAAGGGGTCTTGCCGCTCACGGCTGAAGGGGTCTTGCCGCTCACGGTTGCCGGGATGACGCTGTACGTGTTGTGATGAACTTTCGAAGGACACCGAGAGAGGGACATAACCATCCGGGGCAATGGGTCGCGGTCGATTGCCTCCCTTCTCGCCATAGCTCCTGCGCACGTCTCGCTTCGCACTGGTTACGCTTTCCGGGGGGGGTGTTTTAGTTTTAGACTTGCTCCCAGCATCCACCTGGCCGCATGGTCCATAGTGACCAAGTTCCAATACTGAGTGTTGATTGCAAGCTGTGGTGTCGCGTGCGATGGAGCGGACAGCCGCTTGACGAGTGCGTTCGCCGTGGCCTCTCTGTCTGCCCTCCGGTCTCCCGGAGGCAGCCACCCATGCGTCTTCTTTCATCTGGTCCATAGACTCGCCAGTATGACGGATACCCGCAGGCCTCTCCGGGCCGAGGTCATGGGCGTGATATGTGTTTTTGAATTGTTTTGGCGGAGAACGTGGGTGAGATATGTCGAACGAGTTGCCAGATGGAAAAGCAGAGACCGGCGCGCATGCCTCTGACTGGGGCAGGTGCCGGCTGCACACGTGCCCCGTGGCATGCGTTGGTGGATGCATTCGCTGTTGATGAAAGTGATCCTGCTCTTGTGGTTGACATTGGTCTTCGCCAATTTTTGGCCTGAGCCCTCGCTCTTGCACTTGTCGCGTGTGCTGTTGCGTGCTGTACTCTGCCGGGTCTTTGTCCCTTTTCGACACCACCGATCGCTTGATGTCATTGCCAGAGCATGGAGATGTAGGGGCGAATTGATTCAATCGCCCGTTCCGACGCAAGTGGGGAATACACTTTTTCCCCAATCGCACACATCTCTGACAAGGGAAAACACGGTCGCAGCGCACCTTCGACTTTCGACAACCCTTACACGTGTACCGCAACAGAGCCCCGTCGCTGTCAATTCCGGAATGACTTGGAGAGGCAGGTGCAGATGGACATCGTTCTCCATCTGCCTCGTCGTACAGAGCAAATATTTCCTGTTCCCTCTCAGAGTCGTCCCACGTGGTTTCTTCGCGTCTGGGATGAGTTGAGTGACAGACGCCTCGACGCGGATGGCCCTGACGCTGCCCTTCCGCGTCCTCACGCATGGAGACGTCCATATTCTTCAGCATATGAAGTCCCCGTACATGCCTGCGCTGTTGCATATTCCTGTCGAAAGACGGTTGTTGCTGCCGTCCTTCCTACTCAAAATCGTGATCATTCGGGTGGAAATCGAAGTCGGGACAGCAACTCTCAGCCGCGTCCGCACTATTACTCACGGCCACAGACATACACGGTGACTGTGCCATGGCTTGAACTTCCCTAAAGGTTGTTAGGGCCGAGTACGAGAAAGCCCGGGAGCATTGGGACCATCTGCAGTATACGAAAGGAGCGATGAGAGCACCGTCAAGGAGTACGGAAAATTACAGTGAAAAAATAGCGGAAGCCAGGCAAACGCGACTTAACTAGACCAACTTTCGCATAAGGAACATAGATGCGACAAGGAGCTGTATATGGGGACGCCATGGATCTCCAGACATCGGGAAGCAAGATACATACGGCTCGCGAGAGAAACGGCTTGTAAGGACATACAATGTCCACGTGCCCAGAATGAGACTAAAAATCCATCTCGCCCTTGACACACATCTAGCAAAGTACAAAGTGAAGTAATGTGGGATAGAAACGAATGTTGGCACCTGGTGTTGGCTATCTCCACTTCAAATGAAAAGTGCCGGTGTTTTCACGGCAGATAATGCCTTTCGATACAAGAAGAACATGGGCGTCCTCAACGATAGACCTTCCTCAGGTATACGCTAGTAAGGCTCCAGCAGTGGAAGAATCAATAAATTTGCGCGAAGAGGAGCCCATTTCGAGAATTTAAGCAGAACGGGGGGATTATTCGTTTGTATCGTTGGATTCGGAGGTTCACGTGTCAACTCACTCTCCGTGTTCTGCGCGGGCCCATACGCCCATACTGTCCACGATACCTTCTCACCTCTAAAAGGCGCACTCACGGTTGATGGAAGCTGCCAAAATATCCTCTCTGCGTTGTTACATTCAGATAGATCCATTTGATACATCGAATAATTGCTTCATACCTTGAACACGTTAAAAAAGATAGAAAAACTTGCTTTGGCACGGAACGTCCAGGGCAACCTCTGCGCGGGACGAGCGAGGTGTGTACATCAACGTAGTGTAGAAGTTCCGGGTAGGAATAGGGTTACCGTTCAAAGTCACCGGTAGTAAAGACATTCCGTTAGTGTAAAATATATGGCATCTTTTGGAGTCGAGAGAGTCAATTGGCAGTATGCAGTATGTAGGACGGCCCCGTGTCTCTGCAGTCATTCATCTCCGTGCAGCTACGCCTTAAGGAAGGTCACTTTCAACCCAACGCGCTTTTCTGGTCGCCCGCATCTTTTTGATTTTCAATCTCAATAGGTTATTTTGTCGTGCTTTAAAAGGACAAATTTCTTGGTAATGTGACCGGGGTTCGTTTGCTTGGTAGGCCCGGCCACGGATGTTGAAACCTCTATTTGTGGAAGTGGTGCATCAAGAACCGCATATAAGTAAACCGATTTATCCTTGACATGTCCTCGAAAGCCTTTCATTGAAACGAAAGCAAACGGGTTAGTCCGCATCTTTGTGATGACTCCGTGACTGGCATATATCCATGCCGCGTCTTCCCAAATCCTTTTTTTTGGCCTTGTATTATGGTAACTCAACCTTGCTAACCTTAATGCCTCGCTCGCCTTATTGTGCTGGACACTTTTATTACCCTCGCCATTTTCCCGTGTATCCTACTTGCATCAACCTTGCGGGGGGCTCGGCCGCAGGCTACACTGCCTCATATCTCACTAGCGTATTCAATCAAGGCCGCTTCCAGTTTCCCCTTCACCTCTCCTAAGAAAGCCACGTCTACGTGCTCCGGCGCGAGAAACCATCGCCCTTCCACGTCATCCTTCGTAAATCCAATTGCCTTCAAGAGGCTGCTTCCCCCCAACACGGGCGCCACGCGGCTCTTGAAAGCCTTGTTTTCAAGATTGATGGACCGAAACTTCTCCTCCCCTGGCGTCCCGGCGATGTTTTTCACGTAGGCAATAAGGGTTTTGAGCGCCATTCCCCCACCGTCCGCAATGCGCTGACGCTTCATGAGTCCGATCGCCTTCTCCACCGACTCCATCGAGGTGGTGCCCGGAGCCATGGCCTCCTCCCCTTTCCCACTCCCGACGGCCCGGGGCACCTTCTCCACTGTCGTCCCCGTTCCCACCCCTCCCTCACTTGTATCCTCCCCGCCAGCCACGCTCGCCCCATAAGCGCCCTGGAGCCCCGACGGGTTGTAGCCGTCCGCATCCAGGCGGCCCGGCAAGTAGCCCCCCCTCGACGCGCGCTCAGCTTTGTCCTTGGCGATTTCCATGCGCAAACGTTCCCTTTCTGCCTTCTGTGCCTCTTTCTCCTTCCGCATCGCCGCGAATTCTCGCTGGCGCTGTAAGCGCTGCAATTCCTCGTTCGTCTTGATGATGCTTTTCCCTGACTCGCGCCGGAGCTTCTCCCGCTGGACCTCCTCCTTCTTTTCCATCTCGTTGCGCTCGGCCCGCCGGGCAGCAATGCGGGCCTTCAGCTCTTCCAAGGTTATTTTCTTTTTAGGGGGTCCAGCCCCGGGCAAAGCGGACATATCGAGCTGCGGTACGAGCGCGATGGGGGCGTCGATGTCGGCGTCCTCCTGGTGGTCTGTGATCCATTGAATGGCCGCATCTACGCTGCTGTTGTTCACCGCCAGCAAGGCTTTCTTGGCGCGAATCTCGGGGAACTCAAACTCCAAGAGTGATTGGAGAAGGGCTTGGTCCACGGGAGGTTCCACCATTTGCATGGCTCCACCCTCCGCTGTACCCTCCCCCCCCGACCCGGCCTCGCCGCTGCTGCTGCCAGCCGCTACCTTTTTTATCATGGACGCCAATAAGGCCTCATCTTCGGCATCTTCCTTGTCCAGGTCCGCCGCGGTCCGCCCAGAGTCCTCCCCACCGGTGTCGTCGCCCACAGAGGCCGTGTCCATTGGGTCGGGGGAGGAGGCCATGGCACCAGACGCCGGAGCCTTGGCGGCTGGCGCGACAGCGGCAGGCTTGGAGGCGGCCGCGGTCGGTGCGGGTGCACTGGGATCAATCCCCAAGCGTCGAAGCCGAGCAATTCGCGCTTCCTCGGCCGCAGCTTCGGCGCTGGAGGGACCTGGGCCCCCACCTCCCAGGCTGAAGCCCGAGCCAGAAAACGAGACAGGGCCAGCGCTAGCCTGATGCCGCTGTACGGCCGCTTCCAACGCCCCCATGTTTGCACCCCGAAATTCCTCCAGCATTTGGCTGTTTAAGTAGACGCGGAACGTAGGGAAAGCCTGAATACCTTCCGAGGCGATGATGTCCTTGGAGTTGTCCTCCACAACTTTGGCGAACACTACGTCAGGGTACCGCCGGGCCATAGCCTCAAACTGGGGCGCAGCCATCCGGCAAGGCCCGCACCAGCTAGCAGTAAAGTCGATGACCACCAGACTTCCGCTTCCAACCTGCGTACATGGTGTCGATGCGCAAAGAGGGGTGGTCATGTGTGTGCGTTGAAGAACAAGAAAGAATATTAGACATCGGGCGACATACCATGCGGCGAAGTTCCGCTCCGCTGGTGATTTCTTGAACCATGTTGCAAGGACGTCCTGTAGCTTTTCAGTGTACGAGTTGTGGGCGGAGAGGTCAGTAAATGCATGAAAGATTGAACGCTCTCACTCGCAATTGAGGCATCGCGGTTTTCAAAACGAGCGATCGTGGTGACGAAGGGATGGAAAATGGCTAAGATCAGCCGACAGAAAGACTGTGAAAGCGGTACCACTTGCATTCGAGCCTCGACAAAAGTGGCACCTCTATGCCTTGAAAAGAATCCTTCCAGAGATGAGCAGCATGACACCCAAGATGACCCAAAAGGAGCGAGCGCCTCGTTCTCTCCTCTTCATCATGATGCTGGCTGCCTCCCCGTCACGTGCCGGTGGAATGCGCGCGATTGTGGTTCAAACATCCTCACCTCCCCCTGTCCCTTGCTTCTACCCTTTTATCTCACTTGAAATACTTTTGAAAAACAAGGTGTCCTCAATAGGTAGGGCAGGGTATTTCACAGTGCAAGAAAAGGGCAAAACATAGACTGGGGCAGGAAAAGGGGAGCATGGGCCGACGGAAAAGAGCAAATACAGCATCCCCCCAACGATTTGATAAGAATGAGACGCCGCCCATGTAACTCAGGCATTTTCAGCCTATGTATACTCTATTCCAAGTATTTTTCCGAAGGAATTCGTTCTCATGCTCGGAGTGCACGTTTGAAAAGGAAAACCTCCAGCATCGATCGACTCGATGTCTCAGGTGATCAAATCATTTTATTAGGTGGTATTTTTATGTGAGCTTTCACTTTTGCTGATGGACACGCATATAGAGCTGCCGCATACAATGTAAGGAAGGGTGTCTGTCCTCTTTGACCCACCGTAATCTGCTCCACGCCATATCGGACTGAGGCACCCCCCCCTTTCGACTGTCAACTCAGTGTCGTCTACTGTGTTCCTCGAGGGCGCCCCATTATCCATCCGTCATGCTTCTCAGCGTTGTAGTACATCCTTGTCCACTCGCTAAACTATACATGCGCCGCTCTTTCATGGCCTACTCGGTCCCCTCACTACCTCCCCTACCCATTTTACTTTTCTTCACGCCATCCCTAAACTACTCCTTCTTGCCCTCCTTCTTCGCAGCCGCCTCCAATATTCGCGCACGATTTCTCCTCATTGCTGCCATAACGGAACCTCCCACATCCCAGTACAATCCTACAAAGAATCCGCAGAGGGCATGGAACCAGTACGGGAAGGCTACATCGCAATACCCCAGGATGGGCAACGTGTCTTGCACCATCCTTTGAGCTGTCGGGGCGATGTAGGTCGCCTTTTTTCGGCGGAATTGATTGGATATCACGTAGTAGGGGGTAACCACCAGGACGTCCACGCCGAACTCGCGCAGCTCGTGGGAGAGGCATTGGGAGAACTGAGTGATGAACGATTTCGTAGATGCGTAGCAAGAGATCATGGGCGTGGGGTGGTTACCGGACCCTGACGAGACATTAATAATGGCGCCTTTGCGTTGGTCGATGAGCAGCGGAGCGATGGCACGTGTGGTTCGCACTGTGCCCTCGACATTCACTTGCAAAATGCCGTAGGTGGTGGGATCGTCCAAGAGATGCACGTACTCCGGTATCTAAGTGGGGATACGAGTGCGAACATGGTCAAGTAGAATTGTGACAGTGCACTGGCAGCGTCGCGAACCCACGCAAGGCCATGTGAGGACATGTAAGCGCAGCGCACGCCCCCCACCATCGGCGTGGCCCCTCCTACGTACTCCTCTCTCAGACTCACCGCATTAACCATGCCGACATTGTTCACAAGGATGCCAAGCCCACCCTCCAGGTGTTTACAAGTCTCGCTCAGCTTCATAAAAAAGGCCTCCGCCCCCTCGCGGTCGGTGTAGTCGTACGCCATGCACCTTATCTCCGCTGCGGGGCTCTCTTTCAGAATGCCTTTCTTCACCTCCTCTAGTTTGTTCAGAGACCGCGAGATGATAATGACATTCATGCCGCATGCTGCAAGCTCGTATGCAAAGGCCTCCCCGATACCAGCCGTCGCACCCGTGACAATCGCCCACTTCCCGTAAGAAAGCGGGTCGCGGGGGAAGAGCTTCACCCGTAAAAACAAAATAACACGCCTCGTTATCTTGATGATCCAAATAGCCACCAAACAAAAGCCTAGTAGACGCACTGGTTGGGCCCATAGCTCCATATAAGAGGCGAAAGAGCAGAAAATGAGTAAAATGGGAATAAGACGCTTGGCTATGAATTTTATCAAGTTCTTTTCTTTCACGTCCAACGCCATGGCTGCTGCAGGTTTTCACCTAGACGTGGCGATGCGAGGAGTTGATGTATAGACGTCTGTCCCGACCTCTAACGCAATGGATGAAGGGAAAGAGGAAAACAAGAGGCGTCCTTTGAGACGGCAGCGAAGAATAAGGGGGGAATGGGGAGGTGAGGAGACGCAGGCCTGGCAAAATGTGACAGCATTGGGACCGTGGCCACAGTTATGCATTCAAGAGCACACATTTCACAATGTTGTATATAATTGTTTGTCATGAGCACGCAAGGAGATGGCCTTTGGAGGAAAAACTTGCGTGAGAAACGGCTAGACGACCAGGGGTAAGCAAGGATCATGACAGACTCTAGGAGAGTGAACAAAAGGAGCGAGTCACATGCCTCCTCGTGATAGGAGACAGTAGGCTGCGTCCTGATGCTCTTCGTTGCTCACATCAGAATGCTTTACCACCAACACAGATCACGGCCGCTTTGTAGAGGCACCGTCATTTTTACACGTTGTCGTCTTGTCCATCAGTCATCGACCGGCAACATCCCCTCCCTCTGAACACTTGGATTTCGCATTTGCACCAATAACGAAGGCTGATCCATTACGTCTAAAGCTAGAAAAAGCCACAAAAGGCGGGTAAAAGATCATGGCGAGCCCTTTGATGGGTGGTGGTGGCGGGTTGAGTCCAATAATGCGCAGCAATGCAGGGCCCCCCGCTGGCCATATGGAGGGCGGCACGGGCGGTCCAAGCGCTGAAACCCTCCGCTTCGTGGCTTCCATCAAGCTGACCAACGTGGTGGCGACCGTGAATCTAGATTGCAAGCCTGATCTCAAGAGTATTGCCCTGGGTGCGAGGAATGCGGAGTACAATCCTCGACGTTTCCCTGCTGTCATCATGCACATCAAAGAGCCTAAGTCGGCCGCTCTCATCTTCTCATCGGGCAAAATGGTCGTGACCGGCACGCGTTCGGAGACAGATTCCTTGCAAGCGGCGCACAAGTATACAACAATCATGAAACGTCTCAAATGCGCTGCGAACTGCACCGAGTTTCGTGTCCAAAACATGACGGCGTCGTGTGACATCGGCTTCCCCATCCGCCTGGAAGGGCTGGTAATGGATCAGCCCCGCTTTTGTTCTTACGAGCCAGAGCTTTTCCCTGGCCTTGTGTACCGTATGTATAATCCCAAAATTGTTCTTTTGATTTTCGTGTCCGGCCGGATCATTATCACGGGCGCAAAGACCAGACGAGACATGGACGCGGCCTTGGAAAAGCTCCACCCCATCCTACTAGAGTACCGGAAAATGCCCGCGGCCCCATCATCGGTCCCTGTGAAAGAGGGGGCCATGTCGGCGGGCGGTGGAGGAAGAGGGGGGGTGGGAAAGCGAAAACGATGAACAAGGGGAAACGTGCGCAGGGGTGCCTTGACAGGGGCCTGAAAGGGCGATCATGCGCGAGAATGTGATTTAAACAAATATAAAGATAGCACCTTGATAAAGAGCGAATGACTGTAGTAGATGGTGAAACGAGGGGCAAAAAGTGTCCGAGCCTGCGGGATAGGTGAAATTTCAACAAAGATAATGTCAACAAAGCGAGGTGCGAGGCTTTTATCCGTCAGAAAGAATATATGCACTACATAGTTCGCGTCATCGATCCGAAAGGGAGGGCTTGAGCTACGAGCAAAATCTGTTGATATCTACACCACCCACGTCTGATACATCCACATGGCTGGACGCTTCGCATCGCTGCTCGAGCCGTTATTCTAATCAATTGGTCGACCCCGCGTCCCTCCCAGCTATCCGCGCGGGGAAAATACCTTCGTGCCCGGCCCCCCCCTTCCCGGCGATTGCACCCCGGTCCCACCCAAATCGATTTCCTTGAGCTGGAAGAAGTCTCCTCGGGCCGTGAAGGGCAAGCGCGCACTTCCCAGGCTGCTCTCCTCCCTCGTTATGATTCTCCCCTTCTCCCCTGCCCGCTCCTCTGCCAGTCTACCTGACAAGAGCCCTGGCCGATCCTGTCCTGCAGGGCTCAAGTCCCCCGCTGCTGTGCTGCTGACATTTTGAAGCTCCATCGGTCGCTTTCTGGGCGATCCAATTGCAGCAGCAGGGCGCTCCTGTGTGTGCTCCTCTGAACGACGTAGGTAGATGCGTCTGAAACAAGTGAAAGCCACGGCGAGTATAACCAAGCCTCCGGCGACAGCGAGGCCAGCAATCAGCGTATTGTGCTGCACCACAGGCGGTGTGTCGGGCGGCAACTCGCTGTTGATTGCAACGGGCGCCGAGTCTCCCGCCGGAGCATCGATGTCTTTAATATGCATGTCTAAACTGATTTTCATAGGCTCAGGCTTTGTGGACGAGTTCTTAATACCTCCGACCTGCTCATAAGCCAGCGATTGGTCTTCATGCGTAGACGAATTCTTTCCTTCTAGCTTCCGTATTACCCGTCGCCGGCCTCGGCGCCCTCTCCCCCTTTTTCTACCCGATGCTTGCTCTGCGTCCACATGCACTCTTATTGAGACATCCTCGCTATCGGTGTGACCGTGCCGGGTCCGATCTATTCCAACCTTCATGATGCGTCGGTACATGGCCTTGCCTGTCTTTTTGACAGCCCTCGCTAGGGGATTAAATGAATGTGTAGCTTCAACTGCGTCGTTGGAAAGGAGAGAAAGGACAGCAAGCAAGATAACTGGAACCAGTAAGCCGCTACGACGGAGGTAAGATCTAACCATCTTCGCCTCGATAGGCTTCCTCACAATCCTGCATTTAGGTAGTGGAGAGTTCTGAGAAAGGCTTCACCGAGATGTAAAACGAGCATGTCGTGCGAGGGATGGACACACGATCGAGCGATCCAGCCTTTGAACCGGCCCATGCACAAAATAGGAAGTACATAACACAAATTTGCATCTCTTCCTCGGAGATCCAGGAGGGAAAGGCAATTTATATGGCCTTGTTGTGAAAAGATGCTTTTCGGGGTACCGCGGAAAGCACTCAGCCAGAGATTCACTGCACGGTTGAATTCCGTGGCTGCCAAAGCGTTCCCAATTCCAAGTCTGAGTCCTTCTCGCCGTCCTCGCTGGTACAGGCAAGAAGGACGGTCTGACTTCACCGCATTTATATTCCTTAAATTCAAGTCCAACAAGATAGGCTGCGTTTGGAATAAGCACTCGTTTCTCGGCATTTTGTGACCATGTACACAAGAATCCAGAGAGTCTCTGAGCGTTTTGAGGGAGATCTAGGGCTGCCCTCGAGAAGCTCATTCCGGTTCAATCTCCGGGTACTAGTCTACAGGATGCTTCCCGTACAGTACTGTGGAATGGTAAAATTCTCTTTTGATTTCTTCAATATTTCGTCTGCACTGAATTGTTTTTCCTTATTGTCACCCCTCCTCCTCGTTGAAGGAACCCTCTACCGCCATCATAAACATGTCGCTTTCTCCCTGGTCTTCGTCAAGAATACTAGTTCGCACCCCAAAATTATCTCTCATCCCACTGCCGCCACCCGACCAAGGCGATGACCGAAAGCGTTTGGAATCCGGTGTTGGAGTTCCCACGAAAGGACCAGCCCGTGCACGCCGCTTGTCTGACACGATCCTCATACGCGACATCTCGCAACCCTCCGCATCCATCAAAAGCACTTCATCGTTTTGCGCCTGGAATATGTCGATTCTGTCACTCTCCTCCCAAAAGAGATTGCCACGTGTGGGTCGGCTCTTGTAACTTATGTTTCTTGCGCCCCACCACACTTTAAGGGAGGCACGGGATGAAAGCATCAGCTCTTCCGGAAACTCGAACTGGATCTCCGACTCGGACAAGGAGGTTCCCAATGCCCAACCTGCCAGACTCACGTCCAGATTCGTGCGATTCTCAACCACCAGGTAGTCTGCCTGTGCGTTAACCTCTTGAATATACACCAACGAGATCTGGTCGTGTTGACTGCCCGCCAGCTCCCGATACACGTCGACCTCCCGCCGTAGTCTTGCGTTTTCCTCCACCAGTAGGCGCTGCTCTGAGCCTTCCTCCGTCCCCCCAAGACTTGTCCCCCTGCCTTGCCTTCTGGCTGCACTGGCAGGACCCACCTCTTGCAATGCTCTAGCTACTGCGGAAGCACTCGCTTCAACGGCTGCGACAGATTTCGCATTGGCCGTGTCCAATTCCTCTTGAAGTCGATCAATTTTCCTTTCCAAGCTCTCGGTCTCTCGCGCCAGGACCGCCTCGGCTTGTCGCCGTTGCTGTTCGATTTGAAGAGCTAATCTCCGAACCTCATCCTCCAGCGCCTCTTTGTCCTCTTGTAGAGCGTCCACATCCCCAAGATTCTTATCTCTTTCTCGCCGCAACAAACTCAATTCCCCCTCTAAACTTTTGACCGTCGATTCCAACGCTGTGGCCCGAGCCTTGACAATTGTCCGGCTGGGGCTATCCTCCAGTCGGCGCGCTTTCTCCTCCGCCGCTTTTTGTGCCTCTACCAAGGCCTCTGCCCTTTTTTGCAGCTCTTGGCAGCGATCCTTTTCCTTCCGCGCCTGCTCTCGACACACTTCCAGTTGGGTCACGATACTATCCCGTGCCTCTCGCCTCTCTCGATCGGCCGAAGTCGCCGCCTTCAAACTTGCTCGCAACTCCTCCACCTCATCCTTCAAAGACTCCGTCTCTTCTGCGGCGGACATGCGGGTCCTCAGGTCCTCTGTCAGCCCCTCTACCTGCTCCTTGAGCGTACGTATCTCGGCTTCAAGCTCCGGCACTCCCGGTTTCTCTTCCTCCACGACCACTCCCAGGCTGTGTCGCCCTTCTTGGTGCTCCAATTCTCGCTCCAAATTCTCATTCTCGTCTTGTAGATTCTCCACATTTCGCTCAAGCATTGCATGGCGTTCCTCTGCGCGTTTTAAATCGTTTCGCAATTCGTCCACTTCTTTCACCTCCTGTTGCAAGCGCCGGCGCTCAGCCTCTAATTCCTTCACCGTCTTCTCGAGGCGATGCACCGAGTCTTTGAGGTACAATATTTGGCCGGAGAACTCGTCCGCCTTTTTGGCGGCCATCAAATTTCCATGAATCCGTCCTTGACTTCGAAACTTTTCACGCGCGTCCTCGAACGACTCGTTAAATTGCTCCCGAAGCTGTTGATTCTCCCGCCGAGCCTCTTTGATCTTACTCTCCAGTGTCTGAATGTGCTGGCGCAGATCTCGCATTTTTTTCACACAATTTGGGCTGCTCATACGCGTGCTGCAACGAATTCCTTTTCCAACCGTGTCATCTCCGCCTGAGCGTCGCAACTCCTCGCGAAGCTGCTTGTTCGTGATTTCCAGATCTTTCACCCTCATGACATACTCCTCTACCTGCTTGTACATGTCGTCTCCTCGTGATTTATTTTGCTTATCCTTGCCAATGGCAGGCGTTCCGGGTGCTGCGTCTGATTTTGAAAAAGTAGAACGTCAACAGGGGAGGTAGGGACAAGGAAGTTCAGGACCAAATAAAGAAGCCCACATTCAACCTCTAGACCTTGAATGATCCGATATATTGGCCCTTCCCCTCCCCCTAAGGATTCTGCGTTCATTTTTTAGGTAGGTTTCATTCCCACTTGATTCTTTTCAGAGCCACTGATAATTATAGCGTCTTGGTTGCGCGGTACATTCATGGAATGCCGAGAGTCATCGGTAAGCTCAGACTACTCACCTGATTTGCGTGTCCTGACCATGACATTCAAGTTTTATCTCCACTCGTCGTCCGTTTTCCCTGTGCATAAGTTTCGGCACACAGCGTTTCAGAAATCAAGTCGTTAGGGGAAATCAGAAAGACAGCGCACATCAGAAGCCGCTATCGGGAGTGTTTGTCGTACCGCACCGTTGATCACTAAAGTCCGAAACGAAGCAGGGGGGGAAAGCGAAAACCCCCTGCGCGCTCGTTCCAAAGCACTCGAAATCATTGTTGCACAGCATAAGTAATTAATTCAAATAATATCGAAACTCGTGTTTCCATAAGGTTGATTTTTAAGGAACGTGCGGACGAATAGGGTAATTTAATTTGTTACGTTTTACTGGCGGGCGTGGCGCAGTTTGCACAGCTGTGGCCTTGGCACTCAATCGTGCAGGCGCGTCAGGGCCAGGTCCAAAGTCTCCGCGGTACATTTTTTGCTGAAGTTCAGTTCCATAGGAAGGGTCTTGAACTCGGGCCATCATTTGGGTGTAGCGAGGTGCCGCCCGGTAAAGGTAGGCCTGGAGACGGGTTAGAAAGCTCGGATCGGCAACTTGGTCTTCGAGGTCCTGATAGACCGGACTAGAGATGCCTGTTTGCATGCTGGCCACAACTCTGGGATCTTCTGCACGTGCCTGCAGTTTGGCATAGAGAGCCATGCGATCATATATCTTTTGTTGGATACTATTGAAGCTGTTTTCATGCTGGTTTGGAAAAGCAGGGAAGTAAAATTTAGCGCGCGTGTCCAAACCAGAACACTTTTCGTTTCTTCCCAAGACGTACCACAAAGTAATTTGCATTTAAAAGTTCGTTCACTTGTTGCGCATATTTTGCTCGATCGGCTGGGCTTGGAACGCGATCGGATTGTGAGGGCCAGGGCACTCCTCCGATGATTTGTCCTCCGTTGGTGTTGCTCGTGGAAGGGACGAAGTTGCCAGTACCTCGGAGAAAACGACGTCGTAAGTCTGCGGGCGTGTTTTCAACATTCCTCAAAAAAGAGAAGTTTGCAAGAGATGTTTCTTCCCCCTTGTGGCATTGAATCGCTTTGACAAGTAGAAGGAGGAGCAAACCAAAGGAGGTGAGCATGGCCCACAGGAGAGAGGGAGGAGGTCGGAATGGTCCTGAATGTTGCTCGCGGAGGAATCGCAGGAATACGACGCCAGTCGTCATTCTAAATAAATCAAAACATCCATAAAGGGGATGTGAGTCAGTAAATATGTGTATTTGTAACCCCCCGCTCACGTTTTTTGTCGCTCGGCACGGACGTTGGGACTCGAGAAAGCAGCTTTCTTGCTTCACCCCTGCGAGCAACGGGCTGGTAACAGACGGGACACCGTCTTGCCGTCCCCGCATCTCCACCTATGATATTAAACATCGACAGGTATAAAGAGAGAGACCTCGTGGTTACAAAGCGTAGCCTCGCCGCCTTGAATCAGCCGAGTGAACTTGCGGAGATGTCAGCTTCAGGCATGCTTTGGCGCATGTGGCACAATCCTCGCCTTCATGTCAAAAGGTTCTATGATGTGCCGGGATCTAACACTTTCTTCTCACCACTCGACGCATGCAGGAACAAAGGGCGACTCAAAAGACGTCGATCTCTACTTCATCACGCTGGCACCATTGTCAAGCGCCTATCTGCGAGTGGTTTATCCTTCCTCAAGAAACCTCCTGACACGTCGAAGCAACTTGCTGGTTGAAGGCCGGTGGCGGGGCGGGGGGGTGAAATAGAAAGACATTTAGGCCAAATGCGAATATTCTATGGACTTAGCAAGTCCTATGGTGGAGGTTTATGGTTGTTGAACCCCTTGACACGGATACTGCGATTCCTGATCCGGTGCACAGGGTTGCACACCCTAGGTCGAGCCCTGCCTTTGGGGCTGCTCCTGGCATTGACCTGTGGCTTACCCCTAGCATGGGCCTGGAGGAATTTTGTCACACCAAGTAACTGGTGGACAAAGCGTGTGATTGTGGATACGGAGTCCGGGCCTGTCCAAGGTTTCACTCAAGATAAGGTCAGCTTTTATCTCGGAATTCCCTACGCAGCGCCTCCTGTGGGCGAACTGCGTTTCGCCGCCCCAAGGCCACTGGGTCGGCGATGGGACAAACGACATCCCTACGATGCCACCTACTTCCGCGCCGAATGCATGCAAGGAAAGCTGCACAACGCGGACCGACCCAAAGCTCTCAGTGAAGATTGCCTGTTCTTGAATGTGTGGGCCCCCTCCACGGCCAGGAAGAAGAAGCCTGTGCCGGTCATGGTTTGGCTCTACGGCGGTGCATTTCAACAAGGAGGCTCGTCCAAAGCCGAGTACTATGGAGAGAACCTGGCTGCGAAGGGTGTGGTCCTCGTGAGCTGTAATTATCGACTGGGAGCTCTGGGATTCATGGTCTCGGTAGACGACGGCATGTACGGGAATTACGGGCTGCAAGACCAGCGTTTTTGCCTGGAATGGGTTCAGCGGAACATCAAAGGCTTCGGTGGCGACCCAGGCTCTGTGACCCTCTTCGGAGAGTCTGCTGGAGCCATGTCCGTAGGCCAGCACTTGCTCATGGAGGGGCAGGGGCGCTTGTTCCACCGCGTCATAATGCAGAGCAACCCCTTCTCGTACCATTACCGGTCCTTGACCGTGGCCAACTTCCTGGGCCAAGCCGTCAAGCGGGGTGTCGACTGCCATGATCTCAAATGCCTCCAGGAGGAGCCGGTGGAGGAGCTGCTGGAGGTCCAAGACAGCATCCACGGGCTCCCGCGCAGCGTCGGCGACTTTTTCACTTGGGGACCTGTGATCAAGGAAGGGCCATGGTGGCGGGCCGCGGAGTCGAGCGGGGGGCGGCAGCGCGATGCGGTCCCGATCACCGTGCGGCAGCCCTTGAAAGCGCTGGAGTCGCGGGACTTCGTCAACAGGGTGCCCGTCATCTTGGGGTCCTGCAAGGACGAGGGGCATATGTTCGTGTACAACATCTTCCCCTTTCCCATGCCAAAGTACCTGTACTGGGGCTTCGTCTTCGTCCTCTTCAGGGAGAGCGCCCCCAAGATTATTCGTCACTACGCGGAAGTGGTGGAGAAGGAAGTCGCGCGACAGGGCACGAAGCGAATTGACTACCGGCCCGTCCTCTCCATCATCCTCAACGACTATATGTTCCGGTGTCCGACCTGGCGGGCGGCCCATCTCTTGCAAGAAAAGAGCGTGGACCCCGCCGCTGCTCCGGTCTACGTCTTTCAGTTCTCCCATCCTACGCGGGTGCCCGGTTTCCCGGAGTGCCACGGCCTGTCATGCCACACGTCCGAGCTCCCCTTCGTCTTCAACAACCTTGACGTGATTCATAAGCAATACGCCATGGCTTACGAGCACCGAAATGCCTCTTCAGTCAAAGACCTGATTTCCAACATCCTATGGGGTCTCTTCCTCAACCTGGACGCGGACGAGCGACTCTCCTCCGTCATGGCCGACTATTGGGCGGCCTTTGGGAAGACGGGTAACCCAAATCACAAGGGGGCGCCTTTGCACTGGCGCGAATGGAAGGGCCGACGACGCTACCACCTACAGCAAAATCCGGTGGATGATGAGGAGTCTTTCGGAGGCAATAGGGATGGAGGAAGGGATGACACGGACTTCCTCCGCACCCTCATGGGAGGCACAGCGAGTGCGAGCAACAGAGATCGGCAGAGGTATACGGGAGAAAGAAAATTTACAGAGGGTAAAATGGGGAATGGGAGAAGCCGAGCTCAAAGTAAGCGGAAAAAAGGAGGTACCTCTACAACAATCATAGAGCCGCACTACTTGGATCTGAAATGGAAGCCAGAGGTGCATTTGGCGACCAGGGATTGCACTTGTGACTTCTGGGATGGCTTTAACTGTAAGTCCAGATGGGCCAGACTCTCGTATCCCTGTGTGTCGTTATGAGACCTTTGATGGATAGTAGCGTGATTTATCATGCATAATGTTGCTACAAGTTAACTCACAGTTTTTCCTTTTTGCTCTTCCGCTATTTCGGCAGATAAGTGGTGAGGCTGAATTCGAAACAAAGAGGCCTAAACATAAGCAGAAGATTGACGAACAGACGTGATAGCTTCAGGTGAAACTTTGCGACAAAACCGAGCTCTAACGCGAAAATGAGAAAAAGCGATGTATCCAGGACACGTGATACCGGTCTGAACATAAACAAACAAATGTGCAATATAATCTGTTAGAATGATTTTTAAGGGAAAGGTCTGGGAAAGCGTCAGTTTCCCGATGACAGTTGAATTTCACCAAATGTCTTCTTGTCGACCTCATCTGCTTTAAACCTTGCTTTGCGTCGTGTCTGCATGCTTGTTCTGGAGATTGGCCCTTTGCTTTAAAGATTGGGTTCACCTTTCAAATGTAATATTTTTGTCGAGCCAAGCCAGAACAGCATTTCCCAACAAACATGTCCTTTCCTTTCACCTTATTCATCCTATTCCCCTTCAGGACCCGTAGACATTTGCTCTACCGCCCCGAGATTTGCATCCTTCTCCGATCACAATGACGTGTGTCATATGAGCAAGGAGAGATTGTATAGTGCAGCAACTAAGCGCCTTAAGACATCTATCTTCTTTGAAGGCCAACAAAGTATGCACGGTCCATTATCCTTTCTGCTCACAACAAACAGACAGCTGGCCTGGCGCGTGCATTACTGCCCTTAGACGCTGTGCGTGGTCACTTTTTTCAAGTTTGAAGCGGCAAAACCCACAGGATAGGCATCGTTACACCACGTCACAATGTTGACAAACCTCCCAATTGGACACGAGGCTGCGATGGCGTACAGGGGAAGCGGCCTGGCCCATGCCAGTCAACTCGACAGACTGAGGCCTTTTTCATCATACTCCCCCAACCTCCCAAGCTCTCCAAGCACGTGTGAGGTCCTTTTTATCATACCCCCTCGACCTCCCAAGCTCCCGAAGCCGTCCACAGCGCCCTCGCCATCCACTCGCCTCCCCCCCGAGGGCCTTCTTCACCCACAGCCCCCACGTTCATTTTCTACAGCCGCTGCAATGCGTGTTTGTGTTTGAACGTGCTACTGCGATGCTAGCCGGATTATTTATGGCAGCCGATGTGGAAATTGCTTGCAGGACAGCCGGGGAGGCATGATTAAGGAAATACGGCTTGAGGAAGCTGCTTCCAAACTATTTCCTGTCACTCACTCCTGATGGGACCCTTCAAACGATGTATCTAGTCTTCTCATGAAGCAATTGTGTAAAACTCTATCAACAAGGAACTGCGGAAATACCGCGTTTGGTTCCTTGAAGTCCTGATCATCTTTTCTGCCAGGATGTTGTTCATTTTCTCACTTCCCCCTCCAACTTTCCACGACAGCCCATCATGGTGCGCATGAGTGTGTTGGCCGACGCCCTAAAAACAATCTCAAATGCTGAAGATCGGGGGAAAAAGCAGGTGCTTATTCGTCCATCATCGAAGGTGATCGTGAAATTTTTGCAAGTCATGCAGAAGAACGGTACGGACGGCGGACGTGAATTGAGGGGGATGGTGTTGGAAGACCCTAGAAATGCTTGGAGGACTAATATCGCATGTTTTCAGAAAGAGAAATGTGTGAGGTATGTCTATGTGGCACATAAGCACACGAAAAGTTGTGCCAAGCGCATGGAATGGTACATCCGCGTCGATGGATGGCTTCATCAGTAGGAGAGGACTGCCAGAATTTGTTTCCGCAAGCTAACACTCTGTGCACAGAGCCTAGTGCCTGTTTCAGGACAGCCATGGCGATGACTGTATTCAATTTTTATGCTCTGCCAAAGCGACGAGGGACAACACTCACCGCCGGGGATATTCCAGGAACTGGGCGGCCTTATGTTTCCCCGAAATGACTTCCTTTCGCGATACCCTGCCATCTGCGACCATCATGTGTTGTGTGCACCTTTCTGGTTTACCTTTCCAGCATTTTTCTCACATCTTTCCTGCCCTTAACCCTTTGCCCTTAACCCTTTGTCCCAGGCTACATTGGTGAGTTCGAAATCGTGGACGACCATCGCGGCGGGAAGATAGTCATCGACCTGATCGGACGCATCAACAAGGTGGGAGTGATTTCTCCGCGCTTCGACGTGAAGTACGGCGAGTACGAGAACTGGGTGAACAACGTTCTCCCATCCCGTCAGGTAAGCCGGCGGGGCAGATGTTCTGTCACTGGGGCGGTCGGAGGAGAGGAGTCTAGAACTGGGCCGGTGGTTTTGGCGGTTCCTGCGTTCTGCGTGCTTTGTATCCGGGCGGGGCGCTGGGAAAGCACGACATGATGAGCGCAAACGCAAGATTTCTGACACCTCTTGTAGGAGGCTGCCGGTCATCACACCGCGTGGCCCATGAACGCACAAACGTTATGTAACGCCTGAGTCTTGCTCTCCCACCGCCCCAAGTCCCTTCCCCATGGTGTCTCGGCAGACAGTTGTGTCCCCGCTCACCTTCCTCCCTTGCTTTCTCCCCTCGCCATACCCCCCAGTTCGGACACATTGTCATGACCACCACCTTCGGGATCATGGACCACGAAGAGGCGCGTCGGCGGTTTACGGGCGGGAAGCTGCTCGGGTTTTTCTATTAGGGTCCGTGGAAAAAAAAACTCGGGCGTTCGTGTGAAAATGATGGGCCTATTTTGTCGGAGGCGATCGACGTGTGAAAGTAGGAGACACATCAAAAGCGCCGGCACCGCCTTCCTATATCCTTCTCCTTATCCCTCTCCTCCTCCCTTATGTCCTCTCTGCCGTTCCTATCCGAGCGACCGAGACAGCATTAAGCCTTGGCCAAAGAGAGAACGGTGTTGTCAAAGAATCAAGGATGCAAAAACGCCAAAAAAATCCCAAGCTCGCCTGTGCACCAAACGCCCCTCTGTCACCTGATACCCTTTCTCAGCACGTTGCTCGTTACTTTTGCATGGAGCTGCTCTCTTCTTCTCACATTTTGTTTTTTTATGTTAGAAAGCCACCCCTTCCCCACACATGGTCCGGGTATCCTCCACATCCTCCGCCCTACTGCCCTCAGCGCCCCCCTCCAGCCTGCTGCTTCAGGTTCTCGTAAATCTTGCTCTTGACCCATTCCTTGGAATGGGGCGAATATTGCTTGGTTCGAGGGTCAAAACTGTCCGCAGCAGGTAGCGGATGGGGAGGGAAGGTGGCGCATAACATGAGTGGTTCGAGGGTCAAAACTGTCCGCAGCAGGTAGCGGATGGGGAGGGAAGGTGGCG
>Ga0102934_1000259_pt1 | contig 33818 bp, 35 predicted proteins | sample SalPonR2_A_D1_MG_FD_78175 | JGI IMG/M metagenome (GOLD analysis project Ga0102934, IMG submission 78175) | Salt pond soil microbial communities from South San Francisco under conditions of wetland restoration - Salt Pond MetaG R2_A_D1_MG | ecosystem: Environmental > Aquatic > Marine > Intertidal... | reverse complement strand
CTCTCCTGTATTTTTATTTTATTTACCTCTTTTAAAATGATACAATAAAAAACAGATAATAATTCGTAATATAAAATATATAAAGGTGGGAGAAATTAATGGATAGACCCAACTGGGATCAATATTTCATGGAAATGGCGGAATTAGCTTCTAAGAGATCAACCTGTTTAAGAAGAAAAGTGGGAGCGGTATTGGTGAAAGATAGAAGAATACTGGCTACAGGCTATAATGGAGCTCCCAAGAAATTACCCCACTGCGAAGAAACGGGCTGTTTAAGAGAACAAAAAAATGTACCAAGTGGACAGCGCCATGAAATATGTAGGGGTATTCATGCTGAACAGAATCTAATCGCTCAATCGGCTGTTCATGGGGTTAAGACAGAGGGGGCGACTGTATATTGCACTAATCAACCCTGTAGTATATGTACTAAACTTTTAATCAATGCCGGTATTAAAAAGATATATTATAAGAACCCATATAATGATGAGTTTACTAAAAAGCTACTTGATCAGTCTGAAATAGAATATAAGGTTATAAAATAAATTCAAAATTGTAATATACTTTCGTGCAGCCATCTTATTTTTATGTTATCATAACAGTTGGAATCAAATCGGAATAATAAAAAGATATTAATAAGGGGTTGAATAATTGATGAACGTAAAAGTTGACTTAATGGAAAATTTGAAGTTTAATGCTCAAGGTGAATCAGGTCATGATATGCCTATGGATGCTTCGGAAAGTGCAGGTGGAGATGACAGTGCTGCTAGACCGATGGAGATGCTGTTAGCAGGTCTCGGAGGCTGTACTAGTATTGATGTAGTACTTATCTTGAATAAGATGAAAGCGGAAATTGAAGATTTTAATGTTGATATAGAAGCTGAGAGGGAAGATGAACATCCAAAAAGGTTTAAAAAGATTCATTTAAATTATTATATTAAAGGTAAGAACTTAGATAAGAAAAAAGTTGAAAAGGCAATAAATTTATCTGAAAATAAATATTGTTCCGCTTCTGCTTCATTAAATGCAGAAATTACTTCGTCATATGAAATTGAGAATATTGAATAATAATTTTTCATAATCGCGGATATCTATTTGTGGTTTTCTAAAAATAATTAACACATAAAATTAAATAATAATTAATAAATGGGAGACAGGCCGGTTTTGGGTCTGTCTTTTTTTAAATTAATTTTAAAAAATTTCTTGTATAGGAAGGATATTATTAAATATTATTGAATATATATAATCAGAATTAAATAAAATTTAATATACATACTTTTAATATTAAATACTGTTTAATAAAAATAAGGAGGAAAAAAATGATTGATTTAGAGATTAATGAAGACCAACTTAAAAGAACAGTTCAAAGGGCGAGAGAGAAAAATATTATCATGCCCACCTTTGAACAGATGAAAAATCCAGAATTAATACCGGATGAAATCAAGGAAAAACTAAAGGATATTGGATTATGGGATATCAATTCTTATAACCTATTTCGTATCACCTGGAAAAACGAGCCGAAAAAAGAAGGCGGACTATACGATGGTGTTAACTATTTAGAACTACCTTCTAAACTAACGGGAGTCGATGCCAGAATAATCGGAGTCGTAGGAAAATGGTTTCCGACCGGTGCCCATAAGGTAGGAGCTACTTATGGATGTCTGGCACCCAGATTAATTACCGGTCAGTTTGATCCTACTTATCATAAGGCAATTTGGCCTTCGACCGGCAATTACTGCCGCGGGGGAGCCTATAACTCAGAACTATTAGCCTGTGATTCGATAGCTATCTTACCGGAAGAGATGAGCCAGGAAAGATTTGAATGGTTATCCAATGTAGCCGGTGAGGTAATTGCCACACCCGGCAGTGAAAGTAATGTAAAAGAGATCTTTGATAAGACCTGGGAACTTAAGGCAGAACGAGATAATGTGGTAGCCTTTAACCAGTTTGAAGAGTTTGGCAACCACCTCTGGCATTATGAAGTAACCGGTAGTGCCCTGGAAGAAGTATTAGAAAAAGAGATGGGTGAAGATGAAAATTACCGGGGTGTAACCTTAACCTCGGGTTCCGCCGGTACTTTAGGCTGCGGCGATTATCTAAAAGAGAAGTATCCAACCAGTAAGATTGCTGTCGGGGAAGCCCTACAGTGTCCTACTCTTTTAAACAATGGTTTTGGTGCTCATAGAATTGAGGGTATTGGAGATAAGCATGTACCCTGGATCCATAATGTGAAAAATACTGATATGGTAATTGCGGTTGATGATGAAGATACGATGAGCCTTGTCAGGTTATTTAATGAGCCGGCCGGTCATCAGTACTTAAGAGAAGAATTAGGTTTAGAGCAGGACTTTATTGATAAGTTAAAGTTAATGGGGATTTCCTGTATAGCCAATATGATTATGGCTATTAAATTTGCCAAGTATTATGAATTGGGAGAAGATGATATAGTACTGACCGTATTTACTGATTCCATGGAACTTTATCAATCCAGGTTAAAAGAGATGGAAGAGGAGTTTGGTGAATATACCAAGACCGATGCAGCAGTAGATTATAATGCTCACTTGAACCGATTATCAACAGATTACCTAGAAGAGTTAACTTATGAAAGCAGAAAAAGAATCCATAACTTGAAATACTATACCTGGATAGAACAGCAGGGTAGAGAATTAGAAGAATTAAATGCACAGTGGTATGACTATGAAAACTACTGGGGCGAGATCCATAACATGACTCCTAAGATCGATGAACTGATTAAAGAGTTTAATGAAAGAGTCGGATTATTAGAAGAACTTTAAATTATCTCTAAGAAGGTGTAAAGATGAAATATGTAAAAAATTTAAAATGTACTAACTGTGGTGAAACTTATGAGGCAGTACCAGATAGGTATTTATGTGATAAATGCGGCGATAAAGGCATCTTAGATGTACAGTATAAATATGAAGAGATAAAAAAAGATTGGAACAAGGAAAAGTTAGCTAATAATAGTGAGAGTTCAATTTGGAGGTATTTGCCGCTTTTACCGATAGAGGAAGATACGAAAAGACCTAACTTGAGAATAGGTAATACTCCTATCTATAACTCAAAAGAGATGGGTAAAAAACTGGGTCTAAATAATCTCATTATTAAAGATGATGGATTAAATCCGACTGGATCATTAAAAGATAGGGCTTCAGCCATGGCAGCTGTAAAGGCCAGAGAAGCAGGTGCTAAAACTGTGGCCTGTTCTTCTACAGGTAATGCAGCGTCTTCTTTAGCAGGTAATATTGCCTCTATGGAAGATGAAATGAATGCCATTATCTTTGTACCAGAGAGAGCTCCTTCCGGCAAAGTTGCCCAACTTTTAGTCTATGGAGCTGAAGTTGTATCAGTACAGGATTCCTATGAGGCGGCCTATTACCTTTCTGATGAAGCCATTAAAAAATGGGGCTGGTATAACAGAAATGCAGCCATTAATCCCTATTTAGTAGAAGGGAAAAAGACCTCAGTATTAGAGATGGCCGAACAGCTTAACTGGGAGATGCCGGACTGGGTCGTATTTTCTGTAGGTGATGGCTGTACAATTGCCGGTGCCTATAAAGGACTTTATGATTTGAAACAGATTGGTTTTATCGATAGAATTCCTAGATTATTGGGAGTTCAAGCTGCCGGTTGTGCTCCGATCACTAAAGCTTTTAGAACCGGTAAAGATCTTGTAGTAACAGATGAAAACACGATTGCAGACAGTATTGCGGTGGGTAGTCCCAGAAATTACAGGAAAGCCTTAAATGCTGTAAAGAACTCAAAGGGTGAATATATTAATGTATCTGATGAAGAGATACTTAATATGATTAAATTATTGGGTAGTACCACCGGGATCTTTGGTGAACCAGCCGGAGTAGCAGGATTGGCCGGGATTAAAAATGCTGTCAAAGAAGGAATAATCGGTAAAGAAGAGTCAGTAGCTGTAGTCATTACAGGTAACGGTTTAAAAGACATAGATAATGCCCGTAAAGCAGCTGGTGAATTGATTGAAATAGAAGCAGATATAGATAAATTGGCAGAAATATTTGATAAAAAGGGGGTAATCTAATGGTTGAAGCCAATATGAAGATGGGTGAAAAGATCCGTAATATAAGAAAGTCCCAGAGCCTTAGCCTATCGGAGTTAGCAGATAAAATTGGTAAAACCTCCAGTTATTTAAGTCAGGTAGAGAGAGGTCTGGCTGAACCCTCAATTACTGCTTTAAGAGAAATATCTAAAGCGCTTAATATACCTATATTTTACTTTTTAATCGAAGATCAAAAGCATAATGCTGTAGTTAGAAAGGAAGATAGAAAGGTACTTAGATTTCCTGGTTCACATTTAACATTTGAACTGATTTCACCTGATTTGGAACACGATATCGAGATGATCGAAGCGAAGCTAGAACCGGGTGCCAGTACCCTGGATAAACCATTATCTCATAATGGGGAAGAAGTAAGTATTGTAATCCAGGGGAAGATGGAAATCACGATTGGTAGTGAGAGATATGAGTTAGATGAAGGGGACAGTATTTATTATAATGCAAATTTACCTCATAAAATAACCAGTATTGGTAAAGAAGAGCTAATATTTATTTCAGCAATAACACCACCTAACTTTTAATCAACAAATATCAACAATGGAGGTTAAACAAATATGAAAGAGTTTTCAGAAATTTTAAAACAGGCTGAAAAATATCGTCCTGAAATTTCGAAGTTCTTAAGGGATATGATTGCAATTCCGAGTGAAAGCTGTCAGGAAAAAGAAGTTATCTTAAGAATCAAGGAAGAGATGGAAAAAGTTGGTTTTGACAAAGTTGAAATTGACGATATGGGTAATGTGCTGGGCTACATCGGTCATGGTGATCATTTAATTGCGATGGATGCCCATATAGATACCGTCGGCTTAGGAGATAAAGAACTTTGGGATTTTGATCCCTTAGAAGGTTATGAAGATAAGGAAGTAATTGGAGGTAGAGGTGCCAGTGACCAGGAAGGCGGTATGGCTTCTATGGTTTATGCTGGTAAGATTATTAAAGACCTAGACCTAGAAGATGATTATACCTTAGTTGTTACCGGTACAGTCCAGGAAGAGGACTGTGACGGCCTCTGCTGGCATTATATGATCGAAGAAGAAGAGATCAGACCTGAATTTGTTGTTATTACTGAACCTTCTTCCTGTAATATTTATAGGGGTCACCGCGGTAGAATGGAAATTAAGGTAACTACCCATGGTGTTAGCTGTCACGGCTCAGCACCCAGCCGCGGAGATAATGCGATCTATAAGATGGCACCTATCATTAATGAACTGAAGGCTTTAAATGAGAATCTTAAATATGATGAATTTTTAGGTAAAGGGACCTTAACTGTATCTGAAATATTCTTCAGCTCACCTTCTAGATGTGCTGTAGCAGACGGCTGTTCTATTTCTATCGATAGAAGACTGACAGCCGGTGAGAGTTGGGAGTTTGCCCTTCAACAGATACGAAATCTTCCTTCCGTTAAGGAAGCTAATGCAGACGTAGAGATGTATGAATATGAAAGACCTTCTTATAACGGTCTTAGTTATCCCATTGAATCGTACTTTCCTACCTGGGTTATTGAAGAAGACCACCCGGTCTGCAGTAGTCTGGTAGATTCTTATCAAAAATTATTTGATGATGAACCCTTAGTTGACAAGTGGACCTTTTCCACCAACGGGGTTTCAATAATGGGAAGACATGGAATTCCCTGTATAGGTTTTGGACCTGGACATGAAGATCAAGCACATGCTCCTAATGAAAAAACCTGGAAAGATGAACTAGTAAAAGCAGCCGCCTTTTATGCATTGATTCCAACAGTTTATGTAAATGACTATGCTGACAAAATGCCTGAAGTAACCAAAAATATTGTTGAATAATTTCAAGGAGGAATAAAAAAGATGAAAACTGAGTTTAGAGGTAAGGACTTTATAACTTTACAGGACTGGTCAAAAGAGGAACTAGATACCTTATTAGAAGTTTCTTTTGATCTTAAGAAAAAATTTGCGATGGGTCTTGATACACCTTATTTAAATAACAAAACTGCTATGTTAATGTTCTTTGAACAGTCAACCAGGACTAGAAACTCAATGGAAGCAGGTTTAGCTCAACTGGGAGGGCATGCAAACTTTTTAGATACTTCCACCATGCAGGTATCTCACGGTGAAGTTGCTAAAGATACAGCCGTAATATTAGGTAGGTTTGGTCATATGATAGCCTGTCGTAACTGTGAGTGGGGTATTGGTAATGATTATTTAACAAGTTTAGCCAAGTGGGCGCCTGTACCTGTATTAAGTCTTCAGGATGATTTATACCATCCAATGCAGGGTATTGCGGATCTAATGACCATCATGGAAAAAAGAGAAAATACTAGAAATCTAAAAGTTTCTATCATTTGGGCTTATGCAACCAGTCATAAGAAACCGATTTCAGTACCTGTTACACAGTCACTTCTTTTCCCAAGATTCGGGATGGATGTTACTTTAGCCTATCCAGAAGGATATGAGCTGCCTGATTGGGTAATTGAACAGTCCAGAGCTAATGCTGAGAAACACGGTGGTTCCTTTAAGATTACTCATGATATGGAAGTAGCTTATACAGATGCTGATGTTGTTATTCCTAAAAACTGGGGCAGCTGGGCTACAAGTCAAAGTGATGATGTAATAGATGAAAACTTAGAAGGTAATAAAGAATGGAAATGTACCGAAGAGATGATGGCAATGGCAGATGAAGACGTCATGTACATGCACGCTTTACCTGCTGATAGGGGTAATGAAGTTGAGGATTCAGTAATAGATGGTCCAAAATCCATAGTGTATGATGAAGCAGAAAACAGACTTCACACTGCAAAAGCTGTTATGACCCTAACGATGGGCGGTAAGTAATTATATAATTTAAATAACAACTACCTCACCCAAATCATAGAAAAATTTTGGGTGAGGTTCCTATAAAGCTTTGTTGATTAGTCCAAGACTTAATTGACTACGATACCCTAGAATAGGTAAATACTTTGGAGTGCTCCACAAGCTCTCCACTCTACGTTCAATAATTAAACACCTTTGCAGGGTTAAAGAAGTGTTGCTGACATAGAAAACCTAGGGATATCATTGGCGATGTAGACTGACAGCTTGGTGGTTTACCATCATTGCTTATTCCCTTACATTAAAGGATTTGTAATATTGGTATAGGCTAAAAACTGATAGGGAGACTGGTTGAAATATAAAACTACTATTGTAAACGGGAACTAAGGATAGAGCAGAAAGGTAAGAAAGTGAGAAAGTTGCTAAATTATGTATATGTCATCGCTAAAGTCGACAGGCCCCTGATAAACACCAAAAAATTCGGGATAATAAGGTCTTTTCTTGATGAAGATAAAACTGTATCTTTAAAGACCAAGCCTTTTACTATACAGTTTAGCTATGAGACCGGCCACCATATAAAGGATATTACGGTGGGGGTTGATGCAGGCTATCAGAATATCGGGTATTTGCTGTAACCACAAAAGCCGAGTTTTTAGTGCCGAGATTGAGTTTTTAAAGAAGATAACAAAGCTTTTAGAGGAAATAAGGAAAACCGCAGTAAACGTAGGAGTGGGTTCAGACATAGAGAAAAAGGGTTCAATAATCGAAAAGTATCCAAGTCTGAAGGTTGGCTTGCATTATCGGTTAAGCACAAGGCTTTTTTATTTAGAGGTCAAGACCGTCGCACTGATCTTTTACTAAATCAAAAATTTGGAAGGGGTTTTCTGAGACATTATTAGTTTAAAAAGTTTAAAAGAATATATAAAAAGCATAATTTTTAAAATTGTCAAAATTGTAATAAAATTAATATTTTTATTTAATCTGCTGGAATTTAGAAACACAGTAGTTTTCTCTGCTTTTTCTTCAATTTTTTAAATTTTTAAAAATATTAAAAATAAAAAGGGAGAATTAATATGAGTGAAAATGTAAATAAAAGGGAAGAAACTGAAGCTTATTATAAATTAGAAGATAGACCACCTACGGGTGAGACGATCTTATTAGGTTTCCAGCATATGTTAGCCATGTTTGTAGGTATAATTACACCACCTTTAATTATTGCAGGAGCGGCCGGCTTAAATGCAGCCGAGTCAGCTTTTTTCGTTAATATGGCCCTGATCATTTCAGGAGTTGCTTCTTACATACAGTGTCATAAATTTGGACCGGTTGGATCTGGTTTACTGGGAGTGCATGGAACTAGCTTTACCTTTGTTCCGATGGCTATCTCAGCAGTTAATTCGGGCGGTTTAGCACTTGTCTTAGGAATGGCTTTAGCAGCTTCTCCCGTGGAAATGATAATCAGTAGGTTTATTAAACAGACTAAAAAATTTTTTCCTCCTGTGGTTACAGGTGTTGTTGTTATGCTAATCGGACTGGGACTGATGGAAACCGGAATGACTAACTTTGGCGGGGGTGTTGGAGCAGAAGACTTTGGTAGTGTGCAGAATCTTTTACTCGGTTCTTTCGTCTTGTTAATTATTGTATTTGCCAATAGATTTGGTAAAGGTTTGGTAAAAGTTGGGGCTGTTGCAATCGGGCTGGTAGTAGGCTATCTGGTATCAATACCTTTAGGGATGGTTGATTTCCAACCTGTGGCTGAGGCCGGTTGGTTTACAGTACCTATACCATTTAAATTTGGTATGTCCTTTAGATGGTCCCACTATTTACCCTGGATTCTAGCCTATGTCATTACTTCCATTGAATCGATAGGTGACCTAACAGCGATTTCGGAAGTTTCTGGTGAACCGGTCGAGGGAGATCTTTACCGGGAAAGGATCAGTGGAGGTATTCTGGCTGATGGAATTGGTTCTGCCCTAGCAGCCGTATTCAATACTATGCCCAATACAACGTTTAGTCAAAATGTCGGAGTTATCCAGATGACAAAAGTGGGCAGTAGGGTTGTAGGCTATGCTGTAGCTGGTATCCTTGTTATATTAGGACTTTTACCTAAAATAGGTGCTTTAATCAGTGTAATGCCCAATGCGGTATTGGGGGGAGCTACTATCGCTTTATTTGGTATGGTTGCTACCTCTGGGATGAAGATAGTGGTAAGAGGCGGATTAACCGACCGCAAGATATTTATCCTTTCGGTCGCACTCAGTATCGGTTTAGGCGTAACCTTTAGGCCGGATATTGTTGCAAAACTGCCTGATATTCTATCAACTATTTTATCATCCGGCATTACAATAGGAGCAGTAAGCGCTATCCTTTTGAACTTACTATTACCTAGAAAAGAAAAACCAGTTGAATGCTAATTAATATTGGTTTTAATTAAAAATCTTATATATTCTGTGATATAATAAGTTTAAGATATATGACTAAACTTATGAATTAACTAATATTTAATAGTTAAAAATTAAAACAGGAAATAACGAGGTTCTGTTTAAGATTAAAAAGTGGAGGTGTTTTAATGGAGTTTAAACATGTAAACAAATCGGAGAAAAGAGTAGATGTTTACGAGAAAGTAACCGGTAAAGCAAAGTATGGAGCTGACATGAGATTCCCAGACATGCTTTACGGTAAAGTTTTACGTACTGAATATCCCTATGCGGAAATAAAAAACATAGATACTAGTAAAGCTGAAGAGATGCCGGGTGTAGTAGCAGTTATCACGGCAGCTGACATTCCCAACAATGAATTTGGGGTAATTATTGAAAACCAGCAGGTATTAGCAAAAGAGAAAGCATTATATATCGGAGACGGGATTGCAGTAGTAGCAGCCGAGACAGCCAAACAGGCTGCTAAAGCGGCAGAAAAAATCGAAGTAGAATATGAAGAGTTAGAAGGTATTTATGACCCCTTGAAGTCAAGGGAAGAAGATGCCCAATTAGTACATGAAGAATTAGAAGATAATCAGGTTATCCATCACCCTTTAAGAAAAGGTGATATTAAAGAAGGTTTCGAAAAATCAGATGTAATTATAGAGAGGGAGTATGATACCCCCTTTATTGAACAGTCATATATCGAACCGGAAGCTGTAATTGCAGTTCCCTATCAGGAAAATTCAACTGTAACCGTTTATGGTTCAGTCCAAAACCCTTTTGCTACTCAGAATGCAGTAGCTACAGTTCTAAAAGAAGATTTAAATAAAGTGAGGATTGTGCAAAACCACATGGGTGGTTCCTTTGGCGGCAAGGATGAGGTAGTTTCATCCATGGCTGCTCGTGCTTCAGTTCTTGCTTTAAAGACAGAAAGACCAATAAAGCTTGTCAATACTAGAGATGAATCAATTAAAGAAAGCTATAAAAGACATCCCTATCACATGAAGTACAAGATAGGTGCAACTAAAGATGGTAAGATTCAGGCCATGGAAATTGAAGCTGTTGCAGACAGCGGTGCTTATGCCTGTCAGACCCCCTTCGTTACCTGGAGATCTGTTGTACAGGCGACAGGGCCTTATGAAGTGGATAATGTTAAAACAGATACGTACGGATACTATACAAATAATGTGTATACAGGGGCCATGCGGGGTTATGGTTCACCACAGGTAATATTTGCGCAGGAATCCTTAATGGATGAACTGGCAGAAGAATTAGAGATGGACCCGGTTGAATTAAGGATGAAAAATATCTATCATAATAACTCATTTACTGCCAGTGGACAAAAACTTGATAACCACGAAGTGAGCTTAGAAGAAGTACTCACTAAAGCAGTAGAGAAAAGTAACTTTATTGAAAAATATAAAGAGTATAGTAAAGAACAACCGGGAGATAAGAAAAAAGGTATCGGACTATCGATCAGTTTCAGGGGCTGCAGCCTCGGTGCGGAAGCGATCGATGCGGCCGGTATAATTTTATCACTAAAAAAAGACGGCAGTGTCAGCCTTTATTCTGGACTGGCTGAAAACGGTCAGGGCCTTAAGACAGTTTACTGTCAGATGGCGGCGGAAGCCTTAGGCTTAGATACTGAAAAGATAAACTTCATGCAGGTTGATACCTTAATTTCCCCGGACAGTGGTTCTACTGTTGCTTCACGTGCAACCTTAATCGGTGGAAATGCTGTTAAAAAAGCAGCTGATAACTTGATAGATAAGATCAAAGAATATATCTCAGATAAATATGATCAGGCCAAGGAAGATATATATCTTAAAGATGGTTCTATTTACGGTGAAAAAGATGTAGAAATCATGACAGTCAATGAGATGGCAGCTAAAGCTGCTATGGAAGGAGTTTATCTAACCACATACGGCTGGTATGTATCTCCCGATATTTCCTGGGATGAAGAGACCGGTCACGGAAGGCCTTATTTCACCTATGTCTACGGCTGTCAGGTGGCTGAAGTTGAAGTAGATACGGCCACCGGTGAAATCGATGTCCTTAATATGACAGCTGCCCATGATGTAGGTCGGGCAATTAACCCCGCCAATGTAAAGGGACAGATCTACGGGGGAGTATCTATGGGTCTAGGTTATGGGGTCATGGAAGAAATCGAAACCGATGAAGGATATATTGAAAATACTAATTTTGATGAATATATGATTCCAACCGTTAAGGATATGCCGGATATAGATCCGATTATTGTAGAAAATCCCGATCCAAACGGACCTTTTGGTGCTAAATCGATTGGGGAACCCACTTTAGAATTAGGAGCAGCAGCCATAGCCAATGCAGTAGCAAATGCAACCAAAAAGAGGATCAGATCATTACCTCTTAACCTCGAAAGAATTATCGTAGGTAAGGACTTACACAAAGGGGTTGATCACAAATGATAGAATTTGAAGCTTTAAAAGCCAATAGTTTAGAAGAAGCCTTAGATATCCTGGCTGAAAAGAAAAAGGAAGTAAGAATGGTAGCCGGTGGGACTGATATGTTAGTTCAGATTCACCACGAAAGTGATGATTTAAAAGGTATGGAATACCTCTTAGATATCAGTTCGATACCGGGCTTAGATCTAATAGAAGATAACAATGAATACCTGAAAATAGGTGCTTTATGTACCCACAGTGAAATAATGGACTCTGTCTTAGTAAATGAGAAGTTCCCTATTCTAAAGAAGGCAGCGGAAGTAATCGGTTCAACTCAGATTAGAAATAGGGGTACAGTGGGCGGCAATATCAACAATGCTTCCCCAGCAGCCGATTTAGTTACTGCCCTGATTGCCTTAGATGCCTCTGTCGTGCTTCATTCCAAACACGGTAAGCGCGAGCTTTCCCTAAGTGAATTTATCACCGGTCCTTATATGACCGATCGGTATGAAGACGAAATACTAACGGAAGTCAAGGTCCCCTATATCCAGGGCGAATACTTTGATTGTTATCAGAAGGTTAAAAGGCGTCAGGCGGTAGCGATTGCCAGAATCAACTTAGCTGTCATAACCAAGTTGAAGGATAATAAGTTTGATGATATAAGAATTGCCTTTGGTTCAGCTACCCCGACAGCTATGCGATTTAGAGAGATCGAAGCAGAATTAGAAGGTAGTGACCTTAATAAGATAGATTATGATAAGTTAGCGGATGAAACAGGACAGGCCATGGTAAATATCACGGGCGAGAGATGGTCTACCCCCTATAAGAGGCCTGTTGTGGGTAATCTATTAAAGAGAGCCCTCCAGTCAATAGTTAAGGAGGTGCAGTAGTAATGGAAGAAGTAAATGTTACTTTAACGGTTAATGGTAAAGAACATGACTTAAATGTGGCAGCTGATGAAAGACTGCTCGATACCTTAAGGGACAGGTTGCATCTGACAGGAGTAAAAGAAGGCTGCAGTATCGGAGAATGTGGAGCCTGTACGGTAATCTTAGATGGTAAAGCCGTAAACTCCTGTATGGTCTATACCTTTCAGATAGATGGCAGTGAGGTCTTAACTGTAGAGGGTTTAGAAACAAACGGTAAACTTGATCCCCTCCAGGAGGCCTTTATTGACCATCAGGCAGTCCAGTGTGGTTTCTGTACACCAGGGATGCTGATGTCAGCGAAAGCCTTACTAAAAGAAAATCCCGATCCAGATCGTGAGGAAATAAAAACGGCGATAGAAGGTAACCTCTGTAGATGTACCGGATACCAGCAGATCGTGGATGCGATTGAAAGTGTTGTTAAAAAAGACGGGAGTGAATAACCATGTCTAAAATACTTATCAAAGATATTAAAGAATTAATTACGATGGATGATGAGAGGAAACGATATAAGGATATTGACTTATTGATTGAAGATGAGCAAATTAAAGCAATAGATGAGAATATTGATATCTCAGCCGCTGAAGTTGATGAAATTATAGAAGCCGGGAACTATTTTGCCTTTCCCGGCTTAATAAATACCCACCACCACTTCTACCAGACCTTAACCCGTAATATTCCAGCCGCTCAAGGGGTTGAACTTTTCAACTGGCTTAAATTCCTATACCCGATTTGGTCAAAACTAACCCCGGAAGCAGTCTATTATAGTACTTTACTTGCTTCAGCTGAACTTTTAAAAACGGGTTGTACAACCAGTGTTGACCATTTTTATGTCTTTCCCGACAGCCAAGACGATAACTTAATGGATTATCAGTTTAAAGCAGCTAAAGAGATCGGAATCAGATTTCACGGCAGTCGGGGTAGTATGTCTTTAAGTGAAGAAGATGGCGGCCTACCGCCCGCCTCTGTTGTCCAGAGTGAAGATGAGATCTTAAATGATTCACAGCGGGTTATTGATAAGTACCATGATGAGAGTGAGTATGGTATGCAGAGGGTTGTATTAGCTCCCTGTTCACCATTCTCGGTTTCAAAAGACTTAATGATTGAATCGATAAAACTGGCCAGGCAAAATAATGTATTAAGCCATACCCATTTGGCGGAAACCCTGGATGAAAACCAGTACTGTGTTGATACCTTTGGTAAAAGGCCTCTAAAATTAATGGAAGAATGGGACTGGATTGGAAAAGATGTCTGGTTTGCCCATGGGGTTCATTTTAACGAATTTGAAATCGCCAAATTGGCAGAAACAGGCACGGGAGTTTCTCACTGTCCTGCTTCGAACATGAAGCTTTCTTCTGGGGCAGCCAAGATACCTTATATGCTTAAAAAACAGGTGCCGGTCAGTCTGGCAGTAGATGGAAGTGCCAGTAATGATGCTTCTAACATGATTTTAGAATTAAAACTTGCTTATCTACTCCATAAATTAATACACGGTATCAAGAGTATAACCTCTGAAGATGTTCTATCGATTGCAACTAATGGAGGTAGAGATGTACTGAACCAGCCTGAAATTGGCAGCATTGAAGAAGGTAAAGCAGCTGATCTTTTCATGGTTAGAAGTGATAGATTAGGATTTGCCGGTGGACAGAGTGATCCGGTTGAAGCGCTTGTAAATACCGGGACTACTCAAGAAGTAGACTATAATATAGTTAACGGTAAAGTTGTAGTTCGTAAAGGAGAATTAACAACTATTAAAGAATATAATGTAATAAAGAAGCATAATCAAATTGCTCAAGATCTTTTGAGTGAATAAGGGGGGTTGAAATTGAGACTATATGGTAACGGTATCTTAATCACCTTAAATTCACAAGACCCTGTCATCAACGATGGAGCAGTATTAATCGATAAAGGAATTATCAAAGATTATGGTAAAACAGATAAAATGAAGGTTAGATATCAGGAAGCGGAGTTCGAGAATGTTGAAGGTAAGGTTATAATGCCAGGGATGATTAACTCTCATATGCATTTTTACAGTACCTTTGCCCGCGGCATGGATTTAAAAACTGAGATTCCACCCCAAAACTTTACAGAAATATTAGAAAAGTTATGGTGGCGTCTTGATGAAACCTTAAACAGTGAAGATATATATTACAGTACCTTATATGCCTTAATTGAAAGTATTAGGAGTGGAACAACTACGATCTTTGATCACCATGCCAGCTATGGCTATATTGAAAACAGTCTCGATATAATATCTGAGGCGGTCATCAAGTCCAAGCTAAGAACCAGTCTCTCCTATGAGATTTCGGACCGGCATGGAGAACAAAAAACAGACCAGGCAATTAAAGAAAATGAAAGATTTATAAATAGGGCCAAAAGCCTTAACAGTGATTTTATAACTCCCGCCATTGGACTGCATGCTTCCTTTACTTTAAGTGACGAGACCTTAAAGGAAGTTGCAGATCTGGCAGAGAGTACAAATACACCAACTCACTTTCATGCGGCGGAAGGGAAAGTTGATGAAGAAGATAGTAAAAAACGCGGCTATAAGAATCTGGCCGATAGATTTGATAAACTGAATATCTTAAGAGAAGATTCACTGGCCATCCACGGCGTACATCTGTCAGAAGAGGAATATAAAACACTTGCTGATAACGGCGTCTATTTAATCCATAACCCGGAATCTAATATGGGTAATGCGGTAGGAGCCATTAATTTAAGAAAGGCCTTAGATAAAAATCTCGTAATCGGCCTGGGAACCGATGGATATACTACCGATATGTTTGAGAGTATCAATGTGGCAGATCTTCTCCAGAAACATGATAATTCCAATCCCACTTTGGGAGGAGAAGATATCAAAACGATTGCCTTTGCCAACAATAGAAAGATAGCAAAGAGCTATTTCGGTAAAGAATTAGGAGTAATCAAGAAGAATACTCCCGCCGATATTATAATAGTAGACTATAAAGCACCTACCCCGATAAACGATGAAAACTATTTCTACCATATTTTATTCGGATTTAACGGTGGTTTGGTCGATACAACGATAGTTAATGGACACGTTTTGATGGAAAACCAGGAGGTGAAAGTTGTAGATTATGAAAAAACAATCGAAAGATGTAAAAAACAGGCAAAAGACTTCTGGAGAAGATTCTAGTAGTTACTTTCGGCCTAAATCAAAAGAAGGTCTATTGCAAATTTTAAGAGATTATGAAGAGGATTTCACCATAATTGCAGGCGGTACTGACCTTTTAGTTGAACATTACCAAAACTTATATAAGATTGATAGATGGTTGGACTTAAACTGGGTTAGTGAGTTCAAAGAAATCAAAATCTATGATGACAAAGTAGAGATAGGTTCCATGGTAACCCATGAAAGACTGTATAAATTAGATAAAATAAAGGAACTCTATCCTGTAATTCAACAGGCAGCAGCCGATGTCGGTTCTCCCCAGATTAGAAGCAGGGGAACTATCGGCGGTAATATTGTAACATCCTCACCGGCCGGTGACTTACTTCCCCCACTCTTAGTTTATGATGCCAAGTTAAAACTGATCTCAAAAGAGGGAGAAAGAGTTGTCGATGCCAATGAATTTTTCACAGGTCCTAAACGAAATGTAATGGAAAACGGTGAGATAGTAGAAAAAATTATCTTACCTTTAAGAGATGAAAAGTACAAAGGAGCCTGGGTAAAAGTAGGTAAAAGAAAGGCACTCGTAATTTCTTCTATAAGTTTAGCTTTAAATCTAGTATTTGATGAAGATGAAAAGATAAAAGAAAGCAGAATTTGTATCGGATCAGCAGCACCGGTTCCCTTAAGAATAGAGTCAGCTGAAGAAAAATTATTTGATAAGAAAGCAAGTAAAGTTAAGATAGATGAAGTAGCTCAAATCGTGGCTGATGAGATTTCACCGATAGATGATATCAGGGGAACTGCTAAATACCGCAGACAGGTCGCTTTTAATATAACTAAAAGTGCCCTAAGTGAGGTGATTAACCAATGAAGATAACCTTAACAGTAAACGGCAAAAAAAGAGAAGTAGAAGTTAAACCACATACCCGTCTTTTGGATGTATTGAGAGAAGACCTCGGACTAACTGGAACCAAAGAAGGTTGTGGGAAGGGTGAATGTGGGGCCTGTACAGTCATTATGGATAATAAAGTTGTAGCTTCCTGTTTGGTTTTAGCTCCCCAGGCAGATGGGTCCGAAATTCAGACTGTCGAAGGATTGGCTGGAAAAGATAAACTTCATCCCATTCAGCAGTCCTTCATTGAAACCGGGGCTGTCCAGTGCGGATTTTGCATACCCGGTATGATTATGTCGAGCAAGAAGTTACTTGATGAAAAGATAAACCTGAGTGAAGAAGAGATCAAAAGAGGCTTATCCGGAAACATCTGTAGATGTACCGGTTATGTAAAGATCATAGATGCTGTGAAAGAAGCATCCCACAAGATGCAAAGTGGGGGTGAAGAGAATGTCTAAAAGATATGTTGGAGAGGACATTTTAAAAGTAGATGCTAGAGATAAAGTTACAGGTCAGGCCCATTATCCCTCTGATCTAAAGTTCGATGACTATTTACATGTCAAGATCAAAAGGGCAACACATCCCCATGCGATTTTAAAGGATTTAGATATTAGTAAGGCGATGCAAGTGGAGGGGGTAGTCGATATAATAACTGAAGCTGATTATCCTGATCTTAATAAATTCGGTTTAATAATTAAAGATCAACCGGTTTTAATTAAAATAGGTGAAAAGATGAGATTTATGGGGGATGCCCTTGCTATAGTAGTAGCCGAAACAGCCGAGGCGGCTTTAAAGGCTAGAGAAAAAATAGAAGTAGAAGTTGAAGAACTGGAAGTTATCTCAGATCCCCACCGGGCAATCGAAAAGGATGCCCCGGCTATCCACGACGATTTAGATGATCTCTGCACAGAATATCTAAGTCCAGATGTAAATAGAAAGAATATCTTGGTTGATCATCATTTGGAAAAAGGTGATGTAGATAAAGGTTTTGAACAGGCAGATTTTATAGTTAAAAATGATTACCAGACCCAACATGTTGATCAGCTGCCCTTGCAAAATGAGGCTGGTTATGCGGTTTATGATGAGAAATCCGGTGAAATTAAAATCTGGTCCGCTTCTCAGTGGCTGCATGATACACAGGCTGATGTAGCTCAATCACTCAATATGTCGAAAGATAAGATAAGGATCATCAATGCAGCAATTGGAGGAGCCTTTGGTAAAAAAGAAGATGTTTCGGTCCATATTCACCTTGCCTTAGCTGCAATGCGTGTAAAGAGACCGGTTAAGTTAAACTACACTAGAGAAGAATCAATGATTTCTCAATCGAAGAGACACCCGCTTACCATTAGAGCTAAAACAGGTGTAACTAATGACGGCTATCTAACAGCCTGGCAGGTCTTTGTAATTGGAGATACTGGTGCTTATGCCTCAAGTGGACCTGCTGTTGTACACAAGGGAATGTACCACTGTACCGGTCCATATAATGTAGCAAATGTGCGCGGCACATCTTATGCAGTATATACGAATAATACTTATGGTGGTGCTATGCGCGGTTTTGGAACTACCCAGATGGCATTTGCCTATGAATCACAGATGGATATTATAGCTCATAAATTAAATATGGATCCCGCTCAATTCAGGTATCAAAATGCCTATGATACCGGCTCTACTACTCCCAATGGCCAGATGTTAGGCAAGAGCGTAAATACAAAACGAACCATAGAAGAAGCAATCAATCTGTCGAAATGGGAGGGGGAGATTAACAAATGAGAAAAAAAGGTAGAGGAATGGCAACCATAATGTTTGGCTTTGGATATGGGGAAGGTTTCCCCGATCATTCCATTGCAGAAGTTGAGATTACCCCGGATAAAAGAATAAAATTGAGAACAGCTGGGGCCGATGTAGGTCAGGGTTTTCTGACCACCATGACCCAGATTGCAGCTGAAGTATTGAAAATAGATACTTCCTATATTGAAATTGTCGGTCAGGATACTCACAGTGCAAAAAACTCTGGTTCTACTTCTGCTACCAGACAGACTTTCTTTTCTGGTAATGCGGTACGGGAAGCGGCTGAAGAAGTAATGGGTAAGATCTACCATCATGGTAGTCTACATTTTAACAGTAACCATCCCGAGCTAACAGTAAAAGATGGTGAATTATATGCCTGTAATGAAGAAAACAAGATAACTTACTTTGAACTGGCGGAAATGGTTGAAGAAAAGGGAGAAAAACTAAGTGCAGAAGCATCCTTTTTCCCCAAGACTTATGCACCTGACAAGAAAACGGGTCAGACCGAGAAAAACTATGTGGCCTATACCTTTATGACCCAGGTTATGGATATAGAAGTAGATACTGATACTGGAATTATTGAAGTAATGAATGTTTATACAGCTTTAGATGTAGGAAAGGCGATTAATCCTCAGAATGTGCACGGCCAAATCGAAGGCGGCACCGTGCAGGGTCTTGGGATGGCCTTAATGGAAGAGCAGGTTATTGATGAGGGTATTACCTTAAATGCAGATATGACTAATTATCTCGTACCCAGTATTAAGGACATACCAGAATTTGAAAGTACTTTAATTGAAAATAAGGATTCAGATGGTCCCTTTGGCTCTAAAGGGGTAGGAGAACCTACCTTGATTGCAGCCAATCCTGCCGTGGCCAATGCCGTATACGACGCAATAGGGGTTAGAATAAAAAGTCTACCCATCACACCGGAAAAGATCTTAGAGGCTCTGGAGGAACAAGAAAGTTAATGCCGAATAATATACTAATTACCGGTGATAAGTATGTCGGTAAAAGCACAATTGTAAAAAGAACTTTAGATAAATTGAACTTAAAACCGGGCGGATTTGTGGTAGGTAGAACCGGTAACTTAGATCAGTGGTTAAGTTTCTATCTCACAGATCCCCTGGATTATTACTACCACTGGCAGGGGAAAAGTTCATCTAAGTATAAAAAGAAATGTCAGATTTTTGCGAAAAGAGACGATCCCAGTCAAGATTGGGAGATCCAACCCGATGTTTTTGATGAAAAGGGGGTTCAGTTTTTAGAAACTGGACGTAACTTTAGAGATGTTGTAGTCATGGATGAACTGGGGAGATTTGAGTTAGAGGCAGATAAATTTCAAGCCAAAGTATTTGAAATTTTAAACAGCAATAAACCAGTACTGGCTGTAATAAAAGATGAGCATAATAAATTTCTTGATAAGATAAGAGATAGAGAAGATATCAGTATGTATAGGGTAAAAGAAAAAAACCATGAAACTGTATTTGAAGATGTTTATAAAGAATTAAGGAGTATTATTTTAGAGATTAACAAAAATAAGGAGTGATATTAATGGCTGATTTGCAAGTAGAATTTGCGGGAATTAAGTTAGATAATCCCGTTATGCCCGCTGCCGGACCACCAGTCAAAGATGCTAAGGCGGCTAAAAGAGCCCAAAATGGTGGGGCAGGAGCAATTGTTACTAAAACGATCTCTACGACTGCTGCTAAAGTGCCGAGACCAAATATGGCAAGAATAAAAGGCGGTTTTTTAAATACTGAACTGTGGTCAGAATTAACTCCTGAACACTGGCTGGAAGAAGAATATCCAAAAATCAGAGAATTAGATTTACCTGTAATTGCAGGTATCGGCTATACAAAAGATCAAATAAGAGAATTGGCTAAAAAGGTGGAAAAGTATGCCGATGCTTTAGAGCTTTCTACTCATTACCTTGGTGACAATTCCACTCCCATGGAGGAAAGTATCAAGGCTGCCAAAGATGAGGTTGACATCCCCGTTTTCGTAAAATTAAGTCCCGGTATCGATATACCTCTATTTGCTAAAGCGGCTGAAGAAGCTGGAGCCGATGGGATTGTATTGATTAACTCCTTTGGACCTACCTTAGATATTGACCCTCAGACCGGTAAACCATTAATGGGTAGTGACAATGGTTTTGGCTGGCTTTCAGGAGAAGCTATCTTTCCCTTAGCATTAAGGGCCGTTTATCAAGCTTCCAGTAATGTTGATATTCCCGTTATTGGGGTCGGTGGAATTGACAGCGGATTAAGGGCAGCCAAAATGTTTATGGCCGGAGCATCTGCTGTACAGGTTTGTACTGAAGCAATTGTAAATGGTCCAAGTGTATATAAGAAGATAAATGAAGAACTAAATAAATTCTTAGATGAAAATGGGTATGAAAGTGTTAATGATATTAAAGGATTAACTGCCCAGGTAGTTAAAGAAGAAGCTAATTTTAATACTATAGTTCCGACTGTAATCGAAGAAAATTGTACTACCTGTGGTTTATGTATAACCAGCTGTGTATATGATGCTATTTCATATAATGAGAGTAGAGACTATATTGTTATAGATCCCGATAAATGTGCCGGCTGTGGTCTTTGTATTACACGCTGTAACTTTGGAGCCTTAAAGTTAGAGTAGATTAAACATATTGAACTTTAAAATTAATGGAGGGGAGGGATTAAGATGGTTAATGATAAAATATTAAAGATGGCTAAGGGTGAGATTCCCGCGGAGTTGGTATTAAAACACGGCCGTATTGTCGATGTCTTTAATGAGAGGTTAATTAGAGAAGATATTGCTATTGCAGATGGTAAAATAATTGGGATTGGTGATTATGAAGGAATCAAAGAAATTGACTTTGAGGAAAATATCATAGCTCCCGGTTTTATAGACGGGCACCTTCATTTTGAAAGTGCGATGGTTAGAGTAGATGAATTTGCCGCCTGGATTATACCGCGCGGAACCACAACCGTATTTGCAGACCCCCACGAGATAGCCAATGTAGCAGGACTGGATGGTATTAAGTATTTTTTAGATCGCGGGACTGAACTCCCCTGGAACTTTAATCTCATGCTTCCCTCCTGTGTACCTGCCACTGCTAATGAAACGTCCGGGGCAGTATTAACTGCCGATAAATTGGAAAAACTAAAAGAGGCAGAAGGAATCTTCGGCCTGGGCGAAGTAATGGACTTTGTGGGTGTAATTAAAGGTGATAATAAAATTTGGGATAAGATAGATATGATAGGTGATAAATTTATAGACGGCCATGCACCCGGTGTAAGTGGTAAAAACCTTAATGCTTATTTACTGGGTGGAATAATGGCTGACCATGAATGTACTGAACCCGAGGAAGCTTTAGAAAAGGTTACAAAAGGCATGTATGTCATGATTAGAGAGGGCTCTGTAACGAGAGACCTGGTAAGTTTATTACCTGCAGTAAATAACAGTAATCTATCCCGATTATTATTTGCAACTGATGATAGAGATCCGGAAGACTTATATGAAAACGGCCACATGAACTTTGTTATTAAAAAAGCAATCCAAAATGGAATTTCACCCTTGCGCGCAATTAAACTGGCAACTATTAATTCTGCCAATGCCTTAGACTTAAAAAATGTGGGAGCAATCGCCCCTGGTTATAAAGCTGACCTCGTTATTTTAGATAATCTGAAAGATTTTAATGTAGAAAAAGTCTTTAAAGATGGACAGCTTGTGGCAGAAAATGAAAGTTTAATTGTAAATTTACCCGAAATAAAAGAAGGAAAATCGGAAAAAATATTTAAATCAGTAAATATTGGTAAACTAAAAAAAGCAGACTTCGATTTACCTGATTTTAAAGAATATAGGGTAATGAGTTTAATAAAAGATCAAATAGTAACAGGAAAAGAAACTATTAAATTAGAAAATGAGGTTAAAGTTGATGATTTGGTAGCCAATAACTTAGTTAAAATAGCTGTAGTGGAAAGACATAAAAAGACTGGGAATGTTGGTTTAGGTTTACTTAAAGGTTTTGGTCTTCGCAAAGGAGCTATTGCTATTTCCATCGGGCATGACTCTCACAATATTATTGTAGTAGGATTAAATTCGCAGGATATGTATAGAGCAGTTAAAGAAATAGAGAGATTACAGGGTGGAATAGCTGTTGTGGAAAGCGGTCAATTAATTGACTGTTTATCTTTAGAAATCGCCGGTCTAATGTCAAAAGACTCAATACCTGAAGTGGCAAAAAAACTTAGAAAAATGAAAGAAAAAGTATATTCAATGGGAGTTACCAGACAGAGTCCCTTTATGACTTTATCTTTCATGGCTTTACCAGTAATTCCTTCTTTAAAAATAACTGATCAAGGTTTATTTGATATTGATGAAAATAAATTTGTTTCGCTTGGAGTAGGAGATTAATTTAAGAGGAGGTGTTAGAAAGGGCGAATAATTGAAAAGTAGTCTTTAATATTTTTTAATTCAGGACTAATCAATAATAAGGAGGGAATTTGATGAACGAAGTGAATGAAGGAGGCTTCCTAGACAGAGTATTTAAGCTTAAGGAGAATAATACTAATCCAAAGACTGAGGTAATTGCTGGTTTTACTACCTTTTTAACCATGGCCTATATAATATTTGTAAATCCATCAATACTCAGCGAAGCAGGGATGCCTTTTAATGGTGTATTTATTGCTACAATTGCTGGTATTATATTAGGTACTCTTGCGATGGCTTTATTAACAAACTATCCATTTGCACTGGCTTCAGGTATGGGCCTTAATGCATTTTTTGCATATTCTGTAGTTATTGGAATGGGTGTTTCCTGGCAGACAGCGTTAGGGATCATATTCTTAGAAGGTATAATCTTTATTGTGTTAAGTGTGACGCCGGTCCGGAAGAAGATTGTAAATGCAATTCCGATGAACCTAAAGACCGGTATCAGTGCAGGAATTGGTTTATTTATTGCTTTTATCGGACTGCAAAATGCTGGAATCGTTGTTAATGATGAAGCTACTTTAGTTAGCATGGGTTCCTTATTATCAGGACCAGCTCTAGTTGCCCTGGTCGGATTGATCGTAACAGGTATCTTACATGCTATGAAAGTTAAAGGATCACTCCTTTGGGGTATCTTAATAGCGACAGCCTTTGGCTGGACTAATGGTGTAACACCCGCTTTTAATGGTATTTTTGCGATGCCCAAGATGGCTGATTGGAATCAGGTGTTATTCCAGTTAGATATTGCTTCAGCTTTAAGGTTGAGCATGGTAGGAGTATTATTATCATTCTTATTTGTTGACCTCTTCGATACAGCCGGAACCTTAGTTGGGGTAAGTAAACAGGCCGGTTATATTGATGAAGATGGTAACCTGCCTAAAGCTAGTAATGCCCTACTTGCTGATGCGATTGGTACTACTGGTGGTGCCCTCTTTGGTACCAGTACAGTTACTACTTATATCGAATCTGCTGCTGGTGTAGCTGAAGGTGGTAGAACAGGTTTAACCGGTGTAGTTGCTGCTATCTTATTCTTCTTAGCACTTTTCTTTAGACCATTAATTGGTCTTGTACCCGGTGCAGCTACTGCTCCCGCTTTAATAATTGTAGGTACCATGATGATGACTAATGTTACTGACCTTGACTGGGATGATTTTACAGAGGTATTACCGGCCTTTATTGCTATGATTGCAATGCCTTTAACATATTCTATTTCAAATGGTATTGCTTTAGGTTTTATCATTTATCCTCTGGTTAAATTATTTACAGGTAGAGGTAAAGAAGTAAATGCATTGGTTTATGTCTTAGGTGCTGTATTTATTGCGTACTTCTTATGGATATAATATAAACATAAATAATAGGGGAGGGGCGACCCTCCCTTTAAAAATAAGAGGATGATTTAGATGTATACAGCTATCATATTAGCCGCCGGTGAAGCGGACCGGATGGGTAAGTTAAAACAGTTACTCCCCTGGCAAGATAAGACTATCTTAGAAACGGTTATAGATAATGTTTTAGCAAGTGAGCATATAGATGATGAAGTCAGGGTCGTCTTGGGTGCTGAAGCTGTGCGGGTGAAAAATAAAATTGATTATTATGATGATCCGCGCTTTAGGATCAAAGAAAATCCTGATTATAGTCGGGGTATGAGCAGTAGTTTAAGGGTAGGCGTAAGAAATTTATCAAAAAACACAAAAAGCCTGGTCATATTTTTGGGAGACCAACCATTGATTACCCCTGATATATTTGATAATATTATAATTGAGTTTGAAAAATCATCTTCAGAGATAATGATGCCTATCTATAATGAAAAACCGGGTCATCCGGTCATAATAAGTACTAAATATCTAGATGAGATAGAAAAATTAGAAGGTCCCATGGGTTTAAAACCCTTTATAGAGGAGCATAAAGACTTGGTTAACTATTATCCTATAGAAGAAGAGAAAGTAACTATAGATCTTGATTATTATGATGATTATATTTACTACAAAAATAAGTATAATTAGGGTTGATTTTATGAAATTAAATTATAAACTTTGGTTAGAAGAAGATAAGGAACGTCTTTTCGGTGATGGACCAGCCGATATTTTAAGACTTGTTGATAGACTAGGTTCTCTCAGCAAGGCCGCTGCAGAGATAAATATGTCCTACAGCCAGGCCTGGCAGTTAATTGATAAATTAGAAAACAAACTTGGCTTTAAATTGTTAGAAAAACAGGTCGGCGGAACAGAAGGCGGGGGATCTACTTTAACCAAAAAAGGTAGACTCCTAATGGATACCTTCTTAAGTTTCCGGACTGAAGCGAGGCGTGAAATGTCTAAATTAGAAACCAAATATTTTACAAAAGAATTCAAAGATAAATTAAAAGAATAAGCTACTATTTTTTTAAAACCGTTATATGTGGTCACAAATAACGAAAAGAAGGAGGAAATAATCTTGAAAAAATTTACTAGCAAAATAACTATAATTTTAACACTAATCTTAGTAGTGGGGTTAATGGCATCTTCATCAGTCCTGGCCAGTAAAATGGTTACTGACATGGCAGGGAGAGAAGTTGAAGTTCCCGATCAAGTAAATAGGGTGGTGACTACCTATCGTTCAGCAACTCAGTTTGTTTTTTGTTTGGGAGTACAGGATAGGTTGGTTGCTTCAGATTTAAGCTTTGAAAAAATTTCATTATTTCAAAAACTATATGAAGGTGAAAAGCTACCAAATGTAGGTTCAAAAAGACACGGTTTGAATTTAGAGCAGATTATTGAAACTGACCCGGATCTAGTAATCCTTTTCCCTTATAATGATGGGCCAGAAGTTGCAGAGAAATTAAAAGAATTTAATATAGCATCGATTATTATTGTACCTGAAAGTTATGAACAGATAAAAGAAACCACCAGAATTTTAGGTAAGGCCTTAGGTGTTGAAGAGAGGGCCCAACAGGTTATCAACCAGTATGACAAAATACTGGATATAGTTGATAAAAAAGATAGTATCGAAGAGAAAAAGAAGGTATACTTTGCTAATTCAGATCTATTTGATACAGTCGGTAAGAACATGCTGCAGACCAGTATGATAGAATTAGCCGGTGGACTTAATCCGGCTAAAGAGGTTAAATCCGGATTTATTAAAACTTCTTTAGAAGAGTTAATTAAATGGAATCCCGAGGTAATAGTTGTATCTCAATATTACAATGGGACTGTAGAAGACTTGTTGGCAAGACCGGAGCTGCAGCAGTTAAAGGCGGTTAAAAATGAGAATGTCTACAGATTCCCTTCTAAAGTAGAACCCTGGGATTTCCCGAGTCCATCTTCTTACTTAGGAATAGTATGGTTAGCAGAAAAACTTTACCCTGAAAAATATAGTGATCTTAAGTTAGAAGCAGTTGTGAATGAATATTATAATACTCTATATGAAAAAAGTTATAAAGAGTTAGGTGGAAGTAATTCATAAGATTAGAAGGTGTAAATATGTTAGAAGTTAAAAATCTAGGTTTTTCCTATAAAAAAGTTAAAACACTCAATAATATAAACTTCAGGGTCAGAAGGCGGGAGTTCTCCTGCCTTCTGGGAGCTAATGGTTCTGGTAAGACTACTATCTTAAAATGTCTAAATGGTGTTTTAGATAAGGATGAAGGCAAGGTAAAGATCGACCAGACCGACCTTGATAACCTAAACCAGAGGCAGATTGCCCAGTATATTAGCATGGTACCCCAAGAACATTCGGTCGTATTTTCTTATCGGGTTTTAGATGTGGTGACAATGGGGGCAACTCCTTATCTAGGTTTTGGTAAAATGCCCGGCCAAAAACATTATGACAGGGCTTTTCAAATACTTGCAAAATTAGATATTGAACACCTTGCTGACAGACAGTATAATCAGTTGAGTGGTGGTGAAAAACAACTTGTCTTAATCGCCCGGGCCTTAATGCAGGATACCGGTTATTTGATCATGGATGAGCCTACTTCTCATCTGGACTTCAAAAACAAGAACCTGTTAATGAGAGAGATAAAGAAATTAACCCGGAATAGTGAGACAGGTGTAATTATGGCCTTACATGATCCCAATTTGGCTATGAAATACTGTGACCGAGTCATAATTGTCAAAGAGGGAGCCATTATGGCCGATGGTGATGCAAATGAGATTTTAACAGGTCAAAATCTCGGTGATGCTTACGGGATTGATATAAAAATTAATGAAAAAGCAAGAGGAATTGAGATAGCCCTTCCCGAAATATAATATTAATGGGAAGGGAGTTTTTTTATTTTGAGTTATAAAAAAAGCATTATTTCTGGATTTAAAAAATCAATACCTGTAATTTTAGGTTATCTACCGATTGGAATCAGCTACGGCATTTTAGCCTTACAGACAGATTTATCACCATACTTGATTGTGGGGATGTCTGTGTTCGTTTTTGCGGGTTCCTCACAGCTTATTGCAGTCAATATGTTAACTGCCCAGGCTGCTCTGATTCCGGTTATCATGACTACCTTTTTGGTTAATTTGAGACATATCTTGATGAGTGCCTCCTTAAGTTTGCATTTCAAAAAAACTCCCCAAAAGTTACTTCCTTTTATCGGTTTTGTCATCACAGATGAATCCTTTGCCCTGGGTAATACCCTATTAAATGATCGGGAAGAAAACAAGGGGATATTTTTCCTATCTATGGGTCTGAGTGCCTATTTAGGCTGGGTTTTAAGTTCCTTAGCCGGGGTAATAATCGGCAGGTATATCCTAAATTTTGAGATACCTGTGATAGACTTTGTTCTGCCCGCTATGTTTATTATTTTACTTATCATGCAGATTAATGAGAAGATGGATATAGTAGTTTCTATCATGGCGGCCGTTCTTTCTATAATCTTTTATTTTATTCTGCCGGGTAATTGGAATATCATTGTGGCAACAGTAACCGCGGCCGTAGCAGGGGTGATCATAGAAAATGCAATCTAAATATATATTGATGATTTTGGGCATGACACTGGTCACTTATATACCCAGGATGCTGCCCGTAACTTTGCTTTCAAAGGTAAAAATACCCGATACCATGGTGAGGATTTTAAAGTTTGTAGGGCCGGCTATTTTAGCATCATTATTGGCGCCAGCCCTATTTATTACCGAGGGTTCAGTTGATATTTCCCTACATAACAGCTATCTTTTAGCAGCAATTCCTACTTTTTTTACCGCTTATTTTACCCGCAGTATCTTTACCACTGTCTTTTTAGGCATGTTATATTTATATATTTTCACATTAATTTAAGAGAGGTGAGATGATGGATATTAAAATCGATTTATTTAGTGATACTGGTACCAGACCTTCTGATGAGATGAGAAAGTTTATGGCAGAAGCTGAAGTAGGTGATGAACAACTATTTGAAGACCCCAGTGTAAATAGGTTAACTGCCATGGCGTCCGAATTATTGGGAAAAGAGGAAGCAATCTATTTACCATCTGGTCTAATGGCCAATCAGATTTCCTTTGCCGTCCATTGTAATCCCGGTGATGAGGTAATTATGGACCAAAGTGCCCATCCCATTCATTATGAAGGAGGGGCGACCGCTGTGATAAGCGGTGCTTCCATCCGGGGCCTAGAAGGGGAAAAAGGTATTTTTCAGTTAGAACAGTTTGAAGATGCGGTTAGAACAAAAGATTTCCATGACCCGCAAAGCAAAGTGCTGTCTATTGAACAAACCTCAAATCTGGGCGGAGGCAGAATTTGGCCCCTGGATTTAATTAATAACCTGACAGAAAGGGCCCATGAACTCGGTTTGAAAACCCACATGGATGGAGCAAGACTATTTAATGCGGTAGCTGCAACCGGTATTTCAGCCGAAGAGTATGCGGCTAACTTTGATTCGGTCTGGTTTGATTTAAGTAAAGGCTTAGGGGCACCGGTCGGGTCTGTATTAGCCGGTTCCCAGGAATTTATAAATAAGGCCCGCTACTGGAAACAAAGATTGGGTGGTGCCATGCGGCAGGCAGGTATTATTGCGGCCGGTGGAATTTATGCGCTTGAGAATAACTTAGAGAGATTAAAAGATGATAATAAAAATGCAAAGCTTTTGGCAGCCAGATTGGCAGAACTGGATAAAGTCGAAATTGATCCGTCTACTGTGGATACAAATATAGTTATTTTTAAGATAAAAGGAGAAAGTTCTGCTGAATTTGCGGATAAGCTTTTAGAAGCTGGTCTAAGGGTAAGTGTACTACATGATAAATTAAGGGCTGTAACTCATCTTGATGTAGATAGAAATGATATATTAGAAGCAGTTGAGATTTTTAAGAAAAAGCTATAAATATAATACTAACATTTATGTCGGTAACTTTAATGACCCTGTTAAAACAAGACAGACCACAGAATCTTTAATTTCATCTTTAATTTCAGAGGTAATTATTAGTGGTGTTAACCTGGGAAATTACGAACTATTTAGAGCTGTCCAAAACGCAGATAGACAAATATATATTACAACTACTTATACAAACAAACACTATATAGCTAGCACCTGACCATCATTTGACTTCTGATTAATTCTTGGTATTACAATGGTTATCTTAGGGATCGGTCTCTCAGATTTATTATATAAGATTATCATAGGAGTACAACTTTTTGCACCGGAAGCACCCCCAGTGCCAGTTATAGATATTCCCTTACTTAGTAATATTCCTATTATTGCAGCCATATTTAATCAGGATGTTATAGTTTACTTTACTTATATAGCAGTATTTGTCGCTTATTATATTTTCTATCACACCAGAGTGGGATTAGAAACAAGGGCAATTGGTGAAGACCCCAAGGCAGCTGATGTTGTAAGAATTAATGTTACCTTAAAAAGATACGTTGCTACAATTACCGGCGGTATGTTGATGAGAATGGCAGGAGCGTACTTACCCCTTGTAATTACCGGGACTTATACCACTAATATATCCAATGGTAGAGGGTTCATGGCCATCGGGATTGCTATATTTGCCAGCTGGAGGCCGGCGAGAGCTTACTTAGGGGCATTTATCTTTGCTGCCATTGAAGTGCTTTCTTTCCAACAGCAGTTGGAACAATCGATGTTCCCCTATCAGTTCTTATTAATGCTGCCTTTTATTTCAGTTTTGATCAGCATTTGGATTTTCAGAAAAAGGGTCGAATTCCCGGCCCCACTTGGTAAACCTTACAGTAGGGAATAAGATGAGAAGATATCAAAGCAGCCCCCAAGGGCTGTTTTTTTCTTATCAATTCTGTATAATTTTTTTAGTTTCTATTTTAAATTTTTAGATTGCTTTCCCGGCAATAATACCGATTAGAACAGCTAAAATTCCCAATGTCAAATTGCCGAATATATTAATTCCCGCCATTAAGAAACTTTTTTCTTCTAATAATACCATTGTTTCATAACTGAAAGTAGAAAATGTAGTAAAAGCACCTAAAAATCCTGTTGTTAGAAGGATCTTTAAATTCGAAAAACCAGTAACTTTTTCTAAAAAGAGTATCATTAAAAAGCCTATTAAAAAGGAACCCACTGTATTGACAACTAAAGTACCATTGGGAATTAAACTATCCCATTTTATCTCTATCCATTTTGAGAGCAGATATCGACTGCTGGCTCCCATGAATCCTCCAATACCTATGTACAGTATTTTTAACATTTGATCACTCCCCAAAAAGGTTTATAAAAATATAAAAAGCCCCTGCTTAGCCTAAAGGCTAAACAGGAGCCATTATTCAGTTAGACTGACAGTTAAAGGTGAGCTCCATCACCTAATTAATTTTTCTACTTAATTATATATATAGTTTCAGGTAAAGTCAACAAATAGTCTTATCTTTAATAAGAGGAAAATAGATATTGTTGTTTAAATTATATATTAGGAGAGGTTAAATGAAGATGTTTTTTATAAGAGAGAAAGGATGATTTGATATGGAGAGTATTTTAAGGTATTCAACCGAAGTAGAAAAAGCCATAAAAGAGGATAAACCAATTGTGGCCTTGGAATCAACTATTATAGCCCATGGTTTTCCCTATCCAGATAATATTGAATTAGCAATTGAATTAGAAGAACAGGCGCGAGAGGCGGGAGTAGTACCTGCTACTATTGCAATTATAGATGGTAAATTAAAAGTAGGATTAACAAAAGAAGAATTAGAATTTATAGGTAAGTCTGATGACATTAAAAAAGCGAGTTTAAGAGACTTGCCTGTCCTGGTATCAAAAAAGTTAAACGGGGCTACAACAGTGGCAGCTACAATGCAGATAGCTTATCTGGCCGGTATTGATGTCTTTGTAACCGGTGGAATTGGGGGAGTGCACAAAAAAGCTGAAGAGACCTTTGATATTTCAGCTGATCTAAGGGCTCTTTCTGAGTTTCCTGTAACTGTGGTCTGTGCTGGAGCAAAATCCGTCTTAGATCTACCCAAAACAAAAGAAGTATTAGAATCAAAAGGTGTACCAATTTTAGGATATAAGACCGAGAAGTTTCCCGCTTTTTACTTAAGAGACAGCGGCCTGGAAGTTGATTATTCGGTCAGTAATGGTAAAGAAGTAGCCGAGATAGTTAAAAATAATATGCTGATAGAAAATAGAAATGGAATCTTAGTTACAGTACCTATTCCAAAAAAAGATGAACTTAATAGGTCTCAATTTAATAAAATAATCGATGAACTAGTTCGGGAAGTAGAAGATGAAAATATTAGGGGAAAAGACATTACCCCCTATCTTTTAGCGAGGATAAAGGAAGAAACAGAGGGTGAAAGTGTTAAGGCAAATATATCACTAGTTAAAAACAATTTAAGAGCAGGCTGTGAGATAGCAAAATCAGTAAAGGATCTGAGATAAAATGATTTTAGTTATCGGAGACATTAACCTTGATATCATTGTAAATTTAAGAGAGGAGATAAATTTTGATACCGATACCCAGTCTGAAATTTACTTCGCCGGTGGTGGATCGTCTGCAAACTTCTCTTACTGGCTTGATTATCTTAAGCAGCCGGTCCGGCTGGTCGCCAAAACGGGTGACGACTTTATTGTAGATTATTTAAAAGAAGAATTTAAGGATACCAATATTGACTTTATTAATCTAACCAGCCAAGAAAAACAAACAGGCCGGGTGGTAGTATTATTAAGCAAGGCCGGTGAAAGGTCGATGATTACAGACCGGGGAGCTAATATAGATATTAAGCCCTCTGATATTAAAGAAAAATTATTCAAAGATGTTGAGCAGCTGCATTTAGGAGGTTACAGCTTTTTCGGGGGAGCCAATATGGAAAAAACCGCCTTGAGAGCTATAAAGATAGCAAAAGATAAAAATTTACTAATTTCTTTTGATCCTTCCTCCTATTCTGGTTTAAAGGAATATGGGATACAGAAGATATTAAATCAAACAGCCGGTATTGATCTATGCTTTCCCAATATAGAAGAAGGGCAAGTACTGACCGATAAAAAGAAGCCGAAAGAAATCACTCACTACTTACTTAATTATTATAAGAATGTAATTCTAAAAGTAGGTAAAAAAGGCTGTATGGTAGGCAATCAAGAGGAGGTTTCCTTTATACAGCAAAAAAGGAAATTAGCAGAAGGAGATACGACCGGAGCCGGAGATGCTTTTTCAGCAGCTTTTATTGCCAAATATTCTGAGACAAAAAATCTGAAAGAAGCTGGTGACTACGCTAATCAAATAGGTTTTGAATGTGTAAATAAAATTGGTGGAAGACCATATAACAGGGAGGCAAGATAAGATATGGAAAAAAGAAAACTAGGTAAAACAGGACTTGAAGTAAGTTTGATTGGTTTTGGTGGGTTTCATTTACTTGAAATTCCAGCCGAAAAAGCGCGAAGTTTATTAAATAATTATATTGATATGGGAGGAAATTACATAGAAACTGCCGCCGACTATGGAGATGGAGAATCGGAAAGAAAGATCGGGCCGGTCATTGAAAAGAGAAGAGATGAAGTAGTGTTGGCCAGCAAGACCGGTTCTAGAATTAAAGAAGGTGCCCTAAGAGATGTTAACCGCACGTTAAATAATCTTCACACCGACCATCTTGATATATTATTTATGCACGCAGTAAAAAGTTTTGAGGAATTAGAAACGATCTTTTCAGACGGTGGAGCCTATGAAGCATTTTTAGAGTTAAAAGAAGCAGGCAAAGTAGATAATTTAGGTATATCAATGCACGGCCAACCTGATGTATTAATAAAAGCCCTTAATAAAGATAAATTTGATGTAGTGATGGCCACCTTTAATTACTTTGATAAATTCAACTTTCCTAAATTAGAAGATGAACTTTTACCTTTGGCACAGGAAAAAGAGGTTGGGATTGTTCTAATGAAAGCATTAGCTGACGGTTTCTTATGGAGGTCAGCTGAAACTGCTTTTAGATATGCGTTTTCATTACCGGTTTCAATAGTAGTGACGGGTATTAATACTGAAGATATGTTAGAAGAAGATATTGGATATGCAAATACTTATGAGCCGATGAGTGAAGAAGAAAAAGAGGAACTTTACAAGAACGCACCAGAGCTGGGTAATTATGTCTGCCGCCAGTGTGATGAATGTTTTGACTGTCCGGTCGATATAGATATCAAAGAAATATTTAAATTAGAAGGATATTATGACCGTCAAATGAGAGACGGTAAGGTCAGAAACCCGGCTGATTTTGCCCTAAGAGACAGATTAAGATTTTGGTTTGAAGGAGAAGAAAAGGCAAGGTCCCTTTATCAAGAGTTAGATGTTAAGGCAGATCAGTGTACCGAGTGTGAAAAATGTCTTGAATACTGTCCGTATGACTTGCCTATTATGAAAAAACTGGATATTGCTCATTATAAGTTAAGTGGTGAGGATGTATTGTTTTAAAAGAAAAAATCAGCTATAAGTATAACGCATGTGGTTTCTAATTAGAAATTACATGTGTTATATTTTT
>Ga0102934_1000258_pt1 | contig 33853 bp, 37 predicted proteins | sample SalPonR2_A_D1_MG_FD_78175 | JGI IMG/M metagenome (GOLD analysis project Ga0102934, IMG submission 78175) | Salt pond soil microbial communities from South San Francisco under conditions of wetland restoration - Salt Pond MetaG R2_A_D1_MG | ecosystem: Environmental > Aquatic > Marine > Intertidal... | reverse complement strand
GGGAGGGAGGGGAAGCGGGAGGACGCAAAGCAGACGACAAGGAGGAGGGAGACAGACCCCCGGGGTATGCTACGCAGGGTCCGCTATGCACCTGTCCGTCGGTCAGTTTGTAGATGAGCCAGGAGTCCAACGTCCCAAAAATAGCCTCTCCTTTCTCAGCATCGTCACGCAGTCCCGGCACGTTGTCCAGAAGCCACAATATCTTGCTGGCGGAGAAATAGGTGGCAATAGGCAACCCCGTTTTCTCTCGAAACCTGTCTATGCCGCGCCGACCGGCCGTCTTGAGATCCTCGCAAATGCCGCGAGTGCGCGCGTCGTTCCAGACAATCACGTTGTAATACGGGACGCCGGTCTTCTTGTTCCAAATCAACGTGGATTCCCGCTGGTTCGTGATCCCTACCGCTTCCAATAGCTCCGCATCCACGTTCGCGCTCTCCATGGCCCGACGGATGCATGTCACCGTGTTAGCCCATATCTCCATGGGATCATGCTCGACCCATCCTGGTTGCGGGTAGATCTGCGCATGCTCAAGCTGATGCAAGCCAACCTGCTGTCCGCTATGGTTGTAGATGATGAACTTGGTGCTCGAAGTGCCCTGGTCAATGGCACCCACGTAGCTATTAATGTACGAGCTTGTCATGGTCTATATCCACAAGGCGTGACGAGGAGCCCGCGCGGATAAATTTTCGAGCGGTGGAATATTAAAACGGATTTCCCAGCGCTTACAGCTGACAAACAATGCAACAATGGGGCTTGCCGTTGCGGAGAGTGACCTTGAAAGAGGATGAGATCGCCGGCGCCAAAGCTGTTCAAGGATACGTGCAAATGTACGAATGGTAAATTCGAAATGAGATAAAGGCAGCGCATGATGCGTGGTAGCTCAAGTGTGCGCCTGTGCCTCAACACGACGAGTGTTGAAGGGTATTCCCCCGGAATCGACTAGTGTGGCGAGTGAGCGAGCCCGAGGGACCAAGGTACAACAGAACTCCCCACCTCCTAACTTGCAACACGCATGCGATAATTACTTTGATAACACTGACAATGATTTGTTCGGCACGGCCACGAATCCCTGCGCTAGGATGCTTGGCACTATACATGGCGAGTCGAGGCACCCCATTCCGACTTGAGGTAGATAATTGCTCTTGTGTCGCCTTTTCCCATAGAGCCTCAAGAAAAAGCATCCACGCCTGTCTCCACTTCACAATAAGCAGGCCTGACACCATGTCTTCCCTGATGGCCACAGTTCGAGACTGGCAAGATCGCCACCGACGCTTTGTAAAGAGGGTGCACGCCTTTCGCATCCCCCTGTCCCCTCCTGCCAAGGCCGTCGCCCAGGTCGTATATTTTTCCATCCCTCTCGTGGCGGGGTACTTCATAATGGGATGGGCCACTGACCGTGCCAAGGCTGAGATTCAATACAGCGACAGCAACGAGGCTGAAGAGACAAGGATACGCAGGGATGCCAGTCAAGGAGAAGAAGCCACTCGGGTGTTTAAAGCGATGCGCGTGGATCGAGGGGGAGGCGCGATAGACGAGCAGATTGCCCGTCAAAATCTGGGGCTGCAGAGTTACCTTGACTCTATTCGAGAGTCGGGGAAAAAGTGATGTTCATACATGTTTGTGAAAGAAGAGAAAACATAGCTCGTCAACTTTGAAGGCCGCGTGCCTAAAAGCTGGCATGTATGTTTCTTGCACATGTCCATGAGACATTGTAAAATACCATCCTGGATCCGCAAGACTTGCAGTTTATCCGATGTCGTTTCTCGAGAAGCAATGTGCAGTAAAAGTCCACCGGCTAGGACCTATGTTCGTGCGCTCTCATCTCCTTCTCAGATTCTTTGCTTCATCATCCCCCACTGAACACAGGGTGAGCATGCAATTTTCCATCACACAATGGGGCTCCTCCTGACCCTACAACCATCAGACGACCACAGTGTCCCCACCACCATGCCCTACCCTTCCTCCCCCCATTCCACGCGTCTGGTCAAGTTCCTGCGGCCCGAGGCTCTGGCCGCCTATCTCCGGCACGTCCGAAGCACTTCCGCAGGGGCTTCCGCCGTGCTCCTGGGCTTGGACGTGGGTGACAGTAAAGTCGGCGTGTCTATCGCCGATAGGACCTTGACGCTTGCCCAGCCCCTGGCTCGCATCGACCGCCCTGCCCGCCGCTCTCTCCTTTTTGGACAGGCCCCAGGGGGCGCCGACAGAGGACGCCGGCAGCCCGAGACGTTCCCGGCTCTGTGTGGGCGGCTCCTGTCCGGGCTGATCAAGGAGCATAGGGCGGCCGGCCTGGTGGTGGGCTATCCCCTGACCTTGTGGGAAGGCAAGCCGAGCCTGCGGTGTCGGGAGGTGCTGGCGTTCATGGGCGCCGTGTACAAAGAGTCGTGGGAGGAGCTCAGCGTGCCTTTCGCAGTGTGGGACGAGAGGATGACGACCCAGATGGCTCGAGAAGCCCTGAGGGGAGAAGAGGTGGAGGACGGCGGAGGATTCAGGAGGGGGAAGAGAAAGGGGGAGAGGAGGCGGCAGGCCCTGGAAGACCAGGTTGCGGCGACGATTATCTTGCAGTCATACCTAGAAAGACACATAAGGCCCGACATTGCCTGACAAACAAGAGCGTGCGTTTTCTCAACAGCACAACGTGGCACTCGCGGGTGGCGCGACGCCCTGTCCAAGGAAGACAGCCAAGACTGGTTGTGTTTTTGTTCCTTCGCCGCATCACCTTCCTTTTCTTTACGCTCACGTAGCCATTTTCAGATTCATTTATCATCTTTGTTTGCTTCCTCTTACCACCCTATCTCCTCAGGCAACCGATCGCACGAACATTCCCCCAAAATCTCCCTTTCTCCATCCACATTTACACTACAGTTGATTTTTCCTTAGGAATTGCGCAATGGCTCCCCCCACCTGCTGCTGCTCCAGCAGGAACGCGTCGTGGCCGTTCCGGCTTTGCACCACCTTGAGCTCCCCCATGGGGATCAGCCCCGCCATCTCCTCCTGCTCGTGCAAGGGGTAGAGGACATCCGAGTCGATGCCAATTACCAGGACGGGGATGCGCAAGGATCGCAGGGCAGCGTCCACCCCGCCCCTGTCCCTCCCCACGTCGTGCGAGTCCATCTTCTCCGTCAACCGCACGTAGGTCAACGCGTCAAAGCGCGAGAGAAATTTCTGACCTTGGTACTCCAAATACCGACGCACCTCGTAGCGCCCGTCCTCCGCCCTGGCCCGCCCGAACTTGTTCTCAAAACCGTGCGACGTCCGGTACGAGAACATAGCGATCTGACGCGCCACGGCCAGGCCTTGCACGGGGGGCGCAGCCGGGTCGAACGCCCCGCCTTGCCAGTTCGGGTCCGCGTAGATGGCTTGCCGTTGGGTTTCGCTGATCCCGATCTGCCACGCCGTGTGCCGGGCGCCGCAGGCAATTACCACGGCCGACTTGACGAAACTCTCACCGGATTCCCCGGCCTCAGCACCCCGGCTCCCACCGCCGCTCAACCCCAGGAAAGCCCATTCCAGCGCCTGCATGCCCCCCATCGAACCCCCCACCACAGAGGCGACGGAGCGGACACCCACGGCCTCCTTGAGCATGCGCATGTGCAAGCGCACCGTGTCTCGGATAGTGACATGGGGGAAGCGCGGGCCGTAGACTTGGCCCGTGGCCGGGTCCCGGGACATGGGCCCGGTGGTACCGTAGCAGGAGCCTGGGGGGAAGGAGGAGGGAGAGAACAGGTAGCGTCATGACCACCGGCTACTACGGCATTGCCCGCGCACGTCAGCATCCACCCATCCCTGCGCCCGGCCCTCCCTCTCCTCACCCAAGATGTTGGCGCAGACCACGAAGTACTTGTCCGTGTCGAAGGCCTGCCCGGGTCCCAGCAAGGAGGACCACCAGGTGTCCAGGCGGGCATTGCCTGTGAGCGCGTGGCACACGACCATCACGTTGTCCCTCGCCTCGTTCAAGCGACCGAATGTGTTGTAACGCACCTCGACGTCGCGCATGATAGCTCTGGAGAAATGGGGCGGGGAATCCCCCAAAAAAATGTCCTGAGACGCGCCAGGAGGGACAAAGACATACATGCCCACATTCAAGCGAAAACCCCCCAAAACGCGGGTCGTGAATGTCTCCATTGACTACATATGGCTCCTCTCCCCCTCAATTTCGCCCTTGTGCCTACTCCTTACCCGCTTTCCGTGGTAAAATGAGGCACAACATATGTCTGGCCGGACGCATCCAGGTTGCCATATTCATCCTTGAGCGCGTCACTTGGCGTGGCCGCAGAAGTTGCCTTCCCGCGGTGCGACGGGGTCATCAACGACGAGGGTGAGTCCGCTGCTCTTACGGGGCTGTTGCATCGCCTGGTGAGGCCTGAAGTGCAGACAGTCAGAGGCATTGTGCTGATACGACGAGAAAGAAGACGAGGCGGGGACGGTGGTGGCGCAGGAAGCGTGATGCCACTGCCCCTGCGGCGGCTGCAGGCGCCTGCGCAAACAGCGTGGTGCGTGAGTAGTCTTCGGGAGCTAGCTGCCGCAACGCGTTCTATTGCTGCCCTCACCCTCATGCTCGAGCCCACCCCAGCATTGGAGTAGGGCTGCCTGTCCCGCTGGCCCCTCTGTCTCCGGTGAAAGGGGGGAAACGTTACACTGTGAGTGCGATTAGCACGTCAGTATATATTTTATGGGGATTTCTTGCGGTGCCGCAGGATGGGAGGGACGGGCATTGCGAAAGGATGACGACCAATTCGTGTGATATCATTGCAGCAGCCCACCTGGGCTCAAGCAGGATCGTCACCAAACCGCAACGATCGCTGTCTTGCTTTTGCCCTCTTTCGTCACTACTTCTTGCCAGACTCATAATCCTTACGTCTTTCCAATGTATTTGATTGAAATACCATCAACTTCTGATGGTTGCGGTATCTATGGTCTATATGAGAGGGGAGTCGTCTTAAATGCTCTCTCTATTCATACCCGTCCCGATGATTGAAGACATCAGAACAGTCGAAACAGCATGAGCTCTTCATCTGAAAACTCCCTGCCCGCTCAGCATGCGAACGGCCACGTGGGACGCGTGGCTTTGGAACGCATGCCGCACGGGGCGCCGGTGCATCGGCGCCTGGATCATCCCACCCTGACTGCGACGATGCCACCCATCGAGGTGCCTATGTCCATGTATGCCGAAAATCGGCAGAAGCTCTGTGCACGCTTGCTGGAAAAGCTGTCAAATGCGCGGGAAAAGAAGCTTTTGGTCTTGATGGAGGGAGGGAAAGAGGAATACAGGTACGACTCGGATGCGGAGAAGATCTTCAGGCAGGAGTCCTGGTTCGCATACCTGTTCGGGGTGAAGGAACCGGGTTTTTACGGGTCGATCGACGTGAACACGGGATACACAACGCTGTACATGCCTAGACTGCCAGCGGAGTACGCCGTGTGGATGGGTAGGATCCAGCCGCCTTCGCATTTCCAGGCCATGTACGAGGTGGACCGTGTCTTGTTCGTGGACGAACTGGCGGCCACCTTGTTGGGGCCCGAGCGCCCGGACACCCTGCTCCTCAACCGCGGGCTGAACACGGACAGCGGCAGCACGGCCAAGCCGGCCTCTGTCGAGGGCGTGACCACGCCGCTCAAGGAGGGGAACGGGGCCCAGGCAGGGAAGCCTTTGCCCTGCGACTACGACTCCCTCTACGACGAGCTGGTGGAGTGCCGGGTCCACAAGTCCGCCGCAGAGCTCCGTGTCTTGCAGTACGTGAACGACATCAGCAGCGACGCGCATCTGGCGGTGATGCAGCAGGTGAAGCCGGGCATGACGGAGTACCAGCTCGAGTCTCTCTTCCTCCACCACGGCTACTACTACGGGGGATGCCGCCACGTCGCGTACACCTCCATCTGTGGTTGTGGACCGAACGCGGCCACCCTCCACTATGGACACGCGGGTGCCCCGAACGACCGGCTTATTCGGGACGGGGACATGCTCCTCCTCGACATGGGCGCCGAGTTTCGCTGCTACGCCTCGGACATCACGTGCTCCTTCCCGGCCTCGGGGACCTTCTCGCCGGACCAGAAGATGATATTCCAAGTAGTGCAGGCGATGCAGTTCGCCGTCATGGACGCCCTGCGCCCCGGGGTGGCCTGGCCGGACATGCATGACCTCGCCTACCGCGTAGGCTGCGAGATGCTGCTGAAGGGAGGGCTTTTGAAGGGTTCCGTGGAGGCGTTGATGGAGGCCAATATCATGCCCTTCTTCATGCCGCACGGGCTGGGGCACTTCATGGGCCTGGACGTGCACGACTGCGGAGGCTACCCCCCCGCGCTGGGGCTGAAGAAGTCCGAGAAACGGGGCTACAAGAACCTGAGGACGGGCCGCGTGATGGAGGAGGGGATGGTCATCACGGTGGAGCCGGGGGTGTACTTTATCGACAGCCTGCTCGACGAGCTGGTGGCGGACGTGCGGTTGAGGGAGCTGGTGGACCTGGAGGTGCTGGAGACGAGGTTTAGGGGCTTTGGGGGCGTGCGCCTGGAGGACGACGTGGTGATTGTTGAGGGGGGCATTCGGAACCTGACTCGGGCCGCGCGGACGGTGGAGGAAGTGGAAGCGGTGATGGCGGGGAAGATCAAGTGCAAAGAGGAGCTGCCCAACAGGTGGTGAGCAGAGGAGAGGGTTAACGGGGCTTTGTTGGGGACGAGGGAGTGTTTGCTAATAATGAGGGAGACGGGGGAAACAGAGCATAAGTTAGAGGCAGGGAGGGAGTAAGAGGTACTGGTAAAGGAATGGGCGTAAAAGGGGTCAGGAAATGTGCATTGGCGTCGACGCCGGCACATGCTATGTACGAATCAAATTTGAAAATTGCGAGAGCAAAATGGCAGGCCTTTGGAAATAGACGACAGGGAAAAGCGGACCTTGAGTCTGAGGGCGGACGTGCCGCGTATTGTTGCTTTGTAAATTGTTTCTTGGATCTATCGAAGCCCTTGAGTTTTGAGGCCGGTGCCAAAGACTAATACTCTGATCCAACAGCTTGTGGGCGACACGTCCTTCGCTTCCTCAGCGCCTTGCCCTCAGCGCCGGCGCTGCATCCTGTACGGCAACCCCTGGTGGTTCCCGTAGACTAGTTCACCCGTCCGACAGTCCGTCCCTCGATCATTCACCGACAGCATGTCCGCTGTGAGCAACAGGTCATCCTCGATCTTCAACCGGACGTTGGCCTCTCTTTGCGAGTCCACCAGGCAGAACCCCTCTCGCATCTCGCCTTGAAAACGCGCACCGTGCACTACCTCCGGTCTTTCACCCTCTCCATTCCCCACAATGTCCTGTCCTATTACTATCCTTTCGGTGCACACGCTCCATAGAATGCTGCAACCTGTCAATTCCTCCACCACCTGTGCCAGCTGATTACAGGGTTCTTGCAGCAACCTCATGTCATAGTTGTTTTTGCGCATGATGGTTTCAAAGTCTGGTGTGAAGCGATGTAACCGCATTTCAGCAAAGGGTAAAGGAGGTAAGAAGAATGACGAACCGTCTTCTTCGTCTTCCCACCCTTGGGATGGAGGGGGGGGGTGGAAGCTGTAGACACGGCATCGAAATACAGCATCAGGGCGGCCGTCAAAATAATAGGTAGCACCAACACAAAACAAAGAATCATTTCCTAACACTCCGTGTGCTAGTTCGAGAGGCTCCAATACACAGTGTATTTGTTCATGGCCTCCCCCAAGCCCGGCTTCAATGCCTTGTGCCCGCTCACTTGCGACCTGAACAGCGTTGTCGAATTCTCCTTGAAAAAAAGAACGGAAGTGCGACAGCAGTCCATCCCCATCTTCAGTAGTTGTTGCTCCGCCCTGGATTCTCCACTGCTTCGCTTGTCTTAAATGTAGTACGAAAGCTTCTGTCGTGGCATCTGGTCGTGACAGCAAAAGAAGGAGACAGAGGACTGCAGCCAAAGGGGGGAGGAGGTTGTGGCGTGGAAGGACCGGTTTATAGAAGGGCTGCATTTCCATCGGACGGGCCATCGTAGCTCTCACATCTTCTTCTTTTTGATGCTCCCGCACGCCCACTTTCATTCCTGTTCTTGCTGACGAGAGCAACATATAGAATTAGGGTGATACTCAGGGAAAGCCCGGATACGAAGCTACTCCCGGGACATCCCCTCCTCGATCATAATTTACCTTTATCATCCACACCTCATAGTTCGTCTGTCCATATTTTTACACAGACGTACCGAGGCATCATATGACACGCATATTGTCTGCATCGTTGCCCGTCGGTGGGATGTTAAGACAAGTAGCTGCCGCCTGCGCCCTTGCTCGCCGGCCTCCCCTGTGCTCCGTTACCCCTCGGATATTTTTGTCCTCTGATGCCGACAACAGTGCCGAGTCTATTGCTCGAGAAGATCGCATGCGCGCTCTGCTATCTGAACATTTCAAGCCGACACACCTTCTCATTCAAGACGTGTCAGGTACGCGGAAATCGACGTGGCTATTGGACAAGGGGGTCCAGGCCTGAAATCTGTTTGAAATGGCCGCATGTCAAGTCTCGTACAATAGTCAGATGTGTATTGACCGTATTTCTCTTCAATATAGGAGGCTGTGGAGCTATGTATAATATGGAGGTTGAGTCGGAGCTTTTCAGAGGGAAGGCGCTAGTAGCACAACATCGAATGGTTAATCAGGTGAGAGTGTCATTCATGTTGAGGAGGCATCAATATATCAGTTTTTATGAGAGCCAAGGCAAAACCCATGTGAAGGATGACATTTGCATAAAGCAACGTGGATGGCGCCCCTATGTTGATTGTTTTCCCGATGACAGCCACTTATAAACTTACACTCATGGCTTGGACGTGTGCAACTTTATCTTACTCAGGTCCTTGCCAAGGAGATTTCAGAAATGCATGGTTTGTCTCTCAAAACGCGCCCTCCTAAGAAGTAAATCATGCCCATGTGAGGTGACTGCCAGGGTCATCTCGACTTAAAATATGAGAAGCAGAAAGTGAAAGATGCGGAAAGACGCGTACGCCTTCAATACTGTGCCACGGAAGCTGACCTTTCAGGTGCAACTCTCCCATGCTGCTGTCATGCAGGTGGGGGGTTCCTTGGTTCCATCTGATATGGTTCACACTCAAAGTTTCGTTTTATTTAATGCTTCCTTGTCGGTAATCACGTAGCCTACCTCTTCTTTACCGACCTATTGACCGCTCCATGCAAAGTTTTACCTGGCACGAGAAACATTTTAAATATGTATCGTCCATCGCTTACTCTCGCGCTGTCGAGAAAGCAGACACATGGAAGACGGCGTCACGGGCATGGTTCCGTCGACAGAACGGCGGTGCTTTTCAGACGAGCAAGAAGTCGAAGTTATCATTGCCGAATCTGTGGGCTTCCTGCAGACTACATTACAATATATAAATGGTGTGGTTGTCTTCCATAAATGGTTTCGCTGCCGGAGGTGATGACAGCTCTTCTTTGCCCTTTCTTTACCTGTTCATATCTTCTCCCTTTTTACGACCCAATTCACACCATTCCCGCGATGGCTCCTGGACAGGGCTTGAAGAGGGTGTTTTGCATACAACCGACAACTGCCTGGCGCCCGAAAGGCACGTAGGACAAGGTATACCACACTGCCACCAATACCTGGATGATCAGGAGGAAGAGGACCAGAAAGACGTTCTGACGGGCCAGTGCCACGGCGAAAACGACGATGAGCATGATGATGTAAAGGATGGTAGAGTAGCGCCGAGTTTTGTCGAACATCTTCTTGCATTGGCTCTTGGGCCCGACGAGGAAGCCAGTTGAGCACAAGGCGATGATGTTCCCAACCACGTACAAAGCGGCAAAATTGCGAATACCATCTGCTGTCATCGATATTAACGATAGTGTCCCCTAAGGGTGCAAATTTCGGTTCCGATATGTGTAGTGGGGAAAATGTAGTGAGATGGTTGTGAAAGGCACACGGAGAGGGTTTAGCGACCATCAACGCCGGGCAATACGTTGTCACATTTTGAAGTAAGGGTGGAGATGAACAAGTAAAGAGCATCAGAGAGAGCCAGTCGAAGAGAAATAAAGGAACCAAGGAACAACGCAGGCGAAGACGACTGACCAGTGAGAGCATGACGCTTTCAATTGTGACAGCACAGTCACATCACACGGGGAAGTGAGAATAAATGACTGCATTCCCTCTGCACGATCATGATAGCATCCCACCACTTACAATGAAAGAGAGTAGATAGCCAAGGCAAAAACAGCCCACGAAACCAATCATGCGCTGTTGATAAGTCAAGGACGGGCACATGGCACAGACCTCCTCCGTGACAGACTCCTCCTGAGCACCAGGCAGCATATTTTGAATGGCCTTCATGGTATTGCCTGTGTAGCGGAGGGAAAGTGAGTACAGACTTGACATCGACCTGGACAACCAGAATACCAGAAAGAATTTTGGGCGCTTTTAGCGCGTGGCGCGGGGTTCTCGGAAACATGGGCACGAGGAAAACGAGGGGGACAGCCAGGTGCCGCGACGTCGCAGGCGGGGGCCATGCTTTCCCCGGCCGCGGAAAAAGAAGCGTCAGCTGACGCATGACGTCATGGGGTCCCGGGCCCTCGCCAGGCCTCGCCCTCGAGGCCTTGTTGCACCACCTCAGCAGATGTCCCACACCGGCAATACACGCGTGCCTGCGCCGTCGCGACGTGGGTCAGGGATCTTGTCTGGAAGCGGTTTTGAAACGTCAAGGAGGATTTGGGGTGCGTTCGATGAACATTGTGCCGCGTATGCGTTCTCATATGCAGCCACGTCGTCCTCATCTCGCCTCCGAGTGAGAGGAACACGTATTGAGGTCGGACTCTGTCTTACCTCCGCGCCTTTCTTCTTCGGGAAGTCCATGCCTTCTCCTTTCCGAAAGGGGTTATACCTGTCCGGCACAATCGGTTGTGCTTTATCAACAAACCACGTACATCAAACACTGCATTTTTTTCTTTTTCCTCTTTACCTGTCCAGAAGGATCCAGATCTAGATCGCCACCTCAGATCGAAAGACACGTTCGAAGAGGAACATCGACATCACGCCTCAGTGTGTCTCAATGCCAATGGGTCGCATACAACGCAAGACAGTCACGCACCATCATCTTCTAGCCGCGATTCTGGCCATCGCTTCTGTGGGCATGACGCAAACTAGAGCATTCCTCATGCCCCCTCCTGGTGTTGCGGTCAGAAAAGCCGGAACACGCACGTCTCCAAACACGTACGCCGCAGTTATGGATGCACCTGTCTCAATCGGTGCATTGGTAGGCACTCAAAGCCCCCGAATAAGTACACAGAAGAGCACAGGACGGCGTGGACGAAGAAGGCCAACCAGTGCACCACCCTCCTCGTCAGCCTCCCACCCCACCAACGACCATCCCCGCCAAAACGAAGTCATCCATGCACCCGATTCCCACGCATCCCCCACCGAACATGACATCTTAATGCAGGGGCGTATAAATGCCGTGCAGCGCGCAGCAGTTGCGATTCAAAAGCAACGGAGTCTGAGCAAGACTCTCGGCCGCGCGCCCACAGGTGCTGAGTGGGCCCAGGCCCTAGGCGGTGTGACAGAGGAGGGGCTCGGGCGGCTTTTGAGACAAGGAACTGTTGCGCAAGCCGAACTGGTGAAAGGATGGGAGGGCCTGGTCACCATGTTTGTTGGAAAGTACGCACAATCCTTGTCGGACTCGGAGCTGCAGGACTTGGTCGTCGAGGGGCAGATGGGGGTGGTGGAGGCGGCCCTCCGTTTTCAGGGTGGACAAGGCGCCACCTTTAAGACCTACGCCTTTTACTGGGTCCGAAAGCGCGTGATGGATGCGGCAGGCATGTACGACCGCTCGACGTTCGCTGGCGCCCACGAAGCGAGGCAGGCGTCGCTAATCAAGAAGGCGGTGCAATCACATGAACGTGAGACGGGGGGTAAGATCTTGAGCACGCCGGAGATCGCCGACAAAGTTGGAATACCATCGGCGAAGGTGGAGCAGCTCGCCCGGCGGGGCAAGCGGTATGGGCTCATGGAGAGGAGCAGTGGTCAGGATGGATTGGGCAGGGGGACAAGCCTGAGGTTCTCCGACACCCTCCAGGACACCGAGGATGTAGGAGGCAACCAAGTACGAGTATTGGACTCAATGTACGTCTCAGAGGTGGAGGAAGCAGTGCGGTTGGCGGTAGCGCGATTGCCGCAGGAGGAGCGGACTGTGCTAAACCACCGGCTGGGGCTGGAGGACGGGCTCCCCAAGACGTGGGAGGAACTAGGGCAAGTGATGGACGGATGCAGCGTTTCCTATATGCGGAAGGTGGAGGCGAAAGCAAAGACGCACTTGCGCCGAAACGTGGATGTTGTTCGGTTAGTACACCGGCGTCCAGCCTCCTTTGACGAGACGTTTGTGGCGGCTGGAGGTGTATAAAAGGCGCGACGGTGCCAGGGGAAGAACAGGGAATGTGTCGATATTGATAGATTGAGATAGTTTGGCAGTAGCGATGGTATGCGGTGTGGTGACGTGTTCAGAACCCTGAGAAACGTGAGTATCCGGAGGACTCGTCTCAGTGCGAGGACAGCGAGTCCTGTCCCATTATACTGCCGACTTAGTTGGTATTATGCCACCTTTGCGTTGACTGAGGTTGAGTGATGGGGAGTCAGCTTGAAAGGTGGTCAGAGTGTTTCTCTATTGAAGTGAGGATACACATCCCCAAACAGAGAGACGAAGGATAACAGTCGTTTCGTGTGAAATATGTACAGCAGTGCAACAATTGCAGCTAACTTCTGTTCGACATGAATGCAATGAAGGCAAGAATATAAGGCAGTAATCTATGCTGGGCCTGAAATCTAAATTTTATCTGCTTTGGTTGGCTGCTGTTGCTCTACTCCCGCCTTCCCGTCTCTCCTGCTGCTCTTCCCCTCCCTCTTCCCGAAAGTGGTCCGAGGCTCCCGCTCCAGTCGTGCCTTCAAAAGTATGCGCCGACCGCACCACCACTCCTACATATTCTCCAGTTGCCATTATGTAGTATCCCACGTGTTGTCATCTAGTCATTCGTCATGTCTAGCACCATAAGCGCTGTCTTCTCGGTGCATTTTTGAGCCAGATGCTCACTTCTGATGCTGGCAAATCGAGTTACTTCTTATCTTTCTTGGGAGGCACAGGCACTACGACACGGTACATCAAGAAAACTGACACCAGACCTGAAGTGGACGCAAAGATGGCCGGGGCCAAGCTCCCCTTAGTTTTCGCACATTTCAGCCCCATGGCTATTGTCATGCCTCCCGAAACGAGGAGAGAGAGAAGCGTCCATTTCCGGGTGACGGCCTGCGTCTTTTTATACTCCTGCAATTCCCCGTACCCTAGCATTGCCAATCCGCTTCCCAAGCCAAGGCCCGCAAGAAGGGACGGTAACGAGCCCGCTTTCACGTAGCCAATAATACCGCCCAAGGCGACGATGCCCGAGTAAGGGATGGTGATACAGAAAGAGTACATGGAAGGGAACTTCGACGCTTTTCTTTAAGAGCAAAAGTATAGGAGGGAAAGATGGCAAAGAGAATATGAGCGTGAGCCCTCTCAGTATGTAAACCATGTTTAAGGACGAGTAAAAGCACAGATGCGATGATACCGCGGAGAAAAATGGATGGGGAAACGGGGTGCCGATTGTCTTTTGCAGGCATCTTGGCGCCTCTCTTGAAACCAGCGCTACTTCTCAGGCTCAGACAAGTTACGGAGGCACGAAAATGTCCCCTGGTCTTTCGCAAGGAGCTCTAAGTCGCGCGGTCATCGACTGGGATGGGCCATGGCCCTATGTCCCCGTGACCATCGTCTTGTTGTGATAATCGCCCAAATGGAAGCAATCGGGGAAAGGAGGGAAGAACCCGAGACTTGAGTACAGACGAGCCAAGGCACCCACGAATACAATTTACCACCCAATCACAGGATTGTATTTGTGCGCGATGACACAATCAAGACGGCGACCAAGGCCCCTGGATCTTGCTTTGCCGTTGTTCGTGCTTTTCCTTATTCCCTCGCCTGCGCATCCGCTCAGCCTGGAAGTACCGCCCCGTGACAAAGTATGCTTGTATCAGTACTACGATGTTGGGGAGACAGGCAAAGCAGAGGTGTTCGTCGTCAATGGAGGCAATCTTGACATCGGCGTCAGTGTGGAAGGGCCATTCACGGACGACGTGCACGGTACACCGAGCAAAACAACACAAGAGACTAAGACGGTGTATGACGCTATTGTGGCATCTTCTAGCGCTTTTCTCAACCAACTGCACCCGGCGGGAGTCACAGCATCGGCGGACGGAATCGAAATTAGCTGGCCAGCACAACCCGGTGCCTACGCCTTGTGCCTCGACAACACCATGAGTCACGTCCAAACTAAAGTGATCGAGTTTTCCTTCCCAGCATCCAAGGAGGGTGCAGGTACGGATGACTTCGACTTGGACGCCGCCTTGGCAGCTGCAAATGAGGGCAGCGGAACGAATGACACCATTTTAGAGAACATAAAGCAATCTTACAAGGCCGACCTGGCCCTTCTGAAGCGTAGCGCGCAGCGGATCGGCCGTACTTTAACGGACGTGCAGCATAAACAGGTGAAAGAACGACATCGCCTCGCCCTTCAAACGGCAGCCAACCAGAAGAATCACCAGAAGATGGTCGTGTCTTCCGTATTTGAAACCGTAGTTTTCATCAGCGTGTCTCTTTTCCAACTTTTCTGGGTGCGGAGGTGGTTCGAGGGCCGGGGCCTGCGGGCCCGGTCACGGGAATGGGCATAAGGGAAAGGGCGACGCGGTGATATCACAGAATAAAGCATGCTCTCCATCATAAAGAAATCGCACAAAGAAATCGATCAGAAACTTGGTGGAGAAAAATGTGCCACTTTCAGTGCGGTATCGATGGGCGGTCCCCAAAAAACATAACCCTCTTCTTGCATCTCAACGCTTTTTCCTTTTCCAACCTATGATCCCTCTATCCACTCCATATTTTGGCGGAGCCCCTAAGCCTGGTTCGTCTCAGCGCCGATAGATCAGAAGGAAAGGTATCGACGAGGCCTCTCTGTTCATTCGCCAAGTGTCTCTGTCACACCCGCCCCCGCCGACCTGCCCCCCGTAGTAAAGCGACATGCTCCCAGGACCTTCTTCCGCCTCAGGTAGTCAGAGATAGAGCTCATTCCTCCCGCCCATTCTGGATACTCGTGACAAAGCACCGTCCGGGGCTTCAGACAATCGTGCCAGAGTTGGAGGCGATACGAGGCCACAGGTCCGCGCATTCCTTCGCCACAGGGCCTGTGATGGCCGACCCCTTCATCTCCCCCTTGTTGTTGACGATGACTCCAGCGTTGTCCTCGAAATAGATGAAAATCCCATCTTTTCTGCGCCACGCCTTCCGCTGCCGGATCACCACAGCAGGCATCACCTTCTTACGCAGCTCGGGCTTCCCTTTTCGCACGGACGCCATGACCATATCCCCCAGACTTGCTTGGGGCAGCCGATTCAATCGGCCTTTCACCCCTCCCACGGCAATGATGTGCAAGTTCTTGGCTCCGGTGTTATCTGAAGACAAGCATGGCGCCATTTGACACGGAAGGGAGAGAAAGTGTGAGGAAGAAAAACAAGTTTCCAAGCTTTGGTCACCAAGTCGAGAGCACTCTCGAACAAACACAGAAACAATTTCTGTTTGAGTCCACATTTACGCCCTTTTGCATCCTCAGCGTGCTTACCGGCGCAGTTGATGACGGCCGCTACGGGGAGACCCAGGGTCGTGCGGAATTTGGCACCGGTGGTACCCCCGCGTCCACGTTTAGAAGACATGATATCTGCTCTTTGCAACGATGGAATGAAAACAGGAGAACAGTATTGAGCGTGATCTGAGCTTCACAACCTGGTGACTTGTTGAGCGGCCCGAGGTAGTCTGCCTTCCGAAGCTTCCACAGGGACGAGGCACGCCCCCCCGTGCTGTATCGAAGACCACACACCGATAAACATCATACATTTTGCTTTCTTTTTACACATGGACAATCAATGGTCACGCGCGATCGTTGTAATCATGACCAAGGCTGGGAAGAAACAGGTTCGGCGGTGTGAGAGAGCGAGGCTTCCGAGCCCTCCATTCCCCAGGGTCTGCCCCTACTCGCTCAACCAAACAATTTGCAATACGCCGATTCACTGCGAGCAATCCATACCACCCTTCCGTCTCCACCGCACCACAATCGTGCACACGAGCACACGCGCGCCGCGGTTCACACGCAACCCGGGGTCGGCCCTGCGCTTGCCACCACTCAAGCCGGCGGGGCCTTACGGGCGCTAGAGGAGTCTGGCCACCAAGTGGCAAGCAACCTCCCGGGCGAGGGAGAACACAAAATGGGAAAGACGCCCGCCGGAGGCCAGGAGCACAGCATGACCGGCCTGGCCCTCGGTCTGCGTGGGATGAGGGATTTACGATGTTTCGCATGGTTCATGAGTGCTATCGTGTACCCATCACGCACGCTCTTGCTGCTTTCATTTTTTCAGCAAGCATTTATTTCCCCTGGCAGGTTAGACACTCCCAGCACACGTCACCTCCGCGCGTCGATCCTCCCATCCCGCGCCCTGTACCCGCTATGGAAGGGCAACACCATAGAAAAATGGTGCTTTCATGGCTTTTGATCAATCTTTTTCTTACGAGCGGTGAGTCTTCATTGCGATATCGTGCAGGAATTTGGGTGGTGAGCTGAGGCTTTCAAGGGAGGAGTCTTTCGTGGGGCCACGTACCCACCTTCTAACATAATGGCCATCCATTTGCATATTAGTGGGTGCCTTTTACAGAACGATCTCTCCTACAAGTACGAGAATCCTTGGCAACGGATGGAAAACTGTACAAAGAATAAATCCTCCTCCTCTTGACGCTGTATTTTCTCGCCACTCCGTGATCACGACCTCTGCGTCGCTGTCCGACGCAGAGCTACTTCGCGCCGCCCGGATCCGGAAAAATAGCAATCGATACCAGAAGAACAAGGGCTCAGACGACTCAGATCCCCAACCTGCGGACACAGCGCCCATTCCTGTCGGCCTGGAGGATATTGTCAGGAACCTGCACGAACGTACGTGGGCCTCTATGGACTTACACGTGGTTCAAGACCGCCTGGCGGGCCTCTGCGACACGGTCCGCGCCAAGGAATTGGCCCGGTCTCCGTGTTTTGCAGAGAATGTGGAGGAGGTGCGTCGGCGGTACAAGGCTGTGGAGGAGATCTGGCAGTCCGCGGACGTCATCCCCCTCAACGACCCAATGGACATCGCGCCCGCTGTCGCCTTTGCGGCGCGGGGCAACGTCCTCGAGCTTCCCGACCTCCGGTCCATCGCCAAGGCCCTCATAATTCTGGCCACACTGCGCGACTTCGTCCAGGCGCCCGTGCGAAAAGAGCGCTTGTCCCAGCTGTCGCAGTACGCCGAGGAGATCGACTTACCCTTTGAGCTTGTAGACCTTTTGAGCGACGCTTTCGACCAGGACGGCCGCCTCTCCGGCGTCAAATTTCCACATCTCAAGCGCCTGCGTGATGAAGTAGATAGACTGTATGGGAGCATCAAGAACACGGTGGGCCAGCTTATGAAGAGCACGGGGATGAGTCAGATGGTCACCGATGAGTACATCGCCCAGCGGAACGGCCGCTTTGTCCTGCCCATCAAGAACACCTACAAACGCGCGGGACTGGGCATTGTGCACGACCAGTCCAACACGGGCCAGACCGTGTACGTGGAGCCCGTGCAGGTAATCGAACCTACCAACGACATGAAGCGCCTCGAGCTGGAGCTGCTGCAGGAGGAGGCCCGCATCGTCGGGGAGATGACGCGGCTGGTGGCCGTTTCCAAGGACAAGATCCTCCAAAGCCTGGACGCAGGGGCTTTGATCGACATATCAGTGGCCCGCGCCAAGCTGGGCGACCTGATGGGGGGCGCGGTGGTGCCAGAGGTGGGCACGGATGGCTGCATCTCGGCCGAAGACGCCCGCCACCCCGTCCTCCTCCTCCGCAACCGGAACCCCATCGGCAACACCCTCCACATCGACCCCGCCAAGCCGGGCCTGGTCCTCACGGGGCCGAACGCGGGCGGGAAGACGATCGTGCTCAAGACCTTGGGCCTGCTGGCCTTGCTGGTCCGCCTGGGCATTCCCGTCCCGGCCCGGCGGGGGGTCCGGGTGGACTTCTTCTCCCCCATCCTGGCCGACATCGGAGACATGCAGAGCGTCACGGGCGATCTTTCCACCTTCTCGGGCCACCTGCTCGTCTGCCGCGAGGTCCTCTCGAACGCCGCGTCCGGGGCCTTGGTCTTAATGGACGAGATGGGGAGTGGGACCGATCCCGCCCAGGGCGTGGCCATCGCGCAGGCCTTGCTGGAAGCGCTCTTGGAGACGGGGGCGCGCGTGGCCATCACCACTCACTATTTGCAGTTGAAGGAGTTGGCGCAGAAAGACGACCGTTTCACGGTGGGGGCAATGGAATTTTTGAACGGGAAACCCACCTACCGGTTCCGTGAGGGAGCGATCGGGGAGTCGTACGCCCTGGAGGTGGCTGAGCGCTTGGAGCTTCCCGCCTCCGTCTTGGCCCGCGCCAAGGGTCTGATGGGGGGCGGCGCCCTGAGGGTGACGGAGCTGATCAAGGAGCTTGAGGACCAGCGGGACGCCCTGCAGGGAGAGATGGAGGATGCGCGGGCGAGGGAGGAGGAGCTTCGGGCGGCGCAGGAGGCGGTAGAGGCCCAAAAAGTTGAATTGGGAGCCCGGGAGGTGGAGCTGGACAAGATGAAATACCGGGCGAAATTGGAGACCGCCGACGCGTTCCTGGCCCAGCTGCAGGAGAAGGAGAAGAAGCTGGAGGCGATGATGAAAGATGTGGGCTTGGGAGACACGAAGACAAGCGTGGAGGAGGCGCTGAAGGAGCTTGCGGCCGTGAAAGCGAAGGTGGCAGAAGAAAGCAAGCCGGAGGTGGTGCACGTCCCGGCCAATCTGGTGCTGCTGAAGCGTGACGATATCCTGAAGGAGGGCGAGGTGGTGGTCTGCGCGGGCGACCAATTGAACTCAGACAGGGCGGGGAAAGTGGTCAAGGCTTCGGGGCAGAACGTGGACGTGATGTTCAGCAAGGGTGGATTGGATATCGTCATCACTTTCAAAAAAACGGACCTGGCGCGAGCTCCTTCGGAAACGGCCGCAAGGGTGAACGCGGGACCCTATGCGGGCCTGGCTAAAAACAAGGACAGGAAGAAGAAGTGGACCAAGGCCGACGAACGAAACCTGAAATTGCTTGGACAGGAAGTTAGACACGCCTCAACTCCAGCAGCCATCACCTTGAATGCCATGCGGACCTCTTTTAATACAATTGACGTACGCGGCCTGCGCCTCCGAGATGCGGAGGCCAAGGTGGACAACTTCATCAAGGTCGGCATTCCACAGAAGCGGAAAGTCGTGTATATATTGCACGGCCACGGTACGGGTCAACTAAAAGAAGGGTTGCGAGAGTTTATGAAACGCCATCCTTACGTAAGTCGCCACCGTGCCGCTGACGATTCTGATGGAGGGGACGCTTTCACGCAAGTGTTCTTGAAGTAGGGCCCAAGAGGCGCAAAATGTAAAATAAAGTCAGATACCTCGAAGAAATGTGCATTAAAAAAATTAAATACCGATGTTTGGCTTGCTGTCGTTTATTTCCGACGCTTTGGAAGGCAGGCGGCGGAGCGTACGCGGGGGGTATGGGCCATCCCACGTTTGAATTCCAAGGTTGGTGTGTAACTAGCTCGTCCATGGCTGCGCCAACCTACTCCCTCCCGTAGGCGCCTTGCTCTTCGCGAGCATCCTACGACAGGAAATCTTACGAGCCTGTTCATGTCAAGCTTAGTCCTGCATGCTTATCTCTTTTCTTGGTCGCCGCTAGCAGCAGGGTATTCGCGCTTTGAGGCTTCTTCCAAGCAAGCCGTGACCTGCGCAGCAGTCTTCATTGCATCTACAAAGTTTGACCTCTATGAACTCATCGATGGTCTACAAATGTTTGCAGCGGCTGCTCTTGTTTTTCTTCCTGTCATTATCGCATGCGCAAGAACATCGGGGCGTTACTGAGATAAACGGGACGCTTGTCAAATGTCATACTACGGCAGCGAACGGTGCGGCATTCATCTTTGAAATCAAATCTGAATGGGCTCCTTTTGGAGCAGAACGTTTTTTGCAGCTGGTAGCATCTGGGTACTTCACAGATGTGCCTTTTTTCCGCGTGGTACCAGGATTCTTGACACAATTCGGCATCCCTCCGCCATCGGCCGTGCGGAAACGCTGGCGTGAGGAAGGCTCAATACCCGATGATCCTTCTCAAAATCGACAGATCCTTCGGGGCTACTTAAGTTTTGCTGGCGCGGGTCCAAACACACGGGACACACAGCTATTCATCGCCTTAGCTGACAGTTCATGGTTAGGGAAGTCTCCATGGGAGGTGCCCGTAGGTCGAGTCATAGAGGGAATGGATGTGATCGATGCTTTGTATGCCGGTTACGGTGAGATTTCACCGTTCAATAAAGAAGGAGTGGAACAATACAAAATATGGGCAGATGAAGATTATTTGCGGAGAGATTTCCCGAAATTAGACTACATGAAAGACTGTGCTATCATCCCAGCTTCTGCCAAGAAAGCCTCAATTCAGGAGGATCGAGGCCGGCGTGAAGAAACCAAGAGAGTAGTTGTCGGTGAAGAGCGAGTCCCCGAGGAAACCCTGAATGCGTTGTCCAACGCGAGAGATAAAGAGCCTGCGTGGACTGAAGAGTGGCCTTACACCTGGTGGGGCCTCCTCTGGGTTCTCGGAGGACTGTTCGGATTTTTGACCATGATGTGGAAGTTAAATAACGTTAAGAGCCTGGGTAAAGCAAGATGAAAATACTTCGTGCCTACCGTTGGCTTTTCTCTTTGTACACATTCAGTGCGTTATTTTTTAAATGTGCTGTAACTGATGTGGTTTCCAGAATGAACATGAACACGAATGCCAAACACGCCGTCCGCACACTCTGCATTTTTGAGCCCGTATATGCCCAGTCTAGCGTCATTCGTGACCGATGACGAGCAAGGCAGCCCGCGACGCATATTCGGCCAAAAACTTGGCGTCCTTGTGCTACTTTTCCCGACCATGGCCGTTCAGCAGGGCTCAATTGTGATGGTTAAGGCGTACTGAATAAAAAGACGACGCAGGAAACCAGAACATAACACCTGTATATTCACATCTATGCTACAACCTCCTTTGTGAACATGTCCGAGATAATAAGAGCCAGTTAATTTACCTTCAGGATGGACAGCTGCCGTCACGTGACAACCTCCCTCCCTTCAATATGAGTACATTTTGCGTTTGCCGTGTGAACGTGATACACGAATGACGCTCCTCGTGTCGCGCAACAGTTGCCCTTACCACTGGTAAGGAGAAAGCATCGCTCGGGTGCTGGTTGCCCGAAAAGGGTAATTTTGAGCCCTTCTTGGGTCTTCGTCTCTGTAACGTGCATCTTTCTGCACAAGGACTATGAAGAATTCCCCTCGCTTATGCATGCACTCGTACACAAGTTCATGTTCTATTCATATACACCGCTGAAGAACCGGTTTCAATATCCTACATTCCTGTTTTTTTCGATGAAATCTACAAATGCAACAAGGTGGCTTTCCGAGGTGTTACTCTACGATGACCGAGGAAGCCTCCAAAATTTCATACAAAGCGTGTCGGGTCCTACTCTGGGCGCGACCATGCGTGGCGTACTTTGGTCCCTTATCTCACGATTTTTCTCTGGACGACACGCCGGCTCTGTTCGCTTTCGTGTCGCTGCTGCTGCCGGCACTGCCGAGGCTCACAGACTCGCTCAGTCCCTTGATGGGCTCCACCGAAACCACGGCGTACCTGGTCCCTGGAGCCAGGCTGAAGGGAGTCGCCTTTGCCTCGCCCTCCCCTTCTCCCACCCTGCCCTCTTCCTCCTCCACGGTGGGGACCTGACACTTGACCAGCCTGGTGATCCTGCCCAGCACGTAGTACTTCCGAAAATGCCGGTCCCTCCCTATCCAAGCCTTGGCGTCCTCCGAAAGGTAGTAGTGCGGGCAGCCCACGTTGAAAGCCAGGTAGTCGCCCGCCGGGGTGGGGAAAAATAGGGCCACGTGCCCGAGGGCGAAGCGCTGGAAATGGATGACGAAGGAAGGTGGGGAGGAGGGGTTGGACGGCGACGGGGAGGGAGGAGGCAAAACCGGAGCAGCATCCCTGCCGCCGAGGTCTCCGGTTTTTTGGGTCCTTTTGCCCAGCGGCAGCAACTGCTTCTCCAGCGCCATCAAGCCGAGCTCGATGCTCTCCAACACAGATGTCTGGGCCCTCCTTCCCCCTCCGGTCCCGCCCTCCTTCCCCCCCGCCCCTGTGGAAGCACACCCACCGATCGCCTCCTTGCTTGCCACGGCAGGGAGGGCCGCGACGTCCATCCCGAGCCCGACCATAATCCGTTCCACCCTTGCGTACATGGAGGCAAGCACCTCGCCCCGCGAGACGGCCGTGCCCTGTTGAGCGCTCAATTGGGAGCGCAAAGAGATGCAATCCCTCTGGCTCTTCCCGCTCGCGTGCTCCGCTTCCTTGGCCCGCGCCTGCCAGTAGGCCGCCTGCTGCTCTGCTTCATCCAAACGGGCACGAGATTGCCGCTGCAAATGCGACTCGGATGTGCTCGTCCCCGCGACACCTGTCACGGTCGCCGTCTCCGAGGTGGAGGCGACGGAGGTCGAGGGGGAGGAAGAGGCCGCACCGCTGCGCGCCACCCCACTCCCGCTCCCTCCGACACTCCCACCAGTGCTTCCACTCCCACTCCCACTGCCCTCCATCATTCCCAAGCTGCTGCCGACCCCACTGCTGCTCCGGTCCGTGTGCATCGGGTGGCCGGGCGCCGGCGGGGGCGTGCCTCTCATTCCAGCACTCAACCCCGAGAAATCCCGCGCCAAGGACAGGATGTTACCAGGACTGCTACTGTGTGTGATAGTTGACGAGCGGTGATGTCCGTGGTAATTGCTGTGCTGAGGTTGAAGCAGCTGCTGAGACGTCTTGGGTGCCTGACTGCTGCTGTGGTGTTGGCCGCGGGGGATGTCCAGGCTCATCGACCGCCGCCGGTGCTCCGCCATGGAGAGAAATTCTCTGGACGCCGAGGACGACGACGGAGAGCACGATGCAGGGCCCCTTGTGCCGCGCTGGTCCAACAGGGTCCAGTCCGTGCCGTGTGCACTCCCACCTTCACCGCGGGCATCCTCCCTGCTGCTGCTACCGCCTGCAGGCCCGTGGCCGCTGCCTTCACCTGGCCCCAATGGTCGGGGAGATGAGCTCTTAAACGGTGAGCGACCCAGCGCACCAAAGTTCTGTGGTGGCGATCGTCCCCAACTCATGATCAAGCCTCGCGTGGAAAACCCAAGTTGCCTTCGAAAATGTCACGTTTGCGCTGGCTTCACTGTTCTTCGACTTTCTGCATTCGAAAAGTAACGAGGTTGACAAGGAAAGACTTTTTAAAAATCATGTGTCGGCATTTCTACGGTTCAAAGCACTCTTGTTGACCGATGGAATGCACCAGAGCGTTCTTGCGAGGATGACACACACAAAGGAATGCCTCCGGCACCAGTTCCTGTGACCAGCCCCCGTGCCCCCCTAGCCAGCCTCACCGTCATCGTCGCCCGAGCCTGATTGCCATAGACCACGTCGCGAAAAAACATGCCGCCCTTCACTTCATTCAAGCCTCAGGTGGCAAGAGGTGCGCGTGCCGATTACAAATGATGTGTCAAATTTGTGGTGATAGAGTAAAAGCACTCGATTATATTTAAAGAGGTGGGATGGCCGTAATAAAGGGGGGTAGACTCACGGTCACGTGAGCAATCTCATGAAGCTTGGGCCCGCGGCCCATTTTTCCCCCGCCACCAGAATGCTTCTTTTGACGAAACTCATTTTGGAGCCATACTGTCACCTCCCAACGATACAAGATATCTTGATCAAGTAAGACACTTATTCATTGGGGGACTTATGTGTGAGCTTTGAAGCGAGACATGTCTCACGCTGGAAAAGACATGGAAGGGGTCTTGACATGAACACGCTGAATGTCGATTTTTGTCATCGCACCTTCACCTACGCTCTACTTTTTTGGGTAACGTTGGTAAATTCAGCTCAGTCGGATGGAACTTTGCGTATTAAGAATTCCCGCACTGTATAATTGCAAGCCTATTTCAGGACACTTACTACGTCAGATAATCACCAGAGAGCAAGGCCGAGACAACGTACTGGCTCAAAAAATCCCGTCGACCCTTGCTTCCTGAGAAAGTGTTCAATGCCTCTAGTTCACATTTCAGGTGCTCGGAAGCCTGTGGGAAGTGAACGAGGTGAGCTGATTGACGACATTGGAGACCTTACACAAATATAATCGACTGCCCACGTACCATCGTTTCTACCTCCTCTCTCCATGGTAAATGCGCTTGACAGAACGGTGAGTCCATCAATGAGCTGCACTTACTGATATCACCTTCGGAAAAGGCCTGAAAGGTGTCGTCGGGAAGGTCAAAGCGTCGCTTAAGCTGCGAGGGACGCAGGCCTAGCCAGCATAAGGGAATACGGTAGGCTTGCGACTCAGGCATACGGAAAGATCCACATTTGTATGTCAGAAGGAGAGCAATGCCGTGACTGTACATATATCGATGATAACGAATTGGAAAGATGAGGGAAGAAATCAAGAAAAATGAAACAAGGCGGGTAGTTAAGCCTCTACTGGAAAATCAGGGCGCAAAGTTTCTCACGTACGGATTGCAATCGCAAAGTCCCACCACCGGCACGGCAAATGCGTCGACTAGCGCCTTTACGCACGCCCGCGTCGCCAAATCTGGGTAGCCTTTTCCAGTGATAAGAACAATGCCTCCCGCCTGTCCTAGCAAGCCATCACCAATTAGCCGCTTGAACATACACTCCTTCTCAACGACCACAATATAGCGGGGACGATGTTTACCGAGGCACTCCACCTCCATCACATCCGTGATCCAACAACTGTCGATCAGTGTACCGCCACAGCCGAGGCCCCCTTCCCCGTCTCCACCACCCCCATCACACTCGTTCCATGCTCTCCCACTTCCCCAAACACGGAATCGAAAATGCCCGGCCATTAGACCTTTAGCTGCACCTACAATTCCCAACTGGTGCCTTGCCACACCCAGCAGTGAAGCAGCATCCAAGACTGCTCTATCACAATCTGCCTGACACTTGAAGCATGAATGCGATGCCTTGTAGTTGTACCACACTTCTCGACTGGTAGCCATTTGATTTGACAGCAAAATCCGATGAGAAAATGCCAAAATGGCAAATATTGCGGCGTATGAACGAGCAGAACCTCTTCCACCTTCGGAAAGCTTCTTGATCACCACTCCATCCCCTTGTTTCAGTCCGGGAAGTTGTTGACATGACTCTCCATTTTTTCTCTCCCCTGGATAGTAAATTGAATTTGCCTTTGTGCGTCGACGGACCTCAAAAGTGGGGGGCTCAGATATGTCGTTGTCGCTGAGTGTCGCTATCCAGGCGCAAATGAACTCCTCGATTCGGCCAATCACTTCTTCTCTTGCAATGTCATGGGTGACACCGCTTGCATCATGAGAAGATTGATCAATTCTAGCAGGAAAGGGAGTGGTATTGGGAAATGAAGAAGTCGACGAAGATAAATCGTCGTTGTGCTTGCCGTTTGCTGAGGTGAGGAGGCTGGAAGGTTGAGCAACAGGAGAAGTAGGAGGAAAAGGAGGATGGTTTGAAGAATAGAAGGCAGCTGCATATGAAGGGAGCTCCAGAAATTCACGAGCTTGCATCTTGTCTGCGGGAGTCGCGAAGGCCTCTGCATCATGAGTGAACGTAAACTCCATGAAAAATTAACCTCCTACCCCCCCGAAGCCAGCTTGCTTCAGGTAGAGCGCGATGCAGCGATCTGCTCCCCGCCTACACCACCAACTCACTCTAACCGCTTCGAACTTATTATGATCGAATCACAGATATGGACAGAAGCAAGATCAAGATACTTCCTACGCCTCATATTCTGCGTTGCTTGCCTCTACTGTGTTCATTTTTGCCGTTTTTATCTATGGCGTCGGCATTCATTCCCTTGACCTCCCGGCTACGAAACTCTCCACTTGTGAGAGTTTGCCGACGTACCATGCACCCACCGACTTTTAGCATGCGCGAAGGGATGAGTTTTAATAGCCCACCATACACCCGCAATAATAATCGACCAACGTCTCGCGGACCGTCGTTTCGGCTTTTCAAAACCAGTGCGCCACTGCACGCCAACGCAGGGGGCACGAATAACGACGACTTTGTGCCAATCTCCCCAGCAACTTTGAATTGGGAGAAAATTGGGCCGGATCAGGATGTCTTCATAAGTGCTTTGTCTCAAAATGGCCATGTGAATGTCAAGGTCATCTCCGCGAAAAACATGGTGCAAGCCATCCGGGAGAAGAGAGAGCTCTCCGCAGTCTCTACGGAACTCCTCGGGCGTGTCATGCTTAGTGCCATGCTTGTCGCCAACGGCATCAAGGACGAAAAAACTTTACAACTTACATTCAGCGGGGACGGTGCGGCGAAAGGTGTGATGGCTATATCCGATGGAGCTTGCAACGTGCGTGCCTGGATAGGCAACAGCGATCTCGACGACCTGAAGGACCCGGAGACGGGGAGGGCAGACATCAAGGCCGCCGTGGGGAAAGGAACGCTACAAGTCGTCAAAAACCATCCCTCCTGGCGCATTCCATACAACGGCGTGGTGCAGATTGCCTCGGGGGAGGTAGCGCCCGACGTCGCCTTCTATCTGGCCTCCTCGGAGCAGCGGAATACGGCTCTGGGCGTGGGCTTGTCCTTGGACCCAAAAACGGGAGAAGTGGAGTCAGCGGGAGGTTTTTACATCGAAATGATGCCTGGTGTGGAGGAGGAGAGCGTGTTGAAGGTGGAGGTGAATTTGGCGGTGCTGAAAGAACGCTTTGGGAGTGTGGATCCGGGGGTCTTGTTCGCGGGGAAGCAGCCGGTCACCCCCTACAAGCTGGTCAAGATGCTCCTGGACGGTAGGTGGAACGACAATGAGGGGGTCGGATAGCTTTATGTCGTCGCAAGTAGGCAACCTGTCAGAAGAGGGGCTGTGGGGGCCATGGAGGCGACCAGGCACCCGCCACAATGGCCCGGGCTCACGACCGGGCCCCGCCTATATGACCCATATTCCCACCCCCAACCCTTTTTCTCCGAACACGCCTGACAGGTTTGGGCGTGGGGATGGCGGAAGAGACCCAGCCCGCCTACCGTTGCACGTGCTCAGCCGAGAAGGTGTTTCGAGCTGTTAGCCTTCTGGGAGAGGAGGAGGTTGAGAGCATTCTGGCCCAGGAGGGGATGATCGCGGCCAAGTGCGAGTTCTGCGCCGAGAAGTACGAGCTCTCGCGGGAGCAGCTTGTAGCCTTGAGAGAAGAGGCGTTGGCGGCCGCGGAGGCAGGCGAGCCGTGGCCGGCGCGTTGAGGGTGGGGTCCAGGGAAGCAGAAAACGTTGAAAATTCTGGTCAAATACAGGATTGGAATAAAACGCATGTGAAGAAACCATGGTGTGTGGGGCGCAGCGAAACGTTGCGTGGTATTTGTTCGCTTCCATTTGCACATTTTCAACCTCGACCACGCACCTTCCAGGCCCGTACGTTCCATCTCTCCCCCGCGCTTCTTTACCCCTCTTTTTACACGCAACTTTCAAGGCTCTTTCGCATACATATACCTTCAAGTCAAGGCAGCTCGTATCGCTATGCCTGGCAACTAGCGACAGCTGCTCACTCCCACACAAATTGAGGCGAAAGACATAGTCCTCCCGGCGTGGGCACTCCCCCCTCCCCTCGAATCGGCGAGTTGGTCAAGAAAATACCTTTGGCAATGTCAGTCATGAATTTAACAACATGTGCACATCGCACCTTTCAACTCTCGGCTCGCGACGGAGCGATTTGAAGGCCTTAAGGCCTTCACTGCTACCCAGACACTATTCAACACCCTCATGCACCCGTTTCATCTCTGCATCTCAAGCATGCTGCACCTCCTCCCTCTTCACAGCCTCACGCCTCCTGTCATCAGCCTCGCCTTCCAGCAACTCAAGCCTCTCCCTTGCCTCGAAGTCCACTTTACTCAGATACTGGAGCCGGTTCGTCAGCGATACCATACGCGACCAATCCTGAGAGGGCGATGAATGGAAAATGGTCAGAAAGTCGCACCACGGGAACAAAAAGAAGAAGCCCCCAACCGGCTTGCCATCAATTGACCTCCGTCCAGGGATAACACGAAGATATCACAGCTTAATTGAACACTTCTCACCTTTTGCCTGCAGCGCGCGGTCAGCTCCTCCTTCACGCCCTCCATCGCCCGCTGGTTTCGAGCCATCAAGGCGCGCAAGTTCTCGGCCGAGCCGCTCTCCTCCACCTCCTCCCGGAGCTCCATCACCTCCATCAAGAGCGCCGGGTCTGCAGTCTTGCTCCTCTCGTCCAGGGCCTTCACGCCTTCCAACTGCAGCAGGTACTTGGCGCGCGAAATCGGGTCCTTCAAGGTCCGGTAGGCCACGTTCAAGTAGGTGCTGTTCGACCTGGAGAAGTCTTGCTCCGTGGAGGACTTTTGCCCGTATCGATCCGGGTGCATCGTCTTCTGGAGATTGAAGAAGGTCTGCTCGAGCTGCTTCACGTCCAAGTCGTACACCTTGGGCAAACCGAAGGTTTCGAAGTAACTGCAGTGCCCGATTAACGGCTGAATTTTCCCGCAGGCACAAAAGAAATTGCAACACCCCGTGGGCTTTCCGCACGCCCAGCAGGGAGGGAGATCTTCCGTGTGGGACTGCGGGTGATCATGTTTGCCACTACTGTCATCTTCGTGGGATTGCTGATGTTCGCAGTTCGGATTGCCGCAACAGAAGGGAGGTTGATGGTACGTATCGTGATTGTGGGCAGTCGACGCGAACCGATCTGATCCCACTGTGCTTGGTGGCCGTGGCCGTCGTCGTGTCCGTGCCCGCATGCTTACCAGACACTCCAAAACGCCCGAGGGCGGTGCACGGCGGCTTTGGTGCAACGCCGTTGTCTTGCTGGTGTGGAGCGACGCACAGATGAAGCGGGATTGCTTTGCCTCCGCGTTCCATATCCCTGTCACAAGCGCTCCCGTGCGAAGCATATGGCGCGACATACTTTCGCAGCAGCTCCTTTCACACGTTAACTACTATGTGGGTCTTGGGCCTTGACTTATGTCCTGTCAAATGATCAGGCGTGAAGATAATCAGCAAGGCAAGCACATCTAGTACGCCGTCACGAAGAACAGAAACGCCCCACCCCTTGCACGCGATCATTTTTTGAGCGGCGTCATGTCGACATCTGACAACAAGACTTAAGGCAAAGCGGTAATTTATCGCAGTTGTAGCCACGATAACTCCCCGCCGAACTTGCACTCACTGCACAGTCGGCATCGCCAGCCTGCGCGCAGGAGAGACAGGGAGTCAACCGGGCTCAGTCACGTTCCGGCGCGCGCGTGGAGATACGAATTTCTGGCTTGAGATGTATCGCCGAGAGAGGGTCCAGGCGGGGCTGTGGGACTCGGAAGGGCCTTGCACAACGCATTGGACATTCGGGTCAAAAGTCATGAAATGCCTTCCGCCTTTGTGTAAGTATTTCTCTCAGGAGCGTGAACAGGGTGCAGGAACTCTTTGCTTCTTGTTTTAATGCGACTTTAAAAAGCGACTCTCCCCAGGCACTGTTAAGGAGGACAGCATCCTACTCACTTCATCCACTGCAGACTTGACATGACATATAATACGCACCGGGACAGAAGCTCCAATTGATTCAAATTTAATCACCTGATTACTGAAATGTTGATAATCTCTACTCGAAAACTGAGTCATTCGATTGTCGTGATGAGGATTCTTCCCAGGAAGTTCACATGTTCCCGGGCCTCATCGTGGCGTGGTTGCCTGGTCCTCGCATGCCATAATGTCTAGAGAATTAGTTTTAATCAGAAATGAGCACCATCAGCGTGCATAGACAATAGTGTTTAGGTCTTTTAGTCTCGCTGTCCCCAAGGTGTGTGATCCAAGCAAAAGCGTGACCGTCGCCGCGCTGCCTGGTCGTTCCTAGAGAGTATTAGGACTGTAGATCAAGGAATCTCGTTCCGAGCATTACTTGATCTTCCAATCACACAAGGCACCACCTTAAAGGAAACCATATATTTAACACAAGAATGCTCTTACACGACTTTCACTCACTCCTGTAAGGGTAACACACAGGTCCAGGTATCTCACGCATAACCCTAACACTAGGCGGATCGAACCATGTCTTCTGCCGCCCCGAGCGCTGCGGGCAACGAGGAGGGCATATGCGTGGCCATTCGGGCCCGTCCTCTGAGCAGCAGGGAGAAGATCCAGGGACAACGTGCGCTGTGGAGATGCTTGCCGGCACACGATTCGATCACTTTGACGGGACCCGATGGAAACCCCTTGCCAGATCGCAGTCCGGGCCTGAGCTTCTTCACCTACGACAAGGTCTTCTCCGAGAATTCCAGCACCAGCGACGTGTACCACGCCATCGGCCGGCCCATTGTCTCATCCGTGCTGCAAGGCTTCAATGGCACCATATTTGCGTACGGGCAGACCAGCTCAGGGAAGACGTACACCATGGTGGGGGACGAGACCGGCGGGGAGGAGGGGGTCCTGCACCTGGCCGCCCGGGACATATTTCGCCTCATCTCCGAGACCAACGACCGGGACTTTCTCCTGCGCGCGTCCTTCGTGGAAATTTACAACGAGAACATCCGCGACCTGCTCGACCCCGAGACCCCATCCCTCTCGATCCGGGAGGATCCCCGCAAGGGCGTGTACCTGGAGGCGCACGAGAGCATCATCACCGACTTCGACTCGATCATGACGGCGCTCAAGACGGGATCCAGGCACCGACGCGTGGAGTCGACGGCCATGAACGAGCGTTCCTCCCGTTCCCACACCATCTTCCGGATGATCGTGGAGAGTAAGGCGCGTCCGGCCCAGAGCCCCGCCCTGGCCCCTGCCGCGGAGGCTGAAGGGGCAAACCCTGGCCCTTCCCCAGGGGATGGCGATGTGGACGGTGCCGTGCTGGTGGCCACCCTGAACTTGGTGGACCTGGCAGGCTCCGAAAGCGTGCGACACACGGGGGCGACGGGCAACCGGGCCAAGGAAGGAGGAAAAATCAACCAAAGCTTGCTCACGCTCAGCCGCGTCATCCACGCGCTGGGCCAGGACGGAAGCGTGCACAAGGGCTTCCGGGACTCCAAACTCACCCGGATCCTCCAGCCCAGTCTGTCGGGGAACGCGAAGATGGCCGTCGTGTGCTGCATCACGGCCGCCGAGAGGTACTTGGAGGAGACGCGGAGCACCCTCCAGTTCGCCTCCAGGGCGAAAATGGTCCGAACACAGGCGGTCGTGAACGAGGTGCTCGATGACCGGGCGCAACTCAAGCGCCTGAAGAAAGAGCTACAGGATCTCAAGGGCCGACAGCGGCAACTGGAGGAATGTGAGGCGGCCGGCGGCCTGGGGGCAAGGGGGGGGGAAGGTGGTGGGGTCGACGAGGAGCAAATGCACCGTTTGGAGGCGGAGAAGCAACTGATGACGGGGAAGGTGGAAGAACTCGAAGCTGTGCGTGAGGAGCAGGCGAACAAAATCGCGCGCCTCAAGACGCTGATTTTGCAGGGCGGGGGGGTGCTTGAGGCGACCGCGGAGACAGAGGGAGCGGAGACGGGAGGCAAAATCCGTCGACTGAAACGGACGCGTGAGACGTGGTGCCCGGGGGAGTCGGGCGTGCCCCTCCCACCGGGTGCCCTTGTCAAAGGCTTGCGAGGATTAGCGCGTGAAGGGAGGGAAAGCGCGGAGTGTGGGGCTTCCAGGGTGTCCGGGGCCAGCTCTCAGAGACGCCGCACGGAACTGCTGCAGGACAGTGAAGTGGAGGAGGCGGGCGCTCGAGTCGTGGCGGGGGTGAGCGGGCATGAGAAAGGCGTTTCGCCCATGGCTACTGAAGCCGAATGGAGGGAGCAGGCGGCGGCGCTGGAGGAAATGGCACAGGTCCGGGAGGTACTTTCAGTGTACAAGCGGCACTGCCAGGCAGAAGCAGGGAAAGAGGAAGAGAGCGAGGCCCCTTCTTCTGTGCTTGAAACAATCAAGTCATTGGTCGCGATGGGCAACCAAGCGGCTTCCAGACCATATCCCTGCCTGTATGGAGACATGCTGCACAAGGAGGAGGAGGACGACCAGGAGGACGCCACGGTCCAACTCCCCTCCCTCAGCGAAATGGAGAAGCTCGCGGCCGTGGTGGAAGACAAGGACCAGGAAGTCGCGAGGCTCGTGGAAGAGCGCGACCAGCTCAAGACTGTCATTGCTGAGCAAACAAAGGAATTGGACGCCGCCGTCACGGCCCTGGCGGATGTAAAAGCGGCGGGAGCCCAAGGCCTAGGGGTCTCCCTCACGGACGACGACGGGGACGCCACCGTCTCGCTGGATCCTGAGGTGCAAGGGCTCATGACGAGCATGGCAGAGCGAGACGCGGAATTGTGCGAGCTCCAAACTGCCTTGCAGGCGGCAGGAGAGCGGGACCAGACCTACGAAGCCGAGGTAGCCTCGCTGCAGCAGCAGCTGGCGGACGCGACCACCGCCCTCGCGGGCATGATGGGTCCAGAGCAGGCAGACGCCCTTCGGAGGGAGCACGAGGACGCTGTGGGCAATCTGCAGGCGCGGGTAGCGGAGCTGGAGGAAAGCCACGCCATGGCTGGGGCAGAAGTGGAAAGGTTGGTGGCGAAACAGACCATGACGGTGGACAAAGCCGAGGTGGCGGCCCTCGAGGCGTCTCACGAAAGCGCTTGGGCGTCGTTGCAGGCGCAGCTTGCCGAAGCCGAGGAGAGCAAAGCGGCCGCCTTGGCAGAAATAGAGGCTGTGCGTGCGGCGCAAGCCGGCATGATGGGCGAGGAAGACTTGCACGCCCTCCGCACAAATCATGAAGACGCTCTTGCCGAGCTCCAACGCCGGGTCGTTGACGTTACAGAGCAGCACGCCGCTGCTAGTAAGGAGATTCAGAACTTGGTTGCCGCTCAAAGCGCGATGATCAGCAAGGAAGAGGTGCAACTTATACAGGAAAACCACGAAAGGGCCCTAGCGGAGATGCAAAGGCAGATTGCTGAGCTGGAGGAGGCCAAGGGGGCGGCAATGGCAGAGGTGGACGACTTATCCACCGCTCGAAAGACCATGCTGGATGAAGATGAAGTGAACTGTCTCCGCCTCATCCATGAGCAGGCGATAGAAGCGCTGCGGTCGGAGAACAAGGTGCTGGAGGAGGGGAAAATGCATGCGGTTGCCGAGATGGAGAAGGTGTTGGCAGCAAAAAGGGTAGCGGAGGCACAAGTTGAGGAGCTTCGGGAGGAATTGTCTGGCATGGAAGCACAAAGGGAAGAACTCCAGAGGCGCGTGGAAGTGGCTGATGCCGAGCACGCGGCTTTGGAGGATGAGAAGGCTCGTCATGAATCGAGCTTGTGTGCGCTCAGGTCGGAGATCGAGGCACTAAGAGAAGAGGGAAGGCAGCATATGACCGCACTTCAAGAGATGGTTGCAGTGTTGAAGGCGCAGGGCACGGAGGGGAGTGCCCCATCCTGTGATAAGAATTTAACCGATCAGAGTAGTGAAGGTGAGGGGCCCGAGCAAGGAGCAGCGACGGTGACAGCATCACTACAAGAGCTGGTCCAGCGTCTAACGGCCGCAAATGTGCAGCTCCAGGCGCGCGCCACAACGGCGGAAATAGAGGCTCGCGGGCACGCAGAAGAGAACGCGCACTTGAAGGGAAGGCTGGGCAAGGTCCTGCGTCGACGCGTCT
>Ga0102934_1000256_pt1 | contig 33926 bp, 39 predicted proteins | sample SalPonR2_A_D1_MG_FD_78175 | JGI IMG/M metagenome (GOLD analysis project Ga0102934, IMG submission 78175) | Salt pond soil microbial communities from South San Francisco under conditions of wetland restoration - Salt Pond MetaG R2_A_D1_MG | ecosystem: Environmental > Aquatic > Marine > Intertidal... | reverse complement strand
AGGTCGCGGTCCTACCCACCCCTCCCGCGGCACCCGGCGGAGAGCCCTTGGTCCCCTCCCCCCCTCCCCCCCCGCCTTCCTCCCCCGCCTCGCATCCTGCTGCAGCCTCCGCAGGCCTAGGGCCAAGTCAAGCAGACGACGGCGAGGGCGGGGTCCAGGGCGCACTGAGATCTGCCCCTCCACCTGCCTCCCCTCTCCTCTCCTCTTCTCCGCCCTCGGAGGAGGCAGCACCGGAGGAGGGGGTCGAGTCCTTTCCCTTCCCCTCCTTTCTGGACCTCGAGTCGGCTTACCCTCTCCTCGACAACGCCCGACCGGCCGCGGACAAGCCGGGAGCCACGCCCCGCACCAGCACACCGGCCCCTAGTGTCGGTGGCGGCAACGCCAGCTCTCAAAGTCGGCGGGCGAGCAGCGTAGGCGCGAAGGCCTGAGAGGGTCGCTGCACGTTTTTGTAGGATAGGGCCGACGTTGCAAGCGCCTGGAGACGGGCCTTCGACGCGGACAGATCGCAGAGATGTGTGGAGAACGTCAAAAGTAGGGAGATGAGGGGCTCAAAGAAAGAACGACCCGCTACAAGTCCCTGACGGTGAAGAACCCTGGTATGCTCACGTGGTCCTCTTGGCCCATTGCGTTCTCCCTGCGTGCTCCTGAAGGGCTGACCGCTCATGCCAATCATGGGTCGCGTTCGCTCCATTTGGCGCCCAATTTCGCTTCCCGAGAAACTGGCAAAGCGAGGAGCCTGAAGCGGCGACGGCCAGAGGGTCTATAGCCGGAGCCCGTGGTATTGTCAGGTCTGTCACACGCAGCCATCCCCCCCTCTTTGATCTTGAGGGTCGAATATCGCCATGAGGCCGAGCGAAAGGAACGAACCCAAGCATCGCCTCGTCACGACTCGAAAGAAACATTAAGCAAGACAATGAGTGCAATCATCCTCTTTCCTTTTCTTTATCCGGTTTGATCCACTCCACCCCACCGGCGCTGTGGTTGTACAGAGCGTTACACCCGCGGCCTACCCCGAAAGACACCTGGCTTCTTCCGCAGCTGTTGCGCACGTCCAGCCCATACACATCACCCTCCCTCTCGAAGCCACCGCTAAGGCTGCAACCCCTGCTTAAAACCGCAGCTTCTTGTAGAAGTAAGCCGTACCCTGTGACTTGCGCTCGGACTTGGCCGCAATCGATGCCTGGTCTAGGTAGCGCTCCTCCAGCGTCTTTCGGATCGCGCGCTTCAGCGCTTTCCTGTCGTCCGTCGGCTCCTCTGCCTTCTTCAAGTCGATGTCTACCACGTAGCGCGTGGGAAGGATGTGCGTGTAGTTGATCGCCTTCACGAAAGGCTTTACCTTCGACTTCCGCTTGATGGTCTTCTTATTCATGCTGCGGGTGACCTTGCGGGGCGCCACATCGATGCCGCAGACAATAGCGTGAGGGAAACGCTTGTCCACCGAGCCCTCGTCCAAGGCCTTTACGACCACGGCCTTCTTGCCCGCGTACCGGCCTGCCAACACCACCACGACTTTGCCGGGTTTGATGCTGAGGGCGAGGAGAGGGAAAGCGGTAAGTCAGTGTCAATGTCTAGTTGTGTCTCATTGTACCTCCACCAACATAAACTAGTGATCCGCACCCTCCTGAGTCCTGCAATGAACGCAGTTTATCCAAATGTTGCGCGAGCAACAAGACGAGCACTACCAAGGTGTTTTACAAAGTGTGATGTCCTTCCAACCGACCTCTCTGCTTCCTAGTCGCACCAAAGCTACATCAATTACATTCAGATTACACATGAATACACTCAAACTCGACTCCTCATCCAAAATCGAGTCTAAAATTACCTCTCCTTACCCTCTCCCCCCTCTCCCACGTCGACTCACATTCCCATATCTGCTTCGTCGAGTCTGACCCTTCCAAGTACTGGCAACGATAAGGCACGACCTGTATGAGAGCCAAAGAGTATACATATGAGTATGGATGTCAATAATTTACCAGGCAGCAAGTCCACAGCTGCATCTCGCTCGAGTAAGGAGAGAGAGAAATTGATGGTGCTTGGAGGAGGATTAGGACGGCAGCCCTGCAGGCAGGGATTTTGATCACATAATCCCCTCCACCCTCCATCCAGATACCCACACTCCCTTCGACGTATGCGTACGATCAGCTACTGATGGAAACCAGGAGTCGGTGGAAACGGGTAAGGGAACGGCTATCAAGTACCTTCTTAGTGCCTCGCTTCTTTTCTTCGCTCTGAGCCGTTCATCGCCCTCCTGGGCTTTCCAGGATCCGGGTAGCTTTTCAGTCCGAACGCGCGATCTCCACGCGAAAGAGAGGAATGTTTTCGAAAAGAAATCGTGTAGATGACATATACTAGTTTTCTGCCTATTCATAAAATCCACTTCTCAAATGTAATGTGCATCACAAATTACTGCCCAGATATGCTTTCGCTGTCCGTCCGACGTACCTTTTTTAAAGTCGACAACCTGTGTCGAGGTATGTCTAGCACAATCGGAAAACCACACCAACCCCACAAGGAGAAAAAGCTGCCTCCATTCTTGGCCGATCCAGCCACCTATCCCTTGATCGCCATCGTAGGAACGGTAAGAATGTGGAACACTTCATAGGAACTTATATCCCGCCTAATTTCTATTTTGGTGTGTGTTCGCACAAATTCACTCGCAGGCTGTGACGATGGCGTTCACCTTCATGGTTTATCACTCCGTGAATTCTCCAGATGTGCGACTGAGGAAACAGGAGCGTGCCCGCCTTGCACGCAAGTTGCAGCATGGCAAGCGCGTAGTAGGTTTTGACAACCCGTACGAAAAAGCTTGATATTCCCTTGAAAGACATCACAGGTTGAGGCACGATAGTAGAATGAGCCTACGAAAAATCGCATAAGATTTTAAAAGATGCGGTGTATCGTCACTTTGAAGTTTTTCCATCCTGCCTTTGACGGACCATCTTCTTCAAGTGATTTTTTTTATCTGCAAACATTCAGTTCCTTTTCCAACCCGTTTTGACGTCCTTTATCATGATGTTTGCGCCTAGCCCTCCTCTAGATGTACGTTTATCACTCGGTACTACCTTTTATTACCCTTTTTCATTCCCCCTCAAAATGTTTTCGCCTTTCGAGGTACTCCCCAGCTGTTCTAAGATGCCTCACGGGAGAGAAAATAAAGTGCCATGCTTTTCCCTCCTTCAACCTTCGGCTCTGTGTGCTCACTCCGTCTATTTATTTTATATCACCAAACATGAATTACCATTCCGTTCTGCCACACCCTCCCTCCGTTGTACGCATCCAACCGTCTCGTTTCCACAGCGCATGCGTCTTTTCCATCATCGACGCGGTCGTGTTCTTTTCCCCCTTTGCACAAAATCTGCCGTCACTCGTACACGCCAATCCTCAGGCTGAAACCACTTACTTGAGAATAAAGGCCTTCAAGACCGATACAGTGGCCCCGATAATCGCCAAGAGCACGCCCAGAGCCGTAATGCCCTTGTTCAGCAGCACCTCCCTCTTTACAGCCGGCGTCTCAACAACCTCCCCTGTTGCCACCTTTTGCGCCATCGTCTTGACGAAGATGATGGCAGGAAAGATGTAGATGATGCAGGAGCCCAACAAGGCCCCCCCCAGGGATACCACGAAGCCCACGTCCCGCAAAAAGACCGCGAGCGTGCTGACGACAGCCAGAAGGACCAGCGTGGTCACTGTCTGAGTCCTGGTGCTGGGCGCCTTGCGTCCCAGGAGACTCAAGACCCCGTCGCGGATGCCCACGAAGGTCAAAGGGTAGCCGAAGACGATGCTCGCCCCAATCGCCAACCGGCACATCTTCGCCAGCACGTCCTGCTCGGCGTAATTGTTAAGTATCAGCCCCTGGCTCGCCCCTCCGAAGGTCAGGTAGCCGCATCCCATGATGAAGGCAAAAGCGGCGGTACAAAAGTTGAAGGAGTTCTGCACCACTTTGTTGAGCTTGGGAATGGAGCGATTCTCCAGCTCCGTGTAAAACTTCGGGGCGTTGTAGTGCGCGATAAAGGAGGTGGAGAGCATGGAGACGAGGACGAAGACCATCGGGCTCAAGAGAGGGGAGGACGACCCTGAGAGCAGAGAGGGGCGAAGGGAAGCGGCAATGGCCTCATGGAACTGGCCCCCCGGCGCGTAGGATCCGTCCAGCAGCCTCAGTGCGATCACGGCGCCCGTGAAGACAGTGCCGAGGATGCCGAGCAGGGAGAAGGGGGCGAGGGGCGCGAAGCTCTTGAGCATGCAGAGGGGAAGGAGAACCAGGGAGGTCATCCAAACGATCACGTTCGTCCGCTGCGCCAACAAGGCGGGAAAGCCCGGCGTGGCCCCGAAGAGCGAGGAGAAGGAGTCGGCGATGATGATGCTGAAGGCCGTGCAGGCGCAGAAAGTCTTGAAGGTGCAGGCGGCGGGGACCATCCAAGCGGTTTTCTTCCCCACGGACTTCTCCCAGGCCTCCCCGTATGTTTCCACTTTGTTAAGAGCACAGACCCGGGCGATCAGCGTGAAGCAGTAAGCGGAGAGCGAGCCCATCCCCATGGTGAGGGCGACGGCGGGGACCAACGCCATAGGGTTGCTGGAAAAAGCTCCCACGCCGGAAGGGAGGGAGAGGACGCCGGCACCAAGGATGTTTTTGACTGGAGAAGGGGGAAAAGGAAGGGAGTGGGAGAGAAGAACCGGAAATTGAGAGGTCTGGCATCCTCCGAGGCTTGAAAAGATGGCTTTCTTTCATTCATTCAAGCGTCCTCAATCACGTGGCGGTCGGACCAGGAGGCGAACGGTGTGAGGAGAGCAAGTACATGGTAAAGGCGGACCCAAATTGAGTCCATCGCGCCGCCTCCCCTCTCTTCGCCGGCAAAACTTACTGAGATTGAAGGTGGCTGTCGAGACGGAGGAGCCCTTGTTTCCATCCCCGCTCTCTGTGCCTGCTGGTGGAACTTGAAAACTACCCTCAGCGGTGACGGCCGCTCCGCCTCGAATCACAGCGACGCGTCGGCGTTGGTTGAGGATAGGAGGGCGCTTGGTGTTGCTGAGGGTGTGGGACGGTACTGTGGCCAGGAAAGTGGCCGGAAAGTGGGCACGGGGACCAGAAAATGATGTGTACAGTGGAGAAGAGTGGCTAAGGGCCGCCTGCGGCAACAGCAACATCGCCGTGGCTGCTGCTGTGGCCTTCATGGTGGCAGTCTAAAGGTTGGCTGTGCTGTGTGTGTGATGGAAGTGTGATTTCGTCGTGAAAAAATGTGTTGTCGTGTAAAAAGAAGGAGAAGGAGCGGGCAATGAGGTGACGATGCCACAGTTGGTTCCTTGCATAAAAAAATGCCTTCAAAGAAACCACACGTTTTGTGTATGTCGCCCTGCCCGACCAGCGAGAGGCTGGCCCTGGATGCAGCTCGATATTGCTTATGGTCGCCGCCTCGCGATTATGAGGCGAAAGACGCTGGAGATGGTCTCGCCTCCCCCGCTTTAGCCCGAAAAGAAGGCATTTGGCCATCCAAGCTTATGTCCGGTGAGCGTGCGCACATCTTGCAGGACGAAGACACGTGTACCGTATGTATATCATCTTGTCTTTAAAGAGAAAGCCTGGTGTCCCCCACGAGGTCGGGGCATGCGGTTCACCCGACTCGCCAGTCGGTGGCGTGTTTGCATATAAAGCATGTATCCTGAGATACCCTTATGTAGCACCAGAGAGCGAGCCGGAGGGTCTATCGATTTGTCCGAGGTTTCCCCTCTCCGTGCCCGGGCCTTGACACCCCTTGCAACCGCGGGCACGCCCGCGCGGGAAAGGAGCTCTTTCTTTTTTTGTCCACGCCTCACGTCGTGGTTTTTGCGGGGACGGCGCGTTCCCTTATCTTGCAACTCGTCGGTCTCCCCATCGGTGTCGCGTCGCTCGGGGGCCGAGAGAGCGTTGGAATTCTCAGCAGATTTCCTGCTGATTTTTCTTTCAAGCTCTCCGAGGCCACGCCGAGCTGATCTTGACACGCCGTGCTCAGGTTGCTCCCGGATGAGAAGGGGCTGGACGCACGTGTCGTGTGTATATTCCAGGAAGTTTCGTCGGGTTATACTAGGCCCAGGGGGGGTTCCCCTCGCCCGACTGGCCAGCGGACAGCAAAGGGCAACACGTAGCCACGCCTGCAACGTGACCACGCCCATTCTTCGATCACGCACTGACCCAATTACACGCGCTTCATAAATACCGGACAGGTTGACCAGGGGACAGGCAGCAACTGCCTGTAAAAGGAGTGCGCTTGGCTTTACAAGTGCTTCTTCCCCCTCGGGTTCTGGGTGCCCCTGTTTGGGTGAAACGAGCGAGAGTCAACAAGTGCGAGCAATGATTTGGCTTGTCACCACTCCTGTTTAAGTCAACTCGTCTGTTAGATATCTGCTGTATGTACCTACATATCTGATCGCCACACAGCGGAAATCGAACGAGACAGTTGTCGCACGCGAGTTACGTTGGGGTGAGATCCTTGATACATTCTGTGGTACCTCATAGGGTGTGAAACCCGCGATTTGGACTACGTTTTTGAAACCTGCTGGCTTTACCGCCTCCTCTTGTGTTTCGGATACCTGTAAACTGATATCCGGTAGCGCATTGGTCGGGACGACAAGAGTCGAGTTCTGTATCTCCTGCGCTCTTCGACAATCTGCTCCCCCAAGCCCCTCTTCGCGTCTAGTCTTCTAGCCCAAGAACAAAAATATCAACAAAACCGGAAGAAATGGTCAGGTACTTAAGCGGGAACGGCGCAGTGTTCCACCACGCGCAGCTTCGTCGCAGCGTGTCCGCCTCGGATTCCCCTTCTTGCACCGCGGCCGACCAGAAGAAAGAGACTTGCCCGGGCGGGATCCTCCCTCCGCCCTTTCCCGGCCGCAGTGCCACGATTGCCAGCAACACCTCCACCTCTTCCTCTCCCTCGATCGCCACCACGGACACGGGCCTGAGCCACTTGAACCTTTCCCTCCTGGGGGGCTCCGTGTCCTCCTCGCACCTGGTGGGAGGGCAGGCTTCGCCCTACATGCGCCAGGCACGAAAGGATAGCTTGGGGAGCAGCATCAGCAGCATGGGGGGCAGCGAGGGAGGCTCTCCTCGGGTGACTCGGGCGGAGTGCGAAAACTGCGGCTACGTGTTTTTGTGCGCGTACTCCAAGGGCGGGAGCACCTACTGCTCTCTGGACTGTCGCACCACCCACAATCTGTACGGCGTGGAAGACGCCTTCAACCACATGGTCACTGGCACGTCCCTGGATGCGGCGGCCCACTCCTTCTCTGTCACGCCCCAGAGGCAGGCTGTGTATGCGCACCGACCGCCCCCTCGACAGCCTCTCCCGGGACCTCAGGGTAGCAGCGAGGCTCCGAGAGCCCGAATGGACGCAGCGCGCTCCGTGGTGCGGCAAAGCGAGAATAAACAGAATGCGGCAGCTCATGAAGACGTCAACATGGGCGCAGGCACTGGCGTGTGCCCGTCTGGGGTGGGAGGGGGGGGAGGGCCGGACGCAGACGGAAGCCGTGCACGGACGGGCCAGGCGACCGGTCAGGTGGCCCCTGCGTCCAAAGAGGCGGAAGCACCCCCCCCTCTGGAGCCTCGAGCGGAGGGCGGAGAGGGTGCCCACAGCGCGATGACGACGGCGGGTCTGCGTCGACCTCACGAAGGTCTGCCTTGTCAGGAGGAGACGGCAACGCCGGCGCTCGCCTCGGACCTCAAATGCTCGCGTGGTCAGGGCCTCACGGACCCCCCGGCCCCCTCCCCCATGCCGCCCCACCCACGTCCGCCGCTTTCTCCCCCCTCGTCTCCCCTCTTCCTCCACCCCGTCGCGGTCCCGAGGCCCCGCCCGGCCGCCTGTGCGACTCCCTTGGAGATGATCATGCCCTGCTTGAGCAGCTTTAGCACCAGCGGGGGGGAGGAAAGTGCGGCGGCAGGCGATGGTCAGGGCCAGTCCAGTCACCCCTCGTACCCTCAAGCCTTTCCTCGACCCCTGCCTCCCCCGACTGCCGCCATCCGGTCTCGGGCCCCAGGCTCGAAGAGTGACGAGGGGAGCCCTCTCCCCTTTGACACGGCGCACATCGCTTCTTTGGAGCGGCGTCGGCACGCGGCCTTGCACTCGCACCATCCAGAACATTCGGGGGAGGAGAGGGGCAGGCAGGGGCACGGGGGAAGGAGGAAGCCGGGAAGGATCGCTTCCACTCGACCCGATGAAGGCTCGCTGAAGAGAGAAACTCCTAGGGGCTCCCCATCTTTTACCTCTTCCTCGGCGTCTTCCTCCTCCTCGCCCTCTCCCTCCTCCTCCTCCTCGCCGCAGCCCAGAACGCGACCTGTCCCCCTCCCCCGCTGTACTCGTCTCCCCAGGGAGCGGGAGCTTGGGGAGGCCTGCCGAGTGCAGCAATGGCAGCAGCAGCAACAACAGGAGCTCGATCAACGACCGACCGGGTTGCAGGGAAAGCAAAGCCTGGAGGCCTCCGTCAAGGCAGACTCGGCCTTCGAACGGTCTGGCACCGCCATCCGCACTGTGTGAGGCCCGACCTCGCGCTTAGAAGAGGAAGGGAAGATGGAAGGACAAGGGAGAGACACGGGGCTTGGAACAAAGCAGTTGGCGCGTGGAAATGATACTGATTTATCCGAATTGCAGTAGATTCAATAAAATATGTATATGTACATATCTATAGATATATCAGCATATCAGTGGAGGTGAAGCTGTGATATTTTGGAAGACATACGTGTTCGGGGACGATGGGGGCAGCATTCGCGCTCTCAAATCTTTCAAATGTATCGATACCCTGAGTGTAACGCATTTGATATTTGCCCGGTTTGTACACATGTCTGTAAACCACTTTTGATTTTAGGTAGTCCATTAAGGTGGTGGGAGGCTCGTCGAAGGCTGGAAGGAACCCTGCCAAGCCTGGATGTGTGTTTAATTTTTGAGCATTTTGAGACGTTCAGACAATATTTAATTTACGAGTGAGGAGAACAAACGGGGAAGAGTAGAGGTAGAGGCGTTGACGCGTGTGTAGGTAAGATGGGTAGGTAATTTGGAGGGAGGAGTCTTGTTTTAATCTTGTAATGGCTGGCATGTCTTGATGGTTGACAGCACACGCTATATTCAAAAATGTAATGCTGACACGATACTGTCGGATTAAAATAAACGCCACCTGCCGGCGTGTATAGGTGAGGCATAAGTCGTCTTTTCGCAAGAGTACCTATTGTGTGCCAGTGAAGGCGGTCGATGAGGCGCCGTCGCGCTCGGTTACAGAATCGCCTTGGGGTCTTGAGTGAGAAAGACTCTCCGGGGATTGAAAATTGACAGAGGATATCTACTTAACTCGGATTTCTGCGGTGCGCTTAGCAGAATATGTGAGCGTGGTGTCCGAGTGAGAATGCTATGAAGCTGACGCCAGGCAAAGAACACGCCTGAGGGACGATACATGTAGTCGTATGAACTCCGGCAGGCAGCACCAACGTCCTTGTCGCACCAGACAAGAGCATTGGCCGTTGAATGAATTGGCGTCAGGTTTGAGAGGTGTAAAAGCTGACGGCAGGGGGGGAAAAGTTGATTGAAATGGAAGTTTTTTATTTCTTGCAAAACATCGTATGATTAAAAGAAGCACTTTCTACTAAGCAAGACTTAATTGATTGGTCGTCCACGCATCTGGGACTAGGGTAATACTACAAGAAAAAGACATGAAACATTTGCCCACCAAGATGGGTGGGGTTGCGGCACCGTGATGCCATACACATCCTTCCATGATACTTTTGGTTCGCTCCCGACTAGCCGCTTCCTCCCTCTCTTCTCTTTTCAGAAGGAACGAAGGCCCGACATGCGCCTCAGGTGCTCGAAAGACAAGTAAAACGTCAGAGACCAGGGGGCCATCCGCAGCCAGTTCAGAAAACAGCCTCGCCAGAGCGCCTGGTACCCTTCGTCCCGGACCACGCTCCGCAGGCAGTCGAAAGACGACCGGTACAACAAGCCTTTCCCCGTGACCGCGTCGCAGGGCTGGTTCATACAGCGCGTCTTGACCACGTCCGCGGGCGTCCCCAGGAAAGCTGCCACCAAGCCAGCAGCCAGCGAGGCACAGGCATGCGTCCGCGCGTTATCCTCCAAGGCCCATCCGCCCTCCTTCTGATCCCGCAGGAGGTACTGTTTGGTACAGTCGTAGGTAGTCAAATCCCCAAGCTGCACGAGTGCTGCGCGTTGGCAATTCGGTACCCATCCTCGCCAAAGCCCGCGTAGCCCACCCTCCCTGAAAATCGCCACGAAGGCCTCGCGGGTGGAGCGATAGAGAGGAGGGAGGCCCGCGCGGCGACGGCCTACTTCCGTTTGCATCCGGACCTTGACCACGTCGGCGGGGGAAGAGAAAAATTGACCAATCGCCCCCGAAAGCATCCCTGCGGCTACGGCCTTGTGAAGGGGAAAGCTGCCGTCTGCGTCCCGTCCCAGAACGTCTTCGCGCCAAAATTCATACAGACCCAGGCGCGACCCGGAATAGACAATGTGCCGGAGACAGGCCGGCGTCAATCCCCGCCATAAATTCATGTATCCCCCCTGTTCCTTTGCCACGGCCTCCTTGAATATACTGAGGACGAGACTCCGATAGGCTTGGTGGGTGGCGCGCTCTCCCCTACTTATCCTCTCCGCCTGTAGAAGCGTCTTGAACAGGTCCAAGGGGAAGGTCACGGTTTCAGCCACGCACGCCGACAGGCAAGACAAGCCATAAATGGTACCAAAACTGAGACCCGATGTATTTGGATTGCCCATTTGACTTTAACGTTGAGATCTTTGAGACATAAATTTTCTTATACTACCGTGTCAAGGGCAGGGCCTTGAAAGTACGAGAGGCAATATCCGCAACGGAAACCAAGACGCAGAATACCACTCATCCAGAAAAAACGCTTGTTGTCGGCAGTTGGTAGAAAGCGAAAAGGCGCAAAAAGCAAAAAGAAAAAGGAAAGCTGGTGATGGAGGGGCGGAGGAGAGCTGGACCGTCCCTTTCCTATAACATAAGCTGCTTCAAAAATACCCCATAGATCCTGTGTAATGACGAAGAGCCGTGAAAACTTTTGTAAGGCACTACGTCTCAAATGCTTTCAAGGTGCATCTTAGCTTCTTTGATGAATTGAAAAGGATGGTCGGTCATCCCGTATCGCGAGGCCTACGCAGGCCATACAATCTTACGGATCAAAACGCGCTCAAAGAAGTCGAACACAGAAGACCGTGCAAAATAAGAGGAGGGGGAGAAAACTATAATCATCTATAGCTTGTACGGTGCTTGTGAGTGAGAAGGAAGGCGATCGGAGCCTTGCGGTGCTGAAAGTAGAGCAGCCATCTCAGAGGGGAACATGTGAGGAGGTTATTCGCGGCCCATTTGGCGTCATTCGGAAATGTAGACCAACCACACTTCCGAAAACAATGTATGAAATCAATTCAATATCAATGTTCTTTTCTCATATAGCTACAGCCTGTCGTCTGGCCTCGTGGGTTTTCAGTCCATATTTTCCCTTCCTCCGGGGACTCCTGTGGCAGATTACAGAGCCGAGTACCCCCCGTCCACTAAGAGGGAGGCGCCCGAAACAAAACTAGCATCCTCGCTGGCCATGAAGGCAACAACAGCCGCTATTTCCGCAGGAGTACCCATTCGATGCTGTATCATGTGACCCGTCAATTCGGAGACCATTTCCTCCATGCTTTTGCCCTGTTATGAAGGTCGTTGGCCTTAGAAAGCATATGATGGAAAAGAAGACAAATTCACGTAGCCAATCTGCAAAAACTGCCACACTCCTTCACCGCACTACTACGACTGCTATGCATGATGATTCTATCCGTTCCCTTTGCTTACTTGGCTTGCGGCATGCCGCTTTGTCGCCTCTGTGAGAATGGGGCCGGGGCAGACGGCGTTCACTCGAATCCCGTAGGGCCCGCAATCAATGGCAGTGCAGCGCGTGAGAGCGAGGACGGCAGCTTTTGTGGCACTGTAGGTGCACATGCCCGGTTGTCCGACAAAGGAGGAAATGGAACCGAGGTTGATGATGCAGCATCCCGCTGCTCGGATAGGAGATCGATCGGTGGGAGGCGAGATCAAGATGCGAACTGGTCCGTGCTCAGTGATACCCCTCCTCGCAAACACTTACACGCCTCGGTCGAGCTTCCTCGCGTCTTGGTGGCTTTCATGACGCGAATGGCATGTTTCGAGACGAGTCCGTAGCCCTTAACATTGCTGGCCAGGACGTTGTCCCAGTCCCTCTCCTCCGCCATTTCAGCGCTCTTCAAGACGAATCGCGCTGCATTGTTCACCAGTACGTCCAATCTCCCATCGGTGACTTCGATTTGATCCAGCAATGCACTTACAGCAGTTTCTTGAGAGATGTCGACAATGGCTGTGACAGCCCGGCGTGCGTGCTCCTTGCCATTGTCCAATTGATTGAGCGCCGCCGCCGCAGCCTCGGCTGCCTCTCGATTCGTGTCAACAATCCATACTTTGGCGCCCTCGGCGTGAAATCGCTCACAAATACCTGTCCCAATACCGGCCCCTCCGCCTGTGATGATGGTGATGTTGAGTGGGAAAGACTTACATGAGCTCAGCAAGAGATAGGCTACGCAACGGACGCTGGCTCGTGCTTTCAGATGCTTACCTGTAACAAGCACAACCTTGCCCTCAAAGCGCTGCTGCACCATTCTTCCTGTATCAGGCGTGAATATTCTTATGAAATCGTGTGAATTCTATCGCGTGGAAGGAAAAAAAAGCGAGGTTTCTGTCATAGCAGGCTGTCACGATCTACCTGTTGAAGGCAGCACTACTCGAGATGGTTACCCTGCGTCCTGGCTGAATAAATGAATGAGGATGCTCCCCAGTATCCCAAACCACACGTACTCAAAGCGGAGCATATTTTATTGCGGAAGATGTTTTTTGGGCGACGGGGTTGAGGAAGACCAGCGAGCCAGGGCAGGCTTTAATATGGCATTTGACTCGGGGTCGTAGTGAGATGCCTCTGCCTTGTCGATCTTTCCTGCCGGCACATGTCTTTCTACTCGGACGTGGCGCGCCGCTCAATGTCTTCCGAAACATCCCTACACGGCTTACACTTCTTCTCTTATGCGAATCTAGGGCAGGCCTGGCATAATTCTTGGACTTGTTGGGGTGTTCCAATTCGCCCCCGTGTCGGATCAAGTGTTACCGGCCAGAGGAGCAAGCTCCTGACTTGATACCTGCACCCTCTGTCCTCGTTCTCTATCACTGCAAATCGCGTCGTTCCACGGCGGACTGATCAGCCGTGGCGCAGACAACAGCCCCCCTCGGGCAGGTGTTGAGAAGGTACGTGTCCCAGGTTATTGTCGCTGTTGATGGATCGGGGGTCGGAGGAAGAGCAGGACACCAGTCCTCCTAATAAAATGATGTCCGTTGGGCAATGCTCCGTCTAAAAAATGCATATCCCATGTAGTGTGACTCTGATAGAGTTTCATTGGGGGGATTTGTCGCCGCCTTCCCTTTGATACCTGTCGATTTCAGGCAGGTATCCTCACCAGACTTGTTCCCCCTCCCCCCTCCGTTTCTTTCTCCGATTTTTTAGGGCCACGCTCGTCCTTGCTGCTGCCGCTTGTGCCAGTCTGCTCGTACTTACACATGGGGATGTTCAAGAGGTGGGAAAGCTACCGCTCATCACACTTTTGGGTTTAGCAGGCGCTTCCTTTACGGAGGAAACGGCTTCGGTAGGAGCAAGCCGAGCAGACTCCTTGAGTGCGGTCGTCGGAAGGACGTCTGTCGGCGTGCAGATTCCTCCGTCATCCACACAGACGCAGGCCAAAAGCCGGGGCAGGGGAAGTCACCAACTGACAGAGGGGGAAGACGGGGGGGAAGGGGAGTGGGTGGAGCACCGCTCTGCAGACGGTCGGGTCACCACGGCTTTCCGACGAGAGCCTGGGAAGTCCGGCACCATCAGGCTCAGAGGACAGGTAGGGAGGGCGGGCTGGACTATAGGCAAAGAGGGCGGGACGCGGGTCTGGACCTCGCTGACGCGGGCCTTTTGCCTCGTACCCTCTCCTCGGTCGCAGGCGTCGGTCGACCACCACATCGCCGAGGTGCTGACCGTCTTCCTCAACACCAGCCTCAGTACGGAGTGGGTGTCCTACCTGGACCACGCGGAGGAGCTCCCCACGGGGCAGGAAAACGCTCACATCATCTATCAGTTTTTTGACATGCCCCTGCCCCTGAGCGACAGGGAGTTCCTGATGCGCCGGACCGTGGCGAGCGACCGGCGGAAAGGCACCGTGTGGGCTCACTACGCCTCGGTGGAGCACGCGTCCAAGCCGCGGCGGCGGAGTGTTGTGCGAGGGGTAGGTTTGCATGGGGAGAGGGAGCGGAGCTTGAGGGGGCCGATGGGACGAGGAGGGAGGAAGGGGGAGAGTGGTGACGGGGTGGGGAGGATCGGGGGGAAATCCATCGTCAATGCTGCCCTCTCACACGTACAATATGGCCCATTCGTAGGAAACATGTAAGACATTGTGGACCTTCCTGGCCAAGAGCAAGGACCAGACTGTCATTCAAGTCGAGAGCTCTCTCAACCCCAAGCTCCCTGTCAACGGGTGGCTGGTGCAGATGATGCAGAACACCTACCAACGCGCGTCCCTGCTTGCCATGCTTGACTTGATCAAGCGAGCCAAGCCTCACCCATCCTTTGCCCATTGGTGACGGTGCCGGGGCTCGGGCGGGGGAGAGATCCAGCTCGTCCGGTGTCGTGGATGTCCCGAGACGCGCTATGCTCTCAGGTCGATGCTGAATTTTTACACGAGGCCACGCGCATGCCCGTGTGTCTGAGGAGGAGCATGGATGCGTTGGAAAGAATCTGGGAGACCAGAAAGGGTGTGTGAGGAGACGACGGAAGAGAGCAATGCCAGGAGGGTCACGAGGCCTCAGTGGACGCCTCGAGTCGTAAGTCCCGGTGTGCCTAGGCAAGGACCTCTACCAGGCTCTTTGTTCACTTCTGTGCCAGGCGTGGCGCACATCTGTCTCGATGAAACGGTCGAAGCGTCTTCCCGGACGCTTCATTACCCCACTCTTGACATTTGTGTTGCCTGAAGTGGGGGGGGGAGGATGTACATACTAGGATACGGGAAAGGGTAAGGTAGTTTTTGCTGTTTCTGCGGTTGTCAGGGCGCGGATTGACCTGGAAGAGCACGTGGCGAGGTGAGGGCCGGGATGACGAGAAGGAAGGGAAGGGAAAGTAGATATAAATGTTGACTGGACTTGAGGACGTGGATGATTTTCTAACATCGTAAGGGTGGTTCCATGAGAGTAGGAAAAGGAGGAACATGTGATGGTGGGAAGCAGATAGAAGGCTTTAAACTGGATGGAGACAGTCCGACGATGGGTGTTACCAGCCTGACATGAGAAAAGATGACTACTTCCAAGCAGCACGACTCAAAGTAAATATGCCAAGGCACGAATACGAGCATGGGCTCCCCCTGCAATCGATTGACTGTCACTTTCCGTCGTTCTTGGGCATGCTACCTTATTAAGATGTATTTCGTGGCATGAAAGGGCTGCTGGCAGCGATCATTCGCGCCCATTCTCATTCGCAAGAATACGAAGGAGATAAAGGAAGATGCGGGTGATGTCCTGTGCGTTGTACAAAGCCGATGGGCGAAAATATGCAGAGACAGAGAGGCCGGGGCAACGTTGAGGATTTCGTGCCCGTCTAAGCATGTAGATGTCTCCTCCCTCCGACCATCCCGCCATCCATTCCCCCCCCTCTTTCCTACCAGATAGAGGTCCATGGCCCCTAAGACATAGTCGCGGTCGTCCAACTGCGTCTCCCCTCTCCCAACGATCCGCTGGGTGTCGTAGACGAGGAAGGCACTGAAGAGCAAGGCGCCGAGGCCCCCCATCAGTACCTCGGGAATTCGGATCTTAAAGAAAAACGCCAACACCCCCGACATAAGCAAAATCAATAGACCGGCAAAAAGGGACGACCCGAAAGCCGTTAAATCGTACTTGGAATCTTTCCTGAACGCAAAGAGCGAGAGGCCCGTGACAGCGGCGCCAGTCTGAAGGGCAGCCAGAAGGACAGCGTCAGCCTTGTATCGAGTGGTTAGAAGGCCTGTATGGACGACACCCATCAAGACAATGGCAGGAAGGTGAGTGAGCCTGAAAGAGACCGCACAAAGTGGTGAATGGGCAGGACATTCTCGGTGGCGTTTGAATAACGTTTTATTGTTTCCTCTTCGTACTCACCAATGAGTACGGACTCGCCCGCCGTGAACAGAGACAAAAGGCCCAGATTGGTCGGGAAGACTCGACTGTATCGCATTCCCAAGGCAATCGCCGACCCAAGGCTCGCCAGTACTGAAAGAAGTACCACCCAGCTCCCTTTCGTGAAAAGGAAGGAGACCAGGGCAGGCTTTTGGAAAAATACAAACGTCACCGCGGCGGTGAGAAAGAGCTGAATGCCCAGGATAGCATAGACCTGTGGATGGATATAAAACGTGCGCGAGCCATCCATGCTTTTAGAATGATATTGCATATGAGTGGCTCAGATCTTGCAGGGCAGGATCTTCAGGTCCAATCACACGAAGCCAGTGAATGGAAGGAGACACGGGCGTCTGTTAGACGACATAGTAAGTATCTAGGGTGATGAACGATTTATAAAAGCAGAAAATTTAATTTTACCTTTCGAATAAGCCCTACTCGGGAGTCTCGACCCTTGATGTTCTCCACGACCCGGGGCTCTAGCACCACGGGGCGGCTGTCGAAGTGATCGAAGCCCCACACACCGGGTGCTGGAGCAACCGAAGCAGACGAGCGAGATGACGAAGAGGATTTGGGCGGCGTTAGAGTGGTGGTGGTGGGAGGGAAGAAAGGAAAAGACGGCAGTCCGACACTCCCCGAGGAGCCGCCTGACCCGGGAGAGCGTCCTACGGCCCCGCCTCTGGCACGCTTCAGCAGACAGAAAGTGGGAGTTTTACCCGTCAAAATACCACTTTTTGAGGTATGATACATATTTATCTCCACTGGTACCGTTGAACAGGAGGTTGCTGCAGGAAATGACAGCATAATACAAGGAAGAAGTAATAGTGACCTCATCGCTCCCATCCGTCCGAGTGTCACCCAATGCAGTGACTCAACAGCCAAAGCCAGTTTCCTTGACGGTTTCCCCTCCTCTCGATACTTCCTGGTGCGTATCGATTTTTCCGGCCAAAATAAGGTTAGCAAGCCCACTCGATTCAATCAAGCAATGAAGGATTGAAGAGCGGGTTTGCTGGAGGGAATTGAAGTTCCAACCTCCCGCCCAGGCAAGTACAGGCAAACGAAGCTTACACGAAGGAAATGATGTTTTGAACGCGGTGCGGGTGGAAATCCACAGACATATTATTCTCCTGATTTTTTGCTGACAGGAGCTGCGTGTACCTAGGTGCTGTTTCCTCATCCATGCTATCTGGAAGCATCATACAAGTTGTGAGGGTCACAGACTAGAGTAAATTACAACAGCTGGGATGTACGAATTTCCCGCCGGAGGCTTTCGCGGAAGGCTTCCATAGCCCTCTACCTTCATTTACATACAACATTATCTCCGTTTATCCCGGCCCAAGGTGCCTCCTACTTTTCCTCAATCTTTACCACAAGCCCACCCGCTTTCTCGGAAACTTTTCTCTGTCATGAGATTTGTACAGCTCATGGAGGAACCTTGGACCCGCAGGAATCAGAGCAAAATGGTTGAGAGTTGGATGGGAGGTGTAATAGTGGGTCTTAATGTGTTGCATATTGACACTGAGGGCGACGCCGGGCAATTGGAAGAGCTCTCGCGCGTAATTGAGCAGGTTCGGATAGTCCCCTAAGATGGACTTACGGCTGCACTTGAAATGAGGCAAATACACCTATATAGAGGGTTGCCAAGGGAAAAAATCGTTTAGGAAACAGATCGCCAGATAGTGCGATACCATCCCATGTCAAGCCCCTGGACAAGTCGATGCTGCGTGTCCCCTTAAAAATGCTTTTCCTCCACCCCATAAGTCGATCTTCAGTCACTATCAACGTCTTCCCGTCCTGACAAATACTCTTCTCACCTCGTCAAAGCGTACCAAGGTCTGAAAAAGCCTCACGTCCGCCTCTGTCAGTCGGTCTCCCAGCAGGTACCTCTGCCGCCCCAGCAGAGCCTCCAAGTGGTCCATCGCCCCCACCACCCCTTCCACCGCTTCTTCGTACGCAGGCTGGCTCGTGGCAAAGCCGCATTTGTACACGCCGTCGTTCAAGGTCTCGTGAAGCCAGTCTCCGTACTGGTCCAGGGCCTTTCCCAGCTCGTAGGGAAAGAGGTTCAGGTTCGGGTTCATCGCCCACTCGTTGAACTGATCGTTCAGCATGCGAATGATATCTCCGCTCTCATTGTTCACAATCGTCCCCGTCCGTTTGTCCCAAAGGATCGGAACGGTGAACTTGCCCTCGGTGTCCCGGGATTCCTCGTAGAGCTCCCGGACGGTTCGGGCGCCGTTGACGTAGTCGGGGATGCACCCGTGGCAAGGGAAGCGGCCCCAGCCTGCGGGACTCGAGACCGGGGGATCGCTCTGCGCGCGGAAAACCCAGCCCGTGTGGTGGTCAAGCTCGTCGTTAAGGCGGGTGCGGGCCCACGTAGGATGCGTGACGCTGATGGAAATGACGTTATCGAGGCCTGGGGAGGGGGAAGGGAGGGCGGGGAGAAGGTGAGAGAGGAATCATCAGGGCCCGAAGGGAGTGCTAGAGACTCGTAGGAAAAGATCGTAAGAAGGAGGCGGAAGCGGTAAAAAAAGGAGCGGGAAATGCGGCTCTGGAAACGGAACGTGCAAGAAAAAACTGTGGGAACACACCTTTCAGGTACAGCACCATCAAGCACCGGCAAGACCAAGGGCAGGCGAGGGAGACGTAAAGGTGGTAGCGATTGGGCTGTGGACGGTACTTTGCCTGGGGCCCCACCCAGTTTCGGTGCACGCTGGGACTTCGGACAAAGCGGCCTTGCTCGTCCGTCTCGCTCAGACTTGTGCGAATACCTCGGAATGCGGTCGGCCCTCCGCGTTTTCCCGACATATCCCTTCCCTTGTTCGCCTGCCCAGCTGCATGACCACCGCCTTCCCTGCGGCCCTCAGCGCCCCGCCCGTCGCCCGCCCCCTCGGTTCGACGCCGCAGCTGCCGCGCTCGTCGATGCGAAGAGAAGAGAAACGATGCTACCCGGTCGAGCCGGCCCTGTCCGTCCCCATGCACGATACATTACGCTCTTAGAGGCGTCATGAATACATTTTCATCCCTCCCTTGCTGCCTCGTTGCTGTCTCGCCCGCTCATGCACAAGCATCCTCAGTGCCTCCCTCCCGACGGCCCACGTACCTCGATCCAGGGGACTCGGCCTCCCAGGGCACGACCACCTCTTCCCGTGATATCGGTGCCACGCGTTCTCTTTTCGCCATCTCCGCACTCATGAGTGCTACCTTCAACATCGCTGTGAAGGCCTTCGTCGGTCATATCTGGGAATTGCGCCATTGCAGCCTCGCCACAATCAGAGAAAGGAAATAGCGGAAAAGGTACAAAGGGAGGCGACGACAATGAGCCAGTGCCATCCTCGCTCACTTCGCTATTGCCATTGCTGCTCAGGTCGCTGGGGATCCCATTGTGGTATCCACTATCGTCCCCGTCGCCATGGGCCGTCGGCCAGCCCCCGTCCGCCTCCATGCGCAAGACGTGCCGACCTCGAGGTCTTCCGAGAGACCGATATTTTGGGTATGCTGACATGCCTGACAGAGAAATAAACGCCGACTGACAACAGTTTATTTTTTTCGTGCGCTGCAGAGGATAGGACGGCGCCACATGGAAAAAGGCAAAGAGGGGCTGGAGAAGGAGTGGAAGGCATAAGAGGGGAGGGCCGAGGGCGAGCATGCGGCTTCTCATAGCTATACGACAAAACTGGGAAGTCCTTATCCTAGAAAATAAAGTATTGTGTAGCTATGCCGCCAGAAGTGATAGCTTGGCCTATAGTACAGCCTGTACAATCGGCTGGCGTAGCCAGTCTTGCACTTCAAGTGGACAGGGCAGGGGCGGAGCGGCGTTGATAAAGAGAGAGAGACACACAGAGCCTTGTAAAGCAGGGTGCACGCAGGATCGAGTCGAAAATGTAAGGTGACGGCCAGGGCTCTGTATTATTGGGTATTGTAGGATACGGGGAGGCATGCTTGTTACAAAAGGCGTCTCTCCTAGGACATAAAGACGTTGAAGCAACGGAGCGATGCCCCAGCCGGAGGATAAGGAGACAAAGACAAGAGATTGAATTACTTCTACCAAGACGTCTTCACCCGCGGCGACAGGATGAAATGAAAAGAAAAACAAAGCAGTGCTAGTAATAAGAAGAAAACATGCAGGACTTGCTTCAGAATGAAGCACATACTTTTGAACGTCCGAGTGGGCATAGTTTTCAGAATACCCCGGCAGCAGTCAAATGCAACATCAGCAACACAGAGAGCGCCAGGCCCTGCGACCATGCCCATATTGGACGACGAAGGGGTTAATACGACGGACATGAGTTGAAATTAGATTTCCTTTCAAACCTCGACAGGTGATAATCACAATAGAGACCAAAGCACCCATCAGTTTACATCCATGTCCATGGGTACCTGCTACACCCGCTGTAGCATTATACTGCTTTGTATCTCGAGTCTTCTACAGATTGGTCTAGTCCACTCGCGTCTTGGATATGCAAGCGAACAGTTGACTAAAAAAACACCTCCAGTCTGGCCACCGCAGCTCACAGCACGTAAGATAGTCGGGATGACTAGGGTAGATCATTTGACTTTTTTCTTTGACGACCTACAAACATTTCACGTCGGGCCTTTTGTACTACATGTAGCCTTATGTGATACAAGTACCATCTCTCACTTCGACCACTTGTATTTTATAAGCAAGTGTGGTCTGTTGGCGCCTGACGTGAACATAGTTGTGTAGTTTCATGTCTATTGCCTGTAATAACCTTGCTTGCACTCCGCGTGATGGTCTCCTCCGCCCCTTCAAAACACCTCTCTTTATAGTTTTGCTGCAAAATCGCGGCGGCAACCTAAGCGACACCACCCTCGCCTACGATCTGCCCAATGGTAGGAATCTGAACATCATCAAAGACAGACAGACCGGCTTGACCCTCTGGGACAACGAGCGGGCGAATGGCTCCACATACTACTACCACAAGGCCCCGGAGGCAGAAAGTTGCCAAGCGCTGGTAAATATGAGAGCAGGACAGGATGGCACGAAATTAACGGAGTGTGAGGTTTGTTGATGATCAAGTACTGAAGGAAGGGCAAGAGCACGCTGTCGGTGAAGCAGTCTACTCAGACCTGTACCCCTGCTGCCTCCCTCCTCCACTCCCCACACAACCCCTTAGAACATGCACGTCGGCATCCTGAAACCGAACTGGCTGGCGGGGGCGCGCTATAAGGGCATGGAGGATGTGGATGGGCACCTGTGCGATGTGTGGGCGCAGTCGAGTTCTCTTCACCACCCCTTCGTCACCTACTTTGCCGACGCGCAGACGGAAAGGCCCTGGCGCTGGATTTTCTTCGATGGAGCGATATTCGACGTGAGTCTCTAGGCAACGTATGGGTGCATGTGTTCTGCGCCTTTTGCTTCAAAATTGACTTTGTCGAGGCGTGCGCTGTTCTGTCTCGGGTTATGAGGGTGACATCGCGAAGTTGTAAGACTCGCCGATGACGTGGACATGACGCCGCTTATGTGACCAATACTGATGCCTCTCTCCACATATTTTGAAGGTACTTGAATGGACTCCAGGGGGCACTTTGGAGGACGAGGCGTGGCAACTTCCGACCTACTGCTTCGAGAAGGATAGAAAAGACTTCTTGTCGGATGGGCAGGTGCAACAATCGGCGGGTATGGCGCAGATGTGAGAGGGTAAAGAACCTTTCATGGTATCGAGTTGTGAGCGGCGAGAGATCAGTAATGCGAGGACGGGCCTCGACTGTGATGGCACACAGTCTGACATGCGTATCAAAATGAAAGCACCTGATGTGTACATTCTCGATTGCTCTTCCTTTCTTTCGCCCTCTGTGGGTCTTTTCCAGACACATATGGATCGACACTGCATATACGGTACATACGGCTACATGATCACTTGGTATGCATGCCTCGTTCATTCTGTATGGCTCAGCTTCTGAGCAGTACACGCTTATAACTCGAGTCTGATAGACGGACTTATTTGATCTTATGAATATATATGACGTTTTTTACATTTTTTTCCCATTGTTATGTTGTTCGGGTTAGGGTGATGATCGATTCCTTTTAATTGTCAATAATTTGTGTATTCGACATGATGTGACATTTACGCTTTCGACGCACACATTACTGTAAGGATACCTCACTTCAATGCAGGTCACAAGTTTTCCATTCGAACGCTCTTGGCGTGACTTTCTTGATGGGTTCCATCATACTGATGCACCGTCGTTATCTTCCTTAGGACCATTTTACATTGGTAGGGGCCATTGCTGTGATTAGGACTTTATAATGTCTCATGATGATCTCATGATAAGACGCTTGTACCTGTTTGCCCTCGGGAACTTCAGGTTCTGCTTCCCTTGCTCATTATTTTTGTATCATCATGCGAAGAAGGCTGTGTTTTGTGCAGCACAAATGATGCCCGCTGAACACAACCAGCCCCATCTCCACTTCCATCCTCAGGTCGTCAGGCACGCTTGCATGAAGATTGTCAGCTCCTCGGAGGAGAAATGTGTCAGTGCGTAGTTCCAAAACTCCTGTTCAGGCTCCCTTTTCTCCTCCCCGCCCTGCCTCAGCTCTGCTGTCTCATTTCGTGGCTCTGAATTCTCAATACTTTTAACCACGTCCTCTTGCTTTGATAGGAAGACAGCCCTGCTTGCTTCAGCGTGAGTGCTGACTATTCCATATCGCTCAGTAGCCGTAGTTGTTAAATTACAGTCCGTGTAGTTTCGATAATCCAATCGTGCGATTGACATCCTTGGGATACGATATAAATTACATCCGTCATTCATTTCATACGGTGTTCGAAAGCCTCTAATACTTTCCTTCGGAAACTCTAAGCTGGTGGTATGAGTATAGGTGCTGCCATCACTTTTTGTGGAATGACCGAGTTGGGCTTGTTTCAAGTTTTCCCAGAGAAAGGAAGAGTGGCATTTGTCCTCGAAGGACTTTAAGTCAAGGTTGACTTTGCTCTCTGTCTTCGTCATTATCTCGCTGTAGTAGGGGCTGCTGTACCAACCAAAGGGGCGCGCGTCTCGTCTCTGATTTGTGCCCTGGGCGCCTGTCTTGTTCTCCTTTCGTCCCCCAGACCCCCTTTTTTGGGCACTCTTGAACATACGCTTTCCGTCCATCATAAACTGGAAATCACTTTCACCGATCCGCCCGCTCTCTTTCGCCTGCGTGATCCTCTGAAAGTATTTTTGCGCGTGACTCCGCACTTGAGGTTGGCTGCGGGTGCCAACTAATCTTTGGATCTTATTCCAGTCTCTTCCGTATACTCAGAGCCCTCGCAAAAAGGCGAGGTGCTCTTGCTTCGTCCACCGCCTTGGCTTTGATGTAAAGGAGGGATGCGATCAGAGATTATGAGAAGGAAGGAAAAGCGGATAAATCATAACGGATGGATTATGCTTCGAAAAGGCACGCTTTTGAGATTGTTTTTGAGACGACGTCCAGATTTGGAAGACAAACAAAGCGATGGAAGGCGTGTAGATGGATCACATCACTCGTTTTACACGTACAGACTGCCTGATGAAACGACGGCAACACAGGCCCCACCTTGTGGTGGCCACGCGACAAGCCAGCCCAGACAGCTTCATGGAGGAAGGCATAAACACGTCTGCTTAAAAGACACATCCTCTGTCAACATGCACTATACATGCCTTGATTCCTAGCTGCCTCACAGATTCCCTCCTTACCAGGGGAGAGTGCCCTCCCTCCTTGTTTGGCGCGGGCGCCCAAGACGGTGTGAGGTCGAGTGTACAAGGCGCGAAATGGGCGTCGTAAATACGAGGTTTTTCTGGTGGTTCTTGTCCGGCTTCGCGAGTCTCGTCACGATGCGTACTATCGACCGAGCATGCAACGCAATCGCTCGTGGAATGGGCCGCACCCTGACACCGACAGGTCATGGTGTAAGTTCCTGTCTCTAACAACGGGGTAAATCGTCAGAAATATGGGTAACAGTGTCAGCTTTTTTCGCTATACACGCCAGAAAAGAATCTTGTTCACACTGTCGTCCGTTTAGATTCCAGTCCGGCTTTAAGCTCGGAGAATATATCGCTGGAGGACGCGGTATTATCGGTTGTGGCTCCACTGATTTTATTTAATTCCAATCATCATTGCGCCACAGAAATGTGCGATCGAAAAGTTACTCGGCGCTTATTTTCCCTACATAAATTGTGTAAGAATATTCTAGTTGCACTGGAAACGTTCCCAAAATGCAGCATAACGGAGTCATGGCAGTAGAAGATATTCCGATAGCAGGATCGAGGGAACATTCACTTGGATAATCTTAAAATACATAAGTGCTCAAAACAATGCATAGTGCTTACGAATCTGAGCTTGAAAAGAATTATCTATGCGCATGCGACACATACCGTCCTCTACTTGAGCATTGGAAAGCGTTTTGTCTGTGGCCAACATCAATTAGGCAATACGCCTTTGAATACCGTAATTTTAAATACACAACAGCGCGAGGTGCACACCACGATACAGATCAATCCAGCGAAATACAAAATCCTGTAGAAAGCATTGCGCGATACACTCGAGGCGAGCACAGGCTTAATTTATCGTGCATAGGGAGATGAATCCGTAAGATTCTTCGGATAGCATATCGTATCTCGGAAGATAAGACCGGACAAGTTTAAATCGGTGATGGAGGGGAAAAAGGAAATGCGGCTTTTTTCCGGGCACGTTACTTGGACTTGCAGTAAAAGACACAAAATGTTAAAGCTGACTTTGTCCACATGGTTTAAATGTAGAGTGATCGCGATGTCTTTGTACCCGATGATCAATGATGGAAATAGGACACCCCCTTTTCGTTTCCCTTTTTTTTAAAGTCAGTACGCCTACGAGGCTTCTTCGGGCCTGAGGGAAGCCGTCCAGTTGATGCCGGTGGCTTCATGCCCTTGAAAGGCAATGTGCGTGCCTGGTCACCTGATGCATGCCGCGTGAGAAGAGCACACGTACGTTGGGGCTGAAATGAGTGATTTTGAGCCCTCAATGATATATTTGGACTGAAATCTTCCAAGACGGTAAGTATTTGTTCTCCCAGGACAGGAATGAGGCATTTATTATCGACATACGAAATACAGCAAACGAGACTCTTCGATAAACAGATAACAGTATTGAAAATGGAATTAAATGCTTACTTTGGCTGGAAACCAAAGCGGTCGTACACTTTTGCATGAAAACAATTCTACAACGTAGGCTGTGCAACTTTGCCACGTGATGTTTTCCTTGGTGCCTTATGTGATAGTGAGCGTGGGAGCGACTAGTGCAAGAAAAGGATTCATGGAGGAGAAGATGATGGAATGAGGTCAAAACGAGGTGTGATCAACCAAGGTAGGAGACGAAGGCCCTATGTACGGTGCCTATCCAAATGGGCCCTTAAGAAGCAAGAGGGTGCAAAGTCAAATATGTTCGGAACAACAAGCTGCTGTGTACAACCAGGTGTCCCTCTGCGTGTGAGCGTTTCAGCCCAACAAACAAACACTTTAATGTAATGTGCGCCTTCAAAGCTACGCATCAGCACTATCAAATCCGCTCTTGAAATTAAGATTTATGACAGCTATTATTCATGACTCATGACCATGGGGAATTTCATGATAAAAGAGTCAAAAGAGTGGACTTGTTTTAGTCGTAGAATAAAAATGCAAATTGCATGACGTGAGCTTCGGTCGGTCGACTGAAAATCTCTTCTTGTCAAGCATTTCCCTTTTAACTTCAAAGCGGAAATAAATGGGCTTGATAAAGCTATGAAAGACTCGAGCCCAACCAAAAAGTGTTACCAATGCACCTTCTAGAAGCACGGTTGACTTTCCTGGACTTTTACAAGTGAATGGTACCCTTGGTAGTCATCACATGTAAAGAGACAAGCGCCGCGTCCAAAAAATAAAAGCACTCGGTGCGGAAGTTCTCGACTGTCCCATTCACTTTTTTGCGGCGCCGGTGAAAATCAATCCGCAAACGTCTGGTACACGTGGAGAAAACTATTGTATGATGCTTTGTGTGGTATAACTTTACTTTTGCTTCGTCTTGTTATCGACGCTTCTTTCCACAAGCTCACATGTTACCGTGTACCTTACCTCCATTCGTCAGAGATCGGTAGTGCCTGTGAAATGTTCAATTTGGACTCATTCCATTTAACTCAAAAACTTCCATGAGAGGTTACTTTCATCAACATAACGGTGTGAGCGGGGCTTGCTAGGGCTGGCTTTGCGTCTCAGAAGTCAATGAGGGCTCTCTCAGAGGCTCGTCTCTCCCCGAGCGAGGCCCTATTATTTATCCCGGCAATGTATCATTACAAGACGTTTTCAATACGCAACATAGACCAGAGTCTTATATTTTTTCCTTACAACCGTTATATCCGTACGTGTTCGTGCTGCTAGGCCCCCTCGCCAGATTTTTTGGGGCGACAAGCGGGCATTTGACGCCTTCGTCTTCCTAGTGCATCAACTTCCCCTAAGGGCCACACTTCAAAATCTTGCTGAGGCTATTCCGAGCATCGCATTTCGCACACGCAGGCGTCGAACGCATGGCTACACCGAGGCAACTAGGATTTTCCACACCACAAAGAGCAGCAACGTCAGACGCGGATGTCTCCCATGATAAAAAAACTGATGTCGCGTTCGTGCTGCGAACTGAAGCCCCAGCAGCAGGAACGGCAGATAGATCTGTCTCCCCTACGCCCGACGCCCTACTTCCTCCCATGACTTCTATGCCTTCACGTATCAGCACTGCCCTTTTAAGCACCCCTGTGAAATTACCGCACACCCAGAGTTGCGGCACCGGGGAGGAAGGAGGTGGGTTCAGCACCCCCGACGCTCCTACAGCGGGCGCACGTCACAGTACCGGCTCCTCCCTCCTCCTGCACCACCACCGGCGTCGCAACCTCACCCCACAGGACGGCACTGATCACGACGATAGCCTAGAGAGCCATGCTCAGCACCAAACAGAAGGGCATGATCCCGATTTCGACTGTCCCATCTGCATGTCCCCTTTGGCCCTGCGCTCCGTGTACAAGACGCGCTGCTCCCACCACTTCCACAAATCCTGCCTGGTCGAAAGTCGGGCCGCGCACAACATTGGATGTCCTTATTGTCGGGGACACATCACGCCTGGGTTGACCCCTTTTGACGCCTGCGCGGGCCGCGTGGGCAATGACAGGGACCAGATTGTCAATCGGGCCAGGGCAGCGCGACAGGCAGTACTGGCGCGGATTCAGCAACGCCAAGGCGAAAGGCGGGGCAGGGGAGGAGTGAGTGATAGGCGATGGACCTTGTCAGTGCTGAGAGAGGGAGACGGGTCGGACGTGGGGGCCCTTGGAGGCTTGAACGAGGCGTTTGAGCGGGTGGCGGCTATTTCGGGGGAGAGGGAACCACGCCGCGTTGTCATGGCCGGCTCGACGGAGGATCTGGGCCACCGCATCGATCACGACGATGATTTGCCATGATGGATGACGGGTCACAAGAAGATGAGGGACGGAAACGTTCAAAAAGGAAACAAAAGGAAGCGCGACGAAGGCCTAAGAAAGACATGCGTTTGCGGTGCGACACCGTCACAAGAAAGGAATGCCTCAGTTAAGGCTGACCCATCAAAAAGCTTATATGATTGTTTTTCTCTGCATTTACCTTTTCAGTCGTCTCTGAATTTCAAAAAATATAGTCGACATCCCGTAGCCGCCTCTCGGTATGGCCAAGTTACGTGCGCATTACCCTCCAGGCCTCTCTTCGATTATTTTCCATCCTCTTGAAGGACTCAAGCGTCCTGACTCAATCGAGACCTTTACTTCGTTCTCTAGCGTGGACCTCTGCAGAGGAGGCCGTCGAAGCGAGGTCTGCGAGTGTGGCCAAGGGCGACGACGAGGATGTGGGATGCCCTCTCCCCCCCTCTTCGCTTGAAGCCCCTCCGTTCTCCCTTGTGTGCTTCTGCTTTCCGCCATCCATCAAAAGAGAGAGGACAAAGCAGTCTGGGGGCTCGATTCGCTTGTAATAGTTTTGGATTCTGCTCTGTGTCTCAAATCCGAACTTGGAGTAGAAATGAATTGCGTCCGCGTTGCTGGTTTGCACGTGGAGATAGATCTCTCGGATTCTGTTAGCGTGAGGAGGCCTTCTAGTAGCCTGCAAAACAGAGGTGAGCAGCTGAGAGCCGATCCCTCGTCCGCGATGTGCAGCTTGTACGCCCAGAGTCATAATGTACAGTTTAAACTGCTTGTCACTCGGTGTGCTTGGGATGTCGACGACTTGCCTGCCATGAATGTCATCTGCCGCCAAAATGTTTTCGGTGCTCAGGGAATTATCCTTGGTGTCACTTTCTTTCGAATGTTCTTGCACATCCTGCGGCCGATCCTTTTGTAATGACGACACCAGACTCCTGGTGCGATGGTCGCTCTGGCCCTCGACACTTTCGATGCCCTCCTCTAGGCGACAACAGATTGCTCCCACCACCTCATTTTGAATGCATGCATACTTTGTAAAATCTGGGAGGGTCGTCAAAACCTCAGCGTAAAATTTATCGTTGTAACGCACGGGAAAGGTCGTGTCGTTTAAGAGCCTTAGTTCCGTTAAATTGGCAGCGTTAATACTGGTGAATGTAATGTGCATTGCTTTGCTGCCCTATCAAACAACTTCAACTAGCAAGAAGGCTGGCGACCGACTAGAATGATGATAGGTGAAAGCAGCATTTAAGAAGTCTTCTTCTGATCGTGCCTGCAAATTGTATGGGGTGGGGAGGTAAAGGTAAGGGGGCTGTAGAATTTGCCATGCACAAATTAAAACAAGTACGCCATCCGTGGCGTCAAAGGTTCTATATCCTACCAAAGTTGTACGCTCGAGCTGACAACCCTAATGTTCTCAGTAGAAATGACAACGGAGCTCGATAACAAGCATGCCGGCCACGGCGAGGCCCCGGGCCTCGCCCTTTCCTCGCCCGGGGGCCCAATTGAAGCCGCCAAGTGGATGGGTGTCATTCACAAGACTACAAGCACCCAACCAACATCATTCCCATATCTTTGAACAGTTTGAAGAATGTCTCGGCAATTTCGGGCAGCGCTATTCGTCCTCTTGTTGGTGTCTAGCCTTCTGACGTTCGTGTCAGCAACACCATCCTCATCACGCAGCGCCGGCAACGGCAACTCCCCCCGGCTCCAAAAAGATAGCTACATAATTAAAAAGTCTCGTGATGGCGCTTCCAGCACATTGCCTCGCCGCAAGTCCCGTGCATTGTTCGCAGGAATCCGAGGCGGGGGTGTTGGCGGCTCCCAGCCTCCTGCTCCTGTCGCACCTCCCCCCGGCACCAGCTCTTCAGTCGCCTCAATGGTCAACCTTGCCAAAAACATCATCGGTGGCGGCATGCTTGCTCTACCTGCAGGATTGGCCGCAGGGGCTGGGACAGGATACATCCCTGCCTATTTATTGCTCGCCTTCTCAGCCGTCAGCTCGGCGTATACCTTTGTGTTGGTGGGGCGGTCGGTCGAAGCCACGCGTTCCCGTTCTTTCAAAGAGGCCTGGTCACGCACGGTGGGGCCCGCACACGCTTGGGTGGTGGACTATGCTATTACGGCCTTGGCGTTTGCGGTCTGCATTGTGTACGCTTGCTTTGTGGGCGACACTTTCACGTCTCTTTTGAAAGGTGCCGGGCTGCCGGCATGGCTGTCTTCCCGGGAAGCCAGCATTCTCGCAGTCACCATCACGGTGCTGTTCCCGCTCACGTTGCTTAAGGACTTGAGTGCCTTGCAGTATTCCTCCTATGTCGGGATCGCCGCGGTCATCTACACGGTCCTTTTCATGGCCTGGCGCTTTTGGGACGGGAGCTACGCCAAGGGCGGTGCTTTCTTTGCCGCTATCGCGCCGGAACTCCGTCCCCGTCCCGCCCATTTTGGTCCCTGGAAGATGTCCGTGGGCACGGCGATCCTCTTTAGCATGTTTTCCACCTCCTACATGGCGCACACGAACGCGGTCAAGTTCTATAACGAGCTCGAGGGCCGCAGCGTCCGTCGGTTTTGGCAGGTGGTGGCGGGGGCGATGGGGTCCGCCACCGTCATCTACCTGGCCGCGATGACGCTCGGCTTCGAAACCTTTGGCTTGGCTTCGCAGGGTCTGGTCCTGAACAACTACCACGTCTCCCAAGACGTGTTGGCCACCATGGGCCGGATCGCGACTGCCGTCTCGATCATCGGGGCACATCCCCTGCTCTTTAGCGGCTTGCGCGACTCTTTTTTGAGCATCTTGCCCCCCAATGTGGTCTCTCGGCCCTCGACCTGGTTGTTGTCCACGATTGTCCTCTTAGGCGGGGCTACATGCATCTCGTTGCTCTGCAATGACGTGGGTCTCCTCGTCAGCTTGGTGGGGTCCTCCTTGGGCGCGGCCATCGTCTACGTCTTCCCGCCTTTCATGTACCTTCACCTTCTAAGGCGGCGCAAGGACATTCATACCTCAAGAGGGGAAATCCTTCTGCTGCACGCCACAATCCTCTTCGGTGTAGTGAGCGGTTGCTTCGGGACATGGGTGGCTCTTACAGGCGGTGGGGGAGGGAAGTAAACGGAACAAGTTTGTGGAAGCTGGTTTTTAGGTGAGGGAAGGGACACGACCACATGACAGTGAGCGATGGAGCCTATGAAAATTAGAAGCCAGGTCAGAGATCAAGAAAAAGATATTTCGAAAATAGCACGCACCAAAAACTGCGGCTTAAAATACACCACATTCAAGGTGATAAAATCTAAAATCACGTAGTATCGCTCAGCAAATTGACAGCAAGTCTTTGCAGCACTGTTTAAAAGGATACATAGTTTGTTTAATTTCTTTATAAAAGGAAACTACAGAGCAATTTCCCGAATTTTTAGCGTATATTCGCGCATGATGAGGAAACCCTTCCTTGAACGTTTTAAGACTGGAACGCACGATGATGTGCTGCAAATTAATCAAAATGGCAGGTCAGCAATGCGTTTCACAGGAAACGTTGCCGGCAAGCCATGTGCTACCAGCTTTAGACTTCCCGAGATGAGGGTCTTGTCATCTGTGCTCGTGGTGCCACAAACGCTATGATGCTTCATGAGAGAGAAAAGATACCCGGTTGTGGACGGTCGCGCACATACATATCATCTCCAATCTGGAGTGCAGTGCCCACCCTCAATGTGCTCAGTATGCCCGTGCAATGCAGACACATTTTTCTTGAGCACAACTTTTTCTTGAGCCTTTTTCCATGATACCTTACGGTCGGTTGCCTGACCGGATATAAGCTCGAAAACAAAGAGTGAAAAAAGGTCGCATGACTGCTAGACACAAAGCAATTGGAATGCAGAGCTTGTTGAACACTCTAACGTCCCATCTCACATATTACTTTAGAGATAGAAGGAGCCTTAGATACTTTTTTAAGATCTTCTTCTCTTATCAGTCATTGGCACAAGCGAGTTCCTATTTTGAGGGAGGAGTTTCATGGCGAAGTCCACCCAGCGTGTCAGGGTTATACAGTAGTAGCATCATCTACACGCAGTCCGCACTTTTCGCAGTCGCCTGTCCAGACTAAAGATGCCACACAGTATTGTCGCTGCATCACCAAGCGGTTTTAATCTGATTGTACGACCAAGAACATCGAGAAGAAGAAAAGCGGTTCCACTATAATATGACAGAGAGTAGGATCATCAGCCCGGTGGACCTTGCCAGCCTTCCCCCTAAAACAAGCGAAGTAAAAATCATTGGCGCGAGGATCCCAATAATGGCAGCATCCGTGACAGCAGTCCATCGCGCCCCTACACCATACGAAGCCAATAATCACGCGCGCAGATGCCGTTCTCGAAGCGAGGGTTCCCCCATCACGCGCTCTGGGGTTGCTCCCCGCAGCGATCACCAACCCAGAGCCGATAACGGTTCCACTAGCAGCAGTATGATGTCTAGCCTGTTTGCCCCTCCGGCCTCCCTCGAAACGGCTCCGCATTTCGAGCGGGAGGTGGAAGAGGGCAACATCGAGCACAAGCTTCACCTCTGTCGGCCCTCGGAAGAGCGGCTCTTGCACTTGACCACACAATTGAACTGGCGACTCAACGAAAGTCCTCAAGGCGATGCCTTCTATTTGATTGGTGTTAGGGACGACGGGTTCCCCGAAGGCCTCCCTGACGTGGAGCTGCGCGCCTCCATTGAGACCCTGCGGGTCATGGCCGGAGGGGTGCGAGCCCGTCTGGTGCAGATCCGAGCTTTTCGCGGGGTGACGGGTGGAAGGATCGCCCACGTTCGACTTCAGCGAACAGAAATTTCTTCCTGGGGCCTGACGAGGGCGCATGAGCGGGTCCGGGTGGCGGTTCTCGGCGGGGAGGAGGGGGGAAAGAGCACCTTGGTGGGGGTGCTGACGACGGGCAAGCTGGACAACGGGCAGGGCTTGGCGCGCATGCAGGTCTTCCGCCACAACCACGAGGTAGAGAACGGGAGGACCTCGAGCGTGTCGCAGCACATCCTCGGCTTCCGGAAGGACGGCTCTGTTGCCAATTACAAGGACTGCATGCCCCCTCCTGAGTCGTTCCCCCAGGCCACGACGCGTGTCGGCGGCGCCCGCGGCCATCGGTCTCGGAGCCTCAGCTCGGAGGACGACAGCGATTTCCCTGCGCCTCGCTCTTTCGGGACCTCCCTCCCTTCCTCCCTTTCGGCCCCTTCCGGGGCCCCCAGCGTCCTAAGCCCGGAGGAAATCCAGCGGGAGAGCAGCCACGTCCTCTCCTTCATCGATCTGGCCGGCCACGCCAAGTACCTCAAGACCACGTTCTCCGGCATCACAGGCCTATCCCCCGATCATGCCATGGTCACGCTCCCTGCCTCGGCGGCGTGGGCTGGGAAAGGGGGCCAGGGAGGGGAGGAGGTTGGCTGGGAGGACGGAGACGGGAAAGGGGGGGGGTCGGCCCATGCCCCAGCCTCCCAGGAGGACCCCGACGGGAGCAGAGAGCAAGAGAGGACAAGGGAAGAGGAAAGGATGCCGAAGGAGGCCTGTCGGCGGGACGGGCACTCCCGCCAGGCTCCATCCGGGGTCGTCCACGGGGACGCGATGGACCTTGGCCCCATGATGGACAGGGAGGACCCTGAGTCTCAATGTAGCCAAAGCTGGAGCGCAGGAAACGAGATCAAGGTGGAAAGGGGAAATGCGTCGAATTCGTCGAGAAGGAGCCGAGTCTCGGACGGCATGCAGGATGAAGGGGGGCCGTGCCTGGCAGGGAGGGAGGACGATCCTGCCCGATGCCGCGGCCTGTCTCGAGACGAGGGGAGCTCCGAGAAGGACAGAGACGCCTTGGCCTACTTGGAGCTCGCGCTCTCGCTCCGGACACCGCTCTTTGTCGTCTTGACTAAAGCCGATCTGGCCTCCGAGGCCCAGGTTAGACACACCATGGGCATGCTGCAAGCCGCTTTTCGCGCGCACCGAGGGCGTCGAAAAGGTCGAGAGGGAGTCGTCAACTCACCCACAGCATCACCCGCGTCCTCGCCTCCTCTTTCGACGAAGGCGGGCCCAGAAACGCCCGGCTGGACAGGCCGGGGCGTCGGGGGCGGGGGCGCTCCAAGGGGGGCAGGAGAGGGTCTGCAAGAAAAGGGAGACGGTTCTTTGTCGGATGGGGAGGGAGTGAGCTCCTGGGACAAGGAGGGAGAGTCATGCTGGCTAGTACGGGGGGAGGCCGACTTGGAACGAGCCATTCGAGCCTACGCGTCGGGGTACTCCTCCCCTCCCCCCGGAGCGGCCGCCTCGAGGGTCGCGAGACATT
>Ga0102934_1000255_pt1 | contig 33992 bp, 35 predicted proteins | sample SalPonR2_A_D1_MG_FD_78175 | JGI IMG/M metagenome (GOLD analysis project Ga0102934, IMG submission 78175) | Salt pond soil microbial communities from South San Francisco under conditions of wetland restoration - Salt Pond MetaG R2_A_D1_MG | ecosystem: Environmental > Aquatic > Marine > Intertidal... | reverse complement strand
CGCGAACTCTGTCTTTTCATCCGAACGCATTTTCAACAGGTCAGCACAGGTATTTGACGGAAGTGGAATCTGTACTTCTCGGCATCTATATTGAAATATACAAGAAAAAAGCCCAAACTTGCACTACAAATTTAGGTACGTGTAGTCTATGATTTGTATTGTTCAGTCTCTGGAAAATTAAACGATTTCGACGAGAAAGATACGTACGAACAGCTGCGAAGTAGTGAGCTGTTTCAGCGTTTCCTTCAACACCTCTTACAGAGCTCACCTATATGCCCGATGCCTGTCTTTCACGAGTTGTTCCTTGAATGGGTGGAATTACCTACACAACAAACGACCAATGGTTCTTTGACAGCAGAAGTGGACTTCGGGGATTGGCTTTTGGCAAAAGGAAGTAATTGTACGGAGACAATAACAAAGATTGTGCAACCCCTGATTTTTACACATGTTACGACCATGATCTGGCAACATTATGCTGTCGGCTTTTTAGAGACTCATGAGCAAAATTTAGGATTTTGGAATAGATTTGCACCACTCCGCCGCGTCCTGCCTCCGGGCTGGCTCCGGCAATGGACACCGGGAAGAAAGCGGAACGAGAATGACATACCGCTGGACGCAAAAAGGAGAAATGACTGACTTTGATATCTATGTTAGATGTGTAGTCAGGGAAACATCTTTGTCTTAAAGAATGGATCTCGCTCGGCATGGAGGAATGGTAATACATTTGTTGCTCCATACTCAACACACCAACGCGAAGCTTGGTAAGAGGGATAGCAGCTACCGTTCTCGGCGAATGTACATAATGCCACAGCCTCCACTTTCATAAGAAAATGTGAAGTAAGTATGCGAGCCAATATGCTGGTAAGGAATGGGAAAATGTATCAATGAGGCGTCACTCTTGGCCAAAATAGTCTTCCCAAAACATTTTTTTTACACGCGTCCATGGAGAAGGAGTATCTTTCACGAGAAAAGTCAATGTCAGAGTCGCTTGAAAGACAAGAAGGTTTTGTCACATTTTCAATGGAAGAAACCTCCCAATGTGCGCCAGTGACATCACTTGTTCCGACGTGCACAACGAGATGACAGCGTAAAAGGTTTTAAAAATACAGCGAGTTCAAATTGAGAGTGATTAAATGCTGTGTGATATTTGCTCCATAACTCGATCAGTCTACAACTGTTTCATTTCTAGGGCTACACCTCGCACCCAAACCTTTTCTAAAGGGCCTTAAGCGACGACTTCATCGAGTAATGCGACGACGAATGTTGCAAAATGGAATGGTGCAAATTCTGTATCGGTGAACAAGTCACGCTTACGATATAGCTTTTCTTCTACGTGGATGGTAGCACAGTAGTGCAGATATTTTTTAGTAACGGATTTTCTTTTCTGTCGGTTTAAAATTCCAGTCCCCAGGCCCAGATCTTGCCCAACGTGTCCATAACCAGCAGGGGTGGCCAGGTCGAAGACTTACCGATGTCTCACTTTTAAAACGATATTTTCTCCCACATCAACTCTATTTTGACTGGGGTGATTTACTTGACTACTTTTCAGGCTCTCAAAGTGTGCTAAGGGCAATTACGTCCACAGCCACTCCTATTTAAATTCCTCTTAGTCTATTACAAGCGACCACATGGCCCATGAGGCGACTTCACTTCATCTTGACAAGATTCCTGTCGGTAGAACTGAGCCCTCCGCGGCAATGTCAGCTCCTTTGAGCACTTCCATGAAAGAAATGGGTCTCGTACCAGATGCACTGCGTGATGGTGCTCAGCCTACATTGGAATCGCCCATCTTAGCTACGGCATCCTCGCCAGTCTCAACGCGTCATTCTGCCTTAAAAGCCACAGTGCCCACAACCCTGCGTGCTGAGAACTCTCTGAGGGGCACAGCATCGCAAAGGGATGTAATTTCGGCTCCATCGGCTGTTGGTGAGGAGGCAATGGTCCCGCGCACCATTTCACCCACGGCTTCTCCCACTGCTTCTCCCACTGCTGCCCCTACATCCTCTCCTTCTGCCTCTCCCACGTCTTCTCCCACTTCTGTAGGCAATGGCGACAGTGAGATGGATATTCCCATCGAGTCCACTGTAGAGGAGCCTGAAACAACACTAGCGCCGTCCATGGTACCCACGCCTACCGCCAGGCCCCAGGTTGATACGGCCTCCCCCTCATCCTCCCCTACATCCATGCCCACGTCTTCCCATACATCCATGCCCACGTCCTCTTCTACTGCCTTACCGACTTCCTCGACCCCCGGACCCTCCCTGGCAAGCCCCACTGCAGGGGCGGAGGGGGAAGACCTGGACGCTCAAAACAACGAAAACAATTCATCTCCGGATACCTCTGGCTCAAATGAAAATACTGAGAGTACTGACGGTGCGAATGACAGCGGGAGCGAAGGCAGTGGCGACGGAGAGATGGACATGCCCGTCGAGTCCACTGTTGGAGAGCCTGGAACAACACTAGCACCGTCCATCGGACCCACTACTACTACCAGGCCCCAGATCGATACGACGAGCGAAATTACTGGCCCCATCCCCGTCACCACCATAATGCTCGAGCTAGCAGGGTCGGCTTCACAGAGATTAGAGGCAGTCACAAAGATCGTCGGGGAAATAGAGCGGACGCTACTTATTAAGGCCACGTTTACTACGACCCGGCGCACACTGGCGAGCACTTCTCTTCGGGCCTCTATCTCTTTACTTTCGTTTCATGTTAAACCCTACACAACGTCTTTGACCGGCGGTCGTAGCCTGCAGGCGGCAGGGGAGCTTTGTCAAAATGCAGACATGCCCCACAGCAAAGCAAATATCACACTAGACAACTACGATGATACGGTACGTTTTCTGACGTACCAAGATTTGTCTGCACGCATTCTCTATCGCCCTTTATTGTAGTCGTGTTGCTTGTCCTAAGTATTCCATCTATACATGTACTCCGCATATAATCATACCAGACGGCAGTGAATTTTCTGGTAGAAAATATTGTAGACGGAACTCAACCTTTAAACCTTCAAGATGGTACGGCTGTCCGCGATACCGTATGTAATGAGGATATAGTAGTGAGAATGTTCGACCCGATGGCCATACTCAGCAACAACACGAAAGCAAACGGAGGAAAATTTATTTCAGCGGAGGCCATCATAGCACTAGCAGTGATATTTCCAGCTGTGGTGCTTCTTTTGATCATTTTAGCGTATCGGCGTCGCTCAATTGTGCGAACCTCTCATGTCTGAATGATCCATAAGATGTATGACACAATACTTTTGCCTCGGTAGCTAAAAATGATGGACGAACATCAGCTGAAATTACGCGAAACATATCTTATCATAGACTTTCGACACTTATACGTCGACAGGGGCGTAAAGACGCTTGTCAGCCGCAACCCTTTACCATGGCAAAAAAGAAGTTCAAATTATTGACATGCTATTTCTTGGGCGCATTATGTTATAAAGGGAAAAATAATGATGTTTCGTTCTCCTTTTTTATGTGGCTTAGGGGAGAAGTGTGGATGCCGGAACCTTGGGATGACATCTAAATTCTATTATAGTCAACAAAAGCTTTGCACCCCATGCTTTAGTTTCAATTTGGTAGATGTTTACAGTGAGCTTTTCCTCTTCTTTACCCCGCATGCCTGCAGCAGATCTTTCATGTCGGTTTTGCCTAGATCAACGATCAAAATTTCAAGCGTGCCGGCATTTAAACGGTTGGATGAATGGGATACATTCAAGTATGCCCAGGAGAGGCAAAGTTGAGATTTCTCAGCCACAATCAGAATTTATATGTTCAGGACCATTTACTAGCTGATACGCATCATGCTGGGCTGCGACTGAACCTTTTTGATGAGTGACTGTCACCTTTTCAACGTGGGTCGTACGTCGTAACGGTTGGTCGTAACGGCTGAGAAGCGCCACGCATGGGCCAAGCACAGAACATGCAAAATGCAGGCCAGCTTCGACCCTCTCTTATGTTTCACGTTGGACTTTTGCAAACACATCTTTTAAAAAGTCCAAGGGCTTCGTGGCGGTATTGACATGTTCTCAAGGCATTGATATGAACGAATATTATCCCGCCGGCTACATAATACTTTATGGTGGATCTAGAGATGCGAAGGACGATGTAATTCCTATGTAACCGTTTCACGCTGCCATTTATGTCCTTGGTACATTATCAACAGTGTTCAAGTGCTCATAAAATGATCTGCAACGCAAACTCTTCAATGGCCGCAGTGGCGCTTATCGCGTTGTTGCTGTCTGTATTTCAGGTCCCGCTTCATGCATCAGGGGTACGTTTCATCACCACGGCGGCACCGTTTCACCCACTTTTCCTGTGTATGGAATTTGACCAAATCTAAACTTATACTATAACTCCAACGATATTGAAGACACAATCTGATGACAGCATCAGCGCTGAAAGCAGCTCGGGCAGCTTCAGCCGATTGTTGGCCTATGACCTGCCTTTGCCCCATGATTGGATTCGCGAGGTAAGGCTTGATTGGGTAGATTGAGAATTTGCATTCAAATATTCAGCCAATTCTTATTGAGAAATGTTTCTCGTCAGACTTCTCAATAGCAACATTCGCTGCAACTACGTAAAAAGACCGTGGCTGGTTATGTTTTGTTCAGCTCCTTGAGACCATGTTCGATGCTTTGAATGTAAATGCACTAACAATCTCTTCTCATGTGTTTCAAGCTCTAAATCTCCATCTGCTGTCACACTCATGATTCTTTCCACGAACAATTTCATGCATGCTCGCCCCAGTATGAGAAGGACACCAGAGACATGTCGCAGTCCTTTTCCTACTCCTACTCTTTTTCATTTGAGTATGCGCCAACCACATCACCCAGTGTAAGTTGTTCTTGACCTAAGAATGATAAGAGCTGTTTTAGGAAGAATTTCTTCTCTGTTTACTACAAACCCTGATGCCGATATTTCCCCCCGCTTATCTTTCCTTATTGTGCTTGAAACCAGCTTGTCCCCGCGATAGCTCCCACTATGCAACCGAATCTGCCTGGCACCATTCCCGTCGTCAACTTGTTCCTCGTAGTAGCTGGCACACCCGAGGAACAATTTGCGCTCGTCAGCGCGCTTGTCCTCTATTTCATTATGGCTTTGGATGTGCAGGAAAGCGACATTTCGGTGGACACGCCGGTTTTGGAAAGGCTTCTTCACCAAAGTCGCCGCCTTGCAGACACTGATCAAGGTCGTTTGTGCTCTTCTGGTGCTCCTCAAAACTCTACCAGCATCAGTATCCGTAACTATGAGGACGCGGTACGCAGGGACGGGATCTTAGGAGGCTTGATTAGTCGACAGGCTGCATAACACACGTCTTTCGTACTGAGTTGTCTTTATATTTATTTCACCGTAAATAGAAATCCATGTTCAATTGTTTTTTATTTAGAAATTACATTAAAAGCGAATCCTTTTCACCCTGCTGTGTACATCGAACAGGCAAAAGTGCAGGATTCTCTTGATGGAATCATGAATGGCACCATCTCTTTAACAGCTGTGGAAGGTGACAGCACTACTTTCCCGGTGAAGGATGGCATCTGCCATGGAGAGACAACACTTTCATTTGTTCCTCCACCTGCTGATACCCTGAACGATAAGAACAAGTCTTCTTCAGAGCCAGAGCCCCTTTCTGCCACATACATTTCACTCATTGCTGTGGGAGGCGTGGCTATTCTGTGCGTTATTATTTTTGTGGCCCGGCGGCGGCGACCTCGTTCTACAGTGGTTGCGCATAACTAAGAGCATAAACCGCGGAAAGCTCTATATTTGAGTGTGATGTACTTGGATGATTTTGGACAAAGTCATTTGATGTCTACGCGATCGAAAAAGGAAAATTGAAAAGAGAGCCAGATATTAAGATTCGGAGTAGGTTGATTTTTGAAAGTGTATGAGGGTCTTTTCAGCGGTAATTATTTGAACAACAGGAAGTCCGGATATGGGAGGATGGGAGGATATGATAGCCGCATTTCCTACATGGAGTGTAGGTCACGATGCCCCGGCATCGCCTTCAAGGCCAGTCGTGGGTCGAATGAGCGGTATTAATAAGCAAGAATACACGTGCATGAAAATATAGCATAAAGCGCTATACCAAGCTCCTTGTGTGTATATTATGATTCTTTCTTGATAGATTGGCATTCTTAAGGCATCACAAATACCTACAGAACATGCTTTCTTATTAGGGTTTCAACATCAAGCGACGATCATCTCCCAACCCCATTTCTTCCACAAAACAAAAGCAAGTCGCACGATTATTCGTAGTCATCTGTCGTAGTGGCCGAATATCGGGGCGCTTGAAGAGCTTACATGTCCTGCTCAAGAACCCGGAGGGAGAGTGGCAGCATCTGTGACTGATGAAGATGCGCCTGCGCACATGCGACGGATGACCATTCCAACGTGTTTGCGACTGAAGAAAATACCCAAGAGTAGCACTATTGGAACGGTCAGTCCAATGATCATTGATTTGCTACCCTTTGCATCTCTTCCATTTTCATCTAGAGGAACCAATGGCTCGTCATTAAGTATCGTTGTCACAGTGCAGATAGTATCAGAGATGTCGCTAGTATTTTCTATGTCGGGTAAAACGGCAGTTCCATTCATTATAGCCTCCAGCAAAGCTTGCGCAGCAATTTGATCTCCAAAGCTTTCAAGCTCCAGCGATGTAGAAAATTGCTCTCCTTTACACAAGGACGAATTTGTGGAATTCCAAACCAACGCTCCGTGGCCAGCTCGATGGGTGCTTTCTAATTGCGAGCCGCGGACAAAGGAGTGGAGGCGACGAATTTGAGGATGATTCGTGCCTTGGCCATCGTTTTTATTATCGGTACTATTGTCCAGCGTCGCGGTCGGAGATCGGGTTGCATTGGTGCTCTCTGGCGTTGGTGCATGTGTCGGTGTCAGAGTAATCGACGGCGCTGGACTTGGTCTATTACCTTCTCCTGTGGTAGGGGGGGTCGGAGATGGATTTGTAGGGCGCACGACCGGGGCTGATGGTGAGGTCTTTGCAGTGACCCCAAGCATCTGGCGCAGGTAAGCGGCGATCACTGAGATAGTCTTGCTTTGTTGCTCTGGTGTCCCCGCAAGGTTCAAGTTGATAGTCACCCTCTTTTCTATGGCAGACTGTGTAAAGGAAGACGCGTTGGGAGAGGATTGATTTTGCATTTGAGTAATTGGTTTGCATTTTGAAAATAATGCTAGCCGTAAACACTAGTCTCTCGATCAACCCAGTTAAATCTCTTACTGGAGGGGGATTTATCGGGCCAACGGTGGGCTCTAAGTTGCTGCTCGCCCGTGTTGGAGCATTGGTCATACGTGGAGAGCTCGGGGCCAGCGTCGAAGCTATGTTTGTCTGCGATGTGCTCGCTGCTGCCGTCGGTGCAGGAGAATCTGGATTGATGCTTGTAGGCGCCTTGGTAGGGACAACTGACGGGATTTCCCCATCGGTGTCGTCATACGTAGCATTTCCTGGCATGTTATCAATGGAATTCATGGCCGTAGGGGCCGGAGTCGAAGGTAAAGTGATACTTGGCGAAGGCGAAGGAGTAGTAGAATCGGCAGGAGAGGGCGCGGTTGTTGGGACTTGGTAGTCAAAGGAAAAAGATTCCGAATATAGAAGTCGATGTGTGATATCCATCTCCTCGTCCTGGAAATGTGATACGATTAAAAGGAGATGTTACTCATGTTTTAATTCGGCGAGTCGGAAAATAGACCCTTTTCGACTGGGCGTGTGACTTGCCTGTCGCATCCAGTCACTAGGCATAGGCAATAGGTCATCCATGAGGCGTGCATGACTGCTTCTGATATCTTTATCAGAGACAGCCGGAAGAGTTCTTTCGTCAACAAAGACCGTGGCATTCGGTGTGCCCTGTGCGCATATTCATATAAAATCTTTTCTCAAGTAAAGTCATGAAAACGATGCGACATAATTTAATACTTATTGATTAATAATCTTGCCTAATAGGCGTTGATCCCCAGCGGCATCAAAGAGGAAAAAGTATTTTGCCCTGGGAAAGCGTACTAGCGTTCGACAACAGAGGAGCTTTACATACCCTTCCAGACACGACGGTCTTCTCACTCACAATGCTAGCAGCGACGTGACAATGTGCTAAGCATGTTGTGGTTGGTAGAAAAGCTGCTACAATGTAGAAGAAAAAAGTCGAGCTAAAAAGTGCAGCGAACTGGCCCATTATGTTTGCTGCTCGGCGACTCGGGACCTACGAAATACTTCTCTTGTATATACACGCCCGATTCTTCTCCGAGGAAACTTCTTAACGATATATTCAAATTAGAGAATGTAGGAGATATAGTCGGATTAGTAAGCTATCATTGCGAACAAATAAATTTAAACCCATTTTTCTTGGGAAAAGTCACGCTGACAGCGGCAACCGCATTGCAGCTGTCTTTCTAAAATCAGTCATCCTATGACATGTGCCCTTGTATGTCAGCATTTCAAATAGCGAGAAGCAATTCTGCCTAATGTGCTCTATATTGAATCTTTTGGACTTTTTGACGAGACGCAACAATGCTGTTGTAAAACGAAAAGTGGTGTCGGGCAAAGAGTTGTAGGACAGCATTCCTACATCAAAGCGTGTTCCATTGCTTTAATTGCCACGAGACTGCGCCAGGATCCGAGATAGACCCTGAACAATATTTTCGCTTGCTGTCAATTCTGAATTTTTGTCGTTATCAGCGTTAAAGGGGTCATATTTACGGTGGTAACGACTACCACTGCTTCCAGGACCACCTCCCCACGTCTCCAAACGGCTGGATAACGAACCAGAAAAGCAACGGCCAGAAACGTCTTTTTGCGTCAGTGAAGATAAAACCCTTCATGCGCTATATTAATAAAGATGGGTTGATATACATGAAAAGATAAATTCACATAAGACAATAACCTGATGGGTGAAACCTCTCATGTACAGGGATTATGCTACAAGTTTGCTAAATTCAGACGACCAAAGCAGCTCCTTAAGAAGAGGACTTAAGATATTTTCAAGCTTTTGCACTTTTTATGGATAAGTTGACGACGTTGGAGAAGTATATTTTTAAGATCATTAAAATAAAACTCTTTAAGCAGCTGCTGTCGGAATCGTTTCTCATATTACTCATTGCTCATGCAAAGATAGGTAACTATTTTTTCCCAAAAAATATTGGCGTTTCGACAACAATTTAAGCAATTATGTATTGCTGCCAAACGAAAATTTGCAAGCGTGTACAAGGAAAATGATAACATATACCTCTTTCTATGATACAGTAAATTTCAAATCCTGATCATTAGCTTGAGTATTATTATTTCCGAGGGGAAGATATTTACTCTGATCAAATCTTACGCATGCTGTCAGCACTTGATTGGCCTTGCGCCCGTCGTTGGAATCTCTGATTAATAAATACTCTTTGGCGATCTTAATAAAGTGTCATGTGTTCTGCTGGCGAGCGGCGCTAGATAAGAGGAACACTGGCGGGCCTGACAGGCAAAGTTATGTAGAATAGCGATGTGTCATCTCGGTTTTCGGAAGGATGATTTAGTAATGGCTGCAGGAGGAATTATCTTACGTTTAAAAGCCAATCTAAGCAACGTAGTTCTCTCTGATGAAGCCTACCCCCACGATATCCTCTCTTGCCGGTCCTAGGGAACAGACGAGATTCGGCATCAAAAGTGCTTTTATACGGTAGTAGTTTGAGAATCGAAGCGATTGTTTGAGTACAACTGGAGCGTATATATAAAGTGTGATTATGAAATATCTTATTATGACTATGAAATTTCTTTTCGCAGACGAACATTTATCAATTTCTTTTCGAAGCGTCGTTGTTCGCAATACGCTGGATGGTGGAGAGGGGCTCTGTGTCCGAGCTGCCGTAAGCTACCCGGAGGATCGCCCACGTTGCCCCCCCGCCGCATGTAGCAGACATGGTCTAAACCTGAAAAGTGACCTTTGCGAATGGAGGCAGGCGTGCTGCAGGCACGTGGGCCACTGCGTCGGAGGGGTTGATGGGGGTGTAGGAATGTGCGTGTATTAGAGTTTTATGTGGTAGAGTGTTGTCAACTTTTGTTCCATTTTACGGCGCCCGACGATCCGGTCGACGTTTTTCGTGTCGCTGCTTCCTTGAATCCAACGCCATTCTCCCTACGGTCCTGACATTGGAGTCCCGTCTCTATCGAACAGTATTCTTCATTCCCGTTTCCATTCTACAATACCTTGACTCCAGGCAAAACGACAGACGTGGTGTCGGCTCTGACTTTTGTCATGGCGGGCGCCGCTGCCGGACGTCTCCTTGCGTCTCTGAGGGAGACATGTCTGCCACTGATGACAACGGAATTTAAGGAGGACGTTTGCCTGTCTATCCTTATCTATCTCGTGGGATACGCTGCGTTGGGAGGGTTCTCGCCTTTGATGCCCACCAAACGGAAGGCCTGGATAATGAGTGTCCTTTGCTCGCTGGGCATGTCTCTAGGATCCCTACCCTACGTGTACCGACTTGTCTACATCCACGGTTTCGACACGGGCAAGATGGTGTACGCGGACGATCGTCTCAGCGTCTTCGTGATGTCATTTTTCATGACGTTTCTGGTTTTGGACATCGTGGTTGGCCTTCGCATTTACCCCTCCGAGATAAGTTTTTTGACAGGATGGTTTCACCACAGCTTGTATATGTGCGCATGTCTGTGGGCGATGATCCATCAAATTAGCATCTCAGCCGTCGCAACCATGATTATGGAGGTGCCCACATTAGTCATGGCTCTTGGGAGACTCGATAAATCCATGAGGAACGATTTCTTGTTTGGCTCAACTTTTTTTGCCACGCGTATTGTGTATCTAGGAATATATATATATAAGTTGATGTGCGATGTCTCCCCCAGGGTTGTCGTGTGGCCAGTATGTCTGCCTGCTATGGCACTGCACTTATTTTGGTTTCAAGGTTTCATCCAGCAACAAATGCGTTTAAGAACTCGTAGCTCAGAGGCAGGAGGTAGCGTGGGAGGGAAGGGGGAGCAAGAGCAGGATGGAAAGGGCGGGAAAGCGGCATAGAGCTGGAGAATGCTATTTCATGTTGACGATTTTAGTTGTGGACCCTCACATACATTTTCTTTGTAAACATTCCTTTTAAATGGGAAAGCTTGATGTGGTTTTGGCTGCACTTGGAGAAAACAGGCGGCATCAGCTGAGGGTCGCACTCTCGAGGCAAGGCGAGAAGATGGGGAAAGGGGAACCAGGTCCTTGAAATAGGAAGAAATGGAAGGTGGAAGGCCATAACGAGGGGGCCAGACGAAGGAAGGAAGCGATGTAACAAAGTACTGACGTGCAGAAATCGGGCTCACACACGAGTTTTGCTTTACTCGCATCTCTTCCTGTGGACAGAAAATTCTTCCACACACACAGCTGTCCATGCCATCTGTAGCTTTTCGTTACTCCTTCATTTGTTCACTACTTTGGTTGGAGTTCGGTTTTGAGGCTTGCGGAGCTGTCGATGTGGCCCTGAATTTCATTCCAGGCGTCGAATAAGGGCCGTAGGCCTTTCTAACAAAAACAATTGAGCTTTCAAATAAAAGGAAATGACATTTTATGGAAAGAAGAGCGAAGACAGGCTTTGATGTCATACACTTCACATTTCTTTAAAATGTCCCCAGAAAGTTTCCCGGCGCTTTCCATCCCTTCAAACGAGTGTACAGCTGCTGCTCCTAGGAGACAAGTCCTTCTGATGAGGACGAAGAGCGACGGTGGTCATTGTCCTCCAGGGTAAGCTTTAAGAGCGCCTGCGCCGCTGCACATGCGCGCATGTATACGTAGATTTTATGAGCGGGAGAAAGAGAAGATTAAGCATCAAGAGGTTGATCCTGCGCTGTGTATGCCATATTTTCCTCTTACTTTCTTCAGCCATGAACACTTACGATTTCTACAGATGGGGCATTTACTATCTTGATTCTGGATGCATTCTGCGGCGCAATCCCGACAGACGCACATATGCCGGCAGGGTAAAATCGCCAGCTCCCTCTTATTGGTGAGACACACCACGCAGTCCGCGCGGCCCGTCTCTTCCTCCCTGTCCGCGCCAGCAGGAGCATCGCCTGTCCCATCTACTTCGCGTTTTGTATCATCGGAGGGGCCAGCGGCTGTTCCTGCAATGCCGTATATTTCCTGGAGCACATAAATGCCTTCATTCGTCTGGAAAATGGGGAGGATAGCCAGGGCGAAGTGAAGAAAGGGAGGACAGCCGTGGAGACACCACTTTCTCAATGAAGGAAATACCGGGTGAACACGCAAAAGATGCATCTTGTCTCCCAGTCCTTCATTCTCACCTCGATTTTTTGCTTGATTCTCTTCACCTCCCACCTCTCCTCCCGCCTTCCTTCTCCCTGTAGCTCCCCGCCCTCCGCCCGCGGCAGAGGAACGAGATTCACCCCCAGCAGCGTGATCTGGGCACGCACGTCTCCATCGGGCATCTGCTCTGCTTCTTTGCCCCCTCCGTCCACGTTGTCCTTGTCCTGCGACGGCCTCATGACTATGTACACATTCAGACTCTCCTTGCCCACCGCACTTTCCTCCCCCCCCGTCCGAGGCTCTCCCACCCGCCCGCTTCCCCCCAATGCTTGCCTGGCCCGGGAGAGGTCCGCTCCAGTGTAGCCCGTGGCTTTCGTGGAGTACTCTTGGTTGTGCCCCGCCTGGAAGCGGTCGGGACCCGCAGTCCAGGTCTCCTTGTCGGGAAGCAGGGGTGTGTGACTGTATCGACCGTGCCACACAGACACCACGGTGGTAGACGCCATGAGAAGCCGTGAAAATATCGGGTTTTCCAGAATCTATGACCAAATCATTCCCGCGACTCACCAGAGGTGCCCTGCTGCCTCTTTGTTCTCCCTCGCAACCCAGTACACAGCCACAGTGCAGGGCTGCTCGCTGTCGAAGCGGAAGGAGAGGTGATACCTCGCCTTGTCCCCTCCTCCATCTTTCATATCTTTTCCTGTCTCCGTCTCCTTCTCCCGGGAGACACCAAGGCGGAGCGTATCCTTGTGCAGGTGGCAGGTGTTTTTAATCATTTTGGTCCGCTGGACCACTGTCTGGGGGCGTCTGGGTGGATTGACAACCTGAGGCGCCAAGAGTCCCGAGATGTAAAGAATGGAAGACGTCGAGGATCAATATGTGAGGGCGTTTCTATGAAAAATGAGAGGGCTGAATGGAGCGAGGACATATTAAACTTATTTTACAAAACGCATGTATCCGCTCACTCACCCAAACTCTTCCATTGGCGGCGTTGGCTGCTGCTGCAGCCGCATCAGCAGTACCACTGAATAAACGTCCAATTCCAGGTCTGGTCTCGAATCTGATGCCACTGTATGCCTCTTGTGACCCGGGAGGGGGTTGTCGATCTTATGTCACATATTAAAATAGGGAGAAACGGTGAAATCCTCAAAGGAACCGCGATTTACGATCCGTGTGTTCTGATAAAGCATACTTGGAAACAGGCAGTACTGCGTTGTAGTAAGTCATCGAGTAACGTACCTTGAGCGTTGGGTGGAGTCATGCTGGCTGAGTGATTGCCCATGATTACTATTCCAGTTCGTCCTGAGAAACAATCTCGCCGTGTCGGTTGAAGTGGGAATGAGCGAGCAATGGCCTCCGGTCACGTACTAAGCATGGAACTGCGTGAAAATGTAGAGAACGACACGACGTATTGCTGCGAGGACCATATTGTTGTCGCGTGCAATGGTACGACCAACCAAAACTGGTAAAGGATTAAAAAAGAGATCACCTTGGAACTCGCCAGGTACTACATGCCTGTTCTCGCTTCCAGAAAACATCGCCCACGCGTATCTTGACCGCTAATAAGAAGTCATGTTCCGCAATCACAGTTGTGACTCGTCTTGCAGAATTACAGGGGAGATGGGATGGAAAAGTGAAGAGAATGGCAGCAAACGACAAAGAAGAAGAAATGGCGCTGTCGATTTCAAGCTGCCCTCCCTGATACTCCTACTCCCGGTGCTGCAGCTACTCCCTCTTGTCGCATCCCTCCAACTACAACATTCGACATGTCTCCGCTCCTCTCTCACCGCGATTTATAGCGCCAGCAGTAGGGGCTGCAGGGCTAGTAGTAGCACCAGCATCAAGAGTGGCAGCCTGAACATTTTTCCCGCCGCCGTTACCTCCTCTGCACCTAACCTCTCCCTACCCAGGACCCTCAGCCAGATTGAAATTCGGCGAGCAACTGTCAGGGATTTCCCGGCCATAGCTAGTACTCGCAAAACTATCATCTTCGTGCCTAAACAGGGCGGTGGAAATGGTGCAGGCGTTGTCCGCCGGGCATTGGAAAATGCAAGCTCCCAGGAAGAGCGGGAGATGCTGTCCAAAATCCCTTACCTTGTCACCGGACAGGCCATCGCCTTCATCGCCATAGGGAAGCCAAAGATTTCCTTGGGAGGAAGCGGGTCTTCCCGCGTGATCGGTACTGTCGATGTCTTCGAACGTGACCGGGAGGGTCCGTCCTTACCGCGCCGCCTGTTCCTGAAAAATATGATTGTGGACCCTGACTTCCGGAGGCAGGGCCTTGCGAGAAGACTCCTCGCGCGTACGGAGGACCACGCCAGGGAAGTTGGAATCAAGGAGATCCACTTGGAGGTGCTGGCCAACAACGAGGCAGCCAAGGCTCTGTACGAGGAGCAAGGGTTCGAGTACACGCGTGGCCCCCTTGACTCCCTTTGGCGTCTCCTGAAGATCGGTAAAGTAACCATGACTAAGCGGTTGTGAACACTATGAAGGCAAAAGCAAAAACCTTGTGGGAGGAAAGAGAAGGCGGTGGTCGCATTTGTCGACGAAGCCCTCTCGAGGGCCCCAGTTGTGTGTGATCTTTCTTCTCCGTTGCAGATATTACAGTGTGATACTCACAGCGCCAAGTCCTTCTCCACTTGCTGTCTGATTGACTTTAATTTGGCCTTCTCGACCTCAGTGTGCATTTTTTAAAAGTGGGGTTCCCACTCCTATGTATCATGCTTTCCACGTTTTAACGGACTCATGGGGCTTGGACCCTGCCGTTCTGCACCGCATAGCTCCCGCTCGTCTGCTCCCTCTGCCCAAATTTCCCTTTCTTAAGACAGTGTCCTGAAGGATATGATCGTTTAGACATACATTGGTGCTCACCCACTCCCTCTAGGCGCAGAGAGGCCGCCTGCCCCCCTATCCCAATCTTATTCGGTCTCTCCCTCCTCCTGCGGCGCCTTCTTTCGTTCTTCCGACTTGCGCCTTTCAATGTACTCCTCCATATCATATCTGATTGTTCCGTCGGCCTCCCAGCCCAGGGCCCTGCCTCCTGGCGTCGTCTCCATGTACTTCTCCACGTCCGGGTCCTTCACTCCTTCGGGCCACGCCGCCTTCGACCCGACCACAAATTTCTCCTTCCACGACGGCCCAAAAATCTTTCCCATGCCCCACAAGGCCATCTTGACCACGTACAAAGGATCCAAAAATATGACTTGACTGCTTTCCATCCAGGGATAGTACTGGTGGAGAACGTCGAAGACTGCGGCTCTGTAGTCGGCGTCCGGCATGCGGAACCCCCCCCCTTGGGTGTTTATGAGAAATTTCACGAGCGCTGGGCCTTCCCGGGGCATCAGTGCTTGAGCCCGTTCGGCCGCATACACTACCTGCTTGACCATTTCTGCGCGAGTACCTCTGTGATTGTTATTTGGAAAAGTGAGCTAGTGTAAGCGAATGGGAAAGAGAGTTTCTAAGGCCTATGCCTTTTTTTGATGTGGGACGCCATTTTTGACAGAGTGTCACATTTTACCTACTCTAAATTGTATACAAAAATACTATATACTCACTTAATCATTCCTTGCATCATAATGATCGGTGGATGCTTTCCAGCTTCCTCAGGCTCGTATTCCAGCGTCAACATGAAAGGACCTTTGCCATTGTTTGCCCGCAAATTGTCTTCGACCGACGCGACACTCACAGGCCCTAATGCCGAACGCCATGCCAAAAAACCTTCATAGTGCCGTATAGCATCATCCAAGTCATCTTTAGCAAGTCTCAAGTGCGACGACAGCACTCGTAGATCGACCTCAGGCCACCGGGATTGCATCGCCGCTAAATTGCCATCTGTTGGCACGGGCATGGTCTCTGCGCTTGTGAAATTCGTCTCTTGAGTGATGCACACACCAAGATATGAATTGTCACGGCAGGAAAAGTGATCGGGACGCGGGGAAGCTGTACAACCTGCTTCTGTGTTCTGTGTCGGGTTTGCATGCGCACGGATGAGATGTGATCACAACTCTTCGTCATCTATGAGGAAAAAAATGCAGAATGTTTTAATTAAGATTCATGAACCCCTGCCGCACCCATGTCAGTGCGGACGGCGCCATCATTGTCCTGTGTAGGGCTGATGACTGCGCGCTGGGCATCGAGGTGACCCTCTTGGCCCATATGCCTGGACTCGATCATTCGCCAAGTTACTTCTCTCGGAGCCCGTATGTTGTTCTTGTAAATTGATCTAGAAATCGTATTAGCCACCTTTTAAGGCGCTTTTTTGCGTATGCTTAAGTGATGTGCAGGATTTATGCACCTGAGGCACGTTTTGTGCATATGGCATAGTTGTGTCATGTCGCTCTTCTCCTTTTCACCTTTACATCCTTTTCTTTACTACTTGATTAAAAAAAACACGACACCAATTGAAGAGAGAGCCTCCTTAAGCAAAAAAGACTTGATATAAAGCTGACGATTGAATTATCAAGTTTCCTTTTTTATATGCCCTTACTTGATTGCCTTGCGGTAACAAACCTTCAACATCTATGAAAGAGTAGGCCGTGGCCTACTTTTTATAGACGGGTCAAAACGCTGTAAAAATAAACACTGTAAAACAATAACTGAGCTCAAATACCGTAACTCCTCATGCAATTCCCCAATCTCTTCTTTTGGACCTTGAAAGGTCGAATCAAACTATCTTGGCTCTCTCAATCCTTTTTCTGGTTGATATTATTCCGACAAATCCACGCTGTCCTCTTCCATTCCCAGGTCCTCATCCATGGCATTAAAAATCTCACTCCCGACACTGCTTCTTCGTCCCACCCGCTCAGTCCCCTTCGCAACACTTATGGCCAAGGGAGAAGGTAAGGGCACAGACATAATCAGGGAGGCTCTCGCTGGCGACCAATCCCCTAACCTATCTCCTTCCATGCCTTCCTCGGTCTCGACTCCCAATACCGCGTCCTGCAGCGCCTGAGTGAGCATGGCAGATGCAAAGGCATCGTCACTCTTCAGCCCAAGGCCACGGTGGTAGTATTCGATGGCCCGATCCAGATCGCCACACAGGTGGTGGGTGAAAGCCAGGGCGACGTAGGTCCCACTTTTCTGAGTACACAGGCCCAAAGCTCGCTCATACCACGCGATGGCCTCCCTAAAGCGACCAGTCTTTCGACAGCAATGCGCCAGGTTCACCATCGTTGCTTCCCACCGCACGAGTGTGCAGGCCTTGTTGGACGCACTGGCCAAGCCCAGTACCTTCTCGAAACGGGCGGCGGCCTCTCGGAAATGTCCTCGGCGGTACAAGATCACTCCCCATTCGTTGTGGACCAAGGCGTCCATCGGGTTGAGCCGGTGAGCCTCCCGCACGAAATGTAAGGCCAGGGACAGATTGTTGGTCCGCAGGTACTCCATGCCTGTGTATAGCAAGGGCAAGTGCGCCGAAGGGAAGAGACGCGCCGCAGTCCGGTAGGCGGCCATGGCCTGATCGCTCTCGTCCTGCGCGGCGAAGGCGTTCCCGAATCCGATCCAGGCAGGGACGAAGGTGTGGTCAAGCTTGGCAGCCTTATGGAAGTAGCGTTGCGCGGTCTCATTTTTGTGAATGCAGACGTAGTAGCACCCGACGCCAAACCATGCCACCGCGCTCCTGGGCTGAGTGTCTACCAGTCTGTGCGCCGCGTAGTACAGCTCGGTTTTTAGACGCAGCTCGGCCAAAGATGCCAGGTAGAGGGGCAGACACTTGTCGAAAAAGGGATCCTGGGTGCGAATTTGCTGACAGAGCCGGTGAGCGCCCGCCAAATCATGTTGGTAGTAATAGGCTAAAGCCGCCTGGGCTGTCAGGGTGGCCGCGTCTCTCCCAAAGCCCAACGCTTCCAAACCCGCGAAGGCACGATGGATCGTCTGATGTTGTTCCTCCGCCGACAGGACGCCGTCCGAGAAACATAGGAGGCGAGTCGCATACATGAGTCGGAGCCAGTCATCTCCCACCACCTGCTCTGTGCCTGCAGCGTCCTCCTCCCCTTCCTCCTCCGACCCGGGGTCGAAGGCCAACTCCCGCGCCAGCAACCGCTGTTCTTCCTCCTGCGACAAGAGTTTCCGATCGGCCAAGAACTCCAACGCCTCCACGCAGTACACGTCCACCTCCAACGCATGCCGGCACCAGGCCACAGCCCTCTCCCTATTGTCCTGCCCTGCGAAAATTTGAGCGCGCAAGAAACACAGGGCCGCGATCGTGGTGAGCACTGCTTGTGCCTGCTCTGTCGGGCGTAACGAGCGGGAGCTTGGCTCTCCTTTACCGTCTCTCAGCATCTCCGCTTGCCGCCACGTCTCCGCGCGCCAAGAGCCCTTCTTTCTGGGATTGTCCCCCCGGGAACCCGACTTGGAGCTTTCTGCCACGTCGGCGACGTTTTGACGCCCCGCCGCCACAACAGCTGCACGAACGTTCCGCAAATGTCTTGACTGCCGTTCGCACGGCGACTCCTCCTGCCTTCTCTCCCCCCTATCTCCTTCCCCTTCCGCATCCTCCTCCTCGTCCTCCCAACACGGCAAAATCTGATCGAGGAGGTGCAAGCATTCCTCCTGTGGATCGGAGGCTCCCAAACATTGCGCAGCAAGGAGATACGCCTCTAATGTGCTCCTTGCTGTGGTATGTACATTGCTGACGGACGCGTCCTTCCTGCTGTCCTTGAGGCTTTGACCACCGCCAGCCGTATCTATCTCCGCAGGGACAGAACCAGCCGCGGCTGTGAACAAGGCGTGTTGCTCCTGCCGAGTCAAGGGTCTCTGCGCATCCTTGATGGCCAACAAGCCGTATTTTTCCAAGACATGCACGGCCTTCCGGTTCGCCCGCGCCTGGTAATGGGCCCGGCCGAGCAAGACCACGTCCTCGGGGAGGCGGCCTGCGGTGAGGCGGACTAGTTTGTCGGCGTAAAAACACGCACGGCCCGGCAAACGTTTGCTTAAGGCGTCTTGGGCAAGCTGCCGAAGCTTTTTTGAGATCTTGTCTTTGTGTCTTTCACGTGCTCGGAGACTTTGGTCGGGGTAGGAGGACGAGAAAGCTGCCTCCTTCATGGCCATCGCCACTGCACCTTTTGTCTCGCTGGTATGATTCCGCGTGACGGTCGTTGTATACGCCAAGGCTGAAGCAGGAGTGGCGGTTGTGAACATGCGCTGAAAACCAGGAGTAAGACTGGTGTTGCCGAACCGTCCCTCCGCCTCTGCCTCGTCTGCTCCCCCCCCCCCGTTATTCGTTTGTCGAGCAGGTGACCCGGGGAGGGAGTTGAACTCCATAGTTTCCACACCTTCAATCTATCTTTGACCACCAGTGTTGCCACGCCCGTGTTTCAGGCTTGTTACGGTACTCTCCACGTATTTCTGCCCTCCCCGCCTCCCGGAACAGAAAAAAGCAGGTACCGTAGGGCACACAAGTCCGCGACGTTCTCAATGTCAATGCTGGGGCTGGAGGTAAAATAATTATACTCGTCCGAAAAAGCGAGTATTTCTCCCAAATCCCGTAAATTGAGAAATCCTCTGGAGTGACCCTGCATGTGTTCGAGAGGAAGGCCGGAATAATATCAGTGAAATTGGCACGGTAAGGTGCTTAGCAAACGGACTCGCTCATTTCTACCGCCCCGGTCTGGCGACCACCACGCCCTCCCCTTTCTGTCCGCCCCCAAAAGAAGAAAGTAAGCGCACGTCCGCGTTAGATGACCGAGCGTGGCTTAAAACCATGTAAATTGCACGTGATAATCTAACAACGACCGGTTTATCGCTACATATTTGTGGCTTTCTGGTGGTATCCTAGCGTCTCACTTCGCTTCTTTTACCTCCTCCCTGCCTTCCGCTAACTTAGGACTCTCTCACGCTTGTATCACCATACACGGTGGATACCGAGCTATTTGGTTGACCAAGATGCAGGCAATCATCGTTCCAGAGCCTGGACCACCTGAAAATATGTGTTTGGGTCAAAGGCACCTTCCTGTTTGCGACGAGCAGAACACCCTTCTGGTTCAAGTAGCCTACACAGCCCTCAATAGGGCCGATACATTACAGCGCCAGGGCCTGTACCCCCCCCCACCGGACGCCTCTGATATTCTAGGGCTTGAATTAAGTGGAATCGTCTGTGAAGTTGGCCCCGGTGCGGAGGCCTCACGTTTCAAGCGGGGAGACCGAGTCATGAGCCTCGTGACCGGAGGGGCTTATGCGGTGTATTGCCTCGTTGACGCCGCCACAACCATGGCCATACCAGATTCGTTGCCCCTGCGTCTAGCCGCCTCCATTCCCGAGGCTTGGCTCACAGCCTATCAGCTTTTGCATTTCGTGGGGAATTTCCAACCGGGCGACAAGGTATTAATACACGCGGGAGCCTCCAGCGTGGGTCTAGCTGCCATACAGCTTGTGCGTGAGATGGGCGGAGTTCCCATGGCCACCGCATCCACCAAAAAACAGCACCTTCTCCATAAAATGGGCGTGGCACCCCAGCATGCGATTGACTACACGAATAATCCATATCCATCCTTGGAATCCGCCGTCGAGGCCGCTACGGAAGGGGGTGGGGTGGATCTAGTCCTGTGTTGTGTAGGTGCCCCTTACTTCGGCCAAAATCTCCAAGCCCTGGCCAAAGGCGGTCGCTTGGTCCTGTATGGGTTGATGGGGGGCTCTTTGGTTCCGTCTCCTCTGGATCTGCGTGTCTTGATGAAGAAAATGCTGCAGGTGACGGCCACCACCCTCCGGGGGCGGCCCCGCGAGTATAAAGCCCGGCTTGTGGAACGTTTCTGGACGGAGGAAAGGAGACAGAAGTTTGTGGCGGGCATAAAGAATGGAAGGGAGAAAGGAGAGTCCTTCGAGACAAATGTGTGCAGGACTTTCCCCTGGGGAGACGCGGCTCTGGCGCATGCTATGATGGAGAGGAACGAGAACGCCGGGAAAATCGTGCTGGCAGTCACGCCCTCCTTGGACGAGAGGTAACTGAATGGACGGGCAATTTCATGCCCGCACCGAGTCATCATGCATGGAATTGTAAGCAAGAATGTGAAAGAAACGGGCATTGCGATCCGTAACAGCCGCGAATCCACAGCCAGCTTGAATTATTCCTTCACCGTCACGTCTTGGCGAGTGCTTGCGATTCCAAGTCTCTGAATGTCTCACCCTGCCGACATGACACCCGTGATGCGCAACAGCGATGCCCGGCGACCTTTCGTTCCGCCCCATTCCAAATGGACTCCTCAGTCAGGGCACCCCCTCCGCCTCACCCCGAACCCTCAGTACCCACCGTGCCGCGGAGGAGGAGGAGGTGGGGGCGGAGGTCCTCCCCCATAGCCGTAGCCAGCAGCGTGGCCATGCCGCTGTCCAAAGGACCCCAAGCTCTGTTGAGGTTGGTAATGCTGCGGTGGAGGGGGGGGAGGCAGCTGTGTCCGTCTCTCCTCGAATTGCATCCGCCCCTCCTGTCCGAAGCCTTGCTGGTAATTTGAGCTGCCATTCTGGGGCGCCGCCACCGGCATGGGTGTGCCCCTCCCTCCTTCCCCGCTTGCCCCTCTTCCCGCCTCTCCCTCGCCTCTCTCTCGGAAATACAATTGCAGCAAGAACTTGCGAGCCTTCGGGTCCCACTGAGAGAGAAACCTCCCTTCTCCCTTATCGATCTCCACGTTCGGAATCTTGAACCCGATCGTCTCGTAGGGTTCACAGGCGAACAATAGGTACTGCCACTCCCGCTCCTTGGTGCTCTCCACCCGCTGTTCGAAGGCAGACATGAAGCGGTGCCGCGGTTGCACGTCCTCCTCCGCCTGCGGGTAATCGATCTCGAAGATCAAGGACCGCTGCCGCGTGCTCAGGTCCCGAGCTTTGGTCACCTTGTACCCTGGACGGCCGATTTTCATCATCCGTCGGGCCGCCACCATGGTAGGCTTGTTGGGCCGGTACTGCTGCTCTTTCGCTTCCCGCGCCGCCCGCCGTGCCAAGTTTTCCTGGTGGCGTTTCCCCTGCGTATGGGCCAGGTAGTTCCCCTCGTTGTTGTGCAGGGTTAGGCAGAGCTTGCACTCGTAGGAGCCTAGGTGGTTTCGCATAAAGTATGGGTCCTTGTTTAGGTCGATGGTCTCCAAGGCAAGCTTCCGCAGGCGCTCCCGCCGGTCGGCATTTGCCAGGGACTCGGACATCTGCCCTCCCCCGCCGAACCGGGAGCCGTCCCGGTGTTGGAAGTCGATGCCACCAGGGAGGGGGAGGACGAGGTGGAGGGTTTCGCATCTGGGAGGGGGCGTGGGTAAGGAAAGAGGGAAGGAGACATGCCGGTCAGAGGGGAGGGGGTGACGAGGGAGCGCGGAAGGCGTCATGCCAGCGGACAGGAGAAGGGCATTCCGGACATTAAAAACAACCGTGAGCACTCCGAGAGAAAAGAGCAGAATTTGCTGCCCGTATCTGTCCGTGATGAAAGTCAGTGTGCTTTCTGCACCACAGTCGTAGAAGGCAGTTGGCGGCAGAGGCTAGATCATGGTGCCTGGGGACTCCCCTCCCGCCCCTTGCGAGACAAGCAACGGGTGGGGTTCCTTACAACACATCGATAGACCAGCACGAATGCACACCTTTGCTCTTGGAGGTCCATGAAGGGACAGGCGCCAGAGGACTCGTGGCGGCCCCCCAGAGAAGAAGAGACACTCCTGACAGTGCACATCACATACACGACATGGACACTGCCGCACACACGTCTCTGCATATCGATCATTGGTTAACAAAGAAAAGACATTCAGAGGCCTTCCACGACGTACCCGCTAATGACACAATCTGCCAAAGTTTGGTCGTCCCGCAAATGCCGTCCGCCTAAAGTCAAGCGCTGCAGTGCTGCCGGAATTCCCCCCAAGCGCTCTTTATTGTCCACGGCGCTTCCATTACTGCTGCTCGCATTGCAATTCCTTGTGCCGAGCCTGAGACTCGGACGGAAGGTGCTGCTGTCCCTGATGTCGCTTTTGTACGCTTGCGCGCTGCGTACCTGAATAGCTTTCTTTAAGTCCCCAATAGTCGTTGACTCAGGTGGCCCCGCCTCAAGTGAGACCGTGCGGGACTTGCCCGTAAAGGCAACAGCGGGCAACACCACGAAGAGCTGCATGAATGCCGATGCTCCTGTAATAGTGTCTGCCGTAGGAGGAAATGGTGATTAGAGGCGAGGTATCGTATGACTCGCGCGACAGCAAGACTTGGGTCAAAATCCTTTTCCAACAAAAGGCACCCAATGGGTTTATGTCGCGTCTTAGGAGGATAAAGTATCAGTCCGCATCCTTGCGCGAAGTTTTCGACGCATGATAATGTCGCTTCATCGGGTAGCAGGGGCGTTGGCCTCCAGCCAAGACAGAAACATCATCACCGAAGCAGGCAAACGGGTCACTGCTCGAGTCAATTTCCGATCTCATGACCCCCGATACATTCCTTTCCAAAGCAACAGAAGGTTAGATATTCCTTGACTTTCTACACTGGCAAAGCTAGCGACCTTTTTACTGTTTGTAGTGGCGTCCTAGCCTGGAGTTTCTTGTTTTTGCGGAGCAAGATACTTCTCCGCGAAGGGATAACATCACAGCACAAACTACACCAAAATGTGAGTAAGTCGCGCAGAGATTTAGATAATCCCTGGTGGGTATCAGATTTTGTTAAGTGTAGGATTCAGCCCCGTATTTTGGCTTTGCCTGGTCTTCTACATGATTAGAAATAAGTTAGTGACTGCGGTCTGGGGAGTTTGTCATAGCGTGCCTGCAGCACGAACACTCCTGATACTCGATGCGTTTCTCGAGCAAACGAAATTAGCATTGTAAAGGCGGGAGTAGATCATGGAGACTCTTCAAGGTATTTCTTTCCGCTTGTCTACTCCTAAAAATGTCCTAGCTGACAGGAGGAGACCGTGGGAAGGGGTGGTTGATGGGAGACCTGTCCTTCGAAAGTATGGTGGAACGCCACGAGACATTTGGCCGTTCCATAAAGGCAGACAGGACATTTTGTCATTGTGGCAACTCAATGATATCCGAAAGGTCGAAGGGCCACGAGTCACCTCGGTCTTGCTTGACTGGCGGTGGGCGTGGGCCCGTTCCCGCGGAGGGAGCGTCGACCCCTGCCGCCTCTCGGGTCAGGGCCGACACCCCACTTCTTCCACGTTTTAGCGCGACCAAAAGTTGTTGTCTTGGGAGAAAGTGAGACCTTTTGTTGCCGGCTGGCACGCGACGCGTCGTGTGTTCGTGTCGGGCGGTGACCAGTAAAGGTTCTCAGTCCTCCTGGCCCCTATCGCTCCGGCGAAAGCGGGAGCAAGTTGGGGAAGGCCGGACAAAGCAAACATACCCAGCCCAGACATGTGCAGGGGGTCCTTTTGCGACAAACTTTCAGCGGACCCTCTGCCGCGTGAGCACATGATTCTAGTAAGATGAAGGAAGACAGCATCAGCCAAGGCCGAAGAAGGGGGCTTTTTTCTCAGGGCTCTCGTTTGAGCAGGCGAAAAGCACAGGACTCGAGCTTGATGTTAGACACCTTGTCGATATTTCTAACCTTAACTAAGCTTCCTATTACCATGTCCCTTCCCTTCTTGCCCGAAAGCCTTGACAGCAGGCATGACGGCAGTGCACCGTGGTGTGGCTAAGCTGTCCAAGACCTGCTTTTCCTTTTCACGGACCCGGGGCCACCCCACACTTTCAAAAGCTGCCTTATCTGCCTCGAAAGAAGTAGTCCAGTGGGGACGCTTAGGGCGCTCGTGCTTCCCCATGTCTGCCGGCACACTAGGCCTGTGGCCAGGAGGGGAAACGGTCTTGCGGTTACCCTCGTACCCCTCGAATCAGCCAACCTGCACCCCGTGTCCTATCCCCAGTGTTTCTCTGCGTAACTGGGGCACTTTGGCACGGGTAGCGAGAAATTTGGGCGGATGCGGCGGGAGGATACTGTCATTGCGACGGCATACGCCTATGTCCTTCCCGCCCTCATCCTCTGCCTTTGCTCCCCTCCCCTCCGTACCCGCCACTCTTCCCTCCCCACCCTTTCCGATGCTTCCTTCTTGCCGGAGTGTCATGACACAAGCAAGTCTTCGAGATACTAATGCGCGGATCGAGCCTAAAGTGCCCTCTCAGTCCTCAATTCAATTTGTCCCGCGCCGAAATTTCTGGTCTCCGCGTTTCCTGCGTCAGCTCGGGTTACCCTGGTTCGCGCAAGTATTTTATGGGACACTCTTCGTCATCGGCGTCGGTGCCCTGGCCGTCACCTTATTCGCGACATCGACTGTCTTTGCTGTTCTTTTTCTGGTCGCTTTTTTAGGGTACAAACTCTTCAACAGACAGCCGAACCTGATGCGCCAGGTCATGCGGCGACAAAGGCCTGCAGGGTCCCCGCCCTCACTTTTTGGTCCGCTCCTGGACATGATGACAGACGGGATGCTTTTTGATGGTTTAAAAAGTGCTAGAGGTGCCATAGAACGAGACGTGTTGGGTATAATTAATAGTCATCCTCAGCTTCGGAGATATGGGACAGACTTTCGCTCGACGGGCTTGCACAAGATGAGTATGCAGGTGGTGAACGAGGGAGAGAAGCATGTCGTGATGCAGCTCTTAGTAGCTTCAAGTAAACCAAGGGAGATGTTTGTGCAGGTGGTTGCAAGTCGGCATGAGGAGGAAGAAGACGGGACAGGAGATGGAGAGGAGAGGTGGGACTATGAAGATGTATCAGTGCAAACACCAGATGGGAAGGTTATAGATTTGACAAAGGAGCTATTCAAAGGAAAAGGAGGAAGGCGTATAATTATTGATGTACCTCCACGACGAGTGAAGAAAGATGAGGACTAAGTAAAGCGCCACATCGTAGAAAAAGAAGTCATCAATTTGACGAGGCATTCTTCGGAGCTGGCGTGCTTGTTGTATCGCCGGCTCAGTTCGATACGTGCTTTTTCCTGTGTACTAATAAATTTCTTGAAATTATATTAGGGCTTTTCTCTTTTACACAGGTTTGCTTACAGCTAGATACAACTGCTCACAGATATACTGTAGTGCAGGAAGCAAGAGGTTGTGCTTCAACCGTTAAAATTTTGATTTGAAGAACGTCCTAACCGTTCGAGACCGTTAAGAAGGATCGCTCCAACATGATTGCATTCTACTCGAGGTGTCTCTGCACCAACATATTTATCTCCATCTGATCCAAACTAAGCTTCATAAAGATTTTTATTCGTAGACTTTGTATGGTGGTCGTAACTTGTACGGTCAATTCATACATTTAAATTGTGAGAATCTTTTCTCCATAGAAAAATATTGCGATTGTTCATGACTAGATGGCTTTCGCTTGAGAGCAATAAATTATTCTGCAGAACCATTCATACACTCAACATTTCTGAATGTTATGAAGTATTTTGTGCAGATTTTCTGTGGGAAGATGAGGACTTTGTCTCTGATCGCGACAGCAGCCGGACTGGTGGGCGTCGCATATGGTGCGGAGCAAACGTAAGTGCGGCTTGATACACAAAATGTTGCTTGTTCACAAAAGCTGCGAAAATATGCATGTATTATCGGTTGTAATGATGATTTTAGGCTATCGACTGGATTTATTACGATGTGGCGAAATATCCGCCTTGTGTCTACTTCTGATTGTTCGCTTGTAGGCATGCTTTGAAACAGTTTAATAAAGATTAGTTGCATCGGATCTTGTACTTAATCTCTTGATTACTATAATAAATGTTAAGATGCGGGACACGGCTCGCGCCCGAATGCCCCGATGGATCGTTTTGCAGCACTGGATTGGGCGAATGCACGAGCCTACTTGGCGGCCTCAATACAAAAGGAGGCATGTGTAAGCTGAAACCAGACATGTGCGGTAAGTGCCCACATAGCTGCATGACAACCTCTACCAGCAAAGCTGTTGAATTTGATTAGACCACGTGATGTATGGGCAACATACATCATGTAGCTTACATGCGTACTTTCATTCTCCTCTATTTGATTCCCCGAAGCCCAATTTGTCGACCCAGTGTGCGGTTGCGACGGCGTTGATTACTCAAATGAATGCGAGGCCAACATGAAGGGCGTATCCGTGCAGTCAAAAGGCAATTGTCCCAAAAGTGGCGGACTAAACAACCTTCGGCCGGGCATTGGTGGCAACGCCGAGGGAGATCATGATTCAACTGCAGCTATCTACGGCACCTCTACAACAGACTGCGGTGGACCGACGGCCATTAAGTGTGCGCCTGACCACGTTTGTATCTATGAAGCGGGCAACGAGTGCGGAAAAGCCGAGGGTTCCGGTCACTGCGAGCCCACGAAAGACATAATGTGCATGGTAATATTCGTATGGTTGATGATCGGGGCAGGAAGCGTTGGTATTTCCCCCCAAAAGAGCAAATAGTGACGCACTTATACGCATTTGTAATCATCAATTAACTCCTGCGAAATACCATCCCAAATTTCTCAAGACCATTTCCATCGGAATAGATCATTGCCCCATCCACCCCTTCATTGTGGCTTTCCTTTTCTCCACACCCCACTCGTCTAGACTGACTACACCCCAGTCTGCGGATGCGATGGTACAACGTACAGCAACGCCTGTGTGGCACAATACCAAAACGGCGTTCCTGTTCGAGGCCCCGGTACCTGCGAAGATGCAAGCGAGGGAACCGCGGACATTGCGGACACAAGTGGAGGACAGGATGTCGAAGAGCCCGCGAATGACCTGATTGACGGAGCGGAGGAGGTGGGCGAGGAGCGAGAGGGAGGGCTTTTCCCCACGCACAAATGCACAGCTGATAAAGATTGCGGTCTCCACGGGTATTGCCACGTGCAAGAAGGGGGATGTAGCTCAAAAAACCCCATCACGGAGGGTGTGTGCGCCAAGAAGCCTTTGCGGTGTGAATCGCCGCCTTTTACAACGGCTTTCACTGCGGTGTGCGGCTGCGACGGCACTACCTACCCCACAGAGTGCCATGCCCGGCAAGCAGGAATGAGCATTTTGTATCGGGGTGCTTGCTTTAGACAGGGAACGCCCGCGCCGGCCGACTCTTGCGGTGGTAAGGGCCTCTATGCAGAGACCTGCAATAAGGAGGGCTACTACTGCCTCTACCAGCGGGGGGTTTGCAGTTTGCACGACAGCCTAGGCACATGCACCAGCAAACCGGCCATGTGCACACAGGAGATCGACCCCGTGTGCGGGTGCAACGGGAAGACCTATGACAATGCCTGCAAAGCAGCCATGGCGGGGTCCTCAATCAAGAGCAAGGGCGAGTGCCCGTTCGTCACCATCGACGACGGGTGGGGAGGAGGAGGCTTGACCATCGGCCTCCTTGCAAACGTGACCGGAGGGCCCTGCAAACCGAGTGCAGGCCTTACCTGCTCTGAGGGATACTACTGCACCTACGCCGCCGGCGTTTGTGGCTCGGAAGCGACCGCTGAGGGTTTATGCGTCGTCCAGCCCGAGTCCTGCGTGCCAGACCCATCCAGTGCCCATTCCGTTTGCGGTTGCGACGGGCATTCATGGGCCACTGCATGCGACGCAGCCATGGCGGGAGTGGCCTTGAAGGCGGAGACAGAGTGTCCACTAGTCTCTGTGCAGGTCACGTCGCCGGCGATGCATCGTTATCGAGGACGAGTGGGGGGAGTCATGGTGATGATGACCGTGTTTGGAATTTTGCTAGGCGCGTTGGCAATCTTTTGATTTTGGGACAGCAAGAAAAAAACGAAAAAGAGCTTGGCGGGAAAGAAACTTTGGACAAAGCACATGGAAGAAATGACAACGAAAGAGGAAATACGTGCAATGAGGAAGGAGTAACAGATTAGGAGGGATACGCATTGAAGCTTGAAATTGCGGCGGCGGAAACGATCGAGCAGAAAATCCATGACGACGCGAGCGTTCAAAGAAGAGGAGTGCGTGTGCATTTGTAATTGTGCTTTCGCGACGCGGTCATGAGCCACACAATGTGACGATATGTGTCCGCCTTGCCGAGAGTCTTTTGAAAAGTATCTGCGAAGTTGAGCTTTGTCATCGTCCTTTTCCTGCTTTTCTTTCCAGAAAGATGCATATTCCATGCTTGCAGGATAGAATTGCTTTCTTATGTATACGTACATATCCCTCAGATTGTGCAATACGCAACCTTGGTCGTCACGTCAAAATACCTGCGTGGAAACGGGCTCAATCAAAGTGAGCACCACTTCATTTGTTTAAAAATCCCTCATCAAGCAGAAATCAGTCGGGCGCTTCATGCATCAATTTTATCTTGATTCGTAGCATTCATTTTCGATCTCTGCGTTGAAAAGCTGATAGCACGCCGTTAAGACCTGTTTTACAGGCACGTTGACGTCTCGCACGGGGGGTAAAAGCTACTCTTCCTATACCAGCATCTTTCAGGCGATTGACAAAATATATCACGAAAGCACGTCCAAGAATGTTTTCAATTTCGTCTCGAGGCTTTGCTCGACAACTGACCAATATCATCGACGTGGAGTGCTGTGCTGTACGAGGACATTGCCGGTACTACACCTGCTCAAAGCTCATGCGATGGCGCCGCACCTCGCCACATCTCTTGACCTTCGCAATTGAAAATCAAGAGAGCTCGCCAGTCGCAATACTTCCACTTGTACCTGTCCGAAACAAAATTAGAGATGCTGTCGTGCGTAGCAGGATAGGATAGCATTTCAGAGATCTTAGCTTCTCAGGCACTTCTGATGGACGATCTATTGTCCAGATGCCTCAAAAACTAAACGAAATTGCAGAGATAAAGCCCTACATAGAACGTGTTGGTGGATGGTTGGGCCTGGAATTTACTTCAATGAGATGACACGTTTGGATGGCACGTTGTAGATGCATGGGCCAGGGCGACTGCGTGGGCGGCAAAAGAAGCTCGCCAAGACACGCACGGCAAACCATGTCCCACGGCGTAATAAGCACCAACCTCTCCACGGACTCAAGTCAAGTCTTTGTTTATCATTCGAGGGCTTAAAGCAGCACCTAAGACATTATTTTTAACTTTTTCTGCCCCAAAATACATCTACAGTCCCAGCTACTGCATGGCTGGCGTCCGCCGGTAACTTCGACGGCCTCTTCTTCTTTTTCCGATCGCAGCAAGCCTGTCTCCGGTGGACAAGGAGGTAATGGTCACGTTATCCTCAACCGCAGCAAATGCCGCGGCGATAAGCCAACAGCAGGCTTTCGACCCATTTGCGGCCGCCTCAGGAGCAGTTCTAAATCTGGTAGCCTGCTGTTGCCTTGGGGTTACTGCCAGCAGATACCGGGTACTCGACCAGCAGGCCCTCTCTGCCCTTTCACGCCTTGTCTACAACGTCTTTCAACCCTCTTTGCTCTTTACAAACGTCCTGCAAATTCTGGCCACCCCGTCTCAGACTCGGGGCACCATTTTTCTTCTCCCTTTGGCCGCTGCCGTCCAAATTGTCACGGCGGCGGGCATCTCGAGAGTGCTGCTCCGCCTGGTCGGTCTGAATCCATTTAGCGAGGCTGGGCGTGAGGTGCGGATCTGCTCCACCTTTGCAAATGCGGGCCCCTTACCCCTCTTGTTCGTGGATGCCCTCTTCAAAAACCATCCCGACCCGACCCTCCGCACCAGGGCCGTCGCCTTCATCTCTTTCTACTTGCTGGCCTGGTCCCCCCTCTTTTGGAACTACGGCTACGGCATCCTTGTGGACAAGACAGAGGATACAGGGGGAAAGAAAGGGCAACCGATGGAGTATTCCTCGCTGGGGACGCAGTCCGTGGGAGGGCCGCGTCTTGGCTCGGGCACGGGTGGCGCGGGCATGATGGTCAAAGGCAATGGGTCCGCCGCAGCCATGGTCTTGGAAGAAGGCTTCGATGGGAAGGAGGCCCATGCGACGAATTGGACCTCCCCACACCAGCAACAGTACAGCCGGCAGCAGGTGCCGTGCTCGGAGGGCCGCAGCGACCCTTCACATGCCCTCGTCAGGTCAGCGTTGGAGAAAGCCCGGCGAGTCGCACATTCGCGGGCGATGAAGAAGCTGCTCAACCCCCCGACCTTGGGGTGCACGCTGGGGGCCCTGGTAGGCGTTTGCTCTCCGCTTCGCGGGTAAGTGTTTTGGGGGAAGAAAGGCAGAGCGGGACAAGGGAAAGAAACTGAGGGAAGTCGCTTACTAGCCTCTTGGTGCTTCTCGCAGTCCCCTGCTGCCCATTTGGTGGCAACGGTGCCCAAGTGCTTAATATGCACACGCGCAACCTTACTCCTTTTCATGCCGTATACCACGTAGGCTCTTGTTCGGGGACACTGCGCCCTTCTCCTGCGTGTTTTCCGCTCTGAGGACCATGGGCTCTGCTTACGTGCCCTCTGTGCTCCTGATTCTTTCCGGATCTCTGGCGCAGGTACGCCAAAAAAGGAGCGAAGAAAAGCTATGGCCTTGAGGCATCTGTCTTTTTCATGTTATTTCGTCTGCATCATTTGACAATTTAAGAGACCCCATAAAATTTCATGTCCACCAGACATGTACATACATCCGCCGACTCACACATTATCCAACATTGCACAGGGTCTGGAGGGCTTTGATAGCAACGTTTTCCGGCGTGCCATGTTGGTCATGTTTCAACGTTTTTGCATCATGCCTGCAGTGGCGTTTGCGTGCGTTGAAGCCGGGAAACGCACAGGGTTACTGCCCACCCAGGACCCTTTACTCCTCTTTGTGATCCTCTTGCAAGGGTGCATGCCCTCCGCTCAAAACTCTGTACTCATTTTGCAATTAGAGAGACGGCCTCAGGCGGCTGCGTCTATGGCACGCCTCATTTCGACCGTCTATATTTTGTCCATACTACCCGTTGGTATGTTGATCCGTTCGTTACTCTCCTATTGTCCCATGGGATTCACCGCGTAACATTCGGAAGAATGATTAAAGCGACCTAACAGGCAAAAATTGCATCTCGTCATGTAATGGTTCACAACAAAAAATGGATACGTTGATTCCGAGCTTATTTGATGTCATTTAGCTGCCTTTTGAGGTCTCCGAGAGAATTGGAAAAGCGTCCAGCTACGCTTAGCTACGCCACACGAGCCCTTCCCCGGCGGAAAGGGTTATCTCAAATAAATGCGTGTCAAACAACCCCGCACAAGCACCACAGAGCTTGGTCTCATCCCACACATATGTAGTGCATCTTCTTGTGGGTATTGGAGGCAGTTTGCCCCCTAGACGCCTTTTTCCCCCTGATACCGAACATGTCCTGAATACTTACTACCAGCGCTCTAATGACCCGAAGAAACCGCCCACCGCTCACTCCCCGCAAATATTCACTCTACCATCTTATCCCGCGTTCATCCACAGGCGAAGCTCCGAGTGGCCGAGTACTTGAACTACTACATCGTGTGTTATCTCTATCAGGTGGTTTTGCGGTCTTTCCAGGATTGTTGGACCCGAAGCAATCCTACAAAAAGCATGTGGCACCCAAATAGCCTGATGCCTTCAGGCTACGAAGATGCCATCGCGAGCCAGTCCGTGAAGGATCAGCCACCAAAGGAACAACAGCAGCAATGTCAGCCGTCATCTCAAGGGGTGTATGGGCAGATGGTCTCAGGTGTATCGCAGGAAAAAGTGAAAAGAGGCCCTAACAAGGGAAAGCCTAATTCCAAAGATTCTGTAAACAAAGGTCGGCGTCAGCAGCAAGGAAATGGACAAAAAATGCAAGATCAGCCATCAGAAATGCAACATTTCCAACAAGGCAGCTGTTTACCGTCTTTCGAGCAGCAGTGGATGGCATTGATGGGACAAAATCTTACCTCGAACAGAGCCCCTCATCCTTTCCACGGCACGGTTCCCGCCGGCTCATTCAATTCGATGCGGGTCGATATCCATCAAGTCATGGCACCGGGAGTGGCACACAGCTTTATCATGTGGTGCATGAACCAGCGACCGCACCTCCCGCACGAAGCAATTCACTCCATGGTGCAGACTCAAGCAGGGATCTTGGCGCGGGCCATGATCCTCAAGGGCGCTTCTCACCTTTTGACAATGGAAGAGCTTTCTCTTTACGTCTACGACCTGACAACACTCTGCGAGCTACAAACAGCGCTCTGGCGGGCAGCGAACGAAAGGGTGGTGGTAAGCGAGGGGTGGCTCCTGCTCCTGTCCTTCTTGGGCTTAGCGCCGTCCACGGGCCCGACCCTGGCACCCGCCCCGGCCCATGCTATGAACACTTCTCAGAATGGGGGGGGGGGGCAAAACGCCCTGCATCAGATGTCACCCTTTCCCTTAAGTCTACCAGCGGGCGCGTCTCCTTTCTCCTTGCCCTCTTCGGGCCAGGGGGAGGCTGGAGGTAGCCCTTTCTTGCCCGCGCCCCACCAGCTTCAAGCACAGCAACGAGCTCATCAACAAGTTTTGGCCCTTGCTCTCATGGCGCAACAGCAACAAAACCAACAAGCGCGAGGATCGGTTCCCGGATTGCCTTTCATAAATATGCTTGGGCCAGAACAGAATTCATTTCGACACGTCTTGGAGCCGCAAGCTTCGCGATGGCAGCACCAGCAGCAGCAAGCAAATAATTTGTTGTTGCTGCAAGACACAGTGGCGAAGGAAAGCAGAAAAGTGGGCCAGGAGAAACCGCATGGCTCGAACACCAAGAACAAGCGGCCGCAGCTGTCAGGAAAGGAGCGGGGATGGCGACAAGCAGCCAAGGCTGTAGGGACGGGGGCGTCCGAGGGCGCATCCCTTTCCAAGGCACCTGACTCGAGCACGAGGCCGATAGCGCCCTTGCCCATGGCTGCCACCGAGGACCGCTGGCAGGAAAGGGAGCCACAGGCGGAAAATCGTCTCTCATACCCCGCTGGGGGCCGCGG
>Ga0102934_1000253_pt1 | contig 34060 bp, 41 predicted proteins | sample SalPonR2_A_D1_MG_FD_78175 | JGI IMG/M metagenome (GOLD analysis project Ga0102934, IMG submission 78175) | Salt pond soil microbial communities from South San Francisco under conditions of wetland restoration - Salt Pond MetaG R2_A_D1_MG | ecosystem: Environmental > Aquatic > Marine > Intertidal... | reverse complement strand
CCCTTCGCCCTCCTTCAAGCTCTCCCTCGCTTCCTTCCCGCGGCACAATGGCTTCTAATTGGGACGTTACCTTTGGCGAGCGCCCTCTCGGCCGACGCCTTGCAGGTGGGGGAGAAAGGCTTCTAAGACCTACGTGATAAACGTGATAAAGTCTCCTCAGATATCGATCGGTGGACAAAGCATTCCGCCAATGCCTCAAAGCCCAATGGATATCTCTCTCCGTACTTTATTTAATGCCTTTGTGCCGTCCTTGTCCTCTTACCCCCCAGGCGGCAGTTAGGTGGGCGGAGGGGGCAGGTGTTAAGGTAGCCCTGGACATCAATTGGCGCCCGACGTTTTGGGAGGGACACAGCCATCCCTCCGAAGGGCCTTCGCCTGCGGTAAGCTGAAAGGGACGGAGAAGGTAGAAGGCGCTGACTGCCGTAGGTACGGCGCCTCTCCTGGGCGATTCCCTGCTTGTAGACCGACAAAGTAGCTTCTTCCAGGACTTAGCCTCTGCCAGTCTCGCACCTTAGTCTTTAAAAATTCATTTCACCTTCTTCTCCATTTCTTCTCTCAGGCCCTTGCCGCTATTCGTCCCCTCCTCTCGAAAGCCTCCCTGGTCAAGTTCGCCAAGGAGGAAGCAGAGTGGCTCTTCGACGCCGAGACACGCCCTCACGTCATCAGTGAAGCCCTGCCGCAAAAGCCGGCGGTGTTGGTGACAGATGGCGGGGGACAGTTGGCGTGGAAGGTGGGGAGACATACTGGCGAGATGGATGCCTTCGACGTTCAGGCCATCGATACAACGGGAGCCGGAGACGCGTTTGTAGCTGGGTTGTTGCACCAACTCGTCAACGAGCCGAGCTTGCTCGAGGGAGGGAAGGAAGGGGGAATAGAGGAGGTGGTTCGATTTGCCTGTGCATGCGGTGCCATGGTGTGTCAAGGGCCAGGGGCGATCGATCCGCAAGCAACCCTGACTGAAGTACACTCCTTCATGGCGGGAAGGGGAAAGAAGAGCATTTCACTGTAGGAGTCCTCAGCAGTGTTTGATTTGCTCTATGGATCACGACAGCAGGATGAAATAAATAAATGGAATAAAGAAGAATAGAGAAATATGAGGATTTTGTGACAGCCCTCAATCGTCCTGTTCTGCTCATGTCTCGGATGTGGAGCATCCACCTTCATGATCAAGTCTCATACGTTTTCAAGCCCATCTTCAACCCCTGTGAAGCCAAAAATAATATGATCTTGTCGGCATTCATTGACTCGTTGGGAGCAAGCTACTTTTCAGGAGCCTAAAGACAGGATATGGGCCGAGCCGCGTCCCCCTTCTCCATAACCAAGACTTAATCCAAGCCGGCGACCATCCCACTTGATAAACCCCTTTTATCCTCGGAAGGATGCACATACTCACCACATGCTGGCTACAACCGCGAACATCACAGCACGTTAGACAGGAATGCCGGAGGCGTCTCCTGCACTGTCTTCGACGCTCCCAACGACCTCCGTCTCTTCTTCCTCCGTTACAAATTGCGAAGACCCGCTTGTTGGGGTCCATGCAACCTTCTTCACACAGGCTCCTAACACGAACCAGCCTGTTGAATCCCATACCTTCGCCTGTCTAACGCCACTTTCGCAAGTGTCATCAATCGTACGTGCATCGAAAGCAGAAGCTTGCTGCCAACCTCCCCGTTATGTATCGTAGCCGTAATTGCAGAAACGGCCACCAAAGTTCTTTTGCCAATCCCTATGCCTGTGTGTACCATCTACCCAGTGTATATCCTTGTAGAGCTTTTCCATTTTGGGGGTCAGCTATGACAGCCCATCAGCCCGGCAGTTGAGCTGACACCTCCATTTCCTTTTTGCCTTAACCCATCTCCTTTAATAACGGAGAACTGACCGCCGCATGCTCGCTCTCCCTTCACACTTCCATGGCAACTATTCTAATGGTCATACATTGATGAAGCACTGGTAATCATGCATTCCCCCACCGTGCAGAGCACTCCTCCGCCCTCTGAGGAGGGAGAGGTGCCGCCTTACGAGCCTGGCTCGTCATCCTTTTCCGGGCGACACGACAATGGCCTCCTCCCTCCTTTGCGGGAAGGGGGGGTATGGGGGCAGGTGATACGTGCGGTAGCAGGGGCCAAAGAAGACAGTGACACGTTTTTGACGGGCAAGATAGGTGGGCGGGAAAGGGAGGAGAGGATGGAGGTGGAAGAATTCGAAGAGCCGGAGGAGGGAGAGGAAGGGCGGGTTGAAGGGATGGAAGGCGAGGGCGTGAGGGCCTTAAGAAATGTGGAGGACGTGGCCAAAAGGAGGGTCGAGGCGTCGTCTTGCACAGATGCTAAAGAAGCGGAGGGGGAGGCGGTCTGGGCGGTGACCGCCGACAGGCAGGTGGGAGGGGAGGCAGGGGAGAGAGGGGAGGGAGGGGACCAAGCGACGATTTGCGGGCAAAAGAAACCTAAAGTATGAAACACCGTGTTTCTAAACCCAGATCTGAAGCAAAAGACCTGGTCGGTGTGGCGCCCTAGTGTTTACCTTGTTGATTTGAAATTTCCTCTCTACTTACACGCCCCGCCGCATCCTCCCTCCTTCGTTAAACCCCGTCCATCAATGCTATCCTCCGACCCCCTCACCCCTCTGTCCTCGTCTCCCCTCTTCTAGGCCCCTTCCTCCTCATTTTCGTACCACCGACCGCCCTCCGTCCACGCCCACAATCTGCCCCGTTATCCAGGACGACTCCGAGTTGTCCAAGAGAAAAGCCGCCGCTGCCGCTGCGTCGTCTCCGCGACCGAGCCGGGGGATGGGGTGGGCCTTGGCGATCGCCTCCTTCATGGGCTGCGACCGGGTCAGGACTTGGGCGAGCGGCGTATCTGTTAAGGAAGGGGCCACCGCGTTGACGCGGACGGAGGGAGCAAGCTCGGCGGCGAGGGCGCGTGTCAAGCCCTCGACGCCGCCTTTGCAGGCACTGATGATGGCGTGGTTGGGAAACCCTTGCTGCACGGCCACGGAGGAGAAGAGGACGACGCTACCGGCCTCCCCGCTTTTCTTATACTGGGCGCTTAGGCCTGGCAGCGCGGCGCGGATGGCGGTGGCGGCGCCTAAAGTGTTGAGCATGAAGGCCTGAAGGAAGTCGTCGGATGTGGTGGCCTTAAGGGGCTTCAGGTTGATGCTCCCCACGCAGTAGGCAAGGCCGTTGAGCGGGCCCATCCCTTTGATGGCTTTCTCGAGGGCTGCCGTGTCCGTCACGTCCACGTCGGTGAAGCCCACAGTTCCTTCCACTCCCGTGTGCGTTCCTGTGTCTCCAGGCGCGTGTAACGAGGACGCCAGATGATTTAGCTGATCCTGGTGGCGCGAGATCAAATGCACCTGAGAGGTGGAGGAATAGGGGGCGGAACGAGGGACGGGTAAGCCTTCGTCGCAACATTTAGATTGCAATTACCAAGGAGGTCTTCAGATGTGGTGTACGTTTATCACATTAATAACTCTTGGTCGACACAGATTGCTTCATCGTCGTGTTGTCGATAGGATGTCGGTCGTTTCTGTTTGACTGCTCTGCGAAACGAGACTTGACTTCCTCAGGCATGGCTCTTAACGCTCAACACCATTCCCGAGCTCACCTTCACACAAGGCGTCTACGACCTTTAAAAGCTGATAATACACAGATTTTCATCATCACATATATCGCTGGGCTACATTTCATTAATCGGCCTCTTTTTCGCATTGTAGATGCCCCCATTTCACCTCGGCTCACCTTGTGATATTTCATCACCAGTCGATTTGCTAGCATGCGTCCGATTCCCCCCGTTCCCCCAATAACCAGATATTTGCCCGCCGTCATGATTTATCGCAACTCCTTTCTTCTGTTTGCAAATAGGATACGCACGAGAGCGAATGTAAGCAAGTGTACGGGTGATTTGACTCGAATGCCTCGCCATCGGACACGCATACGTATGTGTTCATTCGTGGGAGAACGCCACGTACTGCAACAAGAAAAGTGGCAGCACGGGAAGCACAGTTGGCTGCTCTCGCATTTCTCCGGCAGGACCTGCGCGAGTACACAGAACCCAGTGTGTGACAGGAATTTCTGTCTCGGAGTGCGTCAGTCCACGACCACGCCGTTTCATGTGCTTGAAATATGTGCGAGGATAACATGTCGCCGATGGGATGGAGGACTACTAGCGAACGGTCTAGTACCAGACAACGCTCTGTCAACAACTGAAATTAAGCAACGTTTACAACTTGAAATGCGCGATCTTCGTATTTTGAACCATGAAGCAACAACCGGCATTATCACTGGAATAACAGAATTCCGGCCATATCAGGAACCTTGAACTCAATTAGAGACAACTAATGCCTCCCCATCCGAAAAAGTAACTCGAAATTCGTGTATGAGAAAGCATTATTGAGACATTGATGTGTACAGAGATTTAATATATGGGAGTACACGGCCAGGTGACGAAAAGTTGATCCCAAAAAAGACTACTCCGCTCGGCCTCATTGCTGTGGAATATATTCTCAATGGATTTAAACCATTACGGGACATTTCCTTATTCCTTGTATCTCTTATGAAACATAAATGAACTACAACATATCACAGCGTTGTATCTTTCCACATATTAACCCGCAAGTAGTTCGCGTTAAGGGTCATCATCATAGCGAATGCACTGTCTCCGATGCGAAGTTCACGCCCTTCCGCTTCGAGCGAGCCTCCATTCTTTCCAGCTATTTCCTCACTCGACGCTATGACACGTTCAGATGCTAAAGATACTATAATTTCATTTCCATCTGAAGAAAAGTCACCACTTGTGTAGTCAGGACGCTGCAAAATATTCGAATGGTGCGGTTGGGTTTGGGCCCTTGCAGGAATTAGGAGGCACATAAAAAGCGCTGTACTGACCACGGCTAGCAAACCACGCAAATTGTGTACATTCTGCATATATAGAACCCCCAATCTTTGATATTCTGTGGGTAGAGTGCGTCTAAATTAGTATCGCACAACGTCCAAAAATCCAAGGTAGCGAATGCTTAATCAGCGGCAAAGCGGGAATAACTTGCGGAGGAACAGATCGTGGCATTTTCAATTTGCCGCCAGGTACACCTTCTCTTTTCGAAACAACAAAGTCCCATGCATTATTTTCATCCTGCTGATCGTGAAGGGTGGGCGCTGGTTACATACAAGAGAAAGACTTACCGATGCCACGTTTTTAGAGGGATCTTCTTGTCGGGTTTGGACATGGTCGGCTTGAACTGCCGAATCCCTACCCCCCCCCCTTCGTTTTTTGCATTTGAATTGAAACATAGATCTCTATTTTTGAGTCTTCGCATTCCTGATTTAGGTCAGTTTTTGGAAAAGTAAACCTTTTTTTAATTCTAAATTGACTGCAATGTCGACATCGGCTATCACAGTACCGCATGTAATGCATCTGCCATGCTCGATCCTGCTCGTCCTATCAAGCCTTCACTACACCACCTTTGCTGTCCATTCATTCGTGGGCGCCAGCTTCGTTGAAAATTCGTCTGAGAATGAAGCGGTTTTGTCCACGGTACCAGCCTTGAAGTCTTTGTTACCCTCCACCGGCTGTCCCAGAGGTCGAGGTTGCGGCCTACGAGGAGGCCTCGATCAATTGGAAACTTCATATTCCTTTTCGACATCTCCCTCACCAACCTCATCCATTGCCTATTCAAATTCAAGAGATCTACCCAATATCCATGAAGGAAGTAGGGAGCCAGTCATCACCAATTCTGCCCCTTCACGTGTTAACCTGGTATCCGCGACTCAAAAGACAGAATCTGAGAACACGGCGACTTTATCAGCTGCATTGCCCACAGCAACCACGCTACCTGCCCTCCTTGACCAGGATTTAGTCGTATCTACTGTCTTCAATCAATCTGTGCAGCTCCAAAAGAAGGGGGCAAAGAGAAAAGACAAAATGTGCGATCCAACTCCAGTGGACCGGCGCGTGGATCAGCTGGATTTAGAGGGAGCCTGCGTCGGAAGCTGGGGAGGTTTTTACGACCGCATCGTTAGCGTGACGTTCAATGCGCGCACGTTGGAATCGCAGGCATTGAGAATTAGCTCTTTTTGTGCCTCTCCCTGCGGTCCTTTGTTTGATAGGCAGGTGCGGGAATTTCGGAACGCATGTCAAGAGGGTTTGATGAGGATGGAAGAGCAGGAGGATGAAGAGGAGGAGGAAGAGGAGGAGGAGATGGAAGCAGGTGAAGGGGAGGAAGGAACATGGATTCCTGTGCCATCAGAGGAGCTGCTGATCTATCGAATGACAGGTGAGGAGATGATGGCGCTGAAAAGAAGAACAAGGGGAAACAAGTGAATAGAAAAAGGTGGGGAAAAGACGAAAAGGATGTGACTAGAAAGCAACAAAAGTCAGAAATAGGCAACAGACATTCATCCATGCAGCACCACGTAATTTCGGCCTTACACCTCCTGATCCACCTCCCTCACCAACCACAGGCTTCATCGGGACCTTTGGCTGCGCTCAAGACACGGTCTCGGGTCGTCTCTGCGCCGAGCTCATCGTTCGTTCCCTTTCTGCTTCCGCAAGCGCCAACGTGGGCACTCCTACAGGTGCCAATTTGGGAAAGGCTGTGTCTGAATTCCTGGTCTCCTCTCTGCTCCACTGCCACCATACACTCATCCCAACTACCGGCACCTCTCCCAGGGCGCGATTCCTTGCTCTCCAAGCACTATGTTCCCACGATCATCCTCCCTCCCTCCCTTCTTCTTTCCCTCAGGCGTGGCCTGGACCAAGATCGGCAACGGGAAGCATCGGAAAGCCGACCGCGAGAGGGAGGCAGCCGCCACCGCACAGGCCCTGGCTAAAAAGGAAAAGTGCGCGTACTACACCTCCTGTTGTTTCGGCGAGATGATGAAGACGCTGCGACTCGGGGAGCAGGCGGAGTTGGTGGAGGGCTTGGAGAGGGTGTGCCCGGGCGCGAGGGAGGCAGCGAATGCCTCGTGCAGCAGGAGTGCAGCCTCGGGGTAGGGAAAGAGGGAAAGAGGGGGGTGTCCTGGGAGCGAGAAGCTGTAGAATCAAGAGGGGCGGAGACCTAAAGTTGGACCGCTGGCCTGCAGGAGTGTTCTATATGACTTGAAGTAAATTGTAGAAAATTATAAGACAGATAATCTCCTGCGGGTCAAACAAATACTCGCAAGAAAGAGCCGCTCTTGGATGTTGCGGACATCATCGTAGTGAGATGTGTCGATCCTCAATACGTCTTCTTCTTTTCGGTCCCTTCGCTCGTACACATACTGCATGTCAATTTACAATTCTTGAGGCCCTCTCGAACGTCCACCCGGCGCCGATCCCCCACAATAGTTCCTTCCCCCTACGTCCGCACACACGGGCTCAGCTCTCATCAACAGTACCACCCTCATCTGTTCGTCCTATTCGTAATCATCCTGTCCACGGTTTCCTCCAAGCTTTCCCCCTGCATACACCCTTATTCCCCGGCCCGAAACCGACTAGACCAGGAGAACCGCATTGATGCATCCGTCCAGTTCGGGGTTGTTGGTTACCTGATACATGCAGACAGAGTGTGCGGTAAAGGGGTGAGTGTGAAAGTTATAACAGGAGCCCAGAATAAAGAAAATTCCCTCATCATCATCTGTCCCTTTTAGTTTCCCTTCCTCTCTCCTTCATCCCCCTAGCCCTCTCCTTTTCCACCCTCTCTCCCTCGAACGCACCTGCGCGTATTTTCCCCACACAACCTTCCCGCTCGTGGTAACAAGGCCCAACTCTGAAACATTAACCTGTTAAAATTAGAGGAAACGAGGGAGGGAGGGAGGAAGGGAGAAAATATGCGAGGAGGGCAGCAAATGAGAGGTCCAAAATAAGTACACGCGGCTGAGCCTCCCGCTACCCCTCTTTCTGTCTCGTCCTCTCTCCGACCTCGATGACGGTGCCCTTGGTTATAACCCCCAGGGTCGTGTACATGGGCGACGACGGATTCTTCTTGACGCCCAGAATGTCCAAGCAGAATGTCGCCTACAGGAAGAAATAAGGAAGGAAGGAAAGGAGGGAGGGAGGGAGAAAGAGTATGATGTGAGAAACGCGACACGGACTCGGCGGCAAACGGGGGGAAGAAGATAAAGAGTCGACGCTTGATAACAGGGACCAATATCTCCGTATCGTATTTGTCGCATCATCAGTGGCGGACGACGAGTGTCTTGTGCCGAAAAGCTCCTACTTCACGCACACATCCCCCTTTCCTGCCGGCTGACCGCCGCTGGAGGCAACGAACGCACCTGCAAGTCGGGGTGCGTGACGTGCGCCTTTTTGAAGCGTAGCCCTGTGGGCCGAATGAAGCGCTCGAATCTGTCGGACACGAGGAGAGGTGGGGTATAGGGGAATCCGCGGACGTGAGGTTCAAGGGAGAGAGAGGAAAAATGCTTGTTCGCCTCCAAAAGAATGTCGCAGGGAGGAGAAGAGATGGCCACAACAGAGAGAAGCAGCCAGATTTTCAATCGTTTGGTCTCATAAAAGAATCAGATCGCTCGCTCTCCAACCCCTTCGGTCCCCCTCTTGCATGCCCTTGTCCCATCGAAAGGCCCCCCGTTTTCCTGTGATCCCTTCTCCACACCCTTCTTGAGCCCTCCCTCTCGTTGTCTCCCTCCCTGCTTACTTGGGCGCCTTCCGCGTGAAGTTCTCGCCCACAAAGGTGACCTTGGTTACCATCCGCTTCCAAGATTTCGCTGTGAAACGGGCAAGACGTGGTGAGAAGATTGTACGCGTGTATCCACGACGGGGTTCCAGGAAGGCCAGTGGGCGGAAAGGGAGCAGGGTGCGCGAAGTGGTTCCTCTCCGAGACATTTTCGACCAACAGAGGAGGGTAAAAAGGGTAAAAAGGGGCAGAGTAGAAAGGCGGAAAAGCAAAGCATGTGGTGATAAGCTTCCTACCTTTGCGTTTCCCCGACTGCATGACCTTGAACATTTCATCGTCCGCAAGGGGTTTGACCTTGGGCAAAGGAACACTCCATTTTCCTGCCTTCTCCGCCCGCTTTTGCTTGACCGAGTTAGAGAGGACCTGCGCAAGAGAAAGAGAAGAAAGAGAAAGTGCATAAAGCACGCATAAAGCACGCGGGATGTTATGACCGACTGACTCGCTTCCGAGCAAGAACCAAAGCAAACATTTTTTGGGATCATATTTTACTGCTGACCCCATGCCTAGCCCCCGTTTTTATATTATTCCTGACCTATATGTCCCTCCCTCCCTGGTGGGTATCCCTTTCCCGCCTTACCTTCGCACGTGAAACCCCTTCTCGGTCGATCAAATAGGCAGGTACAGCCCCTTCCGGCGCGCCCTCCTGATTGGCACGTTTATTGGTCTTCTCCTGATGCATGGCCAGGCTGAGCGAGAGTAGAAGAGGGAAAGTGAGGGTTATCACATGCAAAAGGCCTCGATCGCGCGCCGACAAGTGAAAGAAACGGGGGAAAGCGGGCAGACAACCCGGGTGACGACGTACGTTTTACGCATCTGGGCTTTCTCTTTGTAGCGCTTGGCATTGTACAGTTTTGCCCTTAAGCCGTGTACTTTCTGGGCAAATTTCGAACGACGATGGACCTCTCGCGCCTCCTTTTTGCGTCTGAAGGTAAGAGTGGGGGGGCAGGAAAATGCCACCGGTCAATAAGGATCAAGTTTGCAACAGACTAGGAGATTCATGTAATGCTTCACACGATGAGTGTAGCACTTTGAAGGTTCCTGCTCCTCCTTCTGTTGATGCACAACAAACAGCCCCCGCTCCATCTCTCTGCTAGGTCGCTTCTTGCGCATTGATCCCTCCACGTTCCGCATTTTATTCGGCAACAAACTCAAATACTTACAGTCTCTCTTCCCGATCAAGCCTTTCTCCATGCTTTTTCCGGTGCTGTTCCATATAGTCATGTTGCGGCTGTGACGAGAAAGTGAAAAATGACAAGCGAGAAGTGAGGATGATGGCGCTCCTCCCATCGCAACGAAACTCACTACACCACCAGTCACGACCCGAACCGTCCCGCCCGCCACCCCCCACCATCCTACTTGCACATACCATGTTTTATAAATGTATGTGTGATTCTGCCTAACGATGAGTTCCTGCGTGGAGTAGCAGCCACGCGTGTAAGTTGGAGGCGGCCTTCGACCTCTTCTTCGGATACGTGATCCTCTGCCTCCTCTGCGTCCAATCAATTAAAATGCTCTTTCCTGTAAAGAATGGCGACAAGAAGGGATACAAGGACAAACGAGACAGCATGTGAGAAGTTTATCGTGCCAAAATGCGAGCGCCACGCACGCGAGCACCGCCAACCGTGATCCGCCATAAAATATGGCCAGCCTTCTTCTCACCACTCACTCGCCCCGGGTGGGAACAGACTCTCGGCCCATATTGATATATTCGTACCAAAGCCATCTTCTCTATACACCCATCGACAGGCCACGTCGCATTCACGATTTTCAGCACCCTTTCTTCCAGGTGGTTGAGAGGTATGCGTGTATATTTGCCGCATTGTTCAGAGATGCAAAGTGCTTCCTGAGATGCCTTGTGTCCTAGGTCCAATGCTCCCCAACAAATTGACGTGTCCTCGCAGCTTTTGTGGTCATGGTCGTTGCCTGTACATATTAGCCGCATCTTCCATTGTCGCTTTGGTTGGAGTATTAAGCTTTGTAATCATCTTTCCTACATTCGTGTCGCCTCCGTCCATGTCATCACTTCTTGCCTCATCGGTAACTAATTTGCCCAACTCGAGCATACCCTCCTCCCAGCCGCACAAGCTATGTATTTTGACACGTGTGCGAAACACTCCCAGAAGCCTTGCAGAATGGTTGGAGTACCACCATCTGCTGGGCGTGGGACATTTTTTCCTGGTAGATGATTGTAGCGACGACGAAGGTAGAACCGCCTGGGTGCTCGACACGTATCATCGCCTAGGCCTCCTTTCTGCTTACAACGCAAGCCATGTAACCCAATGGGGATGCAAGCAGTCTACATCTTCTATTTGGAAAACAATGCTAGCAAGGTTTTGGTACAAAGGCCGGGTTCATGCAGGCTGCGAGTACACGTGCGGCGAAAACCGGGTGCCAGATGAAGGTCAGCTCTTTTCCTTCCTCTACCATCAGATGCTGGCATATGCTGGATCCGGTCGTAGCCATGGATGCGAGTGGACGGGGGTCTTTGATGTGGATGAGTATCTGACCATCCAAGCCCAGGAGGACGCTGGTATCGATCTTCTAACATTTCCGGCCTCACTCCCCTTCGCCCTCTCCCGCCTTCTCGATGCCAGAACTCAGGAAAACCTACCCATCTACCGCCTTCCGTGGGTCGTGATGGGTTCTGACGGGCACGAGAAACGCAACCCCTCCGAGGGTTTAGTCATCGAAAGCTCGTCGCAGGGATCCTACGAGCCGTGGATGCTGAAGACTTTGGCGAGGACAGACGTCATCCGGGACTGGCAATTCTCGCACTGGCCCATGATAAGGGAAATGAGAGGCGATGATCATTGGCAGGTACCCGAACCTTTCAAAACTTTAAAGGAATATGTTGAACGGTTGTGGTCGGGAGCGGACGAGGGCCGCACGCACTTTCTCCACGCCATGGAGGACCCCAGCGGCACGACACCACCAGGCGCAGGGATGGAAGAGATAGCTTGCTCCGCCCCCGTGTCCTCCTTGTACTTGAAACACTATTTCTATCGATCCTACGAGGAATGGGAGGCACACAGAGGCGCATCGTTCTTGAAGTCGGATGGGGGGGAGAACACGCATTTCTATCATCTCCGCGCCAAGTGGGAGGAAGGGGAAAATCCGGACGTGTTCAGGGCTTCTTGTCGGAATGCATATCAGCACAACTTTACTGTAAATATAATGACACCTCTTGTCCGCCAGACTTTGGCATTTCGACGACGCAAATGGGGTGAGAGACAAGATGCAAGGGGAAAAGACGATGGGGAAACAAATGCGACGGCGTGGAGGCCTTTTCCACCCGTGGAGGCCTGGGTATTGTGATTGGGAACCATTCCCGAGCTGGAGAGCATGTAACAGACCTAAGATGGGTGACAGAGGTATTGAACGTTCGATCGAAGAAGAGAGCTTCGACCTAGCCGCCTGAGTAGCGGCGTTTGGAGCATGCTCTTCCTCCTCAGTGAAAGACCAACGGCGTGTTTGCTCAGCAAGCCTACCAGGATCGCGACCACATATTTGTGAATTCCTGTTTATAAGAGTGGGTGTGTCTGAGTTTGCAGCAGTCCAGTAGACGCTGAGATACGAGTTTGTCTCGGGAGCGTTGTCGAGGCCAAAAGGAGCGGTAGGGCATATCAACTGTCCCCGAAAGAACAACTGTGGTAAATTTTCTGAATATGTTATTTTTGGTTTGTGACATGCGCACGCCAAAGTTTCTTCAATTGTTGGTTCACGTTGGAAGCACACAACTTCCAACAGTTTGTATTCTCGTAGACAGTCGCCCGATTAGTGAGCAGCTATGCTTCACATCTTTCGTTTTGGTGGTCTGAACTGACATGATATTCATGATCGCTTTATGCTCATTCGATTCTGAAGCGCTTGCGCCTCCATTCATAGGTTTATAAGTGGTTTACATATGTGCCATTCGCTTCCTTCTTACGAAATTTTAACGGAGACTTCAGAAAATTTTGAAAGTCTAAGATGCACTCTTGTCCTCATCAAGACATCGTTATCTATATACCTCTTTCCCACAATACCACGAAACCCTCACCAGGTTTCTATGTCTCCATCTTTAAACAAGTCTATGACCTCCTTCTCATTCACTATCAGATCGTCCACCCCGGAGGCTTGCTCATGATGCTGAAGCAGGTGCATCGCTTGTTGCTGCTCTCCAGCAAGCTGTGATTGAAGCATGTTCAACGGATATTCCGAGAATTCTACGTAGCCCGGAGCAGAGGGAGCTGGGTGCTCTGTATTGGACTGAAGATGGGCCGGAAAGGTAAGGGAAGAAGGAGAAATGGGCCCCGGGAGACCTATTTTTTCTGTGTCCACTAGGGGCATGCCCTGCTCGTCGAAAAAATCTTGATCTTGAAGCCCTTGCGGCACCAAGGTTTCGTCCACCCTTCGATTTTCTCGCTCCTGTGAGCAGGTGTCCGAGGTGAGGGAGCCGTGTAGAGGCTCCAAAGGGGAAAGGCAGCAGTCGCGGTAGGCCGGCGAGGGAATACGTGAAGATAGATTTGGAGCGAAAGGAAGGCTCTCCTGGCCCTTCTCGACTGCCACGCTCCTGTCAGGCAGCATCCCCTTCAGGTCTTGGTTGACATTTTCGACGCTGCCAAGCTCGTGATGCAAAAGACCGGTGGCGTCGTCCCGCGCCGAGTCAGGCTGCTGCCCTACGAAATGCGTCCCTTGCCTCTCGTCTTGTTGGCTCTTGGTGCCTTCGTTCCCTCGACATTTCACGTTCGAGTTCACGGACTGGGGCACCGAGACCGGAGGGCGGACCTCCCCGCTGAATTCTGACCTCACTGCTTGCAGCGATTTTCTCTGTCCCCTTCCTGCGATACGCCCGCCACCCCTTCCACCCCGACCTCGCGCTGCGTTGAAGTTCGTTTTCTTCCCCGCGAAGAGAGCCTCGATGTCCGCGTTAGACATGGAGGCGATGCGTGCCGAGAAAGACGGAGCATCCAGCGCGGACCAAAGGCCCTCCGTGACTCCCTTGCGTTGCGATGCGTGTGCCAGCTCCCCCGCCTGTGCCAGCTCCCCCGCCTGAGGTCGCCCTGCCGGCAACTGAGAAGCCCCCCCGGACATTCCGGCAGCGAAGTTGGCGCTGGCGCCGGGGAAAGGGATCGCTGCCACGCCGGGAATGCACATGCTGGCTGGGGCTCGGGCCTCACTTCTGCCCGCTGCGCCCCCTCCCGGCCACGCCACGTCCGTGCTCAGACGCGTCCCGTCCTGCTTGGCGCCTGCTGGGATCAAGCCCGTCGATGGAGCCTGGTGGCCATCCACACAGTGCCGCCCTTTGTCTTCCCGGGCGCTGGTCCAGGTCGAGCGCACGCGACCGGTCGCACGGTTTGAGCCCGCGTTCATGGTCAGATGCCGGGACGGAGGAACGACTGAGGGGGGGAGGGGTCCAGGAGGTTGGAGGAAGGGGGAAGTAATGGAAGGGGAAAAGGGTGGGAACGTGTACTGTGATTTGAAACGTGGGACTTCGGATGCATTGAATGATTACATGGAGCCAAAATAGACAGGCAATCGTGTGAAAACATCGAAGACGCCAAGGGGCAGGGATGACAGGCTGACTTTGTGAGAACGTTTCCAGCTAATTCTACGCAGGCCTACTCACTCTCGATCTTGAAGGTGATCCCGGTCGTGTGCGGCCCCAGGCGTATGGTCCGAGCAGTGTGCAGGCAGAGTTTCACGCTCCCGTCCTTATCGTACATCTTGAAGAACATGGTTTTCGTCAGTTTCTCGTGCCCGAAAATCATCTCCACTATATTATCGATGTAGGTGCGTCGGTCCTCGGGCGCATAAAGCGGCGCCATCAGATACGACCAAATCAGCTTGCGTTGCAAAGCCTTGTCCCACAGCTCCGTTGCCTCCTTGAGGCGAGCGGCGTGGAATTCATTGCAGGCCGCCCACATGGTGGATCCGTTGGTCACGAACATGAGCAGAGAGGCCCTGGAGGCCCGTGTGCCCTCGTTCTCCCGCTTGAAGATCTCCGTCTCCTTGAGCTGCTGCGTCCGGGCCTGGCTAGCCGCGCTCGATTGGTACTGCTGGAGCCGTTGGTACCTGGGGGCGGCAGGGGGAACGGTCCGAAAAGGGAGCGGTGAGTGAGGACACGAGCGGTCGCTGCGACAAAGGGCAGAGAAGGCGAGGAGGCTTACCGGACATGCGAAGGGGGGTCTTGAAGCATCCGCATGGGTTCCTCCAACTCGATGGCCGACACGTTGAAGCGTTTCTGAACGTGCGACGCCACGCCCAGCGTCACGTCTGCTCCAGCAAGCGAGGAAAGAAATTCCCACATCTTCAAAGTTCGCAGGGCACTGTCGCGTCGAATCTTGCCCGCGATGAAGAGCCGCTCGAAAGCCTGCAGATACATCTCGGCGAAGGGCTAGAAAAGGAGGAAGGATTGAGACAAGGCAATGTGAAATGTGACCGGCAAGTAACAAAGTAGTTATGGAGGGAGCTCACTGTTCTGTCGACATTGCCTGCCACTGCCCGTAATTCTCCTCGCGTGTGTGGCATACCTTAGGGCTGTGGGTCGTCAGGACATACTCCAGTATAGGCTCCTCCCTTTTCCAATTATTGGGCAGGCAACATACGGAGAGGCGGGAACATCGGGCACAAGGAAATCCTCCGCTACCTGTTGAGTGAGATCAAGTAAAATGTATCCGAAGAAACAACAAGTGCACATATGTCAATAACTAGGTCAACCAGTTGATTCTCCAGGTAGTGCGCTGCACGATCGATCCTAAGTAGTCACGTACATTTAGTTCGAGATGCTCTACATGCATAGCATGGCCACATCGGGTCCAGTTTTGAAAGAGCGGATGGAGTAAGTTGGGAGGGGCATCGTGCCAAGTGGGAGCTGGATGATTTAGTTGTGGTAGAGGAGGAGCCAGAGGTCTTTTTCCTATTGTGGCCTCTTTTGCGGGGGACATCCTTGGATACCTGCATGGCTACAAAACACTGGGTATGAATAAAGCAATGAAATTATACAGGTTTATTCTTGAATGATCCCGAATAAGGGTCTTCGGCATCAAAGTAAGTATCATGGGTGAGAGTAGCCTTCGCATCCCACATAGACAGTGATACCGTATCGCAATATTCAACACGCATCATTACATAATGACCACATGCGAAGCTCGGAAATTGAGCGGATAAGATGAATAAAAGCCCATTCTCTAATACACACAAAGGCACGAAGCCTTTGCAACTCCCTCCAAGTTGGAAGATACGTAGGGGGACGTCAGTTAGATTGGTCCGCACAAGACTGTCGAGCTGGAACGGCAATATTCATGCAGAAGGGCGTTCAAGACAGGATGTGGGGAGACGCAACCACCGAGGAGAGAGTGTCGCAACCCGAGGCGCCGGTTATCCACCAGGAAGGCCATGCCCACGCAGGCCGCAAAAGGTCGGACTCTTGCAGTGGAGGGAGCCACGAAGGCATGCGTTCTTCCGATCGAATGGTTATCGATGGGAACTATGCGTGGTGTGTTCATGTTTATCTCCTATCGGATATACGGAGTTCCTTCCCAAAAGATCTTGACTACTCAATAAGGGTATATACGTCGGGGGCGGTGGCTCTCGTACGTCGATTTTATAATTTCAAAATCCCCTTGTCCATCCTAGAGAGACCTGCAGGTAGTTTATTTTCTTGATGCTTATTAAAACTACGTATCTCAGATATGCGAAGCCTGGTTCGTGGCGTGCTAGTCATGAAGCTGAGCGGCAGAAGATGCGAAGAGTGATATTTTCCAGGCAATTTTCGGTTGGTGGGGGGAAATGCCGTCAGATTGCGAAATATTGCTGCATACATGTATCTGTCACTCCTCTTGTCGGCAAATCTTTCATTTTTCGTACCTTGACATTTTTGGAGGCGGGACAGGGTAGTGCAAGGACTTTACCTGAGTAAACATTAGTATCTTGGTGCTGCTCCCTGAAGGTTATACCAACCTTTACAAAAGCCGAAGACCACAAAATCCCAAAGAAAACGTCTCTATATTCCACATGGATTTCTTTTTGGCTAGATTTTTTAGTCTTTAATAATCTTCCCTTCGGTCCTCTCCCATCCTTTCAAGAAAGGGGAAAACTGGTGCGAGAATCCCAGGCCGGGCACCACCAGACAAGCGTCTCATTCAACTCCAATCCTCTGAACGATCTCCTTAATCCTTCTTCTGCCCTTGAACTCTTCTGGATCTCGTCCTTTTGCCCCCAAAAACAATGCACCGCACTCCTTCTCTTAAAGCCATGACGTCAGCTCCAGCAACTCTCACATCACCTTCTTCCCCATACCCCCACCACCACCCTTTTGCCTCGTCAATGCCCCTCCAACCCCCTGAGAAAACTGCCGTGTGCGCATTTCATGAGCGCGGGCCTTCACTCCTGTCCACCATTCCCCCACGTCGAGATCCCTCTGCACCAGAGCCCGGTCCGCCACCGATTTGAAGGCCTCATAAGCCCCGAAGAAGATGGCTCCTCCCAGAGCGATGTTCACCACGCGAGGAACCAGGCCCTTGTACAGCGCGCCTATGCCCTCCTCGCGCGCCACACGCACCAGGCAATCCAAGAGCCCCGCGTACACCTGCCCGCTGCCCCGCCGCTGCGTCATGAGCCGCGTCTTAACCACGTCCAGCGGGGTCGTCAGCCCGGCCGCAATCCCCCCCGCGAGCGAGCCACAGACAGAGGACTCCCACGTCTCCAGTTTTCCGCCTTTGCGCTCCGCCCACACGTCCTTGAGTGCCTCGTAGAGAGGGAACTCGATGATGTCGAAGGGCAAGTCTCGAAGAGCAAGAGCTGACCAGCCCGCGAAGAATCCACGCGGTCCTGTGGAAGCCATGATGTTGCGCACTGCATCACGCCATGTTCTCTCCACGCCCGCCTGCATGCGCTGCTTCACCACCTGTTGGGAAGCAGCGGAAGGAGGGGCAAGCCGGCAGCCCAGAAATGAGGTGAAAGAACGAGCAACGTTAGATTTGAGGATGATCGCCAGTCCATCAATGGCAAGCCTCGCCTAGTATTTCCCAAGCCCTTTGTCCTGCCTCGCTCCCTCTCCCCCTTTCGGGCCTTACCTCGAAAGGCACGCGCACCACGCTCTGCGTCAGGTCCCCTCCCGCCGCCGCCACCATGTTTACGAGCGGCGCGCATTTGGGGTCGGGGAAACGGGCCGACAGGCCGCGCTTGAAGCTGTCGTAGGCTCCGAAGAAGGCGGCGCACGCGGGGGCTGAGGCCACAAGACCCGGGCCCACCCCGTCATAGACGCCTCGGAGCAGGTCGAGCGAGAACTTGGTGTTGGCGCTGGCTTGCAGGCGCGTCTTGATCGTGTCCAGAGGGAAGAGGGTGAGGTCCACCGTGATACCTGCCACCGCCCCCGAGAGCAAGCCGGTCAAGAACGCCTGTCCTGCCGTTGGGATCACCTTCCCGTCCGGACCGCGCTGGCCGGGGCTCGAGCCCGTGGGCACAGGGGAGGCGGAGGAAGCACCGCCCTGGATGCGGCGAAGCTGGGTGAGAGCCTGTCAGGTGGACATACCAGGGATTGAGCTTATACAGAAATAGAACGAGGAAGAAGAGGGAACGACAATGTTTGATTCAGCATGGCGAGCCAAAAATATAGAAGACGGAGGAGGTTCTAGGAATGTGTTGTGTATGATGCAGTTCCCGACTGTGATGTTCGGGCGCTTAAGATGCTCCCAGGCAAATGAGGGGAGCAGCATTAATAATTTATGAGTATGCAGCCATTCATACAGGACATTTCAAAATGCGTGCAAGGATCTGTGATCGCAAGGAGGAGGGCAGAGAGACATGTGAAAGGGCAAAGAGCATTAATATATTGGATCTGCGTACCGTCTTCGAAACATCCTTCTTTTTGTAAGCCCTCGCACTGTCTGTGACCTTTATCACCGAGCCCGGGGAGGAGGCGGAGGCGGCGGAGGAGACTGGGAGGGCGAGGAGGCAATAGCAGGCAAGTAGCAGTTGAAGAGGTCTCCTCATGGTGATGAGGCGACAGCCTGCCCTGTGGATGGTGGAGATAGCGTACGTAGTATAAAACATTGTCTCTGGTAGCAGGGCACAGGCCTTGTTCATAACAACTCCTTTGTCCTGCTTTATACAAGGACAGTAGAAAAAGGGCAAGGCATGGCTTCAGCCAGAAGCGTCGTGTAAGTGTGGGAGGCTGGGGGCTGAGATACCACGTAGGGAGAACTCCGAGCTCCCCAAGCTACGAAATAGGCCTGTACACAGGACGTTACCCCGATACCAACAATATTTTTATCTCATGGCCATAGTGTACAGAGCAAAATGTACGAAGGAGAGGCAATTGAGATTTTGTTTGGACGGGCGGCGGGCTTTAAAAGAGTTGTGTGGTTGTGACGAGGGAACAGCCACAGGGAGGAGGGTAGGAGGCATCAGGCCTCAATTGTGAGCTTTACGTCCTATCTACGGCAATGCCATGATCATCTCAACAAAAAATATCCTCCTGATAGCACAAATGTCTTCCATTCCGAGAAAAAAATAGCAAAAACAGGGTCTCGATCCATTCGCCAGAGTGACACAGCTTGCGGGCATACCCAATCCTTCCTTCGTCCCCTTGCTTTTGTTCTTTTCATAGCTCAAAAAGAGAGACCATCACTGTTACCAGATTTCCCGTCTAACACTTTTCCACTTGACCTTTCGGCGTCCCCCGCGCGATATAAAGGCTTCGAAAGCAGAATCGAGCATTCAAAACCTCAACATGACATGTCTTTGCAAACAAGACTTACTTACGCCAAAAAAAACAAGCCGCGAGAAGGGGGAGTAGACTACACCTTCCGGGAGTGACGGGTACAAATGCAGAGGAAGCCACAAATTCGCGGGTCGTTGAAAAAGGTGCTTTTTAGTAGCCATCGCCGCCCTGTTTGATGATCAGTGAGGTGATCGAAGAAAAAATGAGGCATCCCATCCTTTAAAACGTCAGGAACAATTTAAATCAATGACAGCCACCTCGCTTTTGCTGTAATTTCGCGAAGGCGCATTGCATCCTCGCGATATGTGTCAACCTACCCAGAGGCGTGTCCCTCCTTCTACCCCCCACGTCTAACCAGTCTACACTTGACATTCCCGTCTAAGACTTACCCCGAACATGTCCATGGCCCCTCCCAAATCTGCCTCCTCCTCCTCCTTCTCTTCCTTCTTCTTCTCCTTCTCAGCACCCGCATCGGCGGCCCCAGGCGCCGCCGCGGCCGCAGCGCCTCCTCCCCCACCTCCGCCGCCTCCAAATGTGGCAAGGAGTTTTGAGCCTTCCTCGATGAGCGTCTCAACGTCTTTGCCTTCCAGGTCCTTGAGCAAAGTGCTCAGACGGCCTTCGTCCGCCTCCACGCCCACGGCAGACAAAGCGGTCGTCACGTCGCTGGCCGACGGATTCTCATTCCCGCCCAGTTTGAGGAGAAGATATGTTGCAAGGTGACGCATACTTGAGAAGGAGCAGTTGAGAGAAAGAGGCTTTTTTTTCTGCAAACAAATCAGAAATTACGATGGAGCAGGGCAGAACAAGATGAGAAGGATGGAAAGACGTCCGCCTGCATGAACGTCCAAGCCTCTTCGCTCAAGGTAGATAAATGTTCAATATCTAACAAAGACCGCATACATAAACACGGCCGATTCCCAGACAGGACTGTGCAAAGCTCAGCCACTAAATTGCTACAGGGGGCTTTCGACCCCACTAAATCCAGTGTCCCCATCTTCCCTCACTCGTGAGCCCTCGAATTCTCCCGCCGTCCAACTTCGTACCTTGAATCAAATTAAGGACGACAAGATATTGTCGTGCGTCCAGACCCAAGCTTTTTTGGCAAAAAGCACCTGCTGTAATTCAAACACTATTGGAGTGAGATGACACGAGCGAAGGAGTGATGAACGGCAAAGCGAGCCCTGGAAGCATCCTGGAAAAATTATATGGTGCAGCACCATCTGTCCCTCCTATGACCGTCCAGAGACTACATATCAGCCCATTCTGCGTTTAGATGCCGTTGGGCCCGGCCACAAACTGGCCAAAGACCCGATTTCCACGGGAGGAAGGAGAGGCGCGGCCCGGGCTCTCAGCCATCCAGGGGACGGGCCCTCTGCGGTCATTATCCCGCGATAATGGCAACTCTACTGACCAGGACAAAAAGACACACGCGAAGGCAGCGGCATGCCGTAACTCACCACGGACTCGTGCTTGGTTGAGACTCGTGTGCTGGGACTTGCTTATTAGTTTAAATGATCTCACACGGTTTGGGGCCAGGACTGATAATCACGCGAACTTCACCGGGGATGCCATGTCCATGCTGGAGGCCCTACCCAGCCCCCCCATACTTCTTTCACGTCGGGAATGAAAGTAAGCAAATGCTTAGCTAATGGAGACCGTCGCTATCAACTATGAAGTATTTTCTTTACCCTACTCCAAATTTTGCCCGTCGCCTTCATTTCTTTTCCACCCTTCCTGCCCCATTCGCTTACTTCACCATAACCTTTTGGAGCCGTTCGCACGCCTCATCCACGTTCTCTTTGGACGCAAATGCACTCAACCGCAAAAATCCTTCCCCTCCAGGCCCAAACCCAGCACCAGGAGTTGTGACAATCTGGGCCTTCTCTAAAATCTCACTGAAGACATCCCAGCTGCTCTTTCCACCCAGGTCCACGTAGACGTAGGGGCCATTGTCCCCGCCGTACGCCTGAGAAAGGGGTCGAGAATGAGGGGTTAGGGAGGAATGAAAAAGACCGGACATGAAGAGACACTGCCAAAGATCTCCATCCGACAAATATAAATGCTCGTCGGAGCGCCGATATCGTCTTCCCCTTCCTCTCGCTCTCTCATTTTTTCTTCCCTTTTCCGCGCTACACAACCTCCTCCCACGCACCTTGTAACCCATAGCCTGTACTGTGGCCCGAAGCTTCGCCGCATTCGCCAGGTAATAGCTGATGAGTGTCTATGAAAAAGGGGAGAGGAAGTCAGGCACCGGCACCCTGTCCCCCGCCTGTCCCCTCGCGCTTCATACGACGACACACCGCATGGGAGCCAAAGGACGCATTTAACCGTGCCTGCGGGCCAAAGACCCTCCATTTCACCCGTTGAGCCCATCCTCCCCAATCCCACCATCCAGCGCGACTATGCCCTCCCACTCGCTCCCATGGACCCCTTCAGTCTCCCAGACCATGTCCTCCTCCGATCCCATCTGCTTTATCACACTCCCCCTTCCCTCGCTCCCTCCTTCCCTCCTTCACTCCTCACCTGGATCTCCGCCAGCCCCTCCTTGTCCAGGATGGCGAGACCTCCGTCCTGCACGATGTTGGAGGCCCCGTTGAAGGTGGTGCTCATCATCCGGTTGAAGTCCGCGTGCATCTATCCCGTCCGAGGGAGAATGAGGAAAGAGGTGAGACAAAGAGCCGCCCTATCACCCGCTCCCTGTGGGATCACGCCCTGGCACCTCCACCGCCTCATCGTCCGAGTCCCCATCTTTTTTCCCACTGCTGCACTCGGCCTTATACTAACCCCGAACGGCGCCAGTATGGTGCCTAAACGCCAAGAGTTTTCACAATCTCCTTCCTCCCCTTTCCTTTCCTCCCTCCTTCTCTCCCTCCTGTTCGCCCTCCTTTCTCACCGAACTCCCATCCCGGAATTTAAGCTGCTTCGGCACTACGGTCCAGCCCAGTCGCACGCCCGTGAAGCCTGCGTACTGTAGAGGATGAGCAGGGAAGGTAAAATAAAAAGGGGGAGGGGAAGTCGAACACAGCACTGTGAGTTCAGCTACGAACTAGGGCGTCTCGCATGCCACGAGTGAGCGTCCCATTCGTGGCTTTAAGGTGGATGGCAGACAGGAGGGAGAGAGGGAGGGAGGGAGAGAGGCATAGACCGACAGGTTGTTTACGCAAGGATTTCAACAACAGATGCCGGTGCCACAGGGGGCAATGCGGCCGACAGGGAGAGTTCCAGGGTGGAAAAGGGCAAGAGGTTCATCCTGAGAGCTCTACACCCCCACGCTCCTCAAACACCCACCGTCCCCAAGGCCCCCCCTCTCTCTCCCCCCCCCTCCCTCCCTCCCTCCCGCCCCACCTTGGAGAAGGAGTTGACCTCAATGGCGCACTCGAGCGCCCCCTCGATCTCGAAGATGGACTTAGGCAGGCTCGGGTCCCGGATGAAGGGCGCGTAGGCGGCGTCGAAGACGATGACGCTGCCTTGCTCCCGGGCGTAGGAGACGAGGGCTTCCAGCTGGGGCCTGGTCGCCGCCACGCCGGTCGGGTTGTTGGGGGAGCAGAAGTAGATGACGTCCGGGCGCTGGGGGAGGGCGGCCAGGTCGGGGAAGAAGTCGTTGCCGGGGTTGCAGGGCATGTAGACGATGCCTGGAGGGGGAGGGAGGTGGGGGGAGCGCGTGAGCCACGAGAAACGAAGCCCGCAAGCCAGGCCTTCTGGACGTAGTTTGTCAGAATACAGGGGTGGCGGAAGCCTCGTGAGGAGGCTCAGCCACGCGCACCCCTCCCTGGCCCCCGACACCCTACCGTCGAACTGGCGACTCTGCTCGTTGATCAGGCCCGTCTGCCCCATGATCACCGCCGTGTCCACGTACACGGGATAGGACGGGTCCTGGACAGCCGTGACCACGTTCTTGCCGAACATGACCTGCAGCCGCCCTATGTCGCACTTAGCGCCGTCTGAGACGAAGACGTCGTCAGGATCGATCCGGTTCCCATACAGCGTGCTCGCGATCTTCTCCCGCAGGTCCTTCACGCCCTGGTCGGGTCCGTACCTGAGGTGACGGAGAACAAGGCAGACAGGGAGATAAGAGGGGGTAAGGGCGCCGAGAATCAAGTCTTCGGTTGCTCGCGAGGTGTTGACGCGGCCCTGATACGGGGGCAGCCCCGTGACTAGTGAATGCACTTCGAACCTATCGGGCCCTAGAGTCCCTCACACACACGCTCTTCGGCCCCAAGAACGAGAGGAGCATGACCAAAAACAGGGAAACCTACCCAGAATAGCCCGGCGGGGTGCCGAGCTTGGACGCCCCGTGCACGAGGCCGGAGAGGATGTGGGGAGGGATAGGCTGAGTGGTGTCGCCGATGCCCAGAGAGATAATTTTCGCTTCAGGGTTGGCCTCAAGGAATGCACTTCGTCGGCGGGCAATTTCCGGGAAGAGATAACTAGGTGTGGGAGAAAGAAAAAAAAGGCGCGAGGGGAAGGGTTCGGAGGAGGGGATGAGGGAGGTTGCAAGGAGGCAGACGCGATGTGAGCGGTACAAAGGAACGAACAGACAGGGCTGGTAAACCATGTCGGTTAGCTTAAGATCTATCAATAGGATTGATGCTTGTTGCGGTGACGAAAAGGATTATGGGACGAAAACTGTCTAACGAGCGTGAGTCACCCGATCGATCTTGAAGCGGACATGGACGGATGCCAACTAAGGGCCCTTCCGTCAGACCAAGGCACCTGTACGTACCCGCCCATCAATTTGCCGAAATTGGGATTGCGTTCAACTCCTGACATCTGCAATACCCGGTCGCGGACGCCGCATCTCGAGCGCACAGGCCGGGGGGCCGGGGTCAGGAAAGCCAGGGAGGAGGTGGCGCAGAGGGCGACCGCCAGGAGGGCTACTTGTCGCATCATTTGTCGAGTGGGACGAGATCTCCGGTCTATGTCAAAAACCAGGTATGGAGGCGGCTGAGTTATGGTGGACGCCTGAGCCGGCATAGTGTGGCTTTGAACAGAGATAACGTGGGGGCGTGGATAGGTTGAGGGGGTGGGTGGCGGCGGCTGCCTGGCTGAGCGAGTCTTCGACGCGGCACTTGGCTTTGAGGCGAGACGGACACAATGAACGATTGAGGAGAAGCGTCCTTTAACAACGGCATTCCATCTCTGATTCATGTACACCCAACGTAGTACAGGGCCCACGATAGGAAGTTGGTGGCTCTCGCGCCCTAGGACGTGGCTGCTTTTCGTTGCTTAAACTAAAATCACTCTCACAACCAGAGCGTCAACCATGGTCCGCTTCGCTCCTGCAGCGTGCCGCGCACCCTGGCATAATCACAATGCAGCCCGGCATCTTTATAACCGTCTTCTGTCGTCCTCTCCATCATTGCAGTACGTTGGCACGTTTTTGGGTCCCGTCTGCTCTTGCGTATACCCCTTTTGTGCCGGAACGGGGAAGAAACAGAACCTTCTCATAATTCCATGTTCAACTGACGCCATCCTACAGGCGCGAGGCAGGACCTAGGCCGCATCTCCGCAAACGCCAAACAACCCTCTCGTCGATTCAATTGCCTCGCTTTTACCTCTCTTCCCGCTTCTCGTCCGCCTCCAGTATCCCTCCACCCAACCCCCACCCTCCTCCTGCCTCATTTCCTAACTTGTTCTCAACCGCTGCGGCCGTTCTTGGGACTCTGACGGCTGTTGATCTGCTCGGAAATGATGGCCGTATTACCATCCCGACGCTCTACTGGCTCATGGACCATCCAGGCATGGTACTGTTGCGCTCGCTCGATCCTGAGACCGCCCACGACTGGGCGATATGGGCCCTCAGCAAAGAATTGGTACCTGCCAACCACACCGGCCAGGAAGATCGAAGCCCACCCTCGCTGGAGGTCTCCCTGTGGGACGATGCGTGCGTATTTCCGAATCCGGTGGGCGTGGCGGCAGGCTTCGACAAGCACGCGCAGGCTGTGAAGGGGCTGCTGGGGCTGGGCTTGGGATTTGTCGAGGTAGGAAGCGTGACCCCAAGGCCTCAAGACGGGAACCCCAAGCCACGGATGTTTCGTTTGGAAGAGGATCGGGCCGTGATCAACCGGTACGGGTTCAACTCGCACGGCGTGGCCGCGGTCAAGCGGCGGCTGCAGGACTACTGGGAAGGGCGGCTCCGGGCCGACGAGGAGGGCAGGGAGAAGACTGACGAGGGGAGGAGGGGCCTCGTGGGTGTGAACGTGGGCAAGAACAAGACAACCGAAAGGGCGGAGGAGGACTACGTTCTTGGAGTGCGAGAGCTGGCTCCGTACGCGGACTACCTGGTGGTCAACGTCTCGAGCCCCAACACCCCGGGGCTGCGATCCCTGCAACGGAAGGGCGCCTTCCAGTCTCTGATCCAAGCCGTGCAACGGGAGCTGAAGGGTCCAAGCGGCCACGCGAGAGGATTCGCGACGAATGTGCGCGGTCGGCGGGTGCCTCTGCTCATCAAGGTGGCTCCGGATTTGACGGAGGAGGAGAAGAAGGACATCGCTGCCGTGGCCCTCGAGACTGGCATCGACGGCTTGATTGTCAGCAACACAACGGTCACTCGGCCACCAACCCTCCGCTCGCGGCACGCGGGAGAAACAGGCGGGTTGAGCGGCTCGCCACTCAAGGAGCTGGCGACACAGACCGTCCACGACTTTTACCGTCTGACGGGATACGGTCAATTGCCGATCATTGGGGTGGGAGGCATCGGCTCGGGACAGGATGCCTACGATAAAATACAGGCGGGGGCGTCGCTGGTGCAAGTACGAAAGATCCTGGATAAAGGGGAGGGAGCAGCGGGCAATGCGCGCGAAGCCTCTGTCTTGCGCCGTGTGATACCAGCTTTCAGTGTTTGACATCCCTCTCTATCCCTTTCGTTCGCTTCTAATTCATGGCCGCACAGGTCTACAGTATGCTTGTCTACGAAGGGCCTGGGGCGGTCAAACGCATCAATCGCGAGCTAGCTACCTTGTTAGAGAGGGACGGCTACACAAGGATCAGTGATGCCGTAGGGGCGGCGCATCGAAGGAGGCAAGAGGAGCCGCATATCTTAACCGTTGATCTGGTTGAGAAGGGGACCGAAAGGGTTGGGAAGAAAAGCACGGGAAGGGGACTTTGGTGGGGTTGGTGGCGACAATCCTAAACAGAATGCGAAGCAGTTGCTGGCACAATATGCACTGTGCGATCCCAGCTTACAAGCGAATTGCAGGGTTGACAAACAACCAGATTGATTGGGAGTCTTTCTCTTATGTACTGATGTTTCATCGCATTTAAAGGCTACATGATTTGCATTTTTTCTCGTATTATGAGCGTGCAGTCGTGGAGCGCAGTGATTTGATTCTTTTTTCCATTTCCTCGGCATATTTTATATCTTGTTTTTATTACGATCTTGCAAGAGCTTTATTGGCTCTATTTGCCGTCCCATGCTGTGTAGGGACAAGGCCAGGGATGTTCCGCGAAGTAACATCGGTCCTCCGGATCGTCTAGTCCCTGTACAGACCAGCAGAGATAGGAGCAGCCGTGGCAGGCGGAGGGGGAGGAGTCGAGGGTGACGACTTGGTCCACTCGATTCCATTCCTGTGTGTTGGGCATGTCTGTCGAGTAGAAGGCCACTATGCCGCCCGTCGCCTCGTATTTGATCGCCACATTCATGTCCGGATTCTGTGTACCTGGACAACCTCGCACAGGCCAACAAAGACTCAAAGCCTGAGGAATGATGTCGCCGATGCCAAAGGGGACGGGGGCAGACGTGACCAGCCCGTTCCCAATGTACATGAAACTGCGGGCACGAAGGTTGAGCAAGGCGTTGAATTGCTCTACGAATCCGGTGTCTCCTGCGGGCGGTGCGCCAAAGTTCCAGACCTCTACCGCCAGGTCGGGTCGACGGAGGGCTAGGATGGGGGCTACGAGTTGTATGTAAGCTGCGCCGAGGGAGTGACCAGCGAAGGAGAGTAAGTCGACAGTGGGGTGAGCATCGAGTCCCATTTCTATCTGCTGGGTCAGCGTCAGGGCCTCCGAAAAGAAGCCTTTATGCAAGCGTCCATTCAAACCGGAGGATGTGACGCCAGGGTCGGATGGATTTGCGTACTCGAAAGTCTCGTCCTGCACGAGGTTTGTCTTAAAAATGGTACCTCGCATAACTACCACTATGTGCGTGCCCTTTACGAAGCTCTGGCCAATGGGTGGATCTTTTGTTCCGTTGCTAGATGTAAAGATCAAACGTTGCGAATGATAACCCCGGGGGACGTACGGTGGGGGCTTGGCTGTGGCGGTCCCTGCCTGGACGCAGCGCTTGACGTATGTATAGAGGTTCAGGATGTTTCGGTAGTACCAATATGCGGTCTGGCGCTCCTTCTCGATAAGTGCCTGGTCTTCTATTTGGAAAGGAAGTGGGTGCCCGATGTCGGCCATGCGTACAGGCAGCGAGCTTTCATCGTCTTGCGCAGGTTCCTTCTCTGTCTCGTACATATTCTTGACGGTGGTAAAACCTCGAAGGATAGAGTCGTAATTCATATCTGCGCCTCTCTCAAGTATGCGCACCAGAGGGCAATACCCTGGGGCATCAATAATAGGCTCTGCGAATCCACAAGAAGGGAATAGCTTGTGTCTGCTGGGAGATCGATCTTGCACCCTTCGTGGATCAAGGACGATTTGTACGAGAGGGAAGAATGAGATACTCTCACCACCCAATGGTACGCCAAGAAGCCTGTTTTCTGGTCCTGGTTCAGCGACGCTCGAAATTTGAAGAACATGTGGGGAATCTGAAAATTTTCGTTCTTTGATGTGAGTGACGATAAAGCTATTGTTGATACGCGGAGTAGCAGTGTCATTAGTTCGCAGGAGTTGTCGCGATCTAACGGATTGCACTAGACCGATGAATATCAGAAGCACCACTTTCCATCTCCGATAATCATGCTGCAAGAACATCCCTGTTGCGTAAGCGCAAGATAAAAAACCATTAATTACTTCACACCAGAGCTGGTGCTAAAAGAGATGCAAGAGGAAACATTGCCTAGAACTTGAAGACCCAGCATTACCTTAAACTTAGACCAAAGATAGACACAAGATTTGTACACCTAAAAGACTAAATGAATTAGCTATGTGATACTTTGTTGGCAACACATCCTCAGAGCCTGTTAAAAAGAAATATCATCCAGGACACAAATGTAAGGATTGACCCTGCGACCCAAGGAGTCGGAACAGAATACATCAAAGAGTAAACACATTGCCACATCCTGCGCACAGGCTGAGAAAAGTAGATATATAGGTTTGAACCTGCTCTATTGAGACGTGCTATATCAATCAGAGCTGAGTTGGGTAATCTCTAGGGCTCGCATGTCTCCATACACGCAATGGCTGGCGGGCTCGGACCAAGCGGGTTCAGACAAGGTCGGAGTAAATCAATTGACGCTACCGCAAAATTAAATTTTTGCAGAAGTAGACCACTTTCACCTTACCTTTTCGATGTATACTAAGGTGGAATGAATTATCTTCTGTTTCATGTCGTAATGTTTGGAAATGCGAGGAGGCTGTACTAGCGAAGGAGTGCCAGGGACCCTGGCCCATCTTGCACTTCAAGTACCCTGCCAGGATGGTCAGCGAAGCAATCCGTCAAAGGCCTTCCAGTACCCGGCGACCGAGGTATCTGAAACTTCATTCACCATGGCGATCACAGCACTTATGGCTCATTCCATTTCACTTGTCTTCGTTAAAAAGGACGGACGAAATATTTGTGTACACGCGGAACATTTCGGCTGGTCAATCTCGATCCTGAAAAGGGACCTTAAAACGGAGACGTGTCAAGACCATCAGCAACAGCAACAGCAGCAAGTTAAGCAGACGGGAAACATGAAGCACAAGTTTAGATTTAGCGGCTCAGTCTCGCTGCCTCCCTCGTGGTTACCAGTGCTAGGGATCTTCCTCTCTTTGCGGGCTTCTGCCTTTCAATCTGTGTATCTTCGCAAAAACATCGTGTCGCAGCAAACGAGCGGACTGCATATGTACACCACTTTCTACCGCTCACCTTGTCCGCACGAGGACCTACCTCACTCTAGAAAACCTCTTGTACGGCTGTGGCAAATTCGATCCGATCAGCAGCACACGGAGGATTACTTCCGATTTATTGAAGGAAAAGAGGTACGGTATGAGTGGAGGAGAGAGCAGTATCGAGTTAAAGAACAACAACCAATGCAATTGAGAAATCAAATGTATGATAATTTGTATCGTGGACATTTTTACATAAAGTTTTTAAAAATTCTCAAAGTAGTGCGAAAAGAATTCGGTGAATAACTTGCGATGGCGTCATTCCACCCCACCATATAATATTCCGCCGCGTCTTCTGATAATTTTCTATTTGTCCTTGCACATAAAATTTTACCCAGGAGCCTGATAAGTGTGACCAAGCCAGCGTGATTATTGGAAAGGGTAAACTTGGGCAAGCGCTGGTTCAGTGGGGGGGTATGGGAGAAGACGATCTGCTTCTCGGGCGTGACGACTGTATACCCACCGTCTTGACTGTCTCCAATGGCTGTGCCTTGAATATGTTTCCTGTCTATGTATGTGTACCAGAGTGGGAGGTGGAAAGTGTGATCCTTGGTTGTCCCAAGGAGAAGCGGAACGACTTGGTGTTCATGCAGTCGGCGTGCCTGGAAACTCTCTTAAAGAGGTACGGGTTGGCGAATAAGAAGACTACACAGTGCCTCCCTTACTTCTCGATCTCTCCCTTTGGTCTGCCCGTCGAAGGGCGCGTACAATACGACGTTAGCAAGACAGATGGTGAGCCGAAGTTTGCCGGACAGACGGTTGTGTGCGGGACTTGGCGTGGGGCCGTCGCCGAACGTCTTAGGAAGCAGGACCTGCATGTCGAGGTCATGGATTACACGTACTGGCGGAAGCAGATGCTCGAGCGGCTTCTCTTTGATAGCTTATTCGGCTTATTGGCATGCGTTCACGCAGATTCGGGGGAGAAGACGTATGGAGAGCTCGCCCAAAACCACTGGGAGGAGATCGACGACATGGTTTGGGAGCTTTCTCGGGCCATCGCCAACATTATGGCAGTTGTACTTCTCACTCATGTCGAGCGACGCGTGCGCGGCTTGGCAGAGGGTCCCCATTGGCGAGATAGAAAACCACAAATGCCCACGTGTAGGGAATACCCTTTCCGGAACGGCATGCTGCGCTCATTGAGCCGCTCCTTTACCTCCCGAGGCTTTCCGTCCCCAATGCCAACCCACGATGAGTACCTCGATTTTGTCCGAGAGCGGAAGCTTGTGAGCTATGACGTAGATCAGGATATCTAAGTCAGACGTCCCGAAGGGTAATAGGGAATGTAAATTTAATCATGAATAATGACTCAGCGAGGATGCATTTAGACTTTCACGCTCTTGATCTGGCATGAGGGTCTATCTTCCTATTGCTTTTGTTCGGGTCAGTTTCTCGTTCTCGTCTTCTCATTAAACATACGTTCCATACGCATCCCTAGCTTCAGTGCGCCATGTAGAGAGAAATTCTCATTTCCGACCTTGCGAGAATTACAAATTTTCTACCCTTCTTTCTTCCTTTAATAGTAAAGCAGGGTGTGTCATATGAGTCCTCCACGCTCTTTAGAAGGTCCTACGAAAAAAAGTGCCTTTCCATCCCAACCCTTCCTTTCCTTCACACGCGACATAGATGTAGACTTGATCTGTACTATCCACCTGCACGTCTCCCGTCTGGTTCCAAAACGTCCCTCTCTCCTTGTTCTTAAAACTGAATACCATACCCTTCGCGCTTAGAGGGTTCACGAGTAAGCGTGCACGTTAAGCAAGCTGTGGTCACTTTAGGTCTTCGCTTCAGAGTTCAATATAATTTAAAAAATTATGTCGATACATAGAGCGAATGCCTGTTATGAACCCTCCGTGTGCCAGTATCTTTACCACCACTTATAACAGAACTTCTGAGTCAGCCAGTGATGTTTGAAAAAATGGAGTAGAATGTAGGGCGTGGAAGAGCACGCGACATCTGAATCTCTAAGCTGCTTGCCTCAGCTCTAGCATACCATGCGAGGAAACGAGACCACCACTTTACAATTTTCCATTTCTCCTAGCCATTCCAGGGCGATATCCGTCAGTACGATACTCATTTCACTGCATTTCAAGGGAGTTAGGTGCGCAATTTACACGCCATACTTGGGTGTTTGTTCGCGCTTCGCCTGCTATGGATTTACCTGCAATCAATGCTTAGTCAACGTATACTCGGCATGATTATTACTTGCTGGTCTACAACGGTGGTCAGAGAGAGTCCTTCAAAAAGGTATCCGATCCGAGCTCAGGGCAATCGGAGGTGATTCTGCTTCTCCGCTTACTGTGAAGTGCGGTCACTGTGCCACGTCTGTCATGCGTTACAGATCTAATTGTCGTCTCCCATTTCCCTTTTCCATCTGTCTAATGCGAATAAACTGACGCGAATATAAGGATGACATGATGATGCTAAGGGAGCATGAGATCAGCGATAGGAGGTTAAGCGAGCCGTCTTACAGTGTTGCACCTATCCTTTATGGATCCAACAGTCTGTATTGCGATGTGCTGATCGCTACTGTATCATGTCATGGTTTGCGTCCACCTAATCATTTGTATGTTATATTATTATAAAACAACAGAACTGGCGTCGACCAGTGTCTTTGGTTGTCTTTGGTTGTCTTTGGTCATCTTTGATCCGTCTTTGGTTATCTTAGTACACGATTCTTGGGTGAATCGATTGGTATACATTCTCAGAGAGAATAGTAATTGTACTGAAGAACTAATTAGGTATTGGGTTACCTGTGGCATTAGTTTGTTTATTCGCATCAGGTTATGGGCCCTAATTGACCAAACCTTTTGAGTTGAATAAAAAGACACTGATCGACGGTCTATTTCTGGTGCAATTGGATTTGCAGAAATAGTGGTCTGATTTACTGAATCGATCTCGTACAATTGGATTTGCAGAGAGAAAGGGCTGTTTTAATTAGTAAATGGTTACTAGATTAAAGACAGCATTTGATTTGATCTGGAGGCTGAATATTGGACTGGCCAGGATCACAACCTCAAAGTCATCGGTGATATGGATGACTACAGAATGGCAATCTTCAGTGGAAGATTGGAGGATTGGGACGCGTGAAAACGCGATGTTGAAAGCTTCATTGGTGCCAAGGACCCAGAGATGGCAGATATCATTGTTGGATTAACCAAGTCACCGATTTCTGGGGACGAGGTAAAATCTTACGATGAGAAGAATGCGAAGAGCTACTTCATTCTCAAGAAGTACCTGAAGGGAGCAGCTGCAAATTTGATCGAAAAATTGATGTCTTATTCCAATCTGAAGTCAAAAATGATGAATCATTTTGTGACTTATATAGCTAACAAGGTCAAGGATGACCAATGCTTAGCAGTTAGCTTCAATGGATATTGTAACTGGTGCAGTAAATATGGGCATAAAGAAACAGAATGCCTCGTAGAATCTATCAAGACAGTGGGGGCTCATCAGGAAGATGAGGTACTACCTTCTGATACAAGTGAGGATGACGACGGCGTCGAAAATGGGTCATCAAGATGAACAACCTAATGATCGTGATGTCGATCATGTCAGGGAAGTTGGTCGCAAGTGGGGGCGACAGGATGGAAAGACACTGATGATATTATTCGGAATATGAACAATATGGGACGCACACGAAGCAGGACGAAAGTTCGTAAATATCATCGAATATATTATGGACCAGTAACCATGGGAGGTGATTTGGCCTTCGTTGCAGCCTCAGAAATTGTCAATGAGGACTATCATCGTACGGAAGATGAGAGTGAGGTGCGAGCTGAAAGGAGAAAAGCCAAGGATGCAGAGTACCAGGCGCACATGAAAAACGGTACCTGGGAGTTAACTCTTTCACCGAAGGGAGAACGTTGTACCTCAAGTGGCTGGGTTGAAACTGATAAGCGAGATCAAAATGGCATCATCGTAAGGAGAAAGGCAAGATTCATTGCAAAGGGCTACAGTCAAAAGTATGGATATGATTATCTCAACACTTATGCACCGGTTGCATCGATTACCACGATTCGTTTGATATTGGCAATTGCATGCATATTGGATCTTGAACTGGATAACATGGATGTAGACACAGCTTATCTTCAATCAGACCTTGAAGAAAAGATATACGTCAAACAACCACCTGGATACGAGCAGTATGGACCAAATGGGGAAGAGCTAGTTTGTCTATTGCATAAGTCATTACATGGCCTGAAGCAATCTGGACGTAACTGGCATAAGAAGAATGATGGATGGTTCCGAGGGCACGATTTCCATTCCTCTTCTGCGGATCCATGCTTATATGTGAAGTTTGGATCTAGTGGTGAGATGCTGGTTATCGTCTTGTATGTGGATGACTTAATTATTCCTGGTAATTCAAGGAATATGATAAATGATTTCAAGCTAGCTATTTCAAAGGAATTTAGCACGAAAGATTTGAAAGAACTTGATTGGATACTTGGTATGGCAATCAAGCGGAATAGAGAGAAGAGAATTATGGAAGTCTCTCAGACAGCCTATGTCAATATGATGCTCGCGAAATTTAGAATGGCTGATTGCAAACCAGTATTAACACCGGTGGAAGGAACACTGACGAAGATGAATGGCAAGGGAATCAAGCCAGATAGCGAATACATGAAGCTAGTGGGTAGCTTATTGTATGCAGCACTGGTT
>Ga0102934_1000250_pt1 | contig 34153 bp, 30 predicted proteins | sample SalPonR2_A_D1_MG_FD_78175 | JGI IMG/M metagenome (GOLD analysis project Ga0102934, IMG submission 78175) | Salt pond soil microbial communities from South San Francisco under conditions of wetland restoration - Salt Pond MetaG R2_A_D1_MG | ecosystem: Environmental > Aquatic > Marine > Intertidal... | reverse complement strand
TTCGAGAATCTGGCTAGCGTTCAAAGTAGTCTGTCAGGGCGGAAGCCATAACCTCTTTGTCGTCTTTCAGATCTTTAAGGACGAGCCCTTTCTCAAGCAGCACTATTCGATTGCTGATATCCGTAACGTGTGTCAAATCATGGCTTGAAATAAGAAATGTTGTGCCTTTTTGCTTCTGATCTTCTATAATCAGTTTTTTCAACCGGCTTTGGGATGTCGGGTCTAGATTTTCGAACGGTTCATCAAGCAGTACGATCTCCGGATTATTTAAAAAAGCAGATGCAATGCCCACTTTCTTGAGGTTCCCTTTTGACAAATCGCGGATGTATTTTTTCTTACCCAAAATCTCTTCATTAAAGAGTGGCTTGAAGCGCCCCAGGGCATATTCGAGTTCCTCTTCTGTGAGGCCGTAAATTTTCTTCAGTGTTTCAAAATATTCATCTGGTGATAGAAAAGGCAGTAGCATGTGCTCATCAAGATAAGAACCTACCCTGTTCTTCCACTCTTCGGTTTCACTTACATTTTCACCGTTTATCTTTACGAACCCGTTAGTTGTTCGAATGAGATCTAGAATTAATTGAAAAAATGTCGTTTTACCCGCACCATTATTACCGACAAGTCCAAAACATTCAGATCGTTCAATTGTCAGCTCTTCAATATTTAAAACTTCATCCGAGCCGTATCGCTTTATCAAATTCTCAACGTATATCATAGTTATGTTCCGCGCCTGAAAAAGGATGATATTTTATACCGGTTATTTTCTACAATCCTGACAGATACATCGGTAAGCCGGTTAAAAAACAAGAGCCCGATAAGGCCGGCAAAACTCAAAGCCGCAAGTGCTGCATAGTTGTTAACTAAAATGGCAACTGGTGCATAGATAACATAGGGTGCGATGAAAAAAGGGATAGCCATTAAAAACTGAGCCAAGCCAATTCCATCATAGTTAAACATAGCTCCTTTGTTGATATCCATCGGTTTGGGATTCCATAGCGACATAATTACGATAATATGGATACCAATTCCTACATTGTAAAGGAGTGCGGTAATGTGTACCAATAGAATTTGCCAGCCAAAGTATACATAGGGTATTGCCAGAATGAAAGCAGCAACACTCGAAAGTGATAGAAGTAACAGCTTACCCTGTATTAAATCTTTAATTCCGTTTTTTTTGCTTAGATAGAAATCAAGAAAAGATGAATTCCAGCTGAGGAAAAACTGTCCAAACTGAACGAAGAAAAGAGCGGTAATAAAGACGCCAACAAAAATGTGGAGTGCACTTAATTCAAAAGCCTCGCCGGGTTCAGGTGATTCATAAAAAAGCAGGCCATAAAGCAGAAAAAGCACAGACATAATGAGGTATGATCGACTCTTTTTATGCCGTAAAATAAGTTTTAATTCGGTTTCGGCCATGATACCGGGCATTCCAAATCCAGATAGCAACCCGGTTCTGCCTCCGCTGAAGGCAAATGAAGATGGTCTTTCGACCTGATCGATGTAGGCGTTTTTAATGTAGGTTGCAGAAATCCGCCAATAGCAGAGTGCACAAATAACAATAGCAGTTACTAGTGGAATGGGGCCTTGGAGCGACAATGAGAAAAATGAGGCAGTATATGCACCAATATTAAACAGGTTGAAATAGAGAAGAACGAACGGAACTGCAGGTAGTACCAGTAGTCCTGCGTAAACAGGATGTTTTCTGGCTATAACATCCTTTACCCATAGAGTAATCCAGTGCAGAGAGATGCTGAGCACGACCAGAGTTGTGAGCCACATTAACCCGGCCGGAGAGCCATGCCGGGCGCTAACTTCAGAAATTGTGATCGGTAAAAAGAGGATAAGTGCCATGACGCTGAATGTGGAAATGAGCGACTTGACCAACAAAAAATGAATGATACCAGATCGTTTGATAGGGAGGTGAAGGTAGCGATTCAGATCAAAAAGAGGCGTTTTCTGAAAAAAGAAACGAACAACAAATTCCCCGAGAAGATAGTAAATGGCGGCTGTGTTCAGAAATGCCGGGATGTTCTGTATCTCAAATTCATTTTTGAGAATTACGCCAAGAAAAATTGCAATTCCAATAAGATAGAAAAGGATAAATACAATCAGGATCAAAACCATGAGTGCAGACAGAAGATCTCGTCCAAAGGAAAAAGAACGGAACCGTTCGAGAAACAGAAGCCGTAGAAATTCCGGGGTCATTTGTCGTCCTGATGAAAGCATGACAAATAGTAAGAGGACAGGGCATTATATTCAAGTCGTAAAATCTATGAATCAGCTATGAGTCATTACGGATTTAAGAATAAACCTGATCTACTCAGCCCTGAGGCAATCCCTGTTTTATTGGTTCACATCTAAGCACTCATTTGTATAAAGAAGGTCAGCGTTAAGTGAGTTCGGAACCAGTTTTTGTACCTTCAGCCATTCAATAAACGTATCGAATACATCACTGTCCATCACTCCCCAAATGCCATCTTTAGCGTAATAATCATTGATCTTCTTCTGGCTTTTAAGAAGATCCAGGTGCTCCTGGTCGTGCTCAGTGAGATAGGGTTTGAGGATTTCAACAGTCTGCTCAGGGCTGGATATTGCAAATTCAAACCCACGCTTAGTAGCATGAAGGAAAGATTTGAGTAAATCGCCATCACTTTCAATCATGTTTTCAGCAGCGCAAACAACCGGTGAATACCCATATGGAATATCGTAGTCGTCCAGTTTAAATGTGTTCAGCTCAATGCCCCGGTTTTCAGCCTCCACCCCTTCCCAAGCAGTAAAAATCCAGGTGGCATCGTAGGTGCCCTCAACCAGAGTATTCCAGATGCCAAGTTTATCGGGATAGTGACATTTCAATACGCCTTTGCCACCGTCGTTTTGGATCATCTGCTTGACAATCTGATCTTCATAGCGGGCACCATAGGAAGCGTATGATTTTCCATCAAGCTCTTTAGGTCTTGCGATACCTGAACTTTTAAGCGTTGCGATGGCGCTGGCGTCTTCCTGAAGCAACGCTGCAATGGCCTGCATGGCAAATGGCTTTGTCTTTATCCGATAGCTGATCAGGCTCTCCGTGGGAGCGATCGCGAGATCTGTGTCTCCAAGCTCAAGCTTTTTAGCTGGAGTAGTAGAGTAATTATCATCGAGAGGAGATAGAATATCTAATTCTATTCCCGCATCGCTGTAAAAGCCTTTTTCCTGCGATACAAAAAATCCGGTATGATTGGTATTCGGCGTCCAGTCGAGAGCTAAGCGTAGTTTCTTCATGATGTGTTATGAGTTTACCTGATGAATGATGTAGAAAAACATCTATAAAATAATGGCTCTATAGGAAACAATGTGGGTAATTAGAAAATCAATATAACCCAACGGTCATTGCAAACTATACAATCCAGTTGAGTCTTTGAGTTGGTATTAGTGAGTTGGTATTAGCAATGATTGATTTCACTTGATGGACCATGTTGTAGTATTGAGAGCAAAACACCCATAGATTTCAAACTACACCCACAGAGATCTCTGTAGATTCAAACTAATAAAATTACAGACTGACATGTGAAATGCTTTATCAATCAGTCTGTAATCTATTAATCTCTGTTGGTATACAAGTAACAACAAAAAAAATCCTATCGTCTCGACCCTCGTCTATTTCCGGATGATTTTGGGCGGGGTCGTTTTCCTCTTTTCGAGTGGTTACCGTTTGATCCATTCGGATGAGATTGCGTCACCTGTTGAGCCAGAAGCTTCTCAGCCCTTACTTCAAATTCAGTATCATCCACAACCGGAATTTGCTGGTTGATCAGTTTCTCGATATCGCGGAGGTACTCCCGTTCAGATGAATCCACAAATGATAGGGCTGTTCCATTTGCTCCGGCACGCCCGGTTCGTCCGATACGGTGAACGTATGTTTCTGGTATATTCGGGATTTCGTAGTTGATCACATACTTTAGCTCATCCACGTCAATTCCCCTGGCCGCAATATCCGTAGCCACTAGGACTCTTGTAGTTTGATCTTTGAAATTACTTAAAGCCCGCTGACGCGCATTCTGAGACTTATTCCCATGAATGGCCTCGGCCTGAATGCTTTTTTTGTTGAGCATTTTTACCACATTGTTTGCGCCGCGTTTCGTACGGGTAAATACGAGTGCAGAGCCCACGCTGTCATCACTTAATACATCAACGAGCAGCTGTTTTTTGTTACCCTTTTCAACATGGAAAATACCCTGACGGATTTTATCCACGGTGGCAGCTTCCGGTGTGACTTCAATTTTCGTTGGGTTTTTCAGGATAGAGTTCGAGAGCAGAACGATCTCTTTCGGCATTGTTGCTGAGAAAAATAGTGTTTGGCGCTTACTGGGCAGAGCTCTTAGCATCTTTTTCACGTCGTGGATAAAACCCATGTCAAGCATGCGGTCAGCTTCATCCAGTACAAAAACTTCGATGTGTGCGAGTGAAATAAATCCCTGGTTCATCAAGTCAAGAAGACGTCCCGGGGTAGCAGTCAAAATATCAACGCCTCTTTTCAGCTGCTTAACCTGGCGTTTCTGATTTACGCCGCCGTAAACAACAGCTGTGGTCAATCCGGTATAGCGCCCGTAGTTTTGAAAGCTTTCATCAATCTGTATTGCAAGTTCGCGGGTTGGGGTAACAATCAGGCTTCTGATCTTTCTGTTAGGATCATTGCTGCTATTGGCTGCTAAATGCTGCAGAATTGGAATTGCAAAAGCAGCTGTTTTACCAGTGCCGGTTTGTGCACATCCAAGCAGATCTTTCCCCTTAAGAGCAACAGGGATGGCTTGTTCTTGAATTTCTGTGGGAGTAGTGTATCCTTCTTCTTTTAATGATCTGAGGATTGGATCAATTAGGTTCAATGAGTTAAACGACATATATAATATAAAATGAAAAAAGCCCGCTTCTTAAAGTGCGGGCTTTTAAAAAAGTGAATCTCAAGGTACGGATAATATGTGTCAGATCTATGTTTTGTCCTTTATAGCACACAAGGCACCTTTGAAAGTCTTGAAGGTCATTGCTGAAGACTGTAAGTTCAGTAATGTTCAAATCAACAAATCCGTCTGATTTTATGGTAAAAAATCTCAGTCTATGTCTACTAATTCAGTTTATTATTTTGCTGGCAGGGTGCTCGTCAGGTTCTGACAGCAATCAGTTTGATCTTCTGATTACAAATGCCCGGATTGTGGACGGCAGTGGCGGAGATGCATTTTTAGGTGAAATCATCGTGGATGATGGGGTCATCTCAGAACTTGGATCTGTGGATACCACCAGCCGGTCATTTCTCAGGATTATTGACGCAAACGAACGAGTTGTTTCTCCCGGGTTTATTGATACCCACTCTCACGGCAATCCTCTTGATACTCCCAGGTTTGATAATTTCTTGTCAATGGGAGTAACCACAATAAGTCTTGGGCAGGACGGCAGCAGCCAGGGAACCGGTAACATAACCGCCTGGATGAATGACGTGGACTCTGAGGGTACGGGTCCTAATATTATTCACTATATCGGTCATAATTCACTTCGGAGGCACTTGGATGCCCCCCGTGAAGAGTCTATTGATTCGGTGCTGGTGGATGAGATGCGTGAGCTGATTGTTCAGGCGATGGAGGACGGATCCTTTGGCCTCACGACTGGCCTGGAGTATGACCATGGGTCATTTGCCGGTTTGGAGGAAATCATAGCCATCGCGGAACCTGTCGCAGAAGCGGGAGGTACCGTGATGAGTCATATGCGGAATGAAGATGAAGACGCGATCTCTCAGTCGATAGCTGAATTAGTAAATCAGGGGCTGGCGTCGGGGGCAAACGTTCACGCTTCCCACCTGAAAATTGTGTACGGTGATGATCCTCAGCAGGCTGAAGATGTTCTCTCAATTATGCGTGATGCAAGGGAGCAGGAAGGTTTACGAGTTACAGCAGATGTGTATCCTTATACGGCAAGCTATACCGGAATCAGTATTGTCTTCCCGGACTGGGCTCTTCCGCCTAATGACTATGAGGAGGTGTTGGAGAATCGGAGGGGAGAACTGGAGGAGTATCTAAATTATCGTATCGCGCTTAGAAACGGACCTGAGGCAACGCTGTTTGGAACATCACCCTATGCCGGCATGACGCTTGAGGAAGTGGCGGACAGCCTCGATAAACCTTTTGAAGATGTGCTGATTGACGATATTGGGCCAAATGGTGCGAGCGCTGCCTATTTTGTGATGGATGAGGAGGTTATGGCAAGGTTTCTCATCAATCCGTTTGTTATGGTCAACTCTGATGGAAGCCCCACCATGTGGCATCCACGGGGATATGGAAGCTTTGCACGGATTATACGTCTGTTTGTTCAGGAACAAAAATTGCTAACACTCGAGCAGGCCGTTTATAAAATGAGTGGACTTCCTGCTGAAACAATAGGACTCGCAAACCGGAACCGTGTGGATGTTCCGAGAGGGTTAATTCGTGAGGGTTTTGCTGCAGATCTTTTGATCTTTGAACCTGCAAATGTGCGGGATGAGGCCACATATGAAACGCCTCATGTCTATGCTGAAGGATTTGACTGGGTATTTGTAAATGGTGTTCCGGTGCTTGAAGAAGGCAAGCGGAATGATGAACGGCCGGCGGGTGTAATTCGGCGAAAAGTCGAACCTTAATCAACATCAAAACATGCAGAGAAAAGCCTGTACCTGTATCTGAGCCTAATAGAGGTCACTGTTCTTAAAAGGGATTGCAGCTAAAATAACGGCTTCTGTATAGTAAGATGTCCGATCGATAATATTATCTGTCAGAATTCCAACAGCTCCACTTTTCTGTTTTGAGTTGGATCTGTCAAAAACGATGTCGTCTGCTTCACCTAACTCCTTACCTTGATTAACCAGCTCAACGACTTGTTTTGGAAGGAAAAATGTACCCGTTCTTGATTTCCCATATAGCCCTCCCGATTTAATTACGACCCAGGCAAACGCCTCCATCTCACTATTTATCTTTTCAATACCACCCTCAATTCCAACATAAAAATCAGCCGACGGCTCAAGCACGGAGGCATTATCAGCCCTGTTTTTTGCCCCGGTAAATGTTTGGTCATTACTCATGGGCTGGTCAGGCACACCTGAATCAAGTGATACTCCCAAAAACTCAAACGGCTGATTTGGAAACATTTGTTCAAATCCACTTCTGACAGCCTGAATCTTGACAGGATTTTTTGACGCGATGATAACTTTTTTCATAGATAATTAGCAAGTTAGACATGAGGCTGTCCAAAAAGGGCGATGAACTGCAAAAATGTTTTTCATTCAGTCATGCCGGTCACCGATCCGGCATCTCCTGTTGATATCAACGGTTGGAGATCCTGCACCAGGTGCGGGATGACGACCTTTTTGGACAGCCTCGGAAGGATTTGGAAATTGGTACACCGATTTTCAGACCGAAAGGTGTATTGTGGGTCAAAATAAAAAAACCCCGAATCGGAAACCGACACGGGGTTAAGTGCAAGTAGTGAAGAACCAGTCTTCATTTGTTTGCGATTTATTTGTCCATCAGCTTTTTGAAGTCATCCATAGTGGAGCGGACTGCAGCAGCTGATTCGTCTAAAAGATCTCGTTCTTCTTGGTTTAAGTCAACCTCAATAATCTCTTTTATACCGCCATGTCCCAGTTTTACGGGCAGGCCTATAAAGAGATCATCAATTCCATACTCTCCGTTTGGCTTCACAGCACATGGAAAGATGCGGTTCTGATCAAGCATGATCGCTTCAACCATTTGAGCAGCAGCAGCTCCGGGAGCATACCATGCCGAGGTTCCCATTAAGCCAACAATCTCACCGCCACCTTTCTTAGTTCGGCTGACAATATCATCAAGCTTACTTTTGTCAATCATTTGGGTGACCGGAATACCGGCTACTGTTGTGTAGCGGGGCAGCGGTACCATTGTATCACCGTGTCCGCCCATTAGAAGCGCCTGAATATCTTTTGGAGATACGTTCAGCTCTTCAGCGAGGAATGCGCGATAGCGTGCTGTATCAAGAATCCCTGCCATTCCCATCACTTTGTTATCGTCCAAGCCTGATGCTGCGTGAGCTACGTATGTCATAACATCCAGCGGATTGGAAACAATAATAAAAATTGTGTCAGGAGAGTACTTGACGAGCTCAGTAGCTACTGAATCCACAATCTTTGCGTTGATCTCCAGCAGATCATCACGACTCATTCCCGGACGACGCGGAACACCTGCTGTTATCACGCATACATCAGATCCTTTTGTATCTTCATAATCAACAGTACCATTGAGTCGAGTATCAAATCCGTGGATGGGTGATGATTCCCATTGGTCAAGTGCCCGGCCTTTTGAGGGATAAAACGTTTTGTCGTCTTCTTTCTTTTCGATATCCACCATCACGACCTCTTTTGCAAAATCGCGTTGTGCGACGCTAAGCGCCACTGTGGATCCGACATTTCCTCCAGCTCCTACTACAGTTACTTTCATTTGTACGGTTTTTTGATTTTTGGTTTGATTTAAATAGTTGTCTTGTTCGTTTATTAACTAAAAAATCACTAATTGCTATCTCGTCCGCGGCGGTTGTCAAGACCCCACATTAATTTGTTTCTAAGTGTTTCAAAATACGTCTGATTCTTTAGCATAACCAACCCGATACTATATTCACTCTTTTGTATCTCCACTGTTGTAATGGAGTTATCAAACATACGACCATCACATGAAAATAAGATGTGGTCCGGTTTTTCTTCAACTTCAATCACAAGCTTTTTGTCTGATGGCAGCACAAGCGGGCGGGTAGTTAGCGTGTGCGGATTGATAGGGGTTACGATCATTACCGGCGTGCCCGGCATCACGATTGGCCCTCCGGCGGATAAATTGTAGGCTGTTGACCCGGTAGGTGTTGATATCAAGAGGCCATCAGCCCAGAACCGGTTCAGTAATGTGCCGTCATAATCAGCACGAAGACTTACCATTGATGACGTGTCTTTTTTGGTGAAGAGAAATTCATTCAGAGCATTGAACTCTTCACCACCCTCTGTAGCAGCATGCAGCATGGCACGTTGCTCGATTTCAAACCGGCCGTCTTCGAGATCGCTGAGTGCTTCAGATATTTGATTGGGCTGAACGTTGGCCATAAATCCGAGCCGACCCGTGTTGATACCCAGCACAGGTGCATTAGTATTTTTAACGTATCGCGCGGCATGAAGCATAGTGCCATCTCCGCCAATCGCGATGATAAAATCTGATTCTGTAACACACTCTTCTTCAGAAGATTTGAGGCTGACAATACCGTTCATTGAGATTCCTTCCACGGAGTCAGCAAAGGCAGACGATAAAAAGACAGTGTGTTTATGTTCACTGCACCATTGCAGAACCTGCTGCAGTGGGTCTTTGATAGAATATTTGTCGGGATTGGCGAGAATGCCCAGTTTCATTGAGTATCTGCTTAATCTTCGTTAATCCTGATATCCTCTACAAAAAGTTTCCAGGCTGTTTCTGTGTCCTGAATCCCGCTGATATGAGTATGTGAAAGTCCATATCCCGGTGTTTCAAGACGCATCCATTCATTAGCCTCAAAAGGCAGGAGACTCTCATGAAATGCGTCGTTTGAAAAGGTGTAGAGGCTTGTTCTTGAAATAGGTGTTCGTATGTCAGTGAGCGTAAACTCAGACTCCGGCGCCAAATATTGCTGCTGAATTTGTGTAAGCAGCATTCGCGCATAGGGATCTGTTGTATACGTAAGATAATATTGTGAATCAGGTGCCCCAATGTTTCCATCCGGCTGAGACAAATTTCCTGGGAGGCTGAGGATACCAGTGTAATTAATAGAGTCAGCTGAAATGTTTGTAAGCCGGTTTCGCAGCCAGGCTAGATTTGCACGGCGGGTTTCATTCAAATAAAATTGTACGCGTCGTTCACCTATTAGATGTGCTGAATATTGATTTGTATAACCCGGTGCCAGAGTACCGTCATCATTAATAACCACACGTTTTGTTTCGGGCCCAGCCTCTGGAATCCAATCAATATTTTCCGAAGCAAACTGCTGAAAAAGTGCACTCTCCTTCGAAAAATAGGTGAAGTCAATACGATTCAACTGTGGGGATGTTAACCGCTCACCATCGGATCCCGGACTTTGGCGGACCAATATGATGGTATTGTCGTTTCTCTCTTCAAAACCGTAAGCTCCTGTTCCAACCGGATTCGTTTTCAGTGACCGGTTCTGTGATTGAAGAGCTTCCCGCGGATAAATTGATAAGTAAGGCGAGGCAAGTTTCTTTGTGAAGTCAGGGTCTGATTCTATCAGCCTGAATCGAATTGTTTTAGAATCAACAACCTGTATTCCGGAAACGCCGTCAAGTGCCCGTCTGCTGGTATCATATATATACCGCTGATCTTCGAAATAATCCTGATATCCATCCACATTCATCAAAAGGGCTGAGGCGTTGTCAGGAACCGTTGCACGGGCTGTTCTTTCAAATGCCCACTTAATATCAGCTGCCTGAATTCGACGGCCAATACCACTAATGAACACATCGCTATCATGGTAAAAGAGGTCAGTATTAATCTCAAAGGTATAGCTTAGACTGTCGTCGGAGACGGTGGCAATTTGCACTATGGCCGGAACCACATCACCATTTTCATCAACCGTATACAGTCCGTCATAAATAAGGGATAGCACTCTTTTTGAGCTCAGGTTATTAATAAAAAGTGGATCCAGGTTGTCAACTGGTTCTAGAAGCCCGACCTTTAGTTGCGTAAAAGAATTGGCAGAGTCAGCTAGCTGTGGATTTCTCTCGGTAATATTTTGGGGTGAGTCCTCTATGACACGAACGTCACCGCTGGAACCACAGGAAACCGTGAATACCATAGCCAGAATCAGAAGCAGGCCATTAAGTTGATATCGATTGATTGTATTCATCTGTTATTTAGATCTTTTTAAGCCTTTCATTCCTTTAACGGCTTTCTGGCTAAGTAAGTTTGTTTCATAGCTTTGGACACGCCCGTTTTTTTTCTGATGCTGTGAGATAGCGATATCAACAAGCTCTTCAAGAAGATTATTAAAGCTAAGCCCGTTCTCCTTCCACAGATAAAATGAAAATGATCCGGGAATAGTATTTATCTCGTTGAAATAAAATTTGTTCGTATCAGCGTTTACAAGAAAGTCGAGCCGTGCGAGACCGCTTGCCTGGATCGTTGAAAAGACTTTTTTCGCTGTGGACTGAATATTCTCTGCCAGCTCTTTTGGAATGTCGGCAGGAATTTCCCGGTCGGCTGACGCCATCCCTTTTGCACCTTCTTCCTGTTGATATTTGTCAGCAAAGCTCAGCAACTCCTCGCTCCCCATTGGGCGCTCGCAGACACTTACTTTGTTGTCTTCGGGGGTGCCCAATACTGAGCAGTTAATCTCAACCAGTGGAGAGATCGCCTTTTCCACCAACAGGTAAGAATCATAACGAAAAGCTGTTTCGATGGCTGTTTCGGCTTCATCCAAATTTTTTACAATTTCGACACCTATACTGCTGCCTAGATTTACAGGTTTCACAACTGAGGCTTCACCCAGCGCATCGATATCTGATAATATCTGATCGCGATTGTCGATCCATCGGCTTTCAGTAAAGTCTATGCCATCAACTACGGGAATACCGGCTGCCCCACAAAGTTGTTTGGTCACTACCTTGTTCATTCCGATAGCGGACCCCATCACGCCGCTTCCGCAATATGGCATGTTGTACGTTTCACAGATTCCCTGGAAGGACCCGTTCTCTCCGGCTGACCCATGAAATGCAGGCAGTACAGCATAAACAGGAAATTCGTCAGAGCGGTTGAAAAACCCGGATGTTATTGTTTTTAAAACGGGGCGTCCATCTTCGAGCCGGGTAAACACACAAGTGTCGGCTGATGAGGTGAGTTTACTTAGATCCTTATATTTTTTCAGGTCGCGCAACACATCACCCGTAAACCACTGGCCTGATTTAGAAATATAAAGCGGAATCGTTTGATAGGCCGAATCTTCAAACGCGGCCAGTACCTGCATAGCAGTGAGTACAGACACTTCATGTTCAGGAGACACTCCGCCAAATGCGACTATTATATTGGATTTGCTCATAAAAAACGTGGAATTAAATGATACTGAATGATACAAAGTTCACCCGATAATAGATAGCTGAGCTGAGGATGTTCCCACATCGGAAGATGTAATAAAATGAAAGATTTCCCTCCTGAAGCTTTCACAATTTATGATGAAGAGATTTTTTATCTATTTTAAGCGGATTGAAAATAATCTGAACAAATACATGGTTCGTGATTTGTTTTCGCATTATCTGCGCATTTATAGTTTGCTGATCGACTGTAGGAGTTCCGGTTCCAGCGCGATGAGTCAAACTATAGATCCATTTGCTTAATTATAAACAGCTTATTGAATATATGACACGTTCACTGCCTCTTCTATTGCTTTCGTTTCTGTTTCTATCATCCTGTAGCCTTTTTCGGTCAGCCTCAAACGACACTCCATCGCGACCTGCAGGCGGACCATCCGACGGCTATAGCAGCGTCATTACCAGCGATGCTGTTTCCAGTGATGGTGTACTTGATGTACACTATGTAGACGATGATATCTTTTACGAGATTCCCGACTCCTTGCTGGGCCGCGATTTTCTGATGGTAAGCCGGGTGGCAAAAGTCCCGAGCAATTTTTTCGGGTTTGTATCAAGCGGCAGCAAGACGGCAGAGCAAGTCTTTATTTTTGAAAAAGCGAAGGATAAGATCAATATTCGTCAGCGATCATATAACAGCGTGGCTGCCGATTCGCTTCCTATCTATAAATCCGTGCAGGCCAATAATTATGAGCCAATTATCGGGACGTTTGAAATTGCCGCTCGAGGGCCAAATGATGACACATCCGTCATTCAGATTAATGACTTTTTTGAGAATGATGTGCCCGCTATTTCCGGGATGGTAGATTTTCTGAGAAACATCTACTCGGTTCGTCGTCTCGACAGCAACCGAAGCTACATCGACACCGTGCGCACCTATCCGAAAAATGTTGAGGCGCGCCACGTGATGACCTATGAGGCGATGGAACCGCCATCTGCCGAAGGAACCAACACAATTTCTGTATTAATGAACCAGAGCATGATATTACTTCCCAAAGAGCCGATGCGGCCACGTCATGCTGATTACAGAGTTGGATATTTTACCGTAAACCAGCTCGATTTTAGCTCGAATGCACAAAAAGCTGACACACGTTCACTCATTCGCAGATGGAGGCTGGAGCCATCAGATCCAGAAGCGTATGCGCGGGGTGAACTTGTTGAGCCTGTAAAGCCGATCGTTTACTATGTGGATCCCGGAACTCCCGAGGAGTATCGCGAGAATGTAATTACAGGTGTAGAAGACTGGAATGTTGCGTTTGAAGAAGCCGGATTTAAAAATGCAATCCAGGCAAAACTGCCTCCAACTGAAGAGGAAGATCCAAATTTTGAGCCGGAAGATATCCGCTATAACATGGTTCGGTGGATTGCCAATACAACACGGAATGCCACAGGCCCGAGCGTATCCGATCCGCGTACCGGTGAAATCATTGCCAGTGATATCATTTGGTACCACAATCACATTCGATCGTATCGCAACCGTTTGATGCTGGAAACGGGTGCCGCTAATCCCGATGCGCGTTCACTTCGCATAGAAGAGGCGTATCTTGGTGAGGCCATTCGCCAGGTGATTGCTCATGAAATTGGCCACGCAATCGGCCTGCCTCACAACATGAAAGCGAATTCTTCATATCCTGTAGACTCACTACGTTCCCCATCGTTTACAGAAGAGTATGGCGTGTCTGCCTCTGTAATGGATTATGCACGACAAAACTACATCGCTCAGCCGGGCGATGGCGTAGAGAGGTATATCAGAAAAATTGGGCCTTATGATAAATATTCCGTGAATTGGGGTTATCGAGTCATTCCCGATGCAGAAACTCCAGAGGCTGAAATCCCAACACTTAACCGGTGGATCTTAGATAAGTCAGACGACCCGATGTACCGATTTGGGACATCGACTGGGTACGACCCATCGGCTCAGCGAGAAGCTTTGTCAGACAATCCTGTCCAGGCGTCAACATACGGCATGATGAATCTGAAGGCGGTCACTCCAAACCTGGTAAAGTGGACCACAAAACCGGGCGAAAATTACGATGATCTTGAAGAGCTGTATGGTGAATTGATCGGTCAGTGGAGGCGCTATGTAGGGCATGTGATCACCAATATTGGTGGCGTCTATCTCGAACGGCTTGCATCAGACCAGGATGGAAATGTGTACCGGTCTGTTCCTAAAGATGTGCAGCAGGAGTCGATGCAGTTTATGGTAGATCACGCATTTACCACGCCGGAGTGGCTGCTCGAAGAAAGTATTCTGAGAAATATTGAACACGCCGGCGCTATTGAGCGCATCAAACGACTGCAGGGACGACATCTGGCAGACGTGATGGATACCGAGAGGCTGATCCGTGTGATCGAAGATGAGTCATTTAGGGGAGACGACGCTTATACGATGGCTGAAATGCTTGAAGATATCCGAAACGGTATCTGGAGTGAGCTCATCTCAGGAGAAGCGATTGATGCCTACAGAAGAAACCTTCAACGAACCTACGTTGAAGCAATTCACGGCCTGATGCAGAGCGATGATAATGAAGTAAACATCAGTGACATCAAACCAATGCTCCGCGATGAACTTCGAATTCTCGGCGAGCAGCTTGATGACGCAACAGACAGTGCCCCGGACCGAATGACCGGGTTGCACCTTCAGGATATCTCAGAACGGATTGATGATATTTTGAATCCGTCTTGATCACTCCCTCGTCCGACGATTGCATTTTCCGTCTGACGAGTATCACGTAGCTCAAGTCGCCTGACCCGAGAGGAAAATGACTGTATGAGGAACAGAAACGAGCACTAAACATAGCATGTCTCGAGAAAGATCTGTACTAAGTTACTTATGCAAATTTTTCGATAGAATCTACACGTCTCGGTGGCTTTAGACATGCCATGTTTTGACTGGGCCATCCAACTCGTCAGCCTGCAACTACAGCATGCAGACGAGAATTATTTCCAGTGCGATTGTGCGATAGCTTCTTCACTCTGTTCGGCATCAGCCAGAAAGCGTTCGGCATCCAATGCAGCGCGGCATCCTGTACCGGCTGCAGTAACGGCCTGGCGGTAAATTGGGTCCATCGCGTCTCCGCTGGCAAAGATACCGGGTAAATCAGTTTCGGTCGACTGGCCTTTCGTCTGGATGTAACCTACATCATCCATTGTGAGAACGCTCTTGAACAGATCGGTATTTGGCTTGTGCCCAATAGCGATAAACACGCCGGTTACATCTTTAAGAATGGTTTCCTCGTTTGTTTTCGTGTTCCTTACCTTCACACCTTCCACAACATTTTCGCCCAGAACTTCAATAAGCTCTGAATCCCAGATAAATTCAATTTTATCATTGTTAAACGCACGATTCTGCATTGCTTTAGATGCACGCAGTTCATCACGCCGGTGGATAACAGACACTTTGCTGGCAAATTTTGTGAGGAATGTTGCCTCTTCCATGGCAGTATCGCCGCCGCCCACAATCACAACATGCTCATTTCTGAAAAACGCACCATCACATGTAGCACATGCACTTACACCTTTGCCGCGAAGCCTCTGTTCGCTTTCAATGCCAAGCCATTTAGCAGAAGCACCTGTTGCAATGATGATGGATTTTGCGAATACCGTTGTCTCTTCATCAACAGTAAGTTTGTAGGGGCGCTTGTCGAATTCAATATTATCTACAAAACCATACCGGCAGTCGGCACCAAAGCGTTTGGCCTGTTCTCTGAAATCTTCCATCATTTTTGGACCCATCACACCTTCGGGATAACCCGGGAAGTTATCAACGTCAGTTGTTTGCATCAGCTGTCCGCCTGGCTCCGGTCCTTCAAAAACAAGAGGGTTCAAATCTGCTCTTGCAGCATAAAGTGCGGCAGTAAATCCGGCGGGGCCGCTTCCGACGATAATGACGTCAAATGTTTTTCCTTCTATATCTTTCATGATTGTCTGTAATGTTTATTTATTTTGGCTAAAGGTAAGAAATTTTATGGCTCTGTTTAGTCAATCTTCTCTATCGGTTGTATAGCTTTTGAATAACATTTTTCATAATTCTTTATTGAAACCGTTTCCATGGAAAAGATTAAGTTGCAAACATCTAAAAAATCAATAAGTTTATGGAAATTCTTATGTTGGAGGAAAATAATAGATGATTGGGGTTTGTAAAGAAACGGTTGAAAATGAAAACCGCGTGGCTCTCACGCCGGAAGGAGTTAAGAAACTAAAAGATTCGGGGCAGGAAATAATTATCGAGTCCGGAGCGGGCGTGGCATCCAGCTATTCCAATAGTGATTATATCGATGCAGGCGCAAAAATTGAAAAGAAAGGCGACAAAATTCTTTCAGATTGCGATATCCTGCTGGCAGTACAGGCACCTTCAAAAGATGATCTTAAAAAAATGAAGAAGGGAAGTGTTCTTGTCAGTTTTATATGGCCTCTTCAAAACCAGGATTATGTAGAAGTCCTTAAAAAGCAGCAGATTTCCGGTCTTGCAATGGACACAGTGCCTAGGATAAGCCGAGCACAGTCAATGGATGCCCTCTCTTCGATGAGCAATATTGCAGGTTACAAAGCCGCGCTGATCGGTGCCAATACACTTGACAAATATCTGCCGATGATGATGACCGCAGCAGGCACTATTCCCCCCGCAAAAGTATTGGTTCTTGGCGCAGGTGTCGCTGGCCTGCAGGCAATTGCAACAGCAAAGCGACTTGGAGCTGTTGTGGAAGCATTTGATATACGCCCGGCGGTAAAAGAGCAGGTTGAAAGTTTGGGCGCTAAATTTGTGGAAGCTGAATCAGATGAGAAATCTGAATTGGATGAATCTGCTGAAACAAAAGGCGGTTATGCCAAAGAGCAAACTGAAAGTGACAGGGAGAAGCAACAGAAGCTTGTTCACAAACACGTCGCAAAATCTGATATCGTAATTACAACGGCGCTTGTTCCTGGTCGTCCGGCCCCGGAACTTATACCCAAAGAAATGGTCGATGATATGCAGGCAGGGTCTGTTATTGTTGATATTGCGGCTGAGCAGGGCGGAAATTGCGAGCTGACTAAGGCAGGTGAAACCGTTAATCATAACGGTGTACTTATTCTTGGCCCGCTAAATCTGCCGTCAAAACTGGCCAACCATGCAAGCAAACTCTATTCAAAAAACCTGATGTCGCTGCTGGATCTGCTGATTGAGGACGGGCAACCGAATTTCAATTTTGATGACGAAATTATCATTAACACGACCGTAACACATGAGGGAGAATTGATCTCGCCATTTGTGAAAGAGAACATGTAGGTAGTTAAAGTTAAAGTGACTGTAGCCAGATAAAAGTATCGATTTTAAATTCAAGACTCACGATAAAACATCCATGGAAGAACTGATATTCAACCTCTTTATTTTCGTACTCGCCTCGTTTGTGGGGTTTGAGCTTATAACGAAAGTTCCACCTACTCTGCATACACCCTTGATGTCGGGTGCAAATGCTATTTCGGGGATTACTCTGATTGGAGCATTGATCATCACCGGCGGCTCAGATTCAGCTTATGCACAATGGATTGGATTTGCTGCAATCATATTTGCAACGATCAACGTGGTGGGCGGATTTATGGTTACCGATCGTATGCTAGAGATGTTCAAGAAAAAGGAGGATAACTGATGAGTCAATTCTTACCGGAAGCCTTACAGTCGGTACTTCCAAATGTAATTCAGCTGCTTTACCTGCTTGCCACTGGTTTTTTCATTGTTGGAATTAAACGTCTCGGGTCGCCGGCAACGGCACGATCTGGCAATCAGCTGGCTTCGTTTGGGATGCTCATAGGTGTGGTAGTGACTCTGTTTGACAGAGAGATTCTCAGCTTTGAACTGATTATTGCCGGGGTTGTGATCGGGGCCTTGATTGGTATTATTGCAGCAAAAAAAGTTCAAATGACCGCCATGCCCGAGATGGTTGCTATTTTCAACGGATTTGGCGGAGGCGCTTCAGCACTTGTTGCATGGGGAGAATTTGCACGGGTTGACCCTACAACAATTGCACCTGACGGTCTTGTTACCACCGGCCTGAGTATTGTTATTGGGTCCATCACCTTTACAGGTAGTTTCATCGCGTTCGGTAAACTGAAAGGCTTTATTAATGGCGGACGAATTGCTCTGCCGGGACAAAACATTATTAATCTTGTACTAACCGCACTTGCACTCGGGCTCGTTGGCTGGTTCACTGTTGATCCGGCCTATCAAACCGTTTTCTGGTCACTTTTTGGCCTTTCATTACTTATTGGTGTGCTAACAGTCCTGCCAATTGGTGGTGCAGATATGCCGGTTGTGATTTCACTACTCAACTCCTATTCCGGAATTGCAGCATCGATGGCCGGATTCGTTTTGGGCAACAACCTGCTCATTATCAGTGGTGCACTTGTGGGAGCTGCCGGGCTCATTCTTACCAATGTGATGTGTAAGGCGATGAACCGAACTCTGCTGAATGTACTCTTTGGTGCGTTCGGGGGCGGAGAGGAAGGACCCGGCGATACAGGCGATAGCGACAAAACCGTACAAAAGACATATGCTGATGATGTTGCCATTCAGTGCTCCTATGCCAATAAAGTTGTGATTGTGCCGGGGTATGGTCTCGCAGTGGCTCAGGCTCAGCACGTTCTGAAAGAGGTTGCCAATCTTCTGGAGGAGAAAGGAGTTGAAGTTGCTTATGGTATTCACCCGGTGGCCGGCCGGATGCCGGGTCATATGAACGTGCTTCTTGCTGAAGCCGATGTGCCCTACGACCAGCTGTATGACATGGAAGAGATCAACCCTCAGTTAAAAAGTACGGATGTAGTGTTAATAATCGGTGCGAATGATGTAGTAAATCCCGCGGCCAAAACATCACCCGGCAGTCCCATTTATGGTATGCCGATCCTGAACGTTGATGAAGCGAAAAGAACGATTGTGTTTAAGCGCAGCCTAAATCCCGGATATGCGGGAATTGATAATGATCTGTTCTACAGCGACACCAATCAGATGTTCTTTGGGGATGCGAAGAAGTCACTTCAGGAACTTTCAAAAGCTATTAAGGATCTGGATTAATAATAGTTGTCGGCTATCGGAAGTAAGGTCTTTTGAGCCCCTTTTCAGTCTCTGCGCACTGTACATTTAAGCTTTTTTCGTCCACAACCAAACCGACGATTATTCAGCTCTATACTCGTGTTTTACCCAATCAACTTCCATCACCCATTCGCCTTCCATACCATTATCTGTAATCTTAGCATAGTTTAAAATAGCAAACATTGGTTCCGGGTAATTATCACCTTCGCCTTCGTTACGATAAACTTCTTCTCCATCTAAGCGATACACTAAATCACTTTCTTCCCACTCAACAGAATACTCATGATACTCGGTGAGTACGGCATCTACTTCGGTACGTAAGCTCCACCAGTCACCTTTGTCACATTCTCCAAGACTTTTAATAGCACCTGTTGTAAACTCATCTGTCAGGTGATCTCCATGATGTTCGAAAATATCTATCTCGCCAGATCCGGTTAACGGCCAGCATACATTCTCATCTTCTTCCTGAACCGGAGGTTCGTTATTTCGGGCTCCTAATATCCACCAGGCCGGAAACATACTTGGTTCGTTACTGGTGTGAAGTTTTAGTCTGGCTGTCCACTTACCCTTTACAAATTCCTTTCTGTTTTTGGACGCAATTCGACCGGCCATATATTCTGTTGGAGGATGTTGTTCGCCATATTTATCCATGTTATCACATGGTAGTTTTTCCCCAACATTAACTACTCTTAGTTTTAGAGTGCCATCATTTACTTCTCGTGTATTATACTCTCCGTCTGGCACATAGCACTGTAATTCATTGTTTACCCAAATTCTTTGGTCCTGCCAGTTATCCGTATTGAATGTGTCAAAATCATCAAAGAAATCAACAACCCATTCATCTTCAGATACAGCAGGTGTTCCTTGTTCGCCACTATTACAGCCTGATATAAATAGAATAATAGAAAATGCTAAAAAGGTTGTTAATTCTTTCATTGTCTCAGATTTTTATGATTTAGTCGGCGAAGCAGCCATTTAAATTATCCCTGATTAATTTACTTAATAATATCTTTATTTATGGTGATTTGATATTAGCTCGGGGTCGAGCTCTAAAAAGCGAGCAGCTTTGTTATAGAGTATGTCCCTTTTTTCACTTCCAGAAAGGCACTGATGGATTCTTTGAATGGGTGAGTATTTTTTGAATACCTTATACAAAATAGATTAAAGTTTTGAGTTCAAAGCAAGGTGTTTTTTTCATCCCATAAAAAAACCCGGACATCATCGATGACCGGGTTTTGAGCAAATAATTTTTTCTGGTATTAGTTACGACTCTACAGGAACAATTCTGCTTAATGTCCCTTCAGACTCATTAGTGAAATAGATGTAACCATCGGGTCCCATCTCTACTTCCCTGATGCGACCGATTCCTTCAAGAATTCGTTCTTCGTGAACATATCCCTACCTCGATTTTTATAGGCGTAATTAACTGTAGTTAAAGATTATCATTCAGATAATTCCTGTCCAGAATGGGTTGCCTCGTTTGGTAATAAACATCACAACCACTGCGTCTTACTCCTCAAGTAATCATTTTCTGTTCTTTGGAATAATAGTTCCAATTAAGTACCGCTGCGGACTTTAAAGTAAATACTTTTCCACACTATCGAATTTTGTAAACGACACATAGCTGTAAACTTACCCCTTTATTCAGGTATGTTTTCATATGAGGTTTTAGCCAGTTTCTCCCTGTAATTATTCTCCACCGCACGCGCAAATGCTGCTTTATCTTCTCGAAGTAGTTCCATTTTTTCACCATCTGCAATGGATGGGTGAATGTCTCTAAGATAATTATCGCTCCAGGTTGCCAGTTCTATGAGTATAGGCGTCAAAGCCAATCCCTTTTCGGTCAAAAGATAGTGGTTTGTCTTTTTGTTGTCAGGCCGTTTTGTCTTGATGACGATTTCAAGTTCTTCCAGCAGTTTGAGCCTGTCCGAAAGAATATTGGTGGCAATGGCTTCTTCACTTTCCGTAAAGTCTTTAAAGGTTTCTTTGCCTTCGATTAGCATCTGCTTTACGATAACCAGCATCCACTTATCACCCAGTACATCAAGGGCTGAAGTAAACGGGCAGTCACATCTGAAGTCCTGTCTCATATATAGTCCCTCTGTTAAATATTACTTGCAAAATAAAATTAAATTTCAAAATAGCTTGCAAGTTAAAAGTTAAAATATAATATTCCTTGCGGAATAAAAGTAAAAATTTATAATCAAATGACAAACCCAATGAGAAAAGTAATGATCCTGTTTGTGTTGTCAGGTATTCTCGCTTCCTGTAGCACAAAACAATCTGAATCAACAAGCGGCAAAATGAATCAAAAGTTATGAATATGAACACTAAAGAAACGGTTGGCACTTTTTTAGGTGCTGTCTTAAAAAACGACCCTGTAACTATGCGTGAACTGGCGAATGCGGATTATATCCAACATAATCCATATATCCCAACAGGCTTAGAACCCTTTATCAAAATGCTGTCTGTACTACAAGAAAACGGAACCACCGCTGAAAATATTCGGATGTTCCAGGATGGCAATTTTGTATTTATGCACAACATTTGGAGAAACGCCAAGCCATTTGGGGCCGATGAAATGGTTTCCTTTGATATTATACGATTGGACGATAACGGCAAAGTAGCCGAACATTGGGATGCCATGACGGCATTGGTTAAAGAAACCGCCAGTGGCAGGACGCAGACTGATGGCCCAACCGAAGCAACTGACCTGGATAAAACCGAAGAAAACAAGGCAACTGCAAAGGCGATGGTAGAAGATATTCTGATGGGGAAAAATCCAGATAAGATTACTGAATATATCAGTTCCGAGCAGTACCACCAGCATAATCCAGGTATAAAAGATGGATTGTCGGGAATCGTTAAGGCTGTAGAGTACCTTACCGCACAGAATAACATGTTCAGGTACACCAAAATCCACAAAGTATTGGGAGAGGGAAACTTTGTCCTAACGGTGAGCGAGGGAGAGTGGAACGGCACTGCAAATGTTTTTTACGATCTGCTTCGTTTTGAAAATGGTAAAGCCGTAGAGCATTGGGATGTCATTCAGGCGATCCCAATGGAAGGGCTGGCGAATAACAATGGAATGTTTGGTTTTTAACATCAATCTTAAAAACAGAATTATGTCAAATTAAACGATTTACCCCTCAACGATTAAAACAAAGAGTTTTTAGGATGGAAAAAATAAATTGATCACAATTAGTAGCATAGAAATGAAAAATATAATTATTACAGGAAGCAGCAGCGGATTTGGTTTAAAAGCTGCCAAAGATTTTGCCGACAGAGGCAACAAGGTGTTTGCGACAATGCGCAACCCCGATGGAAAGAATGCAGAGAAAAAAGCAGAACTGGATGCATACTCACCCCTTATTAACGTAATGGATATGGATGTGAACAGCGATGATTCTGTTACTGACGCAATAAACAGCATTCTGGCGGAAGCAGAGACCATCGATGTTCTCATCAACAATGCCGGAATCATGTATATCGGTATTACTGAAGCATACAGTGTTGAGCAAGCGCGTTTTCAAATGGAGACCAACTATTTTGGTGCCATAAGAACCATGCAGGCGGTATTACCGGCCATGCGTAAGGCAGGCTCAGGGCTAATTATCAATACATCGTCACTGGTTGGCCGTATTTCGCCACCGTTTTTTTCAACTTACACGGCTTCCAAGCATGCACTCGAAGCTTATAGCCAGGGGCTTCGTTATGAGCTTTCTCCCTTTGGAGTTGATGTAGCACTTGTTGAACCAGGACCCTTTGGCACCGGTTTATTAGAATCCGGGAAAGTTCCTGATCACGGCGATGTGCTGGAATCATATGGAGAATTAGCGGGTGTTCCTGCAGCGATGAGTGAAGAGTTTGATAAAATGCTTCGAAGCGAGGATGCGCCCGATCCGCAATGGGTCGTAGATGCGTATCTGAAACTTGCGGAAATGCCAGCGGGTAAACGTCCGACAAGAACCGTTGTGGGTATGACCTGGGGTGTTGATGAGATCAATGACCTTACCCAACCCATTCAAGATAACGTACTCAAAGAAATGCAGCTCGAATCAGTTTTAGGCGGCACTTCAGTCTAATCATTGAATTGCCTTTAATTTAGAATCGCCATTAGAGATTCTGGATAGCTAGATTATTTCTTGTTGTACTGAATATCCAACAAGATTCTAGTGTCATGTCAACGGTAAGTTGTCGCATGCGAGTCATTCTTGAATACTCTATTGATATGTCATGTCTCGATTTTTCGAAAAACTCACCCCGAAAGCATTCAGGGCTATACCACGTTTCATAACTGAAACGACACTTAATTTGTGATCAAAATATGTTAAAATTCTCATCTCATAAAAAAACCCGGACATCATCGATGACCGGGTTTTGAGCAAATAATTTTTTCTGGTATTAGTTACGACTCTACAGGTATGATTCGATTTAAAGTCCCTTCAGATTCATTGGTGAAATAGATGTAACCATCTGGTCCCATCTCCACTTCCCTGATGCGTCCGATTCCTTCAAGGATTCGTTCTTCATGGACAAAGTTTCCGTCTTCATCAATCTCAATGCGGGCAATTAGCTGAAACTTAAGAGCTCCATTCATGATATCGCCTGTCCAGTTTGGATACCGGTCGCCGGTTACAAAAGCTAAACCTGAAGGGGCAATAGATGGCGTCCAGTGCATAACGGGCTGCTCCATTCCTGCTTTGGCTGTATCAGGGGTGATGGGTGATCCGTCGTAATTCACGCCGTGAGTAATTTCGGGCCATCCATAATTATTGCCCATTTGTGGATTATTTAGCTCATCACCGCCCCGTGCGCCATGTTCATTGGTCCAGATTTCTCCGGTCTCAGGGTGAACGCCCATTCCCTGAATATTACGGTGGCCATATGAGTAGATTTCATCCAGTCCGTTTTCACCCACAAATGGGTTGTCTTCCGGAATACTTCCTTCATCGTTAAGTCTGAAAACACTACCGTGAGAAAGTGATGTATTTTGGGCTTTTTCTCTTTGGCCTCTGTCGCCAATTGTAAAGTAGAGGTATCCATCACCGCCAAATGCAATACGTCCTCCAAAGTGTCGTCCACCTCCCGTGAATTCGTTTCCTATGTAAATTTCTTCGCGGTCCACAAACTCATATCCGTCCAGCTTCATGCGTTCAAGTGCCGTTGTGATTCCACCATTCGGACCTTCTTTTGAGTAACTCAGGTAGATCCATCCATTTTCTTCATAATTGGGATGCAGAGCAATATCGAGCATACCGCCCTGATTTTGAACGGCTGGTTCCGGTGCTCCTGCCAGCGGTTCTTCCCTGAGAGTTCCGTTTTCCACTATTCGGACGGTGCCGTCTCTTTCGGTTATCAACAAGTTACCATCAGGCAGAAACGCCACACCCCACGGTACGCCCAAGCCCTCAACAACAGTCTCTACGTAAATATTGTGTTCTTCTGTTTCAATAACTTCACCGGGTTCACCGGGTTCGGCAAAATATTGAGCGGTTTGCATCGTGTCTTCTGCCATGTCTGCAGTCTGCTGTTCAGCGCTTTGTGATTCAGAAGAGCAGGCAGCAAAACTAAAAGTGAAGAGTAAAATTGGGAGGAAAATTTTTTGAAGTTTCATGAGTGATGAATTAAAAGTCTTTACTGAGATTATGGTTATATACAGAAGGTTAAAAAAGAAATGTCTAAGTAAAATAAAATCAGATTAATAAGATGCTTAAACAGACGTTAAGAATGTGTTAAAAGTCGTCAAGATTAAAAACGCCTTCAAGATCAAATGGTACTGTTTGATCGCGTGTAAACCCTTCAATATCAGCGGAAACGCGTGCCTGACCAGTCAGTTGATAATCAAACTCTTTTTTACCCCTCATCATTTCAAACAGGGCTGAACCCATTTGTGAAGCACTGAGCTCTAACGGAATGGTAATGTCTCTGAATTCGGAAGCATTGACACGAATCGCCTCGCCGAGGCTGGTGTCTAGCCACTGATTGCCATTGACCTTTAGAGTGTAATCAGCTCCCGATAGTGTGATTCCAAATGGATTGGGGTTGCTGACACCAAAAGAAATATCCACTTCAGCACCTGAAAATGAGAGTTGCTTCATCTCAATGCCTCCAAACTGAATACGTGGTACTTTTGGAATAGGCAAGTCCCCTTCAGCTTGCACGGGAACCGTCCGCAAACCAAGAACCGGAAGGGAGAATGAAACAGCAGTATCCATTCGGTACGATATAGAATCCTGCCGCAGCACTGAACGAAATGATTCGTAAAGATTGGCAAAGGTCATAGATACCGGAACCCTCACTATGGATGTCGATTCACTGCTAATCTCTAGTTTTTCTTCCTGTTTACCCTTAATAAAAGACTGTCCGTTAATAAAAAATTCGTAATTGTAGCTTTCAGCTGATACATCAAGCCGATTGGGATTGGTAACAGTAAAATCGAACATCAGGGTGACGCCATCAAAATCAATTGTTTGAATTGACATGTTGGCGTATCGAACCTGTGGCTCCTGTATATTTGCGGCATCACGAAGTGTGGCACAGGATGTTAGAGATATAAATAGAAGTGCTAAAAATGTGTACTGAAAGTATTTATTCATTGGAATCAAGGTTAATGACGGAGAAAGCAACAATATATCAATTAGATCGCAGGAAGTTTGTACCGTAGTTGAAGAAATTGTTCCTTGAGTATCAGGCGTCCCGTACGTTTTGATGATGGTTTCATTTCTTCTGAATTTGTTTCTCGATTATACTATACTCAGTTCTTGAATCTCAATGTCTTGAAACAATCTATCATGAAAAAAACCGTCCTTTTTATATCACTGCTTCTATCGCTCATTTTCAGTGCCTGCACATCATCGGTTGACCAACCTAAGTCATCAGCTTTTGAATCCGCAGACGCATCGGACGCTGGTATGTATTCCGACTCGCTGCAGGCCGTGACTGGTTTTTTGCAGGCAGCAATCGACTCTAATAAAATTCCCGGAGCCGTTGCGATGATTGTGAAAGATGGCGCACTTGTATACAACAAGGCACTTGGCATGGCAGATATTGAGGAAAATGAAGAAATGGAAAGCGATCATATTTTCAGGCTTGCCTCAATGACAAAACCTGTAACGACTGTAGCTATATTGATGCTGGCAGAACGTGACTCTCTGGACATAAGCGATCCGGTATCAGAATACATTCCGGAATTTTCAGATGCGGAAGTTATTGATAGCGTGGATATGTCAGATACTACATGGTCAGCCCAGCCGTCTGACACCCAAGTGACGATCCACCACCTGCTCACACATACCTCAGGGATCGCTTATGGATTCCGTGAAGATCAGCTAAGAGCTGTGTACAATAAAGGCGGCGTGCCGGATGGTACCGTTATGGATGGAAGAACCATTAGTGAAACAATGGCTGCGCTGGGTGAGCTCCCGCTAAAACATGAACCGGGCACGAGCTGGACATATGGACTGAGCACAGATGTTTTAGGCAGGGTTGTGGAAGTGGCCTCCGGGAAACCTCTGGATCAATTTTTTCAGGAGGAGATTTTCGAGCCATTAGGCATGGATAGCACAGGGTTTAATATTGAGGATAGCGTGCAGGATGAAATCGTTGCCATGTACCGTAACGATGAACCCTATAGTCTCGATCGGCTTTCACAGCTTTCGGTTGAAGGGTCTGATAGCATCGAAATGAATAGGTTGCCTGAAATCAAATACTTTTCAGGCGGGTCCGGCCTGATGGGGACCGCAGAAGATTACCAGGTGTTTTTACAGATGGTGCTGAATGGCGGACAATTTGAAAACGTAACGCTTTACGGAGATGAAGCGGCTATTGGCCTGACTGAAAATCAAATTGGCGAACTTCGTCTTGGTCAGGATGCCTTTACCTATGGGTTCAGTCTTACTTTGCCTGACGGAAACATGATAAATAACAGAATGCCCGGGCGGCTGCAGTGGGGAGGGCTTTTTCAAACCTATTTCTGGATAGATACCGCCCGGAACAGCACGGTTGTATTAATGTCGCAGGTCTACCCATCGGAGCACAGAGACGAACTTTATAACCGGTTTGAGCAGCTCGTAAATAGCTCATACGTTCAGAATTAGCTGCTCTGAAAGCGCTGAGGGGCACTTCAGTTATGTTCATGAAATGTTCATTGAAAGCACCTATCTTTGTCAGTCTTTCAATCCCCAGGCATTTACATGAATAAACCGGCACTTGCGACTGTATTTTTAGTGGTGATGATCGATCTCCTCGGCTTCGGGATCGTTCTGCCGCTGCTGCCGTTTTATGCCCAGGAATTTTCGGCATCTGCCGTGACAATCGGTCTGCTTTATAGCGTTTATTCGTTTATGCAGCTCATCTTTTCTCCCATCTGGGGAAGCCTTTCAGATCGCATTGGCAGGCGGCCAATCATGTTGTTAAGTACATTTGGTGCTATTTTAGCATATATAATTTTTGGACTGGCAGAATCGCTCAGCGTTCTTTTTTTTTCCCGTATTATTGCCGGCATGATGGGGGGCAATATCTCCACTGCCCAGGCTTATATTGCTGATGTGACCGATAAAGAGAACAGGGCCAAGGGTATGGGGCTCATTGGCGCAGCATTTGGTATAGGATTCGTCGTGGGTCCCGCATCGGCTACTCTTCTTATTCATTCATCTTTTCATGATTTCGTGGCAGGTATCGGGTTTGCTGAATTTGCCGAGTGGATGAGAGTGAACAAATTCGCGCTACCCGGTTTTTTTGCTGCATTTCTGAGTTTCTGCAGTTTTCTGATGGTACTGCTGAAACTTCCCGAAACAGTTGACACCTCCCGTCAACAATCGCCGGGATTGAGTCGCCCAAGCGTGTTTACACCCAGGTTTTGGCGACAGCTTTCCGAACAAAAAAGCACCACGGCACGCGGTTTTTTGATTCCATTGATCGTAGGTTTCTTTTTGCTTTCGTTTGGAGAATCGAGTCTGTATAGTGCCTTTCCACTCTTTGCTGAACAGGAACTTAATCTGACGGCTGAACAGGTTGGAATTCAGTTTTTCTACATTGGTATTGTGGCTGTTGTAATCCAGGGGTTTCTCATCAAACCGCTGACTAACAGGTTTCCTGAGGAGAAGATTTTCTTCATCGGTAATTTGCTTATGATTATTGGACTGGCCTGTATTCCGGCTGCTTCATCAACGCTTCAGCTGGCACTTTCACTCTGCCTTATGGCCGTTGGCAAAAGCCTCAATACCCCAACCATTACCAGCCTGATTTCACAGGAAGCGGATGAAGAGCATGTCGGAGCGGTAATGGGAACAGCACAGGGAATGTCAGGCCTGGGGCGGATGATCGGCCCTACCTGGGGCGGTGCGCTGTTTGCCGTTTATTTTGGTCTCCCATTTGTTGCAACTGCAGCGATTGTGGCTGGAACGGTCTGGATTGGATGGAAACTTCTTGGAACTGGTCAGCAGAGTCACATGGCCAATTAACGATTCCATCACCAAGATTTTTATTTGTGAAATGTGATTGAATATTCTGCTTTGTGCTTCTCCTCTGGCTTTATGGTCATAATTCCCTCCTTTTGTTTAAACTCCTGATCTGTCTCTGCGGCGTCCGCTATTCCCTGCCACGGTTCGATGCAAACAAACTGAGCTTTGGGTTTGGCCCAGATGCCGAGATAGGGAAAGCCTTCGTATGTCATAGTGAGTACGTCTCCGGAACGAGAGCTGACCAGTTTCACCTGTCGAGACTTCAAGTCCCTAAAAATCAATGCATCGTCATCGAATAGATGCTTATGAAGCTGCAGAGTTCTCCTTTCATCAAGCAGATTTAGTTTTTTGTCAGAGACCAATCCTGATTCGTGAAGCAGGTAGGCAGGTGACTGTTCAATTTGATCAAATTCCAGGTAATAATCAGAGTACGATTCACCTTCAAAAAGCGGACAATTGAACGCCGGGTGTCCGCCAAGGGAGAAGTACATATTCTGATCACCGTGATTTAGCACCGTGTGTTCGACAGTAATAGTTGAACCGGATAGCGAATAGAGCGTCTGAAATTCAAACTTGAAAGGGTAATTTTTAAATGAATCATCATTCCAGAAAAGCGAAAATAGAAGGGTGTCGTCAGTTTGTCTGATCAGCTCAGTAGCATCGTTGTACCTGACAAAACCGTGTTTCGGAAGCTCGTAGATTTCTCCATCGAATCTGTACCGCCCATTTTTAAGTGCTCCTATGATTGGGAAAAGAACCGGCGCATGACTGGCCCAAATAGTAGGGTCGGCCTGCCAGACATATTCAATGCCAGTTGCTTTTGATTTTACAGAACAGAGTTCTATTCCGGTTTTCTTTACAGATGCAGTAAGCAAGGAGCTTGAAATAGAGTATGTCATGGAGTTTCAAAGAGTGCAGTATTTTGCCGACCGTCAGACTTTAAAGTGCCTACAGTTTAATTTTTCGTTTACCAAAAAAGCAATAAGTGTGCTTACTACAAATAAAATAGCCCCTTTCCTGATTGGAAAGAGGCTATGGAATTAAAAAATATCAGAATTTAACAGGTCGGATCTGACTTAGTTTATCCCTTTCAGATATTTAAAGAATTCACTGTTAGTTGAAAGGAAAATAGATGTGTTTCCATCAAAAGCCGTTTCGTACGCTTCCATCGCCTTGATGAAATCGTACAGTTCCCGGGTTGATGTATTTTGGTTATAGGCATTGTTGTAGATGGCAGCTGCCTCGGCATCACCCTGTCCGCGAATTTCACGGGCTTCACGAAACGCTTCAGATTGAATTTCAAGGAGCTCACGCTCTTTTTCACCCTCGATACGTGACGCTTCACCCTGACCTTCAGACCTGAACAGGTCGGCAATTTTAATTCGCTCACTGATCATACGATCGTAAACGGTAAGGCGAACTTCTTCAACGTAGTTAATTCGTTTGAAACGGAAATCCAGAACTTCAATTCCAAGGTCGGTTGTTCGTTCATTGGCGAGCTCCAAAACAATATCCTGTATGGCGTTTCGGCCTACCTCAATTGTTTCCAGGGAGTCCTCGATAGCCTCAAAAATTTCAGCTTCAAGATCAGGTTCACGGTTTGATGTACGAACAAGCTCAACGAGATCGTGAGAGGCAACCGCATTCCGGGTTTCTCCATCGAGAATATCATCCAGGCGCGACTGGGCGCCTCGCTCATCTCTTAGACGGCGGAAAAACTGGAGCGGATCCGTAATTTGCCATCGTGCATAGGAATCCACAAAAATGAACTTCTTATCTTTTGTTGGTACCTGGTTTTGATCACCATCCCATTCAAGGAACCGCTTATCAAAACGATTCACGGTCTGTATAAAAGGAACTTTCATATGAAGGCCGGGCTCAGTGACAGCCTCGCCCTGGGGAGCTCCAAACTGTGTGATGACGACCTGTTCTGTTTCATGAACAGTATAGAAGGCGCTGGAAAGAACAACACCGGCAACCAGAAGAACGACAAGTAAAATGATGTATTTTTTATCCATGAGGATGACCTACTGGTTGTTTGAGTTTGAATTAGAGCCGGTGTTTGATGACTGATTTGCTCGCTGAACACCTTCCATTTGCATCTGCAGGAGTGGCAGTACGCCGGTTCCATCCTGGTCTGTTATGACCTTATTACTGAGCTTGGGCAAAAGCTCCTGCATTGTTTCATAATAAATACGTCGTTTGGTTATATCCGGAGCCTTTACATATTCGGCGTGAAGGTCAACAAAAGCGGCCACTTCACCTGCTGCCGTGTTAATTCGGTTGGTGGAATAACCCTCAGCCTGCTGAATAGTCTGCTGAGCCTCTCCACGAGCTCTTGGAATGACACGGTTATAGTCAGATTCAGCCTGGTTAATCAGCGTTTCCCTCTGTTGCTGAGCTTCATTTACTGCATTAAATGATGGTTTGACAGGATTTGGAGGATTAATATCCTGAAGCACCACCTGCTCAATATTAACGCCCGTTTCGTATTCAATATTCAACTCCTGAAGGATTTCCTGAACGCGTGACGCAACCGATGCACGCCCTGTGGTGAGCACTTCGTTTACGGTTCGGTTGCCAACAACCTGCCGCATCGCCGCTTCCGACATATCACGAAGCGTCTGATCCGGATTCCGAACCTTAAAGAGGTAGTTATACGGGTCGGCAATACGATATTGAACCACCCATTCTACATCGGCAAGGTTCAGGTCGCCGGTTAGCATCAGCGATTCATCTTCATACCCTGCTTTCTGATATTGGCTCTGCACACCGGATGAGATGGTACGGTACCCAAACTCCTGCTTAAGTTGCCGTTCAACGGGAACAATTCGGACCACGTCAAGGAAAGGAATTTTGAAATTTAGACCGGACTCTGCTGTTCGCGAATATTGGCCAAATCGCTGTACGACGCCAACTTCTTCCGGATCTACTGTATAGAATGATGAAAATAGAAGAACCGCTGCTATAACTACAAGAACTATCGTCTTGATATTGCCCAGCAGGGATTTAATCTGAGGAGGTACTTCTGCGCCCTCGAAAGGATTGTTTACTTCAGCCATGATTGTAACTATTTTTGAAAATTAGAAATGAATGAATTCGGTGTTTTTTTGCCAGTGACGGCATATTGTGGTTTAAATATTTTTAAACATAGTACTCTGAGTCAAGCAGAATTTTTTCACCGAACACATCAGTTAAGCTACGGATTATTCCACAGCAAGTTACGCGCTAATTTGAGAATCTCATGGCGATGATAAGAAGACGGAGCTTTTATAATTCGGTTTAAAAATGATTTTTTTAGATATTCGAATGATAAAAAAATTGAACTCTTAAAGCTGATTATGTATCGATTAATTACAATAGTTCTCTTTGCTCTTTTTCTATTTTCATGCTCTCAATCACCATCACAGCAGTCGTCTGACCTCTTATTTAATGGCCCCAATCCATGGCCAGATATTCGGGCAGAAAGAATTCAATCGCTTTTACCAGAAGCAATGGAAAGGGCAGAAGTTGATGCATGGGCTGTTCTGTGCCGATCAAATAACAATGATCCACTGGCGCGCCATGTGGGATGCGAAAATGCTGTTGCTCCCGCTGTCTACCTATTTGAAACAGTGGAGGATGGAGTCCGGTCAACTGTATTTACACCACCCGGCGAAGCTACAGCACTGCAGGAGCTTGGGTTACATGACAGAATTGAGGTTGTTGATAGAACTCAGGATCCGCTGGTTGTAGCATCAGAGTATATAAATCAGAATGTAAGGGGCAATCTCGCACTCAATTTCAGTGACACTAATGAACTCGCGGATGGAATAAGTTTCTCACAGTATACGCGTCTTACAAACATGCTGATTCAGCCTGTTATCAATCGCATAGTTTCATCTGACGAACTTGTTTATGAGTGGCTCTCCGTGAAAACCGCCGCTGAGATAGATATTCTTCGTGAAGCGGCTGAAGTGACTGCTCAATGGGAAGTTGAGGCATACCAACAAGTTGTGCCGAATGAAAGTACAGACCGGGATATAGCGATATTTCTAAAACAAAAGATGGCTGAAGCGGGTGTCTCAGACGCGTGGTCGCCGGATCAGAACCCGCTGGTAAATTCCGGACCTGATCGCGGACACGCGCACTCTACAGATCGAATTATTCGTCCGGGCGACGTTATTCAGATCGACTTTGGAATCCGTGTTTATGATACCTGGGTGAGCGATATTCAGCGCTTTGCCTATGTTTTAGAACCTGAAGAAACTGAAGCCCCAGCCGATATTCAGCAATACTGGAATGTGGCAAGGGAGGGAAGCCGACGCGCTTTTGAAGCAATGGAACCCGGAGTGACAGGCCTTGAAGTTGACCGTGTTCAGCGCGACTGGATGCGGGAAAATGGCTCCATGAACGTTTTGTGGAATACCGGCCATCCCGTGGGATACGTGGCTCATGATATTGGCCCCAGCCTTGGAGGCGCTCAGGAGGGCCGCGATCCGAGCGAAACAGCATATAGAGAGCTAAGGGACGGCAATGTTTTTGCCTATGACGGATTCTATATGTGGGAAATCGAAGGGGGTACTAAAACAATATCCGTTGAAGAGATGGCTGTGATTACTGAAAACGGTGCCGAATATCTCACAGATCCCCAGGAAGAGTTGATTCTAATTTCATCGGATTGATTCGATCAGAAACAACTGCCACCAACTCTATTTCAGAATGTCATGAGCTGGTTACCAATTTTTTTTAAAAAGCGTACAAACTGCGAGCAACCGTATGCTTTGATTAAAAGAAGATCGTAAATCGTTACGTCGCTGTGTCTTATAAATCGCTAAATCAAAACACGTTTGCGTCCTGGCCAGTTGCCGGCCCTGAACAATTTAGCGATTCTTGAGATTTCCGATTTATCGACGTACCGATTTTTCAAAAAATTACTGTGAGGGTTTTTGAAATTTTTGGCTCATATAATATGCAAACTCTAAACAATCAGGAGACAAAAATAAATCGAAAAGAATTTGAAGACAAAATTATTGATTTTGCAGTGCTTACGGCTAAAATTATTAATGAGACACCTTATAATAAATTTTCCAAACACTCTGCAAACCAATTGGTCAGATCTTGTACATCTCCGGCATTAAATTATGGATAAACTCAGGGAGCTGAATCCAAGAAAGATTTTATTCATAGTTGAGTGTAGTTTTAAAAGAGCTTAGAGAATCACATAATTGTTTACGAATGATCAAGAAGTTTAACTCTTATAAATCAGAATTGCCTTTGACCAACTCTATTTCAGGATGTCATGAACTGATCTCCAATTTTTTAGAAGCGTACAAACTGCGAGCAACCGTATGCTTTGAATAAAAAAAAGATCGTAAATCGTTACGTCTCTACGTCTTATAAATCGCTAAATCAAAACACGTTTGCGTCCTGGCCAGTTGCCGGCCCTCAACAATTTAGCGATTCTTGAGATTTCCGATTTATCGACGTATCGATCGTTATGTGCCACTCTCT
>Ga0102934_1000249_pt1 | contig 34191 bp, 25 predicted proteins | sample SalPonR2_A_D1_MG_FD_78175 | JGI IMG/M metagenome (GOLD analysis project Ga0102934, IMG submission 78175) | Salt pond soil microbial communities from South San Francisco under conditions of wetland restoration - Salt Pond MetaG R2_A_D1_MG | ecosystem: Environmental > Aquatic > Marine > Intertidal... | reverse complement strand
GGGGAGGGGGGGGGAGAGGGCCCGAAAGGGGCGAGGGGGGCCCCCCGGGGGGGCCCGGGGGGGCAGGGGGGGGGGGGGGGGGGGGGGAGGAAGAGGAGGATGTGCGGATTGAGGGTACCTTTGCCTACCTTCCTCCCGAGGTGGTCCGGGACGGGGCGGTGCCTGACGCGCTGAGTGACTCGTGGGCCTTGGGCTGCTTGCTCTTCCAACTGTTGATGGGTCGCCCACCCGTGTTCACTGAGCACGATACAAGCCCGGATACGGACATCAGAGAGCGCGTTGTACGCTTTGCAGAAGGGCAAAAGGTTAATGGAGACTTCGTCTTTGGAGAAGCTTTCCTGAACACAAGCAGGACTGCCCTTACTCTCAGCGACGACGTAAAAAGCCTGATAAAATCCCTGCTTAAAGTTGAGCGAAACGAGCGCATCCCCGTCGAAGCCGCCGCCAAGCATGCTTTTTTCACAAATCATTGTGTAAATGTGCATTTGCTGTACCAAGGACCTGCAGTTCAATTAGTTCACGGGGCAGCCGGGCCCACGCCAGATGCAGCATGGAATCGACGCCAATTTTCAGCAATCTGGGCGCCTTTACCTGGGAAGTATAATTTTGTTTCCAAATCGTACACACTGGGTCCTATTGCAGAGACAGACATTGAGCGTGACTCACTATTCTGTTACGAAAACAATAAGCTTTTGGAGGAAGAAAAAGGAAAGACGCCTGAAAGGTGTAACATCGGTCTGCCCCTGCCACCCAAGAGACCTGACGGAAGGTAAAGAGATGAGATACCTTAGTAAGCACGCATGAACGTATTTTCAAATTGTACAAAGAATTTACTCCCTGTGATTTCATGTATTGCTTTACATATAAATATATATATCTGTTACATGAGGTACGGCCCGCATGCTAAGTTCTACGTTGCAATGGCTAAAATCAATAAGACCCGCTTTCTCATCATCAATAGCCCTCTTTAGAGACAGTTCTACTCTGCTAAAGAAATAAGTTCCCGCGATACAGCTGTAAGGTTGGGGAGAAGGATGTATTGAGCGACGTCCCTAAAATATGACGGTCCAACACTGCCGACCTCGGGTTCAGTCATCAGAATACCCGGGTCGGCCCAACCTCCCGGAGATAAGTGGAGAGGGGGCGACGCGACAAGTAACCGCAAACAGCACACACGTGCGGAGACAGTCTCATTGTGTTTGCCTCTGTAGGAGCAGCTGAAATTCGTGGGCACGGGTCAGTAAAGAACTTTCGGTGATATTTTCGTTTCCCCCTGAGAACGTTGCGGACAGTGTCCATGTTACCCTGTTCGCTTCCTCGATCTGACCGCTTAACAATGTACTAAATTGCATCAACATTTACCGTGCAGCTTGTCTATGACCGCTCCGCCTCAAGCAGTCAAAATTTTACTGCGTAGTAAGGCTGGGGTGCACCTTCAGGAGCTTACCACTGGAGAAAATGGTCTACCCGTCCTCACACCAGCACCCGACGAAGCCCTTGGCAAGCCTGTGCCTGGGGACTTGACTGAGTTTTGCGGGGATGGCAGTGCCGTGGCTATAGTAACCTCGACTCCAACTAAAAGCTTACGAGTTGTTGACGTGGAGACGGGAAACGTGCGGTGGACCGTCGAAGGACGGAATATTCAAGCACTATCCTTTTCCCCCCAGGGAACCTTCCTCCTCACCTGGGAGCGTCTGGCTTCAGGGGGCGCACCGCAGCCAGGCAGTAGTACTGCAACCAGTCAAAGTGGCAGCACGGCACACACTACTCCTGAGACTGCCACTGCCGGTATTAAGGGTAATTTACTGGTGTGGCGTTCAGAAAACGGTGTACTAGTGGCCGGTTTCACGCAAAAAACCTTCCGTAAACCTGAATGGCCCACTTTGCAATGGACACCGGATGAGAGCCTGTGTTTTCGCGCCACTGCCACTGATGTTCATGTCTATCCTGGGCAAGAGCCAGGGACGGCTTCTCCAGAAAAGTTTGCGGTGTCCGGGGGAGGGATGGCTTCCCTCCGCGTCAGTCCCAACGCCTCCCCGCCTCATCGTGTGGCCTGTTTCTTTCCGGAAGCCAAAGGTAAACCCGCCTCCGTCCGCATTTATCAATATCCGCATTTTGGGGTGGCTTTAGCGTCCAAAAGCTTCTTCAAGGCCCAAGAAGCCCACCTGCGCTGGTCTCCCAACGGGCTAGCCGTCCTGATCCACACACACACGGATGTGGACACCTCGGGCGTGTCTTACTATGGATCTACAGGCCTCTACCTGCTACATGCGGATGGAAAATACGAGGTCACGGTGCCTTTACCCAAGGAGGGCCCGATCTCTGATGCGAAGTGGGCGCCAGCGGGGCCGGCGCAATTTATTGTCTTGGCCGGGCGGATGCCGGCAGCCGCCACGTTGTACAACATCAAGGCGGAGCCAATCTTTGAATTCGGTCAAGCACATCGCAACACCGTCAGTTTCAGCCCGCATGGACGTTTCGTTGTGCTAGCAGGGTTTGGTAATTTGGCCGGCGAAATGGACTTCTGGGACCGGAACAAGCAGAAGCTCATGGGCAGGAACACGTCACATTGCAGTGTGGGCTATGGATGGAGTCCCTGCGGTCGTTACTTTATGACGGCCACTTTGGCGCCCCGTATGAATGTGGATAACGCCGTGAAGCTCTTCAAGTACAATGGAGCAGGGCCTCTGCACAACGCAGAATTTGAGGATGCGACTTTGTTCGACGCCAGCTTCAGGCCAGCGGCAGGGGGAGTGTTCCCCGACCGACCCGCGACACCGCCTCGCAAGGGAATGGAGGGGGATAGCTCAACGACGGTGCCACCACCTCCGAAGCCAAAAACTGCGTATCGACCACCGGGCTCCACTGGGGCACTGGCTGCGTTGATTCGTGCGGAGCGCGATGCCTTGTCGGGACCGAAAAAAGTGGCCGCAGGGAAAGGTGGAGGTATTAGTGCATATGGTGCACCCGGACAGCCTTACATACCCGGCCTAGCGCCAGCGGGAGCGACAACAAATGGAGAGAGCAAAAATACTGCGAGAAACAAGGCGCGGAAGGAGAAGAAAAAGGCAGCTGAGCAAGCATTGAGGGCACAGGCCGAAGCTGAGGCGGAGAGGATAAGGAAAGAACAAGCAGCTGCAGCTCTTGTAGCAGCGGAAGATCCAGTCAAGAGAAGGAAAGCTGTCCAGAAGAAGCTCAAGCAGATAGAGGAATTGAAGGCCCGGGCAATGGGTGGGGAAAAGTTGAACGATGATCAGCAAAACAAGTTGGCTACAGAGGCGTCTCTAGTCGAAGAGCTTGCCAAGCTCGAGGTATAATGGCGGTGGTAATCGCGCCAGTAGAAAAAAGTAATCAAAAGGGTACCAAGGAATTAATTGAATAGGTTTTACTTGGCGTTATTATTTTCTAAGCTATGATCTTTGACTTGAACAAAAGCGGTAAAAAGGCAGGAAAGAAAGGGTCTCTAGAGGCACGGCAAACACGGCGAAATTACTCAGCTGGTGGACAATCAGAAATTTGATGTCGCGAAATTAAAGCCCCAATCAAATGATACCACGATGCGCAGTAGCTGGCTGAGAGAAAACTTGCCTGACTGTGTCACCAGTATCTACACTTTATGAGCCTGGTTGTCCGGATTGCTTGTTAACATCACTACACATGTGTTTGAGATGTCGTTTTACAGGCAAGGGAAAGTCTTTGGCTTTATAAATCAAAGTAACGCAACTTTTTTTTGGTGGGCCCTTCTGATATAATTTATAACCACACTTCTATCATGGAAGGATTCATGGCGGAAATTCGGCAGAAAGTATTGGTTCTTAAGAAGGAGATAGACTTCGACGGTGCAAGAAGCGCAGGGGTTTTCTTTCTTCTTCCATTCCGTCGACATTGTGGAAGAATGATAGCTTCCACGAGGAACTTGCCCCCATAAGAACGTCCATAAGAACGTGGGGACGAGATTTTGCCGTGGGATAAAGGGAAATTGGAATGAAAAGAGTTACAGAGGAAGGATAATCATCGACGAATCAGCGTCCGTTTGGAGCCGTTGCAAACCGTTTCCAGGAGCTTCGCCCATTGGCCCATTTAGGCGATTACGTAAAATCATGGGACAGACTTCCACATGCACACTAATGCGCTTCCCAAACATCACAAACATTTATTAACGCGATACGATGGAACCTAGAAGCGCAGTCCATGACAGATGCTGGCTCGCCCTTTTCATTCTCAGCAACACCCGAAGATGACATATCTGTCTTATTTTCTCGAATGGAGAAAGCAGTTGCACGCCTAAATGCTTCACCGGGTGGGTCTCCAGCACGATCTAGACATCAGAATGGTCGGCACGATAGTGATGATGACATGGAAAAGGAGGAAGAGCGTTTACTTGATAGCAGCGAGAAGCTCAGAAGCCTCATGAGGATCCGCAGAGGAAGTGGGCGTGACCATGACGACCATCGGAAGGCTAGATCATCATTTTTGAGTCCATCGCGGAAGCTGGAGCTTAATGGTGACAACACACCTATTTGCTTGTCCCCATTGTCCGTTACGGCCTACTCTATGGATAAGTCTCCCTCGACACCTTCCTTCCTTTCTCACTCCGCCTTTGCCGAGAACCCAAGAGGCAGCAACACTGACCTACTTTCCGCCTCATCATCTGTTTGCGATGAAATTGCATTTGACGCGCCATCTGCTCACTGTCAATATTGGGACTGCGCTCGTCAGAGTGAAAGCTCGGCTTGCTCTCCCATGCACACGCATGGTTACAGCACACCGATGCCGTGCTCGACCCCAGAGAGGATGCCGGGTGGGTGCATAATGCAGGGGGATGGTCAGGAAGAAAGATCACCTTGTCGAAGTCCTGCAACATTTTCGGTACTATCTGAGGAAGAGGAAAAGGAAGAATATGTTGACAATCTCGTTAATAAGAGCGAGAAGCCCCTCCTGCTGGCCCCTCTTGGAATGGAAAATTACGAGGATAGTCCTGAAGTCCTCCATAAGACGCCAATTGATATTGCCAGCAGCCTTGTTGAAGTTATTGAATCTCTGCATTCCACCCCCATAGCAAAAGCTCAAAGTAAGTGGACTGATGAAGCCTCGGACATGCATGAAGTGGGTTGTGCCTCAAGTTTTCTGAGCGAGCTATCCATAGAGCAGCGTTTTTCTGGCTTTCGCGCTTTGGCGCAATTCAAACAGAATGCAAGTCAAGTACAAACTACATCCTCGTTGCCGTCTTCTCGAGACGTGCCAGCTGTAGCCACGCTTTGCCGACATCTGGCTTTTATAATACTACGCCCGGATCTGTCTTGCGGTCGGGTCCTTGAGTTGGTGCTCGAAGTCCTTCGAGACGAGGGACTCGTAGTGGTTGTTCGTCAAGGCTTTCAAATCGTTGCAGATGCAGAACGGGTTGCAAATGACGAAAGTAAAAGAAATTCGGGGGATAAGCGTACAGAATGGAAGTTCGCGGACATTCAGGTCGTCGTCGACCGCCAGAGTAAGGACCGAGTTTTGCTGGTGCGGTTTATCATCCCCAGTAGAAGCGGAGAGGATGGCTCTGGAACCACCAGCTGGAGAGGCGCGGCAAATTTTTGTGGCGTGAAGAGACCGCATGCAGGAGGAGAAAAAAATTGTCCCAAAACGCGAAGTTTTTTGGCGGCGCTGGAGTCAAAAATATTTGGCGCCGCTTTCAATAAACGGGCGCTGTGCCGGAGACCATTTTCTGTTTCGAATCTTAATACTGATTGCAGTAGGAGCAAAGATATCGCGAGCGAGTACTCGAGCATGGTGACGGTGACTGAAAACGAAACAGCGACCGGGGGTGGGGAGGACCCCAAGCTCGATCGCTTCTATCTCAGGCAACTTGAGGATATGGCCCGGGAGGAAATGCATAAAGCACTGGATGGGACAATACAGCAGCTGGAAGACTACGTACTGGAGAAGGAAAAACAATGTCTCCAGCTCAAAGAATTTCTGATGCCCATGTTTACACTGTACAAACTAGCCGAGCCCCCAGGACTGAATGAACCTTTACCGTTGTCATACTATCCTCTGAATCTTCTGGCAGCCTGCAATCAGTCAGCAAGGAGCGAAGAAGAATCATTTGCAGATAAATCGGATCATGAAAATGTCTGGGCGGAGAACCAGCGTCCTCATAGGTCCGGAAGCCTCGACAAGGTCACCTACATGGATGCGCTAAGGGACAGGGCCTGGCGACACAACGTAATGCAATGCGACGCGGAGATGACTGCTTGCATGCAAAGGAAGAACTTGCAAATCGTGGATCGAATGGGTAGGTGCAACGAATATCAGCTGTTCCTGCTTGAGACTCTCCGCGATAACCCCTTCAGGACAACAGTTCCTTTGTTTCACAACTTCAAGTATCAGATAGGCCATGACGGAGGGGTCTTTGAAGATGAAGAGGTGGAGACCCCATTGTACTACTGCCGATGTATCGTAGGGTCTCGTCCAGCGACTCTCTTTATAACTTTTACACAAATCACATTCGTCAGTAAAGTGTGTGGATTTGTTTGGGCACGTCGCCTGCCTTTGGACAGGATTACTTCTCATGGCATGACTTATATGCATCTTGGCGTTAAACGTGCGAAAGCCATAGCGCTCAAGGGTCAGGCATCGAAGATCGCATCACCCTTGATAAAGGATGAAAATTGTGGAATGCCCCTTCTAGAAAGTAAAAGCCACGGCGTGGCTGCCAATGATAGCATTAGTGAGGAGTCACTGGTTTTCAGCACGATGGTCGACCCGGAAAATTTGCTAAACTTTGTAAAACTTCTTGTCGATCTTAACAAAGACATGCAAAGTCACATACAGGTTGGGTATTCCTCCTCAGCAGAAGCTCGAAAAGCGCTTCCCAAAAAATGCATCGAGAGCAATGCTTGAGGTCACCCTTAGTACATAGATAACACTTTTGGTTTGTCACTTTATGAACGTTGAGTTGTATATTCCAATGTATGCCATGAGCGCTAAATTCTAAGATATTGTTGCCGCACATTGTAGCTTGAATTAAATTATTCGATTACAAGAGCGCTAGCCATTCGCTTAGTATCATGAGATTCGCTATTCTTGCTAAGTTTCACGTTTACATGGCTGTAGTGTCTATTTCATTGATGTTGTATTACTCTTTGTCGGTGATGGCCGCGTGGGAAAAGGAAAGAGTCCATCTTCATCCTCGATGTGCTCTCCAACGTCCAGAAAAGGTGGGAACTCTGGGATTCCACCTTTTGCCTGCCGGCGTAACGTGAAAAGTTCAGGTCCAAACTTTGTCTTGGCGTCTGAATGATGGTGGATTACCACAAACGCTTGTTGTGCCCATAAAAATGAATACCGTGTTTGAAAGACCTCCTTCCTGGATGGATCAGCCATTGTGGTACTGCGAGAGTAAAACTCGCGTGCGTCGATGATTCGTTTCAATTCTGCCTCGTGTCCATCATCCAAGCGTTGCTTGCTGGTGTGCGCATAGGCCACAGATCCATCTTGAGACCTCTCCTCAACGTAATTGTACTCAACGCTTACTTTCCTGCCGTCTGGCAGAGGCCGGCCAACGTTCATCAAATACACCTTACGGACCTGGGTTTTTTCAAAAGGCACGGTAAAAGAATCCGGCTTTGGCTTTTTTCGCAAAAACCACCTATCCGCACCACGAGGCAGCTGTGGTAGTCCCACCAGGCGAGCCGCTTCATCTTGGACCCGAGCGAGTTTCCCCTCAAAGTCAGTAGAATTGTCAATGACGTAATGCCGAGGGTGCCCGTTCCACACACCCTGCGTCTTCATGTCTACTTCTCGCGCGAACTCAGGAGACTCCGTGCGGGTCACATTGTTCAGCAAAGAGTAGAAAGGTTCCGCACCCATTGCCGCAGTCACCAAATGGAAGATTGCATCATATCTACCTTCACGAATGCTCAAAAGCTCGAGGCCTTTCTTCTTAACTAATTCTTCCCAAAGTTCCTTGCTGACGTAGGCCGCGCCATCCAGAGTGCCCCGATCACACAGTATTACCGATGGCCTTCCTAAAGAGCGGGCAATTCGCTCCATTCCATCTTCGAGATGGATCTGAAAATCAAGCACTGCATCCTGGAACCAATACTGGGTCTCATTCGAACCCAAGATATCCGCGAGTGCAACGCCGTTCGACCACAGGGTCGTCGCAGCTTCAGGGACGGTAAACACACGAAAGCCGTGCGTGCGGAAGAATTCCGACAAGCGGGCAAGCGACGTGGTTTTACCACCGCAGGGTCCCCCAGTGAGGACAATCTTTATTAGTCGGGGTCGTCCGTCGCTATCTTTATGGGGTCCATGCTGCTGATGGTGAGCTTGTTCCGTGCTTTCTTGTCCAGCACCATCTTGGTTAAGCCGTTTGTCATTTACATCGCCATTCGTGACACGGTTTCGTGACTGGGTGTGATCGTGAAGATGGCTGGTCATTTTTTCTTCCGATAATTTTGCCGTGCGAAGATGTCGCGACTGCTGCTCTTGGTGACAAAATTTACTACTTAATGCTGACGTCTTCTTTGCCTTTCCAGTATTTTTTCCCGGACAGCTGAATGGGGAAAGAAATAGAAATGTAATGTAAGATAGGGATAGATGCTTGCTGACTAGCGTCAGTCGCAGGCCAAATTCCTTCGAATCTTAATTACACCGGCTTTACATGCCCGATTCAGTTTTCCCGGTCTTTTCCTTTTCTGGAGAAGTAATATACGTGCTACGTGCTACGGACCGTCGCAGAGATGTCACTTTCTAAGACACAAAATGCACCAGAAAGAGCAATTTCGCGCCTCTGAAAAACGGCAAAAGCCAATCATCAAGCGTATCGGATGTCTATCAATATGGTTACGCGTCTATTAACATTAACTTTATATCACCATTCGAGGATTATTCCCCGGCACACTAGTGATGTTGCCAGGCAAGCAGGTATCGTAGTGATGTTTTCAGACATATCCCGCGTTTCCTGAGGACCCTTCTAGGACTCTTTGCGGTAGGTGCCGTGCAAGACATCCAAAAAAGGAAATGGGAAGCCGAAATTGGCATTTGTGTACGAGTGATGGATATCGTGGAAGCGAGTATCATAAACCTGTCGTGTATATGATGGTTTGGATGTTTATTAGCATCAACGTCAATGCCATACTGAGACGAGATGTTAATGAGTGATTTGGGAGCTAGAACACGCTGAGGGCACATGTCTTCTATTAACTACAGTAAAGATCATCTGCAAGTACCTTTGCTATCTGAAACGCATTTTTTGGTGAGGACTTTGCCCGCCAATCCTGACCATCCTCCACCTCTCTCTACCTCGACACTCACCCTCGGCAATCGGACATCGATCCCAGAATGGTCCAGGATCCCACACAAGCCGAGCAATGTCAAGTACACGGCAAAAGAGAGCACATGCATGGGAAGCACCAAGGCAGGAGAGTAAAGAATGAAGTAGTAGCCCAACGCCTGTACATCAGGAGGAGCTTGAAGTGAGCACGCAGACCAAAGGTAGTGCTGAATAGAAATTAGCTGGCCCTTACCTCCAAAGGAGCGATGTACATATCATCAAAAGGAGCCGGGGCTTTATAAAAGTGATGGTGTTTGTGGAATCGCCGGTAGACGGGTCCATAATGCATCAAACGATGCCAGTAGTACTCCCATGCACTCTGCCATCCCAGACTCGCAACTACTAACCAACTCTCACCCAAGAGCCACCAAATTACTTCCCTGGTCCCAAGTACATGCGGATGACCAGTCTTCAGCTGACTTCCAATGCCTCGCACTGTTCCTTCAGCCGTCAGGAGTGCGAAAAGCGACGCTATCATCAGGTTGCATGTCGCAAATAGCGCATGCTGGGGGGCTCGGCCCTTTACTCCTCGTCGCCAGGGCCAGGGCACGTCCGCAAGATTCGCAAGCGCAAAAGAAATAAGGGTGTTATTATTGACTGTTGAAGTTAGCTTCGAAATTGATGTCACCTGACGCTTTCTGCCTTCAGGGGATGCACCATAAATTGTGCCAGTCTCCCTCTTGTTGATGTGTCTGGTATTGTGGGTCTGAATTTTCCAGCTTTCCGTTTCGGAACAGCGGCATTGGTAGAAGACTATGTAAAGTGCCGCATTCAAGGTAAGATAGCCCCAAAATATAATTAAGAAGGCAGCAACCGCGTAAGGAGAAAGTGGAAGCAAATGTGACATACCCTTACGACGCCCCAAACAACTCGGAGCAACGCGACCAAAGCGCAGATCGATAAAGAAAGACTGGGCTATGCTCGTTTCTGGTGAGCTATGTAAGCTTTGATAGGACAGCAATGGAGTAAGGGGGGTTAAGTGGACGGATTTCACAGGTTATTGCTGGCGTTTGGGCATTTTTTGTTCACCCAGAGTAGGTCAACCTCCCGGCTCTCGCCCGCCGCCCGCTCCTTGGTGCCGGTGATACCGCGAGGCGTTTGGCCATACACATGCGTCTAAAGTCATATACACACGTGCCAAACATTAGCTTCTGCCTTATGGATACGAAAACCGTAGAGGCAGTACCGCACTCGTGGAGTGATTATCTTCACGAGTGTTTGAATTACGCTAACTTTTGTTCAAAATGCTCATGGACCCCCGTCCTCTGTGGCGGTACCCATTCCCCACGAATGCACATGAAACCTCTACAGTCAGAGACAGGCAGTGATGAAGCTTCGAACCGCCCTGCGGCGATTGTGCACGTCCTGCTACATGGTGCGGCGGCAAGGCCGGCTTTTTGTTTACTGTAAGGCCAACCCGAGACACAAGCAACGTCAGGGGCGAGGACCGCGCCGCAAGCTCCACTCTTCTAGCTCTGATGCGGCATTCCAGGATGCGCATATGTCCTGCAGCTGCAGCGAGCACGGTCAAGACACCAGTTTGACCCTTTATAAGGAGGGTATAGGAAACCCATTGTGGCTGCAGCGGAAGGCTGGCCCTGTTGCGTCATTGCACGATTTGATGAATTCGATTTCCCCTGCTGTGCAGGCCTTTGTGAATAATATACGTGTCTTCTTCTCAAGATAGACGCTGTACTCAGCACCAAAGAATATTTTGTGGTTCTTGACGAATCATAGCTGTGTTGTATTTATCATTTTTCTTTGGTGATGCTTGCGTGATCTCTCTCAAGTTTTAACCGTGTTGCATGAGCTGAACCTAGCAGGCCTTTTTTTAGGCTTGACCACTTTTACTCAACCAATTTCTATATTTTGAAATTCCAATGCATACACATATTATATGTATATATATACTTTGCAATATGCGGGGCCAATACATTAAAAACGCATTAATGACGGTGCCACGGCATGTAAAGAAACATGTTCAAAACTACAGCAGACAAGATTTGATTTTTTCTATTGAGGCTCTACTTTTACACGCAAAATATGAGGGTTCTCCGTATGAGTTCCCTCACGAGTACCACTTCATTTCTACCATCTTCGTGGTCTCGATTTACATATCCCCTTCCTCTTACCTGTCCATGACCAGCCACTCATTGCGCACCTTGACAGCCATCTGCCTCACCACTCGTTTCCGATCGTCCAGAGGGGCCAGCAGTCCCCGTGAAACCGACGTCCGATAAGGATGTAGCTTTGCGTACGGCAGGCGAGTTATTTCCAAGAGACTACCCAGAGCCAGAACGCGCAACCGGGCTGTGGGCAAGAAATGAGGGTCGGCAAGTGTACAGAGCTTGCAGAGGAGAGGGATCACGGTGCTCAGGTGGGGCATGACCGCATCCAAAGATTCCTTCGCCAAAGCGACGAACGTCTCCGTGGCACGCGCTCGGAGGACCGCCGCGGCTTCCTCTTCTGTGTCCTTGTCGTCGTCGGCGCCCTCTCCCTTGCCACGCGTGGCGACACAAGACATGCCCTGCAAGACCACTCGCATGATAGGCTCCATGTCTTGCTGTATGATCGGCGGGGGAAGCGACCCAAGCATGTTACAGAGTGCCAGCAGGGCGGCACTTTGTGCCTGAGGATTTGCGCGATGTCGCTCCACCGCCTCCCGCAATCGCGTAAAGGAAACGTTGTAGAGACGCTGTCGCCATAAAGGATTGACGCGAGCAGTGTTGAGACGTGCCGTCAGGAGTTGATTCGCCAGCGGGATAGGACAAGAAAAGGTCGTCAAGGACGAGAAGGAAGGCAGGCTTTCCCGGGCTGTTCCCTCTGTCAAGGAGGAATCACGCAGGATAAGCCCGAAGCCTTCGCTTGCTCGGCGAGCCAACACCAGGCGAGCCGGAGTTGCTTCTTCCGCAATCTTGTTCTTCTCTGGAACTTGCTTTCCCTCTAACATTGTACAGCCTGCTACGTCAATGAGCAAAGAGATGGCGTCTTCCAAAGCACCCTTCGGGACGCACCGGAGGGCCAAAGCCTTGGCCAGCCACACGACTGATGACACATCTCTCGTGGCCGTGGCCAGACTCTCCGTGCTGCTGTGACTCTTTCTCTCCTCCGCTGCGAGGCGTTGCCGAAGTTGAGATAAAAGCGGTGCGACAAAGACCTCCACGAACCTGGGCTTCGCGGCCTTGTTGGCAATGAGAGCCACGCCCCACGAGGCCGGCGCTGGCCCTTCACTGGCCAATGGAGGATGGGCACGGCTATCATTAACCGAAGCAATGCTGGTACTCTCGGTGCGGTGTTCCACCACTCCCAGTCCCTCTGCATCTAGCAGAGTGAGGTTGACAAGGGCGGGAAGTAGGTCCTGCTCCAGACCCAATGAGTCAAATATCGTGGAGTCTACATGTAGCGAGTTGAGTACTGTAAGCAGGATGGTCACAGCTTGCCCTTGAGACCGATGAGAAGACGGATCCAGGGGTTGGAATCCAGGAATTGAAAAGGTCGCTGCGTCTGGAGGGTCTGGATCTACAATACCAAAGCGGGAGGGAGTGCTGGTGGAGGTACGCACAAAGGGGGCAGCCGGAGAAGATGAGGGAGGGAAAGGGAAGAAGAAACGAAGAAGCCGTTCTGTCAGAAGATCTTGCGACCTACGGGACAAGGCCTCAGTAACGGCGCTCATCATACGCACTATTGCGTCTAGAGCAGCGTCATCCAAGATCTTTCCAGCTGCAGCCGATCCGAGCACACCCGTCAATAACCACCACAGCCAAGGGCCTCTCTCCGTTGCGACAGGTAGCAATGACTCCTGCACATCCATAGCTTCCACTTGCCCTGGCTCCGCTTTTTTAGAGCTGGCTAGCTCAGGTAGGCCCAAAAGCCCTGGTAAAGCTGCCTGATTAATGGCGCTGGTGCGTACAAGGATGGCGGCCAGCGATGACAAAATGTGCCTGGCCTCCTCCTCAGTTCGGAGGGTCCACGACGTCCAACCACCCATATCGTTCCTGTGCTTGTCCTCGGCCGTGTCTGACATGTTCTGCGCAACTAACACACGAGCCAACAGGGACGGCAACACCGCCTCGAAGATTTCTGTCTGGTCCGCCAGAAATGCCAGGGCACCCAAACATCGATCTAGCTCCAGAGAATTGATCCCGCACTCCACGTTGCATTTGCCTTTGTTTACAACAGTACTGTCATCGATTCGACCAGCACTCACGCCCTCTTTCCTGCTAGGGCGACTGCTCTGGCCCACGTCTTTCGAGTCCAAGTCCGCCCTTCCATTTCCATTCTCCTTCCCATGCGCTGTCGAACCTGAAACGCCTCTTCCGGCTGCTGCCTCGTCCAGCCACCTCAAAAGCTCCGGTACGGTATGCTCAACAACTGTTGCCCTGAGTTCCTGCCGCCGGGCGCTGAGGACCTTCAAGGCCTCTAACAGCGCCTGATCCAGGTTGCGATCGTAGGCGGGACCCACAGATCGCTCCTCCGCTTGGATCCGGTGCGTGAAAAGTACAACCAGCTCAGAGGCTTGGGCGGAAGTCAAAAGCTGCGAAGGAGAGCGAGTGGCGAGAGAAGCCAGTCCTTTCACTGCCAGGAGGGCGGGGCCCGAGGCCGGTGAGTTGAGACAGGCAAGAAACCTCCCGTGTAGGAGAGGAACGTACGGCGCCAGGGGGGGGCCGTGGGCACTGGCGGTGAAGTCCAGGTCTGGATCGACTGCTTCCACGAGATCAACCAACAAGAGCAAGGCTGCCTCCTGTCGTTCCCCCTCCCCTTCCACTACCATCCGTCCTGGCTTGGCCTTCTTGCCCTCCGTGGCCAGTTGCAGGGCCCCCGGGACGATCGCTTTGAGGACAGCCGCGTAAGCTCGGGCGGACGCCCGCGCTACCGCCCCTAGGACTCGGGCACTAGCGCGCCCTTTCATGGAGTCAGGATTAGCCTTTACCTCGCTAGCTGCCTTACCCACGATATTGACCAGAACTGTTTGCCAGGCTTTCTCCATCTCCGCGTCCGCCCGGTCCCCCCCTTTGTTCTGAGCCCGGCCACCTTCGCCCGCCCCGGCTTTTTCCGACCGTCCGCTCCCTTCCCCTTCCTTCGATTCGCGTGGATTGGCATAGGCCTTGCTTCGCGGCTTGCCCCCCGTAGTCCCCCTGCCGGCGTCCTCGAGGCAGGATAAATGTGCGGCCAGGGAACGACAGGTCTCCAAGGCCGCTGCCACCACCGGAGCTTCCGCGCACGATACAATCTCCTGGAACAAGGCCCCTGTGACGGAGGCGAGGTTACCTAGCATTGCCCGCATGCCGATGGTTCGTGTTGCCACCTGCAGCGTGAGCAGGGCCTCCAGTTTGGCGGGGACATGGGTGGATGTGAGCTTGTCTACGAGCAGAGGCAGCAAGAACTCAGCCATGGACGGGCGCCGGGTCAGAGCCTCGCGCAAGGCGTGGCTCAGCACATCGGGGGTTATTCCATAGGGATCATTGGGGGGAGGGGTGAAGGTAATGGGAAAGTAGCAGGCCGTGATGTCAAAGAGGGCCTCGATGTGTGCGTCCGAGGCCGCCGGGAAGATGACCTGCACCCTGCTGATGATATTCAAGCACAGGATCAAACAGCGCGGATCCTTCTCGCCCTCTATGCACTCGATCACCCCCGTCACAAATTCGTCCTGCATGTCCAACAGACTGGCGGGCACGGCGGCGCCGCTGGTCGTGGCATTGCACTCACCCTCCGTGTCCTCAGCCCCGTTCAGAGCTCCTATCATTTCGAACACGACCTCGAAAGTCCGTTGTCGGATGGTCTGTGTCATGGAAGGCACATACAGATGCTTGAATAAGCCACGCGCTATTATGCCTGCTTCCTTTTGCGCAGGTTCTTTGTGGTGCTGCAGCAAGGCGCGGATGCCCAACAAACTCCCTGCGACGGACGGGAAATCCTCCAGACGGCTCGAAAAAAATTCCACATAGTGGTGCACGGCCGCGTCAGTGAGCGGGAGACTCGGGAGACGATAAAGCACTTCCCCCAACAAAGTGGCAGACCGCGTGCGAACCGACGCTGCCTCGTTAGTGAGATAGGGCCCCATCTCGGCTACTAGATCCTCAAAGCGCTTACTTCGCTGCACGTGAAGGAGAATTGTGTTCAGATGCGCAACCGTGGCATCTGGCGATGTGACATTTGGAGGCACTGCTTCCCCTTCTCCATTACTTGCAGCAGCAGCGTCACCGGCATTGCAATACGATGAGAGCGCTTCGGCAAAAGAGGAGGAGGTAGAAAAGGGTGGTGACGATGCCTCTTTGATGCTCTCTTTTGTACTTTCATAGCCTCCACCATCCACGGTAGAATTAAAAGTGAGACTAGCCATCCTATCACCTGAAAATTGTGTTCGTTAAGAAAAAAAGTGCTGAGGGTGAATTAAAGGATGCATGCGATTGCACTGGGCGGTTCGCTAGCCACAGGGGGGGGCTCGAGCCTGGGACAGGAGGTTATAGCGAGAGATCCCGAAATTGACACGTTGTGGGACACCCACATGACCGCCTTTTCTACGTGGATGACGCGAGGTAGACTGTACACATTGAGTGGGGAGCTGCATGTCCTGGCTGCGCCATCTCACCGCGAGCAGGCTTCCCCGAAGAGGCGAGGCGATGTGGTCGTCATTCTCGCTAACAGCCGAAAAGCTGTAGCTCTTAGGGAGTGCCTGAAGAAGGGTAGGTGGAAGAGAGAAAGTACCTCCGTTTTGTTCCCGACCTGTGCTACTTGACCCAATCTGCCGCATCGTATTAGGCTACATCTTTGTTAAATGTCGAGGCGCAAATTTGTAGTGATTTTGAGGAAAGGCCATTGAGAAGATAAGGTAGACGAAGTTGTGATAATCGAAATTAGGATTTTACAGCGTTCGTAATCATGCGTCTTTACAGGCAAATAAAAAAGGCATCAATGTCGCGCTCACCAGAAGTCCTGCAAACGTCGAACTCAGCCCTGTCTTATGCTTCACCTTCGCAAGCACCTTCAGGGGCGGCAATCATGATGCCTACTGCTCCGGCATTGCCCGGAAGATCATCGAACACCCCAAATACGCAGACAGGCACCGAGGAGCGCAAGCGTGACACACCTGAAGGGCAAAAACCTTCCCCGCTTGCAGGCACGCCCGCATCTATGAAAGCAGAGGAGGCACCTGTTTCGTCGAAGAAAGCAAGGAATGCTCCGATTCCACCACTATCAACATCGAATGCTTACGTGACAGAGGACACCACGCTGGCAATACCAAGGGCGTCAATAAAGCGAATTATGAAGCTCGATCCGGACACAAAGCAATTGTCCCAAGATGCTATTATGGTGATGGCAAAAGCCACAGAGTTGTTCATCGACAAGCTAGCGAAGGCCTCGCATTCGATGGCCGTCACCAACAAACGAAAAACAATAAAGTACGAGGACATTGCCGATGCGCGCTTTTCACAGAAAAACATGGAGTTCTTGGACGGTGTGGTTCCTCAAATTCCATAGAAAAGAAGGAGGCGAGGGCGGATGCAGCACAGCTTGTAAATAAAAAGCGAGGAATGTCACAACCAAGTACCCTTGCATTAGTCATTTGAGGCTCCATTGGCTCAATATTTTTTTCTATTTTCAAAGGGCTCTTTCATCGTTGCACCAATCATGACAGACTCAAAAACTGCACGCATCACGCTTTGTACACACAATGAAATATACATCTTTGAAGCCGAGGACCTCGAACAGCCCCAGCCTCCGCCGGGCTTCATAAATGGCTTCAGCCCCCTGAGGACGCCTCACCAGGTAATGCCACCGTTACTGCCCATGACGCCGAGCTAGCGGAGGCGGGGAGCAACAGGGCCGGCTTCCCTGTCTCCGTCTTGGCGGCCGCCTCCCCGGCGGGCGTAGCGGCGCGGGCTGCCCCCAACTGCTCCTGGAAGTCTTCGACTTGGTCCCTGGTCTGCAGTTCTGCTTTGTACAACGCGTGGCTGGCAATTCCATCCTCCGCTTCGGCATGCATGCCCGCTGTTCGAATCTGAATCTCGGCCGTCCCCCCCCCCTCCATCAGATAGACGCCCGTGTGGAGGGACCGGTACCCGTTCGGCTTGGGTGCATCCACATAGTTTTTGTACCTCCCGGGCACCTCCTCCCACAGAGAGGCGACCACGGCATGCACTTGATGACACAGCCAGGCTTCCAGCTCGAGGCGGCTTGCTGACGGCAAGGGGGAGGAGAAGACAGGGGTCGCTCCCGCGGGACCCAGAGCCCTCTGTGTGCCATCCGAGTTCCGGCCACCCACATTGCCACGCTCGCCGTACCCCTCGGACGCGCCATCTCCGAGAGCCACCGTAGTCGCCGTCGACCAGGCAGGCAACGCGTTCTTTTTTCGAGCGAGCTGGCCGCGAAGGAACCTCCCACGGGGTCCGGTGCCCAAGGAGGGGAAGAGGATGACGCGCAGGCCCAGCATGTCATGGAGCTCCTCGGGCAGCTTGTCCTTCCGGTAGACCTTCTTGAACGCGGAAACGACCGATTTGACCCGACCGTGGATCTCGTATCCCTCGAAGAAACGGCGGAGACCTTGCACGTCGGCTTCGATCCTGGCCGCGATTTTTTTTTTCGCAATCACCAAGGCTACTTGACCCAAGTCCGCAAAGTTTTTGTGCCAAGAGGCGAAGCTTTCGTACGATTCAGGGAAGAGAGCCCGGTAGCTGAGTTCCTCCATCTCTTTCAAGCGGGAGCCCAGACCAAGGGCGGAGGCGACAGGGACGTACAGCTGAAGGCTCTCCAGGGCAAGGACGTGACGGGCGTGCACAGGCATCCGGTATTGGTTCCGTAGCGCGTGGAGAAGGCCGGCCATGTGGACCACAAAAGCCCTGGCGTCGCTGTTCTCGTTCACCAGGTGCTGCCGGACCAGCTGGGCGTTGCGATGATCCAAGTCGAGCATCGTGTAGTACTCGCGCGGGTTGCGGCGATATTGCCGCGTCTCGGGCGACGCCTGAAAGAGGCCTCCTAGACGGGTGCTGTCCCGGACGATCTGATGCACGACCGGTCCACATTGAGAGCGTACTACCGCCAGTTTCTCGGTCAGGTCCTCCGAGTCTTCTGCATCCAGGCCCAGGAAATAGGTGGCGAGTGCGGCGAGGACGGTTTCCACGTCCGCCTCCAGCTCCAGGAGCACTTGCGTGGTCTCGATCACACGGTCCAGGTCCGCGAGGACTTGCTCCTCGCTTTTGTTGTCCGCCTCGGGTCCTGCTTCGGACACATGCTCTTTTTGTGCCAAAAACGTGCGCAGCACCTCTGTCATCGACAGGCCCTCCAACCTTCTGGCTGCAGCTCCCTGCCCAAACGGGACAAGTGCCCCAGCCGTCTCCTCAGTGCTGCCGCCCTCCTCCTCGCTGCTGTCTCTTCCTTCCGGCGATTTTGGTCCCTGATCATCGTAACTGGCTGTGTACCATCGGAGAAACTCCTCGAAACTGAGTTGTCCGTCTCGATTCACGTCCGCTTGCTGGAAGCAGGCCTCGGCGCTCTGGGTGTTCAACACCTGGGACGGGTGATCAAACAAGGTACGAAAAAAGGCTAGCACCACGAGCTGCTGTTTCACCCTATCTCGCTCTTCTGCACGTAGATACGCCATCCGATCCCCTCGCTGGATCTCATACCACACCAAATTCACCTCGCGCTGGAGCCTTACAGGAAGTTGATGAGCTGCTTGCCCGTGGGAAAGGTCGTCATGCGCCGCATTGCGAAAACCCAATACCGTTGTAAAAAGACCATTTGATGGTCTAGTGGAGTGCCCCATGCCATTATCGCCTGGCTCTGATTTACCTCTGTGTCTCTTCTCATCGCGCGGCGTTGAGAATGCTTCCTGCCACAGCTCCTCCCCCTCCGAGACCCAGTCGGTCAGTTCTATTGTTATTTGTTTTTGGAGCTCAGTCGCGTCTTCATCGTCCCGGACATCTTCATATTCATTACGACTGCCATCCGTGGGAGCGGGTGTAACAGCTGCCTTTATATTGTGCAAGGTTGGCGGAGAGGAAAGGACCTTGTTGGCAGACGGCTGTCTTCTTCGCGGCGCGTGGTGGTGATGCCGTTCTAGGCTTTGAATGCTGCCAGATACCCACCCGTTAACCCTATATAAGGGAGGTATAAGCAGGAGGAGCTGCAGACTCCTTCTTATTTTTTTCTTAAAATTGGTAACCATGTTGCCTGAAGGTTGACGATCGGGAAGCTTCAAGCGTGCTGGGCTGCCCGCCGGGGCGGGAAACCCCAAGAGCTCTGCGGGCTGCCCCCAAGGTCTGTCTGTGCATAGAGTCATATATTGGTCCAAAATCGTCCAGTGACGGTGCGTCGTCAATTAAGTTTGATGTGAACGGTATCAGCACCAGGACCGGTCGGGAAGCAGGGCGGAGTCAGCTGACCCGAGCTGACGCCATTTACTTGAGGGGTACGTGGAGGCAATGGGAGGATTAGCCTTCTGGACTGGCTGCTGGGACCAAGGACCACTTCATAAATTAAAAACGCAAGCTAAGTAACTGTGAGGCTTTATGACGTGTGAAATTTTTTACAGTATTGATAAGTGCCGAGTCTCTCTAATATGTTCGGAGCTTAGAAGTCGCAGGGGCCATGTGCATGTGATGTCTTCTTTTTTGCTTCCCTATCAAAAGTATACAATATCCAGTCTTTAATTTTGTAATGGTACCTCCATTCCATGAAAAATTTTCCGTAGGCTTTTCACTTTTAAGCAAGTTCTCTGCCTAGCAAACTGCTGAAGGCTCATATTCAACTGATACGAGATTTTTTTCTTTGCACTTTTTTTGAAATTTACTGGAGGTCTACCCTCGAGCTAGGTTTTTACTGCTGCACAAAAGCCTGTGCTTTTTATTCAGCAAATGGCTACATAATGGGAAAAAGATTTAAACTTCCAGTTGCGGGGAGAAACGCCCGAGTTGATACACAACACGAGGCAGTTACATTTCGGAAAACTTTTAATACAGGTGCAATATAAGAGAGGACGATATGACTTGCATACTGTACAAACACTTGTCTCTCCACTTCCCGCTAACTTCAAGTCTGAAGGCGTCATCAATTTTGAAAAACACCTCTCGTCGACTAACAATTTTCTCGTTGGCCTCACTTATTTAGTCACTGGTGTTTTGCTGCAAATCTCAAATAAAAACTAATTCAAATAAGTCTCGCAGCAGCTTGTGACTCCTCATGAGTAACACGTAAGATTCTGATGATGACGCTTATTACAAGCTGTTCCCGTTCCACGCCACATCTCCCCACTTCTACAAATGTAGATCCGGGAGGCCAGCGCTTAAGGCATTGTAGCCCTCTGATTAAGCATCACCGTAATCTCACATTCCTGCTGTCGAGGCAGGGGGGAGCATGTACTCAGTGTCCTCAGCCAACACAGATAAGGTTTGCGGTCTCGCCCTTGCATTTACATGTAAGTATAATGATCTAGTCTCCACTTTCCGTTAATATCGAAAAAGATGCGATTTAGTCCATTTACTGCTTCAAAGGTTTAAAATCGAAATTTCGCCTTCCGGGAAACAAGGCCCAACACTGCACACTGCTTCAAGAATACAAAAATTTGCCTTGCACGATATACGCTGTTTATATTGATGCTATCTTGGACTGGCCCTCCTGCGCATTGTAAAGGCGCTGCATCTCCTTGATCAGGTCATTAAACATGTCCGCCTCCCTTGCCTTCGAAAGAGACTTCGTCGCTCCTCTTCCCTGATCAATGCAACAATGATTTTCGCAATCTCGCTGCTCGTCCTCACCGATGTAACTACCACTTAGGCTTGTAGCGGCGGTAGTTGTCGTGGAGGTGCCGCAAAACGTGCCCGGGCAGCCGTTACCACTGATTGTCCTCCCAAAGCCCATTTGAAGCTCGTCGTAGGCAAGCGGAGCCACCCATGCAGGCACACATCTCAAATGTTCGCAAGTGGCACTGCCATCATTGTCTTCCTCCTCACAGGGTTTTGGAAACTTCACGGTTATGATGTGCTTAGGTAGCGGGGCGGATTGAGGACTGACACTGGCATCTCCAGAGAGAGCCTCCAGTCGCTGGCAAGGCTGAAACGTGAGTGGTTTCAGAAAATGTTCAAAAGCTTTCGGACGTGTGTATGTTCGAATGGTGCTTGTGCTCATGGGTACATTCAGACGTTCTGCGAGTTGGTCGCTTGATGCCGAAGTCGACAAGAGCACCCGATGGAACTTTTTCGACGGCTTCGGGGAGGAGCCCAAGCCCAACTCGACCAAATTACAGCTGCCATGACACCGTTTCATTGTTGTATCGCTATTGTGTGGTATATTGTGGCCTGTGATGGGGGCGCGGGGGGCGAACGGGGGGAAACGTGAGCTTCAATGAAAAAGTCAAAGATCGTGACACGGCTCAAGACAAGTGCAACACCAGAAAGAAATCAAGTGCATGGGATGCACCTGGAAATGACAGGCTTGAGCAGCGTGCTGACAGTGACAAGTAATTAATGGGAGCCAACGCCTCTTACAAGATGGGCACGCGATAAATAATCAAGATCAGGAGCGCGAGAAGTGAAGTTCATTCTACGTGGCAATGTTGAGTATGCTAGCTAGGCTGAATGGCGCAAAACCACAGACACTTCGTCAAAGACAATTTTTGGAGCAAAAGAATTGAGTTACACCGTATGACGTTAGATGAGCAAGCCAAAGGAGGGAAATGGCTTGTCACGGCGTGTTTGGTGCGCTCAGGTGGCCTTGAAATTCGAGGTCGAAGACAAGCGAGTTCCACGTCCATCTCGGGCTTTGCGCGACCTCGAGCGTCAAGGGGCCGTCGACGTGTGGCCGTCCAAGCTCAGCCCTTCGCCCCGGCGTCCAAACACTACCTACGGTACAATCACTCCCACAAAAGCATGGGGCTTGGATATTCGCGATTAATGGTGGGTTCATGACTCGTTGGGCGGGCGGTGTCAGCGTCTGTTCGGATGGAACACGCCTGGCAGATCTTGCTCTCCTCTTGAAGCGGTGACGTGTCGTCGGGGCGGCGGTCTCTCGAGTGTCGACGTGGGAGAAGCATTGGGGATATTTTCCCGCGCAGGGTGGTAAAGAAAAGTAAGATAGGGCTCGTTTTTCGCGCACCCTTAAGGATTTTGTTTTGGAATATTTCTCATGACGCCCTTCTTGCCATCGTGTTTTGCGGAAACGATGCCGGTCACACTCTACACATCCCGTGATGTACTCGTGCACCTTACGAGCTTTTCTGTGACTCCCCGACTCTAGAGAGCTTTTGCCACACTTGTCACTACTGAACTTGGGCATTTTATACAATTAATTTTGCGCTTGTATGCAGCAATGCCTTCTATTCCGAAAGAGACGGCCGTTCCTCTCTGACTGGTGGCAGCCCGTGCACCATACGGTAGTTATCTTCAACCTCGGCCATCAACTCTGCGAAATCGTCTACATCGTAAATTTCATTTAAGGCGCCCACTCTCTGGACAAGGAATCTCAATTCGGACGCGTCGAGCATATGATCTGGTTTAAAAGAGATTGGATGATTTTAAAGTGAGAAATCCACGTGCAGAATTGCACAGACATCGACTTCAAATTATTCATAAAGTGACTTGGTTGTTCCCAACCTTGTTTTTTTTAGCTCGGCATAATCATAACTTCAACGCCTACTTCCCCACGCTACTTTTTTCGCATCTTAACCGGGCTCTTACCTTCTGTAATCTCGGCGATTCTCCCAAAATCCAGCTGTTGCATTAGTGGGCTTTCCACACTGGTGCCGCTGGCTTCATGCAGCAAGAGGATTCCATCAAGTACATTGTCTTCTTTCAGACTCATGGTAAAGCTTTTGCGCTGCTGCTGCGCGGCTTTCTCAAATTGGCTTAGTTTCAGGATTATTTGCCAAGGCTCTTTCATCTTTTGTCGGGTAGCGTCGTCCACGGGGTTGTCAATCGAATTCGTCAGATAGGGCTCCGCATCCATCATCAGCCCTGTCGCCGTGACGAGCACGTCCGTCACATTCACCCCTTCAAACATAGATGCCAATCTGTCGGCGATAGCTGTCGCATTCTTGTACGCCTCAGTCGCTCCGGGTTCTAGAATTCCTTGAGCCTCCATTGCTTGTCTTGATAAAGTGATGAAGCGCGACGCTTCTGTGGCAAAGTCTCCGAAGGCGGTGTACACCTCAGGGGACGGCTCCACACCGATACGACGCAGGGCGGCGTCCCCGAACGTGTCCCGAAATCGCACCAAGCCCTCTTTTCCCAGGTCTTTCCCCATGGATTTTGCGACATTTTCAAGCAGGTGTTGTGCCGCCATCTCTCTTCCTAAGTTCTCCAGCTCCGCGTCAGAGGTTTTGGTCAAGTCAGGCACCTCCATGCCCAAGGCACGCGCATATTCCTGCAGCTCGACCCCCTGCAGTCCGTATTCTTTGCATGTCAACAGTAGCTGGGTCGCCAGTTCTTGTCGTGTCGCCTCCTGCTCCGACTTGCTCAACGCCTCAAAGTCTTCAAAACTGTGAACTTCGTCCTTGACGAACAAGTAATAGGAACGAGCAGCTGCAGTGCGTCGGAGAGCCTGCCCCATGGCTTTCATAGACTTATACATCGAACGCCGATCCGCCGCTAGTTGCACGCTTTTCTTTTCACAACCCAACAGCGTCCGTTCGCAAGCCCTGGGGTCTGTCCTGTCCGGCGTGGGAGCCGCGTTCATGGGGTGGGCAGGCGGGCTAGCGCCGTCGTCAGTCAAGTTAAAAGCGACGTGCTTGATTTCCTCGTCTTTCGTGTGAACCAAGTTTGGAGGATTTGTGTGGCGATCCGGGCTACAGGGGCAGCAACCGACGTTGCTTTGAAGCCGGCGCTTAGGAGTTCCCGTGGTGCTTGTGGCCGTGGTCAGCTCGGACAGGTCGGCAGCCTCAAGTTTCTCGGCATGGACCGTTAGAACACCGGCATTAACCAATACCGCCACCACCCCTTGCACCGCATAAATTTCCTCGGGGGTATATCCCTTGCTCTCCAGCATGTCTCCTACCAGGAGCTCGGCAGTGATGGCAGGGTCTGTTTGTCGATTCACGGCTACATATTCGTCGCGCAGTCGGTTTAACTTGATTTGTGTGTAGTCCTGGGGAGATAAAAGGTACACATGTTCATGAAAGGCGGACAAAGCACATCATGGCTGAGGCTCTTGTACTACGCAAAACAGGTAGTGGGATTATGTTTCAGAGGAATGCCGACCCGTAAAACCCTTTCCCCTGTCTCGTTTTTGTCGCATAATGTCCCCGGCTTGCCCAGAAATATTGATGGGCAGGAAACCGACCAGATGTATTGAGTTGTGTGTCCTTACCTTGTCTTCCGGCACGACAGGTACCTCAAACTCGCGCCACTGGTCGGGTACGACCTCTGCCGCTCCTGCCGCCGAGCCCTTCCATGTCACGGCAAGCAGAAAAAGCAATCCAACCAGCAAGGCAGGTGACGCTGACAATGCCATGCCCAACGTTGGAGCCTATTTTATTGGTGGTGAGAATTAAAAGTGGCGTTACTGAGTATTGAGACAGATTCGCTTTATTATGTATCTGTACAATTTCAAGTGACTTAGAGAATGCCCCAAAACCATGCAAAATAAGCATAGCCCATTTTCCTTACATTTATTTTTAAAAACTATTGACGAGCATGCGTAATGCGTTCACACAATGCTCTACCTTGCCAAAAGCTTGAGTGCCCACCAAGTGAAAAAAAGCCCGCAGGGATTGTCCAAGCACTCATGTGTGTGACGACATGCTTAGCAGACGTGCTCGTATGGGCCAACCGGTTTTCTGACGTCAAGCCGAACAGCTGACTCGTCGTGCCCAAGAACTCGGCAGGGATACAAACTAGCAACGGCTCCCACGGACTAAAATTACCCGTCACAAGGCATGCACAAATAACAGATTAATAGGATGGTACCAGGCATTCCCTTTGGGCTGCAGTCCCTACTGGATGAAAAGCTTCGCTCCGAGGTACTTGACGCAAGATACTCATACTACTAGGGAAAAAATATTGTCTCGTTAACATATGAAGCTTCACGTCGCACCTCACCGCGAAAAACATTTTACAGCAAGACGCTCATTGAATCCACGCATAAGACTAGATTTTTGATGCCGGCACTGCCTTTGCGTTTGGCCATGATGAATCTTTCATGCCGGGGCATAGACATTGCCTCGTCACACGAAAAGCCCTTCAAAAGGAGAGCGATATATTTCTTTGTGATCATTTGTGGTCATTCCCAGGCACAACAAATCCTGCACAAGCTCGAGGCCTACTCGCAAAAATGGAAAGAGGCAGCAAATTAGAAATGCGCTTACGAGACATTCTTGATATGGAGGAGGATGAAAATGAGAATCTCGAGCATCTTGTAGAGCGCATGTGGCCATTGATAGGAAGGTACAGCTACCAGAGCCGGGAGGCGGGGATGTCGCAAATCATGTATATTATGGATGAAGTAGGTTCACGCTTTTGTGAAGTCTTGCCTCGACGCTCTTTGGGAATTTCAGCGGCTGATGATAAAAATCCAACGGAGGGGAAATCGGAAAACGAAAGGAACTCCGCTGCATTCCGGTGTGCGTTGGTCTTCCACCCCGACACAAGAGAAGCATTCACGGTCTTTTGGCCACGACGGGACGTTACTGAAGGTGAGATTGCAACTTGTGACAACCTCCCTCACGGCCAAGCAGCCCGCTTAGCCCGTCTTCAGGTCTTAAGTAACGCTAGCGTCGACGACACTATGGAAGGGGGAGAGAGCGAAGAAAAGGAGGCCGGAGGGAAAATCTCGAGAAAGAGTATTCAAGTCTCTCACCATCTTCGCCAATTTCTTGAATCGGCCGGGTATTGTAATGTCCGACAAGTGAACTCGCTTTTGGGATTGGAGGAAACGTACGGGCGGCTACTTCCAGTGTGGGAGATCAGCGATCCCCGGTTACGTGACGCTTTTGTAACACAGCTTGCAGCAGCAGAGTCAAGGCTGGAATCCTCGGCCACCTCAGCCACAGAAGGGACGGAGCTATGCCCCGCTGGAGACTTCTCAATTCTGACTTTCCTCATCCGATTCTTTTTGATGGGTCTCCCTGCCTCGCGTGCCGATCTGCTCCGTCATATTCCTGATAAAACCCTCCTGCAGCAATTGGATAACATCGGATTGCTTCTTGTAGAGGGCCCAGATGGCCCCTTCAATGATGCAAGCAGCAGGGATAAAACGCGTGTAAAGAGCCTCGTCCAGATCGTTCCAGTCCCCGTTGGGGACACGGTTAATGAGAATGACTGTGCCTTTCTGTTGACGGACTTCGCACAAATAGGGGGCCTGGGTGAAGGTTTTGAACCAGTCATGTATGTGGGTCCAGATTCACTTGGCTTGGTGGCTGCCACGCTGGGCAGTCAGGAGAAAAACGGGGCCATGGCGCCCCGAAGGATACTGGATGTATGCGCCGGGTGCGGGGTGCAAGGGATTGCCGCCATGCTGCGCACTCGGATGTATGGGCCGCCATGGGAAAAGGGGCAGCAGCAGCAGTCAGGGAGTAAGGAGGCATTTCCCCACGAATTAATTCTCCTCGAACTCAACCCTCGAGCTGCCCGCTTTGCACATTTTAACGCGGCCCTGAACCATTTGGAAGCAGTGACCTCCGTGGTCGTTGGGGACGTCAATACTGTACGCATCGCCGATTTGCCATGTCCTGTTTACGACATAGTATTATCGAATCCACCGTACATCCCTAATCCACTACAAACCGTCCCAAAGCTTCATCAATATGGAGATGGCGGGACAACGGGAGAGGAGGTAACTCAAGGAGTGGTGTCCTTGGCAGCTCAAGCTTTGTCGGGGAATCGAACAGGTGGGAGGCTTTACACAGTGGGAAACCTGACCAATGTCGATACACTTCCAGACCGGGTAGAGAGATGGTGGTGCGATGGCCTCCAATACGGTAAAAGAAATGAGGAGCAGCAGGGGCTGCAAATCAAAGCGTACCATGGCTTGAAGTGGTCCGCGGCAGAATATGCTGCTTTGGTTCATAATCATGCCCTCGAAGACACGGATGCCTTGGCGCATGATTTATCAGCGAAGAAGTACAGGGAGGCTCTGGAGGCAACGGGCGTGCGAAACGTGGCGAATGGCTTTGTCTTCGTCCGGTGTCCACCATTTGAGGGAGACAAGGCGCGCCGCATGAATTCTTCCGGGATGGAGTCCAATGCTGCTGCAACTAGCAGCATCACCAGTATCGCATGCACCAAAAAAGTTATCGCTCTCCAGGACCAAGTCTGGCAAGTCTTGGCCATGGGGAAAGATCCCGAGGCAACCGAGACGCGGCGAAGGCTCACAGAGCATTGGTTGTGAAAGCATGGAAAAAGCACAGAAACAAATACGAGGAAAAACGAATCGTGGCACGACCATAGAACCTTTTTTAAAACTTTCTTATCTCATGAACACATACTTTCGTGCATAAATCTACAAGCATGCCCGTGTATGATCTTACTTGGGTGTGACGTCAATTATCACATCATCAATGTCACCTCTCTTAACATTTCGCCGCCGCGGACCCTGTCTTCCACTCTGCGAGTTCACCACGACCTCTGCCTCCTCAACCGTCTTGGGAAAGCTAACCCGGGTGTCCCTCAGCGGATCAAGAGTGGGCGCGAGAATGCGGGTGTACCGATCAAAGTAAAGCGACTGCTTAATCAGCAAGCCGAACTGTCGAGGAAGCTTCAGCCCATTGCTACTCGCCACGTCCACAATCTCCAACAAAAGCCGGGTCACTTGATCTTCGTCCACTGCGACCGACGCCGCGGCCGTTTGGGCCTCCATGTCCGCCACCACCACCACCTGAGGGTCCAAGGTGCGAACCCTCTCAAAAAGCGCCTCCAGATCAGCCGCAAGCTTCTCTTCGTCCACCGCCGCCGCCGTCGCCCCCATTCTTATGAGTCCCTGAGCGATTTGCTGATAATCCTGGCCCACGAATCCCTCTCCTACCTCTGTCACGGCCCTCCATGTCTCCGGAGAGAGGCGCCCCACGATCCCGAAGTCAATGAAGCCGACCCGGCCGTCCTCCAGGACGAGCAAGTTCCCACTGTGCACGTCGGCGTGAAAGCTCGGGCACAACACCACAGACAGGCTCCAGGTATTAAGGGCGGTAATTAGCGCTCCTTCGGGGTCGTCCGTGTACGCGCGAATACCCTCCAAATCAATCAGACTGACGCCCCGCAGCCTCTCCATCGTCAGCACTTTCCGCGTGCTCAGCTCGGGGTACACCTTCGGACAGGTCGCCGCCGTCACGCCTGCTTGGTCCAAAAACATCCTGAATTCCTCTAGGTTCGCCTGTTCTTTGCTAAAATCTACCTCCTCCAATATCGAAGACCGAATATCGGCCACAATGTCCCCCAAGGACGTTCGGGCCAAGTCCGGGGCCAAGGTTTCAATCAAGCGCGACGCCAGGTATATGAAGCCCAGGTCTGCTTTCAGGGTATCTGTCACCCCCGGTTTCAGCACTTTCAGAACCACTTCCTCCCCCGTGGCGCGAAGACGGGCCACGTGCACTTGCGCGATGGAGGCGCTGGCCAGGGGGAGGGGGTCGATGAACTCGAATTTCTCCGTCAGGGCCTTGTCACCTCCCAACTCCGCGCTCAGAGTCTCCCGAACGACACTGTAGGGCACAGGTGCACTCTGATCGAGACACTTTTGAAACTCCAGGACGAATTCTTCGGGGAAGAGCGTCGGGCTGGAGGCAATAAATTGCCCAATCTGGACCCAGTGTAGGTGGGAGGTTGAGAAAAAGGTGAGAAATTCGATGGCTGGAGGCTATTAATGCGAGTCATGCCCCGCCCGAATATACACCGTTTGGACAAGGAATGCCCGTCGTGAGGGACGGCACATCACCGTCACCCACGCACCTCTTCCGCCTCTCTCACTGTCCTCACATACCTTAATGTAGGTCGCCCCCAGCCTCTCAAAGAGCTGACGCAACGACTTGGCCAATGCCGCGCGCGTGAACGGCGATCCTGCGCTGCCCCCTCCTTGTTGTTGCTGCTGCTGGTAATTGCGCAATTCCACAAGCACATCCCGTGCGGTCTCGCTGAAAGCCTTCGTAGCACTGAGCGTGCGCGCAAAACCTGCTCGAGGTCCTACCTCTCGAGCGACACGGAAAGATTCCTGGAGCAACACTTGTCCACCATTGAATAGCTGCTGCAGACTGGGAAGTCCCACAGATGGGGCGGCGGCCGCGGCGCCAGAAGCGGGAGGTGGCCTCTCTGCGCTGCGGGTGGTCATAGTCAGTTGTGCCCTCCTCCACCTCTTGCTGTAAATGTTGTTCATTCTGCTACATGGTTGTGCCACAAAAGAGCACATGCTGACGCTGCAGCGTGCAGGGCAGGACAGCATGGCAAGGAGAGAGAAGAAGGTGACTAAGCTCCCCCGGCCTACGATTGTTCTGCTTCGTCGAGTGTTTTGCGAAAGATGATGTTCTTGCTCCGTCCACCACAGAACGTGTTGCATCTCTCTGAACAAATGCGGGTTTGAAATACATGGTCAGTCGTTCGAGTGACATCCGTACCACACATGCAAGACGTGTGCTGCCTTCCCTTGCGGGAGGGCGGGGTACCGTGTCTCGGGTTGACGTGGTAACGATTTTACCATTTGTGTTGAGCCGGTCTCTTGTTCTCGGTGCGCCCGGCCCGCCCCCTGCCTGGTCCTTCCCTGTCTCGACCAATACGTCCACGGCCATCCAAAAAGCCTGGATCAAACGACGGAAATAGATAGAAGGATAGTCACAGAAGCGATTGTGTCGCCGGGCGTGGTCGCGGCGGGACGGTTTGCCATGTAAATTCCCCGGTGATGTGCCCTTTCCCTCCTCAAGTCTTTTTCGTGTTCGCCCCGCCCCCTGCGCGTACCCAGGCGAAGAACGAAAAGCCCACCGGGCGCCAAATCAGATGACTTGCCCTCCTGGTATGCGGAAAACCGGACACGACGCTCGTTGTCTACCAAACAAGATATTTTCAATCCCAATGTCATCATTCGCATACTGCCCCGCGCTTCTTGATGTCCTTGCGTATTCTCTTGCCCAGGACGACTTATCATGGCACCGTCCGACTCCACACCTCCCCGTTCTTACCCACCCTCACAGGTACATCGCCATGGCATGGCGAGAAGGCACGGCAACAGAACGAACACAGCAGTTGGTGGGCCAGAAGATCAAAGTATGGTGGGAAGATGATGAAGGTAATGTGAAGCAGCCAGGCCGGTGTCTGCCCGCAAGAAGGAATCTGATGACTGCCATGTCTCACAAATACGTGCCCACGCGAACGTGCATCTGAGAGTTTTTTTTTAAAAGAGCGGAAGGGCAGCAAAATGCTACGGCACAATTACGCGGAGTGTGCTGTCAAAAAGACGAGGAAACTTTGGAGGGCAGCGCTCACCCCCATCCCTCCCCATGCACCATTCCTCTTTAGGCGGGCATTTTTACCCCGGGCAGGTGGTGGGTTATAAAGAGGACGAAGACGTGTTCCAGGTCGTATACGATGATGACGCGCAGCCGCAAGCCTCAGGGAAGCAGTCCGAGGTAAGGAGACAGAGACCTGCAGGACGTGCATCCCTAGTAGCTTTCAGCGTTGAGAGCTGCGATTGAGTGGGTTTTTACGCCCCTTTCCCGCAAGGCTCTGATCCTTACTACCAAGCTGTGCCCATTGAGCTTCGTCCTCCACCTTTCCCAAGAGCGACGGCATGCCGCACTCGAATTGATGAGTTTTGCTTTACTCAATCCATGGCTTATTATTTATCTGTCCCCCATTCCTCAGGTCTTTGACGAGAAGCTCGAGGACCCCTGGTTGATTGCCGATGTCCCGACCCGCCGCATTACTCGAGAACGCGAGAGAATGGCGAACGGAGGTGCGGGCGCCACGAGGAGCGCCGTCAGCGGTGCCACCAAGGCCCCTGCCCCCCCACCCTCGTCCTCTGCCTCTGTGGCCTCGGGAGGCCCTCCCCCGTTGATGCCTCAAGGGGCTTCAACCTTGAACCTCATCAAAAACCTGCCCAAAACGAAGATTACGGGGAAGGCAACCTATGCAGATCTGATCATCGAGGCACTTAAGGAGCTGCACGGGCGAGACGGGGCCTCCCTGGTGGCGATTCGCAAGTGGATTTGCAAGCACAACGCGGAAGCGGCCAGCAAGCAGAAAGCCTCATTCAATACTCTCACCAAGAAAGCCATCCTCAAGCTAGAGGCGGAAGACGTCGTCCAGCGCAACACCAAATCTTCCTTCCGGTTCTCTCCCTCTTATCTCTTCCGGGAGCGGGAGAAGCAGCTCGAGTACCAACGCATGTTTGTACAGCAGGCCAGGGACAAAGCGCGAATGGAAAGGGATCAACAGGCGGCCAGGATGGCCAAAAATGCCCAGAATCAAGCACGTTTCATGGGAGGCGCGGCGGGATATTACGGGGGGCCAACGGCGCCGGGCTATCACGATTTCTTCAGCGGTGAAGGTGGAGGGAGACGTCGTAGCGCAATACCGAGTAGGTACTCGGCAGAAGTCGAACGGACCATGGAGCAAAATCGAGCGGTGCGGAGGGAATGGGAAATGGCACAGGATCGAAGGAACGCATATTTAAGTAAATTTCGACCGTACGTGGAAGCCTTTCTTCCTGATCAACGCAATTTCTTCTCCAAGCTGGAGCAAATGGAAGAGGCGAAAAAAGCAGAACTTGCTCGACAGCGGGAAGAGGATCGACGGAATCGATTGGAACAGGAGCGGAAGGAACGGGAGGCGTCGCACGTGCAACAGATCGAGAAAGAGAGGCTGCAGACGATCAAAGCGGTGGCGGAGCCATATCAAGAGGAGATCAAGCAAGCCTACGCAAAAGTGCAAGCGGAAAAAGCGGCTTTCAACGAAGCGCAAGCTCAGGCACAGGCTCAAGCGCAAGCTCAGGCTCTGGCCGAGCAGCAGGCGGAGCGAGCTGCTAATTGGAGATTGCAACAACACCCGCAGCCCCGGCAAATCGGTCAGAACCACCAGGGTCCCGTGCAGCCGCCCCCGCAACACGCCCACAAGCTGAATGTCACGATGCTGGCAGGAATTGACGAAATACAGGGGAAAGGGCCTGGGGCGGGCCTAGACACCCGTCCCTTGCCTTTAGATGGAGGACCGGAGTTGCAAGAGGTCATGTTTCAAATGGGCTGGGTGACCCGCGCCGAGTTGAACGCGGGCCTCCCTCTGAGCATCAACGGGAAAACGCTGGATCGCAACTCAGTCATGCCGCCTTTGGAAATGGACGCCTCCGGAAATTTAAACATGGATGACCGAATGCTTGTGAACTGCGTGATCAATTCTGGACCATTCGTCAATCATCGCGTTATATGGCCCGGGTCCAAGCTAAGCCTGGCACAGGTGCCTAAGGATTCGGAGAAGGATTTGATGAATCTGATCGAATGGCGACACTTGTATTGGTTGGAGAAGCCGCGGGAGGAAGGAGCGGCTACGAAGGATCAGCCGATGAAAAGAGAGGCAAACGTTTTGGCGTTACGTTTGTCGGATGGGCGTTTTGTACCACACCGTTATTCCCTGATGCGGTACACAATGAAATATGCAGAGGTGAAGAGAATACCCTTAAACAACCAAGTGGTGATCGCCTACCGATGCCCCCACACGGGTCAGCCGCAGCGTATTCTTCGAGACTACTGCTGGATGAGCCGCTATGCAGAAGCCTGCCGTCGATGCCTAAAAACGCGGGTGGAAAAAGACGAAAAAGCCTGTCAGCAGCTGCAGGACCTGATTGACCGCTACGCGAGTGATACCATTGTAAGACCATGGCACCAGAATGCCGCCTCGAGTAATTCACACTCTCACGAAGATCAAAAGCTACGAGAACAGAACTACCACCTTCATCGACAGCAACAACTGCAACAACAACAACAACACCAACACTTACCAACCCAACAACAGCAGCAGCAACAACAACAGCAACAACAACTCCTGCACCAACAACAACGGCAACTGCTACAGCAGCGGCAGCAGCAGCAGTTACAGCTGCAACAACACTTGCAGCAGCAGCAAAAGCAACGGGAACATCAGCGGCAGCAGCGGCAGCAGCAAGAGCAACAGCAGCAGCAGCGGCAACTCCAGGCCCAGTCACACCAAACGGCACGTAATCATCTCGCACAACAAGCATCCCAGTATCAGCCGCAGCATCAGTATTCAACCCTTGCATCACACGGTGGAAAAGCATTGCAGCAATTCGAGGAGCAAAAACAGCACCGAGCCCATAGCGGTGAGGACGAAAGGGGACGTGTCCAGCCCTCGCAACATCACAAGTTACTCCAACAAGAACCAGCACAAGCATCGAATGGGGTTAAAACTCAAACCTCAGAACTGGCCAGCATGCTTTCTGGTCAGGGACGGCCCCCCACCACCTTTCATCCAGCGCCAACCCCTGCCCCCGCCTCGTTCCATCCCTTTCCGCAGTCGATGACCCTCCAGGACCTTCAACAGCAACATCACAGGCAACAGCAACAGCAACTTCTGCAACAGCAACCACCACAACAACAACAACAACAACCACAACAATCACAACAACAACCACAACAATCACAACAACAACCACAACCACGCCACCACCATCATCATCAACAACAACAACAACAACAACAACAACAACAACAACAACAACCACCACAACCACAACAACCACAGCAACAGCAACAACAACAACAACAACAACCACCACCACCACCACCGCCACAACAACAGCAACAACAACAGCAGCAGCAGCAGCAACAACAACATCAACAGTTTCTCCACCGACAACAACAACAACAACGACAACAACAACAACAACAACAACAACAACCACAACAACAACCACAACAACAACAACAACAACAACAGCAGCAGCAGCAGCAG
>Ga0102934_1000248_pt1 | contig 34259 bp, 38 predicted proteins | sample SalPonR2_A_D1_MG_FD_78175 | JGI IMG/M metagenome (GOLD analysis project Ga0102934, IMG submission 78175) | Salt pond soil microbial communities from South San Francisco under conditions of wetland restoration - Salt Pond MetaG R2_A_D1_MG | ecosystem: Environmental > Aquatic > Marine > Intertidal... | reverse complement strand
CTTATTGGGCAAGCCTATAATCGAGTTGCTATTTGAACATAGGAATTTTCTGCCTTCTGATACTTTAAGGACTGTCCATGTTCTCCATCTTTATTTAGTGGGCCTGATGGGATACAGTTTTGTAACCCTATTTACAAGAGCTTTTTATTCTATTGAGGACACAAAAACACCAGTAATAATAGGAATTATTGCTGTAGGCGTGAATGTAGGGCTTGATTTACTACTTGTTGGGCCCATGAAGGTAGGCGGGCTTGCTCTGGCCACAGGGGTCAGTGGTTTAGTTAATGGAGGTTTGTTAGTGTGGACCTTCAAGGTTAAAACTAAGCTTAAAGGATTTTCACCGGATTTCTCCTTTGCTTTCAAGGTTTTTGGTTCCGTTTTAGTTATGGGGTTAACAGTGGCTTTGGTCAAAGGTTACTTTCCTTTACAAAGTGAGTTTTTGTTTGTCCTGACTACCCTTTTTGCGGGTTTATTGAGTTATCTTGCAGCAGGTTTAGTGCTAGGTTTGAAAGATACACTTATAGAGGAGCTTGTACAAATGGGGGATTGATAAGGCTTGACTAGTTATCTTTTAGTTGATCCGGAGTAATGATCAAAGATTCCCGGTTTTGAGCTTCCTCGAGCCCTTCTTCCTTTGGAACCTCATAATCTTGTTCTACTCTTCCTACCACTCCCTGAACCAGGCCTCGAGATCCGTCGGAGAATTCATTGGCTAGCTCTTCAAATCTGTCCAGAGCGTTGACGATGGTCTCAGGTGATATCCTACCTTTTTCGACTAATGGCGAGATAGTCTCGTGGGCGAACTCGGTAAAATCTAGCGACTTGCTTGGAATCTCAATTGGTTTGAAGCGTTTTTTTAGTTCAATTAAGCCGTTGATTATTTGTTTATCTGTTAGGAGATTGTCCTTGCGATACTCAAAGTAAATAACTTTTTCTATCATACTCAAAGTTTCAAGAAGGTCGTAGTTTTCGTCTTCAAATAGATCTCTATTTCTGTTTAACCAGGCATCACGGTATGGTTCGGCGCGTTTTTCTTGCTGGAATTTCTCTCCCTCCTGGAAGTACCGACAATCCGGAGGACAGTTAATCTCGACCCCCCGGTGCTCGCCGCAACAGACGCTACAGATTAGGCCGCCGAGAGCAGGACACTCTCTTGTTCCAGGGCGATTGCCGCAGTAGATACATTTTTCCGCCATTGTCACTCCTCAGTTAGATTGGGTACCAAGTGCTTTGTCCGCCACTAAACACTTCACTTTTTTTCTAGCCCAACTATCTGTATTTCTTAAATCCTCAAGTGTTGGGTCTTCTATTGGTTCTACTTCATCTAATACATATCCTAATCCTGTTGCAATGTCCCCAAATGATATGTTTTCTAGGAGAAATTGGTCAATTAATGCTTCGTCGGCCCCATTAATTGCGGCTGGCCTGTTGCCACCCAGTTTGCCCGCTCTAACTACCACTTCAAATGCCGGGTACCTCTCTATATCTAGCTGACGGAATTCAAGATCGGCGATCTCTATGAGGCTGGTCCGATGATAGTTATTTGCAAGTCGATCGGGGTAAGTCAGAGTATACTGGATTGGAACTTTCATGTCCGGTTCCCCTAGCTCTGCTATAATGGATCCATCCTGGTATTCTATCAGGGAATGCACGAAAGATTGAGGATGAATGACGGCGTCTATTCTTTCATACTCTAGGCCGAACAACCAATGAGCTTCGATAATCTCAAACCCCTTGTTTACCATAGTTGCGGAGTCACACGTGATTCTATGTCCCATATTCCAGTTAGGGTGATCAAGGGCCTGGTCAGGGGTGGCTCTGCCGATTTCTTCCAACGGCGTGTCGCGGAAAGGACCACCGGAAGCGGTAATAATAAGCCGTGTTACTTCTTTTGGCTTTCCAGCTTGAAGGGCTTGAAAAATCGCATTGTGCTCGCTGTCTATAGGCAGGATCGTTGTAGGGTTTTCTTCAAGTGATCTGTCTACCAGTTTCCCGCCAACCACCAGGGATTCTTTGTTTGCAAGTAACAACTTTTTGCCGGATTCTATGGCAGTCAATGTAGGTTCTAGACCGATAAACCCCACAAGTGCGTTCACAAGTAACTGGGTATCTGGTAGGCTTGCTATTTCGACCAGTCCCCCGGGACCGGATACTACTCTGACTGAATTAGGGATAAGTTTGGAGATTTCGCGCTTTTTCTTCTCGTCCTTCACTCCCACTACCTTGGGATGGAACTCGTCTATTTGCCGGGCGAGAAGTTCAATATTCTGGCCACAGGTTAACGCGTTTACGTTAAACTCGGCTTGTCCGGTTGATTTTAAATCTCCTATGACTTCTAAAGTTTGCGTGCCGATAGACCCCGTGGAACCAAGGATAGTGATATTTGTCGTCATATGTTATCGATTGTGTTATATACTGGCTGGAAGGGCAGCCTGGTCAAGTAATTCGTCAAGCTTGTCTCCCTCTAATTCTTCTTTTTCTAATAATTCTTCCTTTAGATTATCTAATATCTGCCTGTTGTTCTCGAGTATTTTCCTTGCTTTGTTGTGACATCTTTCAACCATGTTGCGGATTTCTCTATCTACTAAGGAGGAAACTTCCTCCGAGTGTTCGTTGCTCTTGACTATTTCTTCTCCCAGGAAAACGTTACCATTTTCTCTGCCCAGGTTAATTGGTCCAACTTCATCGCTCATTCCATACTGCATTACCATGCGCTTTGCTATGTCGGTTGCCTTTTTGAAATCGTCCTGAGCACCGGTGGTGATTTCATTATAGATTAATTCCTCGGCGGTTCTTCCGCCGAGTAATGTGGTGAGCTTATCCAGTAGTTCAGATTTTGATACCAAAAATTTCTCTTCTAATGGCAGTTGTAGAGTAAATCCCAGGGCGCCTTTGCTTCTTGGAATTATCGAAATCTTGTGTACTGGGTCCGCGTTAGGTAAAAGTTTACCGATAATTGCGTGCCCACCCTCGTGGTAAGCGATTTTCTCCTTTTCTTCATCGCTAATTGCCATGCCTTTTCTTTGAACCCCTGCAAGCACCCTGTCAATGGATTCTTCGAAATCGGTCATCTCTACAACTTCCTTTCCCCGCCTTCCAGCTAACAGTGCGGCTTCGTTGGCTAAGTTTTCAAGATCCGCTCCCACAAAACCAGGGGTCCTTCGGGCAAGTACTGACAGGTCTACGTCATCGGCGGCCTTTTTGTTCTTTGTATGGACTTTTAGGATTTCCTCCCGGCCTTTTATGTCGGGTGCAGGAACTGTTATCTTACGATCGAATCTTCCAGGTCTGAGTAGTGCGGGGTCCAAGACATCTGGTCTGTTTGTTGCAGCGAGGATAATTACACCCTCGTTGGCTTCAAAACCGTCCATCTCCGAAAGGAGTTCGTTCAAAGTTTGTTCGCGTTCGTCATGTCCTCCACCCAGGCCCGTGCCTCTCTTGCGGCCAATGGCGTCTATTTCATCTATGAATATAATCGAGGGAGCGTTTTCCTTGGCTTGTTTGAACATATTACGGACTCGGGACGCACCCACTCCCACAAACATCTCGACGAAGTTTGATCCACTTGTTTGATAAAAAGGGACTTCGGCTTCTCCAGCAATTGCTTTGGAAAGCAGCGTTTTTCCTGTTCCCGGTGGGCCTACGAGGATCATCCCTTTTGGTACTTGAGCCCCCAATTTTTTAAACCGTTCGGGATTGCGCAAGTATTCAACTATTTCCTTTACTTCTTCCTTGACTTCATCAACCCCGGCAAAGTCATCAAAGGATATGTCCGTAAATTCTTTGTTTACCAGATTAGCCTGGCTCTTGCCAAAATTCAGTGCATTGTTCCCTTGCATCCTTCGCATCATGAATACCCATAATCCAATTATCAAGAGGACTGGTAACAGAGAGACCAGCAGTGAAAAGAACCAGTTTCCATCAGAAGCTTCTACGAACTTGATTTCCACTCCCTGTTCTTTCAATTGAGCCAGATAGTTTGTTGCATCTGTAGGGCCTCTAGTAATAAAGTTGCCACCGCTGGCATAGGTTCCCTGTATCAATCCGCCTTTTATGGTTATCTTCACTATTCTTCCTTGTTCAACTTGCTGTAGGAATTGGCTATACGTTATCTCAGTTTCGTTAGTAGGGGTATTGAACAATGTTTGGAAAAGGATCAGGGACAGTACAACCGCCCCGATAATTAATGCTATATTGCGGAAGTTATTATTGTTGTTGGGCAGGTTGAACTGTTGCCTCTCATCGTCTTCCCGATTGTCTTTATCATTATGTGAATCTTGTGGTTCGAAGCCATTGTCCTCGTTCAATTATACTCACCTCTTAACTCAGGAATTTTACGATAGGAATTGGTTCTTCTCAACCTCGGAGGGCGCGCTGACCAATTAAATCAGGTTTGGAGGCGGGTAGATTGCGTGGTTGACGAATTTCTCTGATCTGGTAGTCCCGAGGGGATTCGAACCCCTGTCGCCGGGATGAGAACCCGATATCCTGGGCCACTAGACGACGGGACCTAGCTGGGAGAGGAGGATTCGAACCTCCACTAGCAGGTCCAGAACCTGCCGTCCTACCATTAGACGATCTCCCAAAATGTAGTTAATTATACCAATGTTGCTTTTGAGATCAATAGAATTGCGAACAGGACCGACGTTTCATGTCGCTCAATCTACATATTATGCTCCCCGCCCGTCACCAGACGCTCAATGTTTTTTCTGTGGGTAAGGAAGATCAAAGCGACTAAACCCATGGAGGTCCACAATAGTGGTTTGTTAACCCCAAGGATCAGAAACACTATTGGCGTGGTACAGATTGCTAACAGAGAGCTAAGCCCTGCATAATTCCAGATTGTCAGGGCGGTTGCCCACGCTATGACGAAAACCAATCCGGCTGGCCACGAAATATAAGATATACAACCTAGGGTTGTTGCTACCCCTTTACCACCTGAGAATTTGAGGAATGGAGTAGTAATATGGCCTAGAATTGCCAAAGTACCAAGGACTAACGGGAGCGCAAAGTATTGTAACAAGAAGACAGCGGCGATTCCTTTTGCTACGTCCAGTGACAGAGATAAGAATCCGTAAGGTTTTCCGCAAATTCTGGCGACATTCGAGGCCCCGGGGTTACCGGAGCCGTGTTGCCGTATATCTATCTGAGCAAAAACCTTTGGAACTAAAAAGCTGAACGGTATAGAACCGATTAGGTATGAAGCCAGGGCAAAGAATACTAGAGAAATAGAATGGTTGGGCATCCAGGGTTAAAGACCTTTTTCTTCAAGATGCTCTCTCATTGAGATCTTTTCGTGACCGTTGTCTTCATTTTGCTCAGAGGAGTTCTCTGACATATCGGATTCTTCTTCTAAAATTCGTATCGAGAGACGTACCTGGCGTTTTTCGTCGTTAATTCCAATTATTTTTGCTTCGACGATTTCGCCTACATCTAGCTCGTCTTTAGGCGTATCTACTTTGTCCTGCGAGATTTCTGAGACGTGAATTAAGCCCTCGATATCGTCAGTGATTTTAATGAATGCTCCGAAGTCCTTTATTTCAGATATTTCTCCTTTTACTTTTGCTCCAACTGAATAGAGTTCCTGAAATTCGTGCCAGGGATCTTTTTGTGCTTGCTTGATACTGAGACTTATTCTGCGATCTTGTTTGTTTACTTCTAGCACCTGGGCGGTAACCGTATCTCCTTCTGACAACATATCACTTGGGTGATCTACGTGATCCCAGGAAAGCTCAGAGACGTGGACTAATCCCTCGACTCCTTCCTCCAGTTGTATAAAAGCTCCGAAATCGGTTACTTTTGTTACCTTCCCGGTTATTTCGGTACCTGGCTCGTAATTTTCTTCGATAGTTTCCCAGGGATCTTCTTGTGCTTTTCGTGCCGATAGGCTGATCCGTTGTTCTTCTTCATCTACATCCAGTACTTCCGCTTCTATTTCTTCTCCTACTTCTACTACCTCGTGTGGATCCTCTGGATAGCCCCAGGAAAGTTCGGAGATATGTATAAGTCCTTCTACATCTTCCTCGAGTTCGATAAATGCACCAAAGTCGGTAATAGAAACTACGTTTCCATTTACTTTTTCACCGACAGGATATCTTTCGGCAACACCTTCCCATGGATTTGGTGTCAGGCGTTTGATAGAAAGGGAAATTTTTTCCTCTTCCCGGTTTACATCTATAACTTTAACTTCTACGGTGTTGCCTTCTTGGTATTCTTCGGGAGGAACCGGCAGGTCTTTCCAGGTTATTTCGGACCGATGCACCAGACCTTCAAAACCTCCGATGTCGACGAACAGGCCAAAGTCGACTTTGGACTTAATTTCTCCCTCGATAGTATCTCCAACTTCTAAGTTTTCGAAGATTTCGTCTATTTGTTTCTCTCGTTCTTCGTTCAGGTATTCTCTGCGTGAGATCACTATGTTTCTATTTTTTCGGCTAAGCTCCAGTATCTTTAAATGAAGTTCTTCCTCTTTCAATTCCGAGAGGTCGCTGGGCATGTCTGACCCGAGGTGCGAACCGGGTAAAAATGCCTGGATGCCATCTACATTTACGTGATAGCCGGCACTTTTAACTTCGTCAGTGATTTTCCCGGTTATGGTTTCGTTATTTTTGAAAGCTACTTCCAGTTCACCTATTTTTCGTTCGTACGCCGCTTGTTTCTCGGATACGTAGACCGTCCCCTTTTCTTCGTCAATGTAAGTTACCAGTACTTCAACTTCTTCGCCAGGCTCGATCTCCTCGTCTTCATCTCTTAATGGAGAAAGCTCAGTTTTGGGCAGGATGCCCTCCGATTTGTACCCGATATCCACCAGAATATCCTTGTCTTCAACTTGTACGACACTACCCTTGATAGTGTCACCTCTACTGTACGTTCTAACGTCCGTTTCATCGAACGCTTCTTCCATCTTGATTTTCTCTTCCATCTAAGGACCACCTGTTAATTTTTATTTGACAAAGCCTTCAAAATTAAATTTATATACCGACATTGCCATAAACATAATATGTTAACTCTTAGGGTGGTTTGAATCAACGGGGCGAATCAAATTATACTGGGGTATTTAAGATATACGATCAATTATTTTGTTAGTTAGTGAGTTATTCCCCCAGATCATTGATTTGGTCCATTAGCACTTCGCTTATTCGGAGGTAATCGAGAGCCTCTTTGGTTTTGTCAGAGGTTTTGTCAGAGTTCTTTTTTTGTCTGTTTCCCCCCTGCTGTTGTAGGGCCAGCTGGCGGAGGTCAGAAAAGCTAAGTGGACTGCCAATAAAGATATGTGCAGGAGCGAACAGGTACGGAAAGTCAACCGGGCTTCTAGAAATAGTAATTTTCACCGGTAGAAATATTCTTTCGGTTTTCTCCGCTAGTCTTACCGTGCCACTTTTTGGAGCAGCCCCGTCTTTTGTCGTGCCTTCGGGGAATATGCACATTAGGCCGGGTCTTTTAAACGCTTTGAGCATTTTTATTAGATCTTGTTTGCCGAAGTTATCTCTGTCGATTGTAGTCGAAAATGTTCTTACTGGAATTGAAAATACTGGATTTTCCAGGAGCCCCTTCCGGGCGATAAAACGGACTCTAGCTTTAAAGCCAAAAGCTATACCAATTAGTGGTGGGTCCCAGTAGCTACTGTGACTAGAGACAATCAAAGTGTTGTCAGTATCTTTTGGTATATTATCTTTGCCTTCAACGCGGAGCCTAAACAGAAAACTTGCCAAAACGTACGCTATGGACAGAATAAGTAAATAGCCTAGTTGCTTTATTGCTTGAACTGGTTTTGATTTCATCTTTAACAAATTCGCTTGGATACGAGGGCCGAAATCTTATCTACGACCTGGTCTTCAGTTAGCGAAGTAGTATCAATTATCTTAGCGTCTTTTGCTGGTTTCAATGGAGCGGTTTTCCTAGTTTTATCGCGATTGTCCCGTTTGAGTAGTTCTGCTTCGATATCTTCTACTCTTCCTTGAGTGGATATTTGCTTATGTCTCCGGAGAGCCCTTTGGTGAGGGCTAGCAGTCAAGAAAACCTTGATGTCCGCGTTAGGTAAAACTACTGTCCCAATATCCCTTCCCTCTACTAGCACGTCTTCACCTTTTGAGACGTTAGTAATAATTTCGTTCACCTTATTTCGAACTCTTTCCTTTTTCGCGAGTTTGGACGCCAATTCTCCAATACCTTCGCTGTCTAGATCTGAGTTTACGTTTTTCCCTTTTATCATGAGGTGGGCATGGTGAGTGTTGTCGATGGCAAACTCTATGGCATCGGGGTTCAGATTGTTCTCGTCCGCGTAAGCGAGAGCTCGGTACAAGCTCCCGGATTGTATAAACAACAAGGAGAACTTTTCGGCAACCCTGCTTCCTACACTTGTCTTGCCTACTCCCGCAGGTCCGTCTATGGTAACTTGCACGAGATCACCCTGCCTGGGTCTCGATTTTATGCCCCACATCCGTGGACTGAGTAATAAACAACTTGGCTTCTCTTGGAATGGCTGATAGCTCTTTTTGTAACCTATCAGGCATCACGTTCTTCCTGGCAATACCGAATACGGCACTGCCGCTCCCCGAAATCCCTGCTGTCGCGATTAGTGGGCAGTTTTCTAATAGGTCAAGGTATTGATTCAATTCAGGGGTAAGTTCCATCGCTGGTTTTTGAAGATCGTTGACAATAGAGAAATTATTTTCTTCGATGTCCTGAAACGACTTCTCTCTCGGCCTATTCTTAATTAGATCTTCGGACGTTTGATCGAACTTGTCGTACACCTCGGGGGTTTGATGGGAAAAAGGAGGCACCAAGACTGGAATGGGTCTGGCCTTGAACAAGTTCTTGTGTTTCTTGATTTTTGTTCCTCTTCCAGATCCTTGACAGAACCCACCGAAAAAAAAGAACGGTATGTCGGAGCCATAATTAGCGCCCAGATTGACCAATTCCTCACGGCTAAGATGGCAATTCCAAAGTTTGTTGAGCGCTGTCAAAGTCGCTGCAGCGTTGGAGCTACCTCCGCCTAGACCCGCACCTATTGGGATTTTTTTATCGATAATTACTCTAACCCCTTTGGTCTCGCCCTGGCAGGTGTTTTTAAGTTCTTTTGCAACCTGGTAACAGAGATTTTTTTTCAGCGGGATCTCTTTATTTGTCTTTACCACTATCTTCTCGGCGTTGGATAGCTCAAAGGTGAGCTGGTCCGCCAAGTCAATGCTCAAAAAACTTAGTTGCAGATTATGGTAACCGTCCTCTCGCTTTGAAAGAATTCTTAGGTACGGGTTTACTTTTGCAAACGCCCGGACTGTTATCCTCAATGAAATACACCTTTTCCTTTGTTCTGTAACTTCATTCTTGACTGTAAGAGTTTCTGACCGCCTGTTCCCACGGGATATTATATTAAAACGACTGCCAAATTTAAATTGTCCCGGGCTGTATCTCGATCAGTTTTTTTCGGAATATTCTTTCTTCTACCTGAATTAAGTGATTTTTACACGTAGGTTGGAACAGTTAGATTACTCGTATGTTTAATTGCCCGACCTAAGATATGACCCCGCACTCAAATAAAGCTAGTTGCCCAGGAAATAGTTAATTGTACCTATTCGCTGGGCTCTCTTGGAACCAATCTGAAGTACTTAAGCCAAGTTGCACATCTCATCTGGGCGCTGGTTGAAAGTTCAAAGAAAGCAATCTAGTGTAACCTGTTAGCCATCACCAAGTGGGGGAGATAGTTAAGTTTCTCAAACGGAAGTGACTTTCTTTTGTATTCTGTTTTAGAAGTTGGTCGTAAGCGAGAGGACCGCTCGAAATAGGTTAAAGAGTGTTGGGGCGAGAGTAAATCGCACAACTAAACAATGAGAATCTTGCCTAATACTTTGGGTTAGAAGATATCCATAGGAAAAAATAGCATGGATTAGGTTCGAATCTTTAGCCTGGAAACGGTGTTATAAAACCGTTCAATTTTGGTATAATTAGATTGGACCCGAATTAAGCGGATTTCCTATTAGCTGAAAAGTGTAAGGTACTCCCTCGAGTCTATTGTTAAAGCGAAAATAGGTCTAGCACTCAGATGAGAAAAGTTACCTGGAGGTACAAATCGTCCATTGCTAGAATATGCTGTACTAACCACAGTGATCTAATAGGATCTTGTTCCAGGTTGCATAGCTCATCTGAGCGCTGGTTGAAAGTTTCGGGAGAGGAATTTAGTTTAGCCTTTTAGCCATTACCAAGTGAGTTGAGATAGTTAAGCTTCTCAGACGGAATGACTTTCTTTTGTATTCTGGCTTAGAAGTTGGTCTTGATCGAGAGAATCGCTCAACTTAGATTGGAGGAATATGAGCGAGTTTAGAGCTGGTTTTGTTAACTTGCTGGGACGCACAAACGTTGGCAAATCCACGTTCATTAATAGGGTACTAGGGCAGAAAGTATCCATAACTTCACGGAAACCACAGACCACAAGGAATAGGATTACATGTATTTTCGAGGCCGAAAACGCTCAAATTGTGTTCCTGGACACCCCTGGGTTCCATGAGCCGAGTGGCACACTGGGTAAGTATATTGTTAAACAGGCAAGAAAGGGGTTAAAGGGAGCTGACGTAATTGTTTATATGGTTGAGCCGTGGGGGAAAGTCGACGAAAAGGAAGAGTCTTTTTTACACAAAGTGGAAGGGGTGAACTGTCCAAAGATGCTACTTGTGAACAAGATTGACGTTCACTCCCTCCAGGACACAGCAGAGACTTTACGGGCCTACGAGGATCAGGAGGTATTTCAGGAATTTGTCCCGATTTCGGCTAGAACCGGTGATGGTGTGGAAATCGCCATTGAACAGATGGTACAATCTTTGCCTGCCGGGGATCGTCTTTTTCCAAAAGGCACGACAATAGATAAACCTTTAAGTTTTTTAGTGTCTGAATTTGTCCGCGAGAAGGTCTTTAACCTGACCTATGAAGAACTTCCCTATTCGGTTGAAACCATGACCAGATATATAGACGAACGTGAAGATAAAAATTTAATAGAAATGGCCGTTGACATGTATGTGGTAAGAAAATCTCAGAAAGGAATCATAATTGGAAAAAATGGTAGTATGATAAAGGAAATCGGCGTTCAAGCCAGAGAGGATCTGGAGAAGATGTTGGGAAAGAAGGTGTATCTGGATTTGAAGGTCAAAGTGTCGAAAAATTGGAACAAAAAGTCAAAAAAGGTCGAGTGGTTAACGGGTTCAACTGATTTACAGGAGGATAAGAGACATGATAAAATCTGAAATTGCTTTCATGATCGATCATACAGTGCTGGGACCAACGACTGTCAAAAGTGATGTGGAGAGGGTTTGTGAGGAGGCACAGGAATATGGTTTCTCCGCAGTTTGTATAGATCCGGTGTTTGTGTCACTTGCAAGCCGCCTGCTTCAGGAAAGCGATGTCAGCGTTGCTACAGTTATTGGTTTTCCTCATGGTTCGCACAAACGGGAGTCGAAAGGCTTTGAAGCTCAAATTGCCGTCGAGGATGGGGCTGACGAGTTAGATATGGTCGCTAACTTATCGGCTTTGTTGGATAAGGACTACCATACGGTTGCAAGAGATATCTCTGCTGTTACTGATGTTGCTAGAAAGAGTACACGTGATATTGTCGTTAAGGTTATCTTGGAAATGGGCCTCCTAACGACTGAGGCAAAAAGAGCGGGCTGCATAATAGCCCAGGGTAGCGGAGCCGATATGGTGAAAACTTCTACCGGATTTGGGCCAAGTGGAGCAGAAATAGAGGACATCAAGTTGATGAGGGAGCTGGTTGCTGATGAAGTTGGTATCAAGGCGGCTGGAGGAATTGGCAACTACGATCAGGCGATGGCTATGATTGAAGCCGGTGCAACTCGTATTGGTGCCAGTAGTAGTGTGGAAATAGTAATGGGTGCTCCGGATTCGTCTGATTGAATAGGTTGGGATGGGAATAAAGAGAGAAGAGGTATTTGTAATCCGAAAAATAGATTTCAAAGAAAGTGATCAGATTGTCAGGCTATTTGGCAAAGAAAAGGGAAAGTTTTCTGGTATTGCGAAAGGGGCCAGGAACCTGAACAGCAAGTTCGGTTCAGTATTTGATTTGTTGAATCGATCAGAGGTGGTTTTCTACCAGTCTTCGGGAATCAGTTTAATTAGCGAGGCAGAAGTGCTTGATAACTGGGAGGGTTTGAGGCAGTCTGGTAGGGCAATCGATGTTGGTTTACGGTGTGCTAGATTTATTAATAAGATTATTCACGATGAGCAGCCGGAACCTGACATCTACCGATTGTTTCACGAAACTATAGATAGCCTGGACCGAGACCAGAGTAAACCGAATGTCCTGGAGTTAGGTTTCTATTTTAAAGGGTTGAAATTGTTGGGCTACCAACCGCAACTGGAAAGATGTAATGAATGTGGGAAACAATTAGAAGAGGAGATAAATATGTCATTTCAACCCGATAAAGGTGGATTGGTCTGTTCAGAATGCTCCCATAAAGACACTATACCTATTACGCAGGGTGACAGAAAGAGTTTAATTCAGCTGTTGAGTTTACCACAGCGTAATGTTGTTAGACTGAAAATGTCAGGATCTGAGTTGCAGAAATACTACGATGTGGTGAATAGATTTGGCAAATATCATCTCGATTATGATCTCGAATTTCCGGACTACTTTGGCTTTGGAGAGGGTAGATAAATCGAACGATAATAGTTCAAAAGCTTTTGAATTACTAAAATCTATAAGTTACTATAATTTTACTGGAGAAAATTTGTAGGTGAGTGTTATGAAAGTAAAGATTGAGGAAAGGCATATGGAACAGAGTGAGCCGTTGCGTGATTATGCTATCTCTAAGGCAGGAGAACTGGAAAAGTACTTCAACGGAATAATAAGCGTGGAGATTACTTTAGACGTGGAAAAAGAACGGCGGTTGGTCAATATACTTGCCCACTTGATCAATAAAAAAGTGGCAAAAGCTTCCGCGAAATCAGATGACATGTATATATCGATTGATAGCGCAATCGGAAAAATTGAAAGACAACTGAAGAAATATAATGAAAAACTAAAGGATAAACATAAGGGGGAAGTTGGTGAGAAACTGGACTTTTCCGGAACAAGTAGACCTTCTAATGGGGATAAAAAAGAGATAATAAAAACTGATATTTATTTCAAGAAACCTATGTCGCCTGATGAGGCGGCTTTACAGCTTGATTCATATCATCAGGAGTTTTTGGTGTTTCTCAATTCCGAGAGCGATAAAGTAAGTATAATTTATTATCGAGGCGATGGTCAGTACGGACTAATTGAGCCGCAGTTTTAGTGAACTGCCCGAGCGCCTTCGTTAGATTTTGAAGGGAGTCAATTTTATGGTGCGGGCCGTTTCTTTATTTTCGGGAAGTGTGGCGAGTTGCCTGTCGACTGAAATTTTAGCGAACGAACCCGAAATTGATGACATCATTTTGCTTGCCTTCCGTTCACCATATTTTGAAAAGCATGACAGGATCAAAGAGCTTGCCGCTAGGATATGGCCGAGTAAGAACTTTCGAAGTAAGTCCATTAAAAGGGAAACTGAGGCCATTGGCAGATCCGGCTGTAACAAGAAATGTTCTGCTAACTCCGATCCCTTCTGTGTTTGCTGTAGAATTTCGATGTTGAAGAGTGGCCGTAGCTTCCTTAACCAAATCGGTGCTGATTTTTTGGTAACCGGTGAAGTTCTAGATAAGCGGGGGATAGACCTCCAGAGCATGGAGTGTATCGACAAATCCGCGGGGGCCAGGGGTCTTGTTTTTCGGCCACTCTCTGCGGAGTTACTGCCCAACACTTTACCAGAAGAGAAAGGTTGGGTTGGTCCTGGCCTGGACATGACTGTAACTGAGGACAGAAAACTGGATCGGCTGGCTACTAGATTTGGTTTAGAGGAGTCTACTACTATCTCCTCGGATGATCGTTGCAGGCTCAAGGAGTCGAGATATCGCAGGAGGTTGAGGGATTTATTGAAGGAGTCTAATTTCAATGCAAACGATCTCCGGTTACTGGATTTTGATTATTACTATAAAGTACGTGGGGAGACCAAGGTAGTTTTGGGTATGGATGGTCAGGAGAAGTACGATCTACACGACTTTTTCTTGCCAAATGATTTGCGTTTGTATCTGCCCTGTCATCCTGGACCCATGGCATTAGTACGTTCTCGATGGGATTCCAAATCTACGAGTCAGCTAGAAAATATAGTGGATCTTGCTGCCAGGATTACCGTCACTAAAAGTGCCGTGAAGAAGAAGGACATTCCGGTGAATTATAGATTTGAACACGAAGATGGAACTTACCGGACGTACGTCTCCCCATTGGCGGAAGCAGATCTTGAACAATTCTTACTATGATGAGTTATGGGACTCATGTCTTACAAAATTTCAAAAATGACTTCACCTGATTATTTATTAGAAGAGTTGAATTACCAACAAGCACAGGCAGTAAAGCATTTTGAGGGGCCGCTTTTAGTTTTATCCGGAGCTGGAAGTGGCAAAACGAGAGTCATTACTCGGCGGATTGGATACCTCATAAGCCATTACGGGGTATCGCCCAAAAGCATCCTAGCATTGACGTTCACGAATAAGGCCGCGGACGAGATGAGTAAACGCCTGTCAGAACGTATATCTTTACCTGCGACATCTGACGGCCCGTGGCTGGGAACCTTTCATTCCCTTGGAGCGAAGTTTTTGCGGGAACATGTAGAATTGTTGAAAAAGGGTTACGACAGGTTCTTTACCATTTACGATCAGGGGGACCAGAAAAAAGCAGTCAGGGAAACGATGAAGGAAATTGACCTTTCCACGGAAGAGTTTAACCCGGGTATGGTGGCTTCGCTCATAAACAAGGCAAAAAACGAGCTTATAGGACCGAATGCTTTTAGAGAGGAAAAAGCGGGGGAGCTGGAGGATTACCTCTTAAAGATCGTTAGTAGGATCTATCGTAAATACCAGGAGAATTTATCGGACTGGAATGGACTGGATTTTGGGGATTTAATCAGGTTATCTGTCGAATTATTACGAGCGGATTTATCCCGGGTAGAGACTTGGCGAAACCGCTTCGAATTTATTCTAGTAGATGAATACCAAGATACTAATCGTGCTCAGTACGTGATGGCCAACTTGTTGACTGCCCCCCAAAACAATTTGTGTGTAGTTGGTGACGATGATCAGGCGATCTTTGGTTGGCGAGGAGCTGATGTAAGTAATATTTTGGAATTTGAAGAAGATTATCCCGCGGCAGAGGTGATAAATCTCTCCAAAAATTACCGATCGAGACGCCCCATACTTAGGGCTGCTAATTCCGTTATAAGCAACAATCGACTCCGGAAATCGAAGGACATGGAGCCGATTAGGGAAGAGGGAAAATCGATTACCGTATATCACGCACAGGATGAAACAGATGAAGCGTATTTCCTATCTGATTCGATAAAACAGTTGAAAAAAGAGGGCGCGTTATTGGGTGAAATAGCTATTTTGTATAGGGTCAACCCATTATCCAGGAAAATAGAAGAAAGGCTCGTGCAGGAGCGCATCCCTTATGAAATAGTCAGAGGAACTAGGTTTTACGAACGGAAAGAGGTTAAAGACATACTTGCCTATCTAAGAGTTATATGTAATCCGTATGATGAAGTTAACCTATTGAGGATTCTGAATTATCCGAGAAGAGGTATTGGAAAAAAGACGGAAAACGAGGTCAGAGATTATGTAGATACTACTGGATCCACGTTGTGGGACGTAGTATCCGATCCGGCTTGTTGCAGTAGTTTGTCGTCAAGACAGATAAATAGGTTGAGTGATCTTGCGGAGACCATTAGCTCCTTTAGGAAAAGAAAAGATGGGTTAGTGGATCCGGCAGAATTGGTCGGGAGTTTGGTAACTGAAATTGGTTATTACGATCAACTTAAAAAGGATTATGGCGTGCAGTCAGCTAAGGATAGAAAGAACAACGTTCGAGAGTTGGTAGGACAATTGCAGGAGTCAAAGACTTCTGGCGGAACGCTCGAAGACTTCTTAGAAAGCGTTGCCCTGGAGTCGGACGTGGATGACTTCGATAACAAGAGTGATAAGGTCTCTTTGCTAACCTTGCACTCTGCCAAGGGGCTGGAATTCAGCCATGTTTTTCTCGTTGCCTTTGAGGAAGGATTGTTGCCCCATAGGAGGTCCTTGGAAGAAAATAGGCTCGAGGAGGAAAGACGGTTGTGTTACGTTGGGTTGACCAGGGCAAAGGAGCGAGTTTTTCTAAGTTATACTGAGGATAGATACCTATATGGACAAAGGTTTCGAAACTTGCCTTCAAGGTTTCTTAACGAGATTCCTGATGAAGAATTGAGTAGCTGCTCACGTCTCGGTGGTTATGGGGGAACTGAGAAGAACTCGAACTATAAGACGGTTGGTTCAGCGAACAAAAGTAACTGGAGAGATTTTTTGGCGTGAGTTGAAATTAACCCAGCCTTCCTTATAATTGGTGAGCAATTTATGTTACGGTAATGTTAAAGTGATATTATTCTTATCTAAAGTAAGGGCCAACCTATATTCTGGTATACCAAGGCAACAAGTAGTGATGTGTGGTAACTATAGTTATGTTGTTGAACTAGGGATCTGGCCAGCACTAAGAGATGGTTAGAGAATTGGGAGGTTAGGATGCCGCTGTATAAGTATCGATGCAATGATTGTGATAACGTGTTTAAAGTTCTACGTTTGAACGGCGAAGAAGAAGAGCCTAAGTGCCCTAAGTGTGGAAGTGAGTCAGTGGAGAGGATGGTCTCACGCGTAGGTCTCAGGTTTAAGGGAAACGGGTTTTACCGGACTGATTACAAAAGTAACGGGAGCTACAAGGGTAACGGAGGGAACAGCAGTAACGGGAATGGAAGTAAAGAAAAAACCAAAAGTGACGGAAGTCCGTCGGAAGGGAAGAAACTTCAATCAAATAGTGATGGCAATTAATGTAGCCTGAGGGCTCAACCAGGTTGACTTGTTTTTGTGATCTGAGAATTATTGCCTGTTTTGTGGTTTTATCTTCCTGCGAACTATAATGGTGTCCATAAATTTTCGTAGTGCCGGGTGAGTTATTTGTTTTACCGCTACAGAATTGTGTGACCTGTGAGTATTCTGTTTCTTCAAGTTTTATAGGAGAAAAATATCCACTGCTCTTGACTGATTTCCCTTTTCGATTACCAGTTGCCCTATAGGTGGAAAACTTTTGTACCAACTTACTCTTACCTGAACTGAGTGGCTTTTACCCGTACTTTTGAAAAGTTGGATTGTTCGTATATGTAATTATAAAAACAAAAAATTAGTGCAGCACTCAAATGAGCTAATTAGGTTTCATTAAACAGGTAAACAAATAGAGACAAGTTAACAAAGGCAGATATGCCTTGGGTTCTTATTGAGATATTGTTGGGGCGAGAGTAAATCGCACAACTGAGGTCTTACTCACAAAACAGTTATGGGCGACATTCCCTTGACTAGATTTGTTGTGTTTCTTCCCACGATTTACGTTTGCAGTGGGCAATATGGTTAGTTTACTTATATAAGTAGTAATTAATCGGGAGGTTTTGTTCTTTCGCGGTGTTGGGGGCTTTTTATTCATTGTGTTACGCTTTGCGAGTATAGGGGTGATCGCTGATGTTATCTAGCGACAATACGATGTTGTCAGGTGACGATATAGAAGAAGTAAAGTTACTTTTTGCCTCTCCGGAGGAAATAAGAGCGTGGTCTCATGGTGAAGTTACTGAATCAGAGACCATCAATTACCGGACACATAAACCAGAGAAAGGAGGGTTGTACGCCGAGGAAATATTTGGACCTGAAGAAGATTACAAGTGTGCTTGTGGGAAATATGAAGGTAAAAAATACGAAGGCATTACCTGTGAGAAATGTGGTGTGTTAGTAACAGATTCCTCAGTCAGGCGAAAGAACATGGGGCATATTGAGCTTGCTAGTCCCGTTATACATTTTTGGTTTTTAAAAGGTATATCAAGCCCACTTAGTAAATTATTGGATGTAAAGAAAAAGACACTAAGAAAAATTGCTTACTATGAGGCAGAGACATCTCTCGAAGATATCTATATTGTAACCTCCACGGAGACGGAAGCGATCCGAGAGAAAGAAATGTTGTATAGTTCAGAGCTGGACATTCTGGAACCACATTTAGAGTTCGAAACAGAAGATGGGATTATTATAAATGATGCACCCAAGCTGGAGGCGGAGGAAGCGGGTCAAGTTTCGATTGAACACAAGAAGCTCCAGAATGGTGAAGGAGTTAAGCTAGTTACAGTTGGCGAAGAAGAATATCCGGTTGCTGAAGATGTTGTTTTGGAAGTACAAGATGAAGCCGAATTGCAAGAGGGAGATCTTATCGCAGAATCTCCTGTGGGAGAAATTTGTACTGAGACTCTCTTTGAAATGTTGCGATCCAGGTATGGTGAAGCCATAGAGGGGGAAGTGGCTCAAGAAGAAGTTGATAATCTGGTTTTTTTGGTTACGAGGATAAGTGACGAGGATATTCCATTGGAAGTGGGGCAAAAGATCAGCCAGCTTGAAAAAGAAGCTTACGAGAGGTTATACCCCACGGAATTCTCTGCCTATACGGGCGCCCGGGGGATAAAAGGCTTGTTGGAGAATATAGACCTCGATACCTTAAGTGAAAAGCTTAACAGTCGGCTTGATCGTGAAACTTCTATTACGGCTCGGAACAAGGTGTCAAAGCGCCTGGGGGTTGTGGAAAAACTTAAAGAGTCAGGGAATAAACCAAGGTATATTGCTCTGGAGGCTATCCCCGTTCTTCCACCGGATCTTAGACCTATAGTACATTTAGAAGGTGGTAAGTTCGCGACTACTGATCTGAACGACCTCTACAGAAGAATCATAAACAGGAACAACAGGCTCAAGCGCCTGGAAGACATGGGGGCCCCTGAAGTAATCCTGCGGAACGAACGTAGAATGCTTCAGGAATCCGTTGATGCTTTGATTCACAACGAAAAAAAGAATACTCCGATAAGAGGTAAGGACGACCGGCCGTTGAAATCTCTTTCCGATAGAATCTCGGGCAAACATGGACGGTTGAGAAGAAACTTGCTGGGCCGACGCGTAGATTACTCTGGTCGGGCTGTTATCGTTGTTGATCCGCAATTGAAGGTTTGGGAATGCGGTATACCCAAGAAGATGGTTTTGGAACTATTTAAGCCGTTTGTTACGCGTTTTCTGGACGATACCGCCTATTCCGACTATAACGAGGTTAAAAACAAAGCTTTAGCAGGGGAGATACCCGACGTGCTGGACTACCTTGAAGAGTTGCTAGAAGAGCGACCTGTTTTGTTAAATAGGGCACCTACTTTGCATAGGTTGGGAATTGAGGCATTTGAGCCTAAGTTAGTTGACGGAAATGCTATTCACATTCATCCACACGTTTGTCCTCCTTATAATGCTGATTTTGATGGCGACCAGATGGCAATACATTTGCCGCTTACACGGGAGGCAGTTCAGGAGTCACGAGATTTAATGTTGTCTTCAAAGAACTTGCTTTCACCAGCCGACGGTGGCCCGTTGACGAAGCCGACCCAAGATCAGATTTACGCCTTTTACTACCTTACGGAAGTTGATGAGAATGGTAAAGGCCAGGATAAGTACTTTAGCAATCTGAGAGAAGCGGAGAGAGCCTATGAGGCGGATGTAATTGACATGCATGCACCGATTAAGATAAGAATGAATGGAGAAATCGTCGAGACAACGCTGGGTAGAGCAAAGCTGAATAGGCTTATCCCCCCCAAGTTGAGAGATTATGATAAACAATTTGAGTCATCCGATATCTCTGAAATGTTAATGAGAGTTTACGAGGAATATGGAAACTCAAGGGTTGTAGATTTGTTGGACGAATTAAAGGAGCTCGGTTTCTCGGAGGCCACTAAATCCGCGTTGACTATCTCTATCAAGGATTGTTTAACTCCAAGCGAAAAGCAGCTCATTCTCGACCAGGCCGACGAACATGTGCGCACGGTAACGAGAATGTTCGAGGAGGGGTTAGCTTCAGAGGACGAGCGGTCTTCTACAATAATAGATATTTGGCATGAGATTGTGGATAAAGTTGAAAATGCGACCATGAGCAATTTTGCTCGGAACAAATTCAATCCCTTGCAGATGATGGTAGGCTCAGGTGCCAGAGGTAGCGCTGACCAGGTCAAACAGTTAGCTGGGATGCGTGGGTTAATGGCTGATCCATCTGGTGACGTAATAGAGTTACCAGTGAAGTCTAACTTTAGGGAAGGATTAGACATGATGGAATACTTTATCTCTACACACGGTGGAAGAAAGGGGACTGCGGACACCGCACTGAAAACAGCCGATTCAGGTTACTTAACTCGGAGGCTAGTTGAAGCCGTTTCGAATATTGTGGTCAGGGAGGAAGACTGCGGGACCAGTCGGGGGATTGAAGTTGCTCCGTTGAGATACGACGGCGGTGAGCTTATGGAGAGCATCGAGACAAGGATTTATGGCAAAACCCTTGCTGAACCTGTTTGCGACCCTAGTGATAAGTCCGTCATTGCTGAAAGAGGTCAATTGATCAAGAAAGATCTTGCTAGGGAAATTGGTGATAGACGCGTGGAAATAGATACTGCCGACGAGGAGTTCTTTGATAAAGTTGTTGGTACATGTAGCGTAGACGACGTTCGTGACTCCGAATCTGGTAGAGTCGTTGTCGGCAAAGACGAAGAAATAAACCCTCAGGACGCCGAAAGTATACAGGAAAGTACCGTTGAAAGGCTTGTAGTGAGACCTAAGATTGTGGTTCGATCTCCTCTAACTTGTGAGACCGAGAAAGGTGTATGTCAAGCCTGTTATGGCATGGATCTTTCAACACATAAATTAATAGAGAAGGGTATAGCTGCTGGAATCATTGCGGCTCAATCAATTGGTGAACCGGGTACTCAGTTGACAATGCGGACTTTTCACTCTGGAGGAGTGGCTGGGGAAGATATTACCCAGGGTTTGCCCCGGGCCGAGGAGTTGTTTGAGGCAAGAAAGACCACGAAAAGTGTCCAAGCTACCATTACCGATATCGAAGGTCACGTCGTCGAGGTAGGAGACACGGAAGAGGGTAAAAGTATAAAAATTGAGGGAGAACTTCAGGAAATAACTATTCCCGCTTCTCTATCTCTTGTCGAGCCGGGAGATGAGATGATTCTGGGTGATATTGTTGACAATACAAGTCCACATGCCGGAACTATACGGATTCTCGAGGAGGATCATCAGCAGGTGATGTACCTGTTAATGAATAGATCCGATAGCTATTACGAGTTGCCGGAGGATGTAGATGTTTTAGTTGATTCAGGGGATCCTGTTGAAAAAGGGGACAAGTTGACTAATAGGTTCAAACTGGAACAGGTTTACGCGAAAAAGACAGGTACGGTGGACAACATCGACGAAAGTTCCAGAGTAATTACAATAGTTGACGAAGACGACAAATTTGTTGATCACTTGATCCCCCCAATGGGGGAGCCTCTGGTAGAAGAGGGAGAAGGTGTAGAAGAAGGAGAAGGATTGATAGATGTAAAGGATCCCATTCAGTTGAAAACGGACAAGTCCGGTATTGCAGTCCGGGCTCCGGGAAGAATTATCATATTTAACCCTGAAGAGGGATTAAAGCGCATTCCTTTCGCCGATGCCATGGTGCCTGCTGTTGTGGATGGGGAAGATGTAAAAAAAGGTAAGGCTTTGTTCAACTTAGATAGGCCCACAGATAAGGAACTGCAGGTTGTCGATGTTGAAGAGGCTGGTGAAGATTTGGTAAATGTGAAGTACAGATTTCAGGAAGAAGTCGTCATTAAACACTCGCCTATTGTTCGCCTTGGTGACACGGTAAAACCCGGTCAGCAGTTGTCTAAAGGAGTCATACCCCCGCACAATCTTTTAGATAAGGCTGGCGTAGATCGCACTTTTGAATATTTACTCGCGGAAATTCAGAAGGTCTACAAGAGTCAGGGGGTGGATATTAACGATACCCATATCGAAGTCATTATTGCCCAGATGCTGAACAACGTAGTGGTGAGTAATCGAGGAGACTCCGAACTCACTCAAAATGAGATCATTACCTTGGAAGAATTTAGAAATGTCGTTAAGGGATTGAGGCGAAAGAACGAAGAGATTAGGGAAAGGCGGCAGCGGATAATTGGAGATGAAGTCGCAGAAAACGTCTATCAGAAGGATCATTTAATTGCCAAGGAAGGCGAGGTGGTAACCAATAGTCTGTTGGAACTTGCCATCAAGTCCGGCGTGGAGTTCTTACCGGTAATAAGGGATGGGGAGCTTATTGACGAACGAGTGCTTGAATTCATACTTCCCGAAGGTGATCGGCAGTTATTACGAATATCTAAATCTGCACTCAAGACCAAGGGTTGGCTATCGGCCGCTTCCTTCCAGAGAACGACTTCCTCGTTGACCAATGCTGCACTCAGTGGTCAGTCGGATAAATTGCGAGGGCTCAAACCGAATATTATAGTCGGAAAAAAGATAGCAGTGGGAACTGGATTTGAGGATGAATTAGGTGAAAAGGTAGAGGATAAGCATGATGACGAGCCAGAAGTGAAGCAAACCGCGTGAACTCTAGTGCTTGACAATAAAAAGGGGCTTGCTTATAATTGCAGACACTTATAGGAGTGATGAAGAAGAAATATGCCAACGATTAACCAGTTAGTTAGGAATGGTAGAAGTTCCAAGAAAAAGAAAACAAGTTCCAGGGCTTTAGAGGGTTGTCCTCAGAAGAGGGGAGTAGTTACTAGGGTTTATACTAGAACACCCAAAAAGCCAAATTCTGCCCTGAGAAAAGTAGCTCGTGTTAGATTGAGCAACGGTAAAGAGGTAACTACATATATCCCTGGAGAGGGTCATGAATTACAGGAACACGCTGTTGTTTTAGTGCGAGGAGGGAGAGTCAAGGATTTACCAGGTGTTAGATATCACATTGTTCGCGGTGCGTACGACGTATCAGGTGTTGACGGAAGGAAGCAGGGACGATCGAAGTACGGGACTAAGAAACCGAGCTGAGGGGGTTAGACGGAATGGTTTTACCTGGTCGAGATGTTAATCAAGATATTAAATACGGGAGTAGGCTGGTTGGGAAATTTGTAAATTACGTCATGCAAGATGGGAAGAAAAACGTGGCTCTCAAGTTGGTATACGAGGCTTTTTCGTTAATTGAAGAAAGAGAAGGAGAGCCGGGGATCAAGGTTTTCCGTGATGCGATCGATAATATATCGCCCAGGTTGGAAACACGAAGTAGGAGAGTAGGGGGGGCGAACTATCAGGTTCCTTACGAGGTGCCATCCGATAGACAGGTAGCACTTGCCTTTCGATGGTTGGTAAGTGCAGCAAGAAACCGGAACGAGCCACGCATGGAAGAGCGATTAGCAAACGAAATTATATTAGCCAGCAACAAGGAAGGGGAAGCTTACGACAAGAAGCTGGACTCCCACCGCAGCGCAGAGGCAAACAAAGCCTTTGCTCACTACCGCTGGTAGATACCCGGCGTATTTGATCTTGGTTCATTTTCAATTTGTAACTAACTAATTTATATAAATTTATCTCTAGCAGTGGTATGTTATGACAATGACTAAGAATAAAGCACGCGACATGTTGGATGAGAACTTCCGAGATGAGGATCTCGAAAGTATGAGAAATATCGGTATTATGGCTCACATTGACGCAGGAAAGACTACGGCGACGGAGCGGATGCTATATTATACCGGTAGAACTTACAAACTGGGAGAAGTTCATGATGGTGATGCCGAGATGGATTGGATGGATCAGGAAAAGGAACGTGGAATCACCATTACCTCCGCTGCAACTACGTGCTTTTGGAAAGAACATCAAATAAACATTATCGATACCCCCGGTCACGTAGATTTCACTGCCGAGGTTGAGCGTTCTCTGCGTGTCTTGGACGGAGCTGTTGCCTTATTCTCAGGTGTAGAGATGGTGGAATCCCAGTCGGAGAAAGTTTGGCGGCAGGCAGACCGTTATAATGTACCGCGGATTGCGTTTATAAATAAGCTGGATAGGACGGAATCCCGCTACGAGAAGACGATCGAAATGATCGAAGAGCGGCTAGGTGTAACCACCTTGCCGCTCCAATTAGTTTATAGGGAAGATTCGACCGAAGCTTTATTGGGTATGGTGGATTTATTGGAGATGGATTTGTTTAAGTGGGATGAAGAAACAAAAGGAGCAAAATACCATCGAGAGCCCCTGCCTGAGCGGCTGAGAGATAAGGCGGAGCGGTGGAGAGAAAGTTTAGTTGAAAAGGTCGCTGAATTTGATGACGAACTGATGATGAAATACCTCGACGACGAGGAAGTTTCCAGTGATATTCTTAAAAAAGCGGTAAGATCTGCTACAATTAATGGGACCTGTGTTCCTGTTTTAGGTGGATCTGCTCTTAGAAACTTGGGTGTGCAGCCCATCCTAGATGCAATCGTGAACTATTTGCCTTCTCCTTACGACGTTCCCCCGGTCGAGGGTTATTCTTTAAAGGAGTGTGAATCAGGCGAGAAGTTACAGCGGTTTCCCTCCGCGAAAGAACCGTTTGCTAGTCTTGCCTTCAAGGTTGCTACCGATCAGTACACCGGTACGTTGTTGTATTTGAGGATATATTCCGGTGTTCTAGAAGAGGGAGATAACGTATATAATCCAAACGCAGAGAAGCGGGAGCGCGTTTCACGCATGTTTCACATGCACGCCAATCGGAGGGAGAGAATTGAGAAAGCAAAAGCGGGAGACATTGTGGCCGTTGTTGGTCCGGATAATACCTCCACAGGGGAAACCCTTTGCAGTTTGGATGATCCAATAGTACTCAGGCGCATTGATTTCCCCGATCCGGTTATCTCGGTAGCCATTGAACCACGGCGGGAAGCCGATGAGGACAAACTTACCCAAGCAATTCGGAAGTTGGCCAAGGAAGACCCCACTTTTACAGTTAGTAGCGACCCGGATTCCCACCAGACTATTATCTCGGGTATGGGGGAGCTTCACCTCGAGATACTGACCAGAAGATTGCAGGAGGAATTTAATGTTGAAGCGTCTGTTGGTAAACCTAGCGTAACGTATAAGGAAACGATCAAATCTTCCTCAGATATCGATGAAGAATTTGCTAAACAAACAGGTGGTAGAGGGCAATATGCGAGGGTGCAGATACTTTTTGAACCCTTAAAGCGAGGAACAGGTTTTTCTTTCGAAAGCACGGTCAAAGAGGGTCGCGTGCCCAAGGACTATATCAACTCCGTGGAGCAAGGGATAAAGGAAGCTCTAGGTAGTGGTAAGCTGGCAGGTTACAAGGTAACGGATCTAAAGGCGACTCTTTACAACGGTGATCATCACCCCGTTGATTCCTCGGACATGGCCTTTAAGACAGCTGCCTCAAGGGCGATAGGGAGGGCACTCAAAGGTAATTCAAAGTTGCTAGAGCCGATTATGGAAGGAGAGGTATTTGTTCCCATCGATCATGTGGGGGATGTAATGGAAGACATCTCCAAACGTCGAGGAAAAGTCACTGGAATTTCTAGCAGGGATGCAATCCAATTGGTGGAATTTACGTTACCTCTTGCTGAGTCTTTTGGGTATGCGACTAGGCTTAGGTCGATCACTAGAGGGAGAGGTACTTATTCGTTAAGCTTTTCTCATTACCAAACCGTACCGGAGAAAGTAAAAGAAGAAATTTTATACAATCGAGGTTATTAAACATGGCTAGAGAAAAAATAAGAATTAAACTTAAAGGATATGACCACGAATTGGTTGATAGGTCAGTTGATAAGATAGTTACTACTGCTGAAGAGACCAGAGCCAAAATTTCCGGCCCCGTTCCGCTTCCCACAGAGAGGAAGTTGTTCACTGTATTGAGGTCCCCTCACGTGAATAAAACAGCGATGGAACATTTCGAGAGAAGAATACATAACCGGTTGATAGATATTCATGAACCTACTTCGGAAACGATAAATGCGCTAATGGATATCGAGTTACCGACAGGGATAGATGTCGAAATTAAACTTTAATGGTTATTTCGGAAATGGCGCGTAAACTGGGAGGTTTAGTAAAATGTTAGCTACATTAGGGGAAAAGATTGGTATGACCCAGTATTTTCTGGAATCGGGTGCAGCTGTGGGAGCAACTGTTATCAGGTCGGAACCAGCAGTTATTGTTCAGATAAAAACGGAGGAGAAAGACGGTTACAACGGTATACAGTTAGGTTATAAGGATACGGAGAGTTATAAAGTGACAAAGCCAATGAAAGGGCACTTTGAAAAATATAACGTTCAACCGAAGAGATTTTTAGTCGAATACGAGCTGGATAATCCTGGCAATTATTCGTCAGGCGATGAGATTACCGTTGATCAGTTTTCTCCTGGTGACAGAATTGATGTGACTGGACGAACTAAAGGAAAAGGTTTTCAGGGTGTTGTTAAACGTTGGGGTTTTTCTGGTGGCCCGGAGACTCATGGTTCGCGTTTTCACAGGAAGCCCGGATCTGTTGGTATGTGTGTTGAACCTGGACGGGTGATTAAGGGAAAAAAACTACCGGGGAGAACCGGAAACGAAAGAATTACGATTCAAAATTTGGAAATACTTAGTGTCGATAAGAAAAAAGAACTATTAGTTGTCAAAGGATCCGTTCCTGGCCCCCGTGGAAACATATTGGAACTTAGGAGTAGCAATGATTGAAATAGAAGTAAAACAAGTCGATGGGAGTATTGCGGAGAGTATAGATGTTGAAGACGAACTTCTTGGTCAGGATTTTCATAACGACCTTCTCTACCGTGCAGTGAGAACCTATCAGACAAACAAAAGAGCGGGAACCTCCAGCACTAAAGATAGGTCTGAAGTCACCGGTTCAAACAAGAAACCTTGGCGGCAGAAGGGTACTGGGAGAGCGAGGGTTGGCTCACGGGCCTCACCGTTGTGGAGAAGTGGTGGTATAATCTTTGGTCCCAAGCCGAAGGACTATGAGATGGAGCTACCGAAAAAGATGAAAAGGAAGGCTCTTGCCAGTGCTCTTTCAACAAGGTATGACGAGGGTACGTTGTGTGTAATCGACAAACTCGAGTTTGAGGAACCGAAGACCAAGAAAGGACTGGCCTTATTGGCGAGTCTTGAATTGACGGACAATACTCTTATAATTTGTTCTCAAGGAGAAGCCAATTGGAAGGTCAGGAAATCTTTCAGCAATATTCCAACAGTGAATTGCATTTCCACTTCACAGGCTAGCGTATACGAAATATTGAGACACGAAGGGATTCTGTTGACAAAGGAATCCGTCAAGGAATTAGAGAATCGAGTGGTTGGTCAAACCACTACAGTGTAGGTGTTTACCGTGAAATTAAGACCGAATAATATTGTAGTTGAGCCAATAGTTACCGAGGACTCCTGGCGACTTCAGGAAGAAAGTAATAGGTACGCTTTTAAGGTTCATCCGGAAGCGAATAAAGTCATGATTAAACGGGCTATTGAAAAAATTTTTAGCGTCCAAGTTATAAAGGTTAATACGTTGAACATGAGCGGTAAACCTAAACGGGAACAGTTGAATCAAGAGAAAGGAAGAACAAGCGGTTGGAAGAAAGCATATGTAAGACTAGCCGAAGGAGATCGGATCGATATATTCGGATAATTAAGGTGAAAATATGGCACTAAAAAGATTTAAACCTGTGACCCCATCTAGGCGGCATGCCGAGGTACCGGACTACAGTGTTTTAACGGGAGACAAACCGGAGAAATCGTTGCTTGAACCCTTAAGTAAATCCGGTGGTAGGAACAATCAGGGCAAAGAGACGATAAAAGGTCGCGGGGGAGGGCACAAAAGAAAATACCGAAGAGTGGATTTTCAGAGAGATAAAGAAGGAGTTAAAGCAACGGTCTTAACTAGAGAATACGATCCCAACAGGTCTGCTTGGATTACTTTATTGTCTTATCACGATGGGGAGAAGAGGTACATTATTTCTCCGTTAAAACTCGAGATGGGGGCGGAGGTAGAAGCGGGTAAAGATGCCGAGGTCAGGCCAGGCAACGCGATGCCCCTGAAGAGAATCCCTGCTGGCCGTCCAATTCATAATCTTGAGTTTTCTCTGAGGAGCGGGGGGAAAATAGCCAGAGCTGCTGGCACTGCTGCGGTAATTGTTGCTAAAGATTCGGATAGTGTCGACGTGAAACTCCCATCTGGTGAGATAAGGGGTTTCAATCCTGATTGTAGAGCTACCATTGGACAGGTTAGTAATCCCAGCCATAAGAATGTGAAGAGTGGAAAAGCCGGTCGGTCCAGGCATTTAGGAAGACGACCGAAGGTCAGAGGAGTAGCTAAGAACGCTGTGGACCACCCACATGGTGGCGGGGAAGGCCGAGCTTTTGTTGGGCGGCCACCCGTTTCTCCCACAGGTGTTCCTGCTAAAGGTGGAAAGACCCGTAAGGCAAAAGAAAGCGACAAAGTAATAATTAAACGGAGAACAAAGAAGAAAAGGGGGTAAAGTAGAATATGCCAAGGTCAGTTAAGAAAGGTCCATACGTCAAAGATAGTTTGAAAAAGAAGGTTGAAAAGGCAAAACGTGGTGAAATCGAGGAAATCGTAACTTGGTCTAGAGGTTCGACCGTAGTTCCTCAGATGGTCGGCTTAACAATTAAGGTTCATAATGGCAGGGAGCACGTACCGGTTGATATTACGGAGAACATGGTAGGTCATAAGCTGGGAGAATTTGCCTCGACTAGGACTTTTCGGCAGCATGGTGGAATTAAGAAGAAGGAACCGATTACTCCGGTAGGTTAAGACTATAATGAAAGAAGCAAAAGCAATAACGAAGAACGTGAGGGTATCTCCAAAGAAAGCCAGGCCGGTTGCGGATGCTATTAGGGGAAAACCAGTTGACGATGCATTAAGGACCGTTCGGTTTTCTAAGAAAAAGGCTGCCCGCTACATTCGGGATACGTTGGAATCGGCAATTGCCAATGCCCAAAATAACCACGACATGGCCGTAGATAACTTGAAAATTAAAGAAGCAGCTATTGATGAAGGTCAAACGCTGAAGAGGATGAAACCAAGAGCACAAGGGAGAGCTGATCTCATGCGAAGAAGGCAGAGCCATATTAAGATTATTCTAGTGGAGGAAGAATAATGGGACAGAAAGTTAATCCGGTCGGTTTTCGTGTCGGGGTGAATAAGAAATGGGAGTCGAATTGGTATAGCGAAGAAAAAACGCCAGAATTTATCGCGGAAGACCGCAAGATTAGGGACGTAGTTGAAGAACGTTACCGTGGTGCAGGGATTGCTAAGGTGAGTATTGAACGCCCCCGTGATGATCGTATTTCGATCATTATAGTGTCGGCACGTCCAGGGATAATTATTGGCAAGGGTGGTAGTGAAATTAACAAGTTTCAACGGGAGTTAACTGAAATAACGGACAAGGACGTAAATATCTCTGTTAAAGAAGCGAAGAACCCACATCTACATGCTCAATTGATTGCGCAGGAAGTAGCTTTCCAAATAGAGAACCGTCTTCCCCCTAACAGAGCCATGAAGGAAGTCATTAGCCGTTCTATGTCCAAGGGTGCCAAAGGAGTGAAGATTAAATGTTCTGGCAGGATTGGAGGAGCAAACCTTGCTAGAACTGTCTCTCAGGATGAAGGAAGAATTCCTTTGCAGACGATCCGCGCTGATATAGACTATGGTTTTATCGAGGCAAGAACGAAGTACGGGCCGATAGGAATAAAGGCTTGGGTCTTCCGCGAAGAAATTCTACCAGAGGGAGTGCCGGAAGGGCTGAGTCTATGATCAAGGTGATCTAAAATGGCATTATTTCCTGCAGATACGAAGTATAGAAAACAAAGAAGAGGAAGAACGAAGGGGGAAGCTAGCCGGGGGAACAGGGTTTCATTTGGCGAATACGGTATTCAATCACAGGATCCTGGTTGGCTCACGAGCAAACAAATTGAAACCGCCAGGATGACTCTAGCTCATGAAACACAAAGGGATTCAAAGATTTGGGTCCGAGTTTTTCCTGACAAGCCGATAACGAAGACTCCAGCCGAGACCAGGATGGGTAAAGGTAAGGGAGAGCCGGCGGAATGGGTTGCCGTCATACGGCCGGGCAGAGTTATATTTGAGTTTTCGGGTGTTGATCGCGAGAAAGCAAAGCGGTTACATCAATTGGTTTCTTACAAGCTTCCAATTCAAACTAGGTTGAAGGAGCGAATAAGGTTAGGGGGAGAACGATGAGACCCGGCGAGTTTAGAGACATGACGGATGAAGAGCTTGAAGAAAAACTGACTGAGCTCGACGAAAAATTATTTAACTTAAGGTTTCAAAAATCTACGGGCGAGCTAGACAATACTGCTGAAATCGGAAAAACTAAGAGAGATATTGCTAGAGCCAAGACGATTGTTAGGGAGCGTGAAATCCAAGGAGTGGGGTCAGAATGAGAAAGGAAAAAAGAGGCCAGGTAGTCAGTACGGCTATGGATAAAACGATTGTAGTGTCAGTGAATACGCAAAAACAACATCCAAGATATAAAAAGTACGTAAAGCATAGATCGAAATTTTATGTTCACGACGAAAACGAGGAAGCCCGTGAAGGTGATCAGGTCTTAATTACGGAGATCAGGCCTTTAAGTAAGAAGAAGAGATGGAGATTAGAGAAGGTCTTGACACAGGCAGGAGGAGAGTCGTGATTCACCAGGAGACGATTTTGCAGGTAGCGGATAACTCCGGCGCAAAACAGCTCCGTTGTATCAACGTATTGGGCCAATCCAATAAAAATCAAGGAGCAATTGGCGATATTATCACGGCTTCCGTCAAAAAAAGAATTCCTAATAGTGATATAGAAAAGGGTGAAATTGTCAGAGCTGTGGTAGTCCGGACTTCCGGTAACTATAGAAGAACGGACGGATCTTATATTAGATTTGATGACAACGCTGCAGTTTTAGTTGACGAGAGGTTGGAACCGGTTGGTACCAGAATATTCGGCCCGGTAACTAGAGAGCTGCGGGAAGAAAACATGTTGAGAATAATCTCTTTGGCCCCTGAGGTACTATAGGAGGGAAGATGAGAAAAATTCAGAAGGGAGATCGGGTGAAAGTTATAGCTGGGAACGATAAGGGGAAGGAAGGTGAAGTTTTATCCGTAGATACCAACAACGGTCGAGTCATCGTGGAAAACGTGAATTTTCGATTTAAACATCAAGGTCGGACGCAGCAACAGAGAGAGCCGGGAATTATCGAGAGAGAGGAACCCATTGCTATATCCAATGTTTTGCCCATATGTCCATCGTGCGACCAGCCAAGTCGGGTAGGCTTTGACGAGGTCTCAGGGGAAAAAGTTCGTGTCTGCAAAAGATGCGGAGGGATTTTTGACTAATGTTGTTAAAAGAAACGTACGAGCAAGAAGTAAAAGATAAGCTTGTCTCGGAACTTGGTTATGACAACCCAATGGAAGTACCCGAGATCGAAAAAGTTGTGGTCAATATGGGGATCTCTGAGTACGAGGATCCGGGAATTCTCGATTCTGCGATGGAAAACCTGGCTACAATTGCTGGTCAGAGACCTGTAGTAACTAGAGCAAAAAAGTCAATAGCTGATTTTGACATCCGTAGAGGCGTACCGGTTGGTTGTAAAGTGACCTTAAGAAGGGAACGAGCTTACGAGTTTGCGAATAAATTGTTCAACGTAGCATTACCGAGTATTAGAGATTTTCGGGGGCTTTCACCGGATTCATTTGATGGTCGAGGGAACTACAGTGTGGGCATTAATGAGCAACTCGTTTTCCCGGAAATTACTTTTGATGATATAAGGCAAATACAAGGCATGGACATTACTATTGTGACTAGTGCTAACACTGATAGAGAGGGATATTATCTGTTAAAAGAACTTGGGTCTCCATTTAAAACCCTGGAGGGATAGTATGGCCAAGAAAGCTCTAATAGAAAAAGCCAAGAAGGATCATAAATATGATACGAGAGACTACAATAGGTGTAGCATTTGCGGAAGATCAAGAGGATATATAAGGGAATTTGGGATTTGTCGGCTGTGTTTCCGTGAATTGGCACACAAGGGAGAATTACCTGGAGTTAAAAAAGCTAGCTGGTAGAGATTAGATATTTGGAGGAGAATTATGACCACGTTGGACCCAATTAGTGATATGCTAACTAGGATAAGGAATGCCAGTCGTATGCAGCACGACGTAGTTGAGATACCAGGCTCCAACATGAAAGAGGCAATAGCGAAAGTGCTTAAGGTAGAAGGCTATGTTTCGGATTACGAAATCGAAGAACTAGATGGGGGTCACGAGACTTTGAAGGTGAGTTTAAAGTATAACCAGGATGAGGAAGTCTTAAAGGGACTAGAGAGAGTGAGTAAACCTTCAAAGCGTGTGTATGTATCAAAGGCGGAAATTCCTCAGGTGCTCGGGGGACTAGGTACTTCCGTGCTTAGTACCTCCCAAGGTATTATGACGGGCAAACAAGCTCGAGAAGAAGGAATTGGTGGAGAGCTTCTCTTAAAGGTCTGGTGAGGAGGTATAAATGTCTAAGGTAGGGAAGGCCCCGATCAGAATACCCGAAGAGGTTGAAGTCACACTCGAGAATAACAAGGTCACCGCATCGGACAACAATGGTCTTGAGTTCAGTCAGGAGATCGATCCTAACTACGTCACTATAGAGATAGACGGCGATGAGATTCTAGTAGAGAGAACTGGCGACAGAAAGGAATACAGGCAAAGGCATGGGTTGTACCGGAGTCTTATTGCCAACATGATTAACGGTTTAGTAAAACCTTTTGAAAAGAGCCTGGTTATTGAGGGCCTTGGCTATAGAGCCCGAAAGCAGGGGAATAAGCTTGTGCTTGATCTTGGCTACTCGCATCCAATTGAATATGAATTGCCTGAGAACATCGAGGCTGAAGTAGAAGCGGACGATCAGATTAAGATTATTGGTCCCGACAAACAAGAAGTTGGTCAGGTTGCAGCCGATATCAGGGGACTTCGTCCTCCCGAGCCGTATAAAGGTAAAGGTGTCAGATACAAAGGAGAGGAAATTATCCGTAAAGAAGGGAAATTGTCGGGTGGAGAAGAAGCCGGGATAGGTTAATTGTATGTTTGAAAAGGCAGTTGTTTTCAACAAGTGTTTTTTTAGGTAAGTAGGAGGATTTGTACGTGCCAACAGTTGATAGACATAAGAAAAGAAAGATTAGACATGAACGTATAAGGAGCAAGTTAAAAGGAAGGCCGAACAAGCCCAGGGTTTACGTGAGAAAATCGAATAAGCACCTTTATGCTCAAGCCATAGACGACGTAAATAATGAGACCATTGCTACTTCCTCCACATTGAGCCCTGACTTAAGGGACGAACGGGCAAATGCCACGGTAGAGTCGGCAAGAAAGGTTGGGGCGTTACTGGCGAAGAAGTTACTGGATGATGGGATTACCCAATTGGTATTTGACCGTGGGGGATATCCCTATCACGGAAAAGTAAAAGCACTGGCTGATCAAATGAGAGAGGAGGGACTAGAGTTTTAGTATGGCTAGAAGTGGAAGAAGAAGAGATGATGAGTTTGACGACAACGTAATTGATATTAGCAGGGTTAGCAAGGTTACCAAAGGGGGAAGAAATCTAAGGTTTAGGGTCCTTGTCGCCGTTGGTAATTACGAGGGAATAGTCGGCGTGGGATCCGGTAGCACGGGTGAGATACCAAGAGCGATTAATCAGGCTATTAGAGATGCAAAAAAGCATTTGACCAAAGTACCTATAGTTAACGGGACCATTCCACACAAAGTAGTGGGCAATTTTAAAGCTGGAAAGGTGATTTTAAAGCCTGCCTACCGGGGGACGGGTGTGATTGCGGGCGACGTAGTGGGAACCATTTGTCGTCTGGCTGGTTTGAAAAACATATTGACAAAATCCCTCGGGACTAACAATCCAATGACCTTATCAAAGGCAGTGTTGGCAGGTTTTGCTGAGTTGACTACACCTGAAGAAGTGGCCAGGCTGCGAGGCAGGGACGTGGAAGAGCTTGAGGAGGCATTTCAAGAATGAAGCGACTCGAAGACCTAAAACCATCCGAGGGAAGCAAGAGAAAGAAAGACAGACGTGGTCGTGGCTATGGTTCAGGTAATGGCGGCCACGAATCCGGTAGAGGGACAAAAGGCCAAAACTCCCGCAGCGGTGGCAAGCCCAAGGTTGGGTTCGAGGGTGGTCAGACCCCTATATGGAGAAGGTTTCCGAAAGTGGGTTTCCATAACCCCAATAAAAAAGAAAT